>OOCB01000183.1_pt1 | contig 103072 bp, 105 predicted proteins | sample 1671351 | NCBI WGS metagenome assembly OOCB01 (sample SAMN06348148, study PRJEB24527) | human gut metagenome | biome: human gut; feature: ankylosing spondylitis patient; material: feces | host: Homo sapiens | place: China | collected 2015-10 | reverse complement strand
CCGGCGCCAACAGCGAGAACCAACCTCTCGGCGTTGCGTGAGCAACTCCGGAGGAATCCTCTGATTTCAATCAGGGGTGGACGTCAAAGAAATGAAGTTGTCTTAACAGCTTAATTGCAACACTTTAATCTGCGAGCGCCGTTACGAGAAACATTTGGAGAGAAAGCTGACAATGGAATCTACAGTTGAGAAAAACGCATGCCTGGACTTTGCCGTCAGATCGCTGGAACGCGTGCCGACTCGGGAGGAGTCTCTGAAACTGAGCGCGTATTCCACGCAGACGCTCGTGGCCGCCGCCAAAGAGGCGACGATCAAGTTCGCAGATCGGGTCTTTAACTTCTGCGGCATCATCAATGCCAAATCAGGCCGTTGTTCAGAAGACTGCGCTTGGTGCTCCCAGTCGCGGCGTTTTGTCACAGGCATTCCCATCTATCCGCTCATCAATGCCGACAAGGCGCTCGAAGCTGCAAAACAAGCACAGGCAAACGGTCTCACGCGATTTTCGCTGGTGACGAGCGGTCGAAAGCTCTCTGCGCGTGAAGTGCGCGAAACAATTGAACTCGTGCGAGTCATTCGCAAGGAAACGAATCTTCAGATGTGCCTGAGCGCGGGTCTGTTGACTGAGAAGGAACTGCAAAGTCTCTTTGAAGCAGGCGTCGTGCGTTATCACTGCAATCTTGAGTCGAGCGAATCGCATTTCGGAAAGCTCTGCTCGACACATACAACCGCTGACAAAGTCAAAACGCTCATGAACGCACGCGCGGTCGGTATGGACGTCTGCTCGGGCGGCATCATCGGGATGGGGGAGAGCGAAAGCGATCGCATCGATTTGGCACTTCAATTGCGTGCGCTCAACGTGCTTTCGATTCCCGTCAACATTCTCTCTCCCATTGCCGGCACGGCGCTCGAGCATCAGCCGCTCCTGTCCGACGAAGAGATTCTGAGGTCTGTCGCTCTGTTTCGACTGATCAATCCCAAGGCTCAGCTGCGCTTTGCGGGCGGAAGAGCCCGTTTGTCACGAGAAGTTCAGAAAGCCGCCCTTGAGTGCGGTATCAACGCCGCCATTGCCGGAGACATGCTGACGACGAAGGGCAGTGCAATTGATGCCGACCGCGAGCTTGTTTCCGAGGTCGGATATCAGACGCAAGATATCAAAACCTTTGACGAAGCGCATTTGTGGCATCCGTATGCGTCGGCCACCTTACCGCCTCCCGTCAATGTCGCTGCGGGAGGTCATGGTGCGCGCATTGTTTTGGAAGACGGCAGAGAACTCATCGACGGTACTTCGAGTTGGTGGTGCGCGGCCTTCGGATACAACCGTCCTGAAATCGTCGAGGCGATTCAAAAACAGGCAAGCAAACTCACTCACGTCATGTTTGCAGGGTTTACACATCAACCTGCGGTGGAACTGGCCAAACGATTGACTCGTCTGCTGCCTGAGAAGCTCACGAAGATTTTCTATGCGGATTCCGGATCGGTTGCCGTTGAGGTGGCCATGAAGCTTGCCGTGCAGTATCAATTGGCCAAAGGCCGAAAGACGCGCACGAACTTCGCGACGATCCGCAAGGGTTATCACGGCGACACCTGGAACGCGATGGGGGTGTGCGATCCGGTTGCGGGAATGCACGGCTTTTTTTCCGGAGCGCTGCAGAAGCGCATCTTTATTGATGAACCGTCTTCCGTTTTCGGAGGTCAATGGGACCCGGGGGACATTGAGGAACTTGAGCGCGTTTTCGATGCGCAACAGGACGAAATATGCGCGCTGATTCTCGAACCGATCGTTCAGGGGGCAAGCGCTATGCGGTTCTACCACCCGCAGTTCCTGCGTGAAGCGCGCCGCTTGTGCGACAAGTACGACATTCTTTTAATCGCTGACGAAATTGCGACGGGGTTCGGTCGGACCGGCAAGCGATTTGCCTGCGATTGGGCCGAGATCGTACCAGACATCATGACGCTCGGGAAAGCTCTCACGGGCGGCGCGGTGACGTTAAGCGCCGTGTGCACCTCCAATGCGGTGGCCGATACGGTGAGTTGTCATGCTCCGAACGCATTGATGCACGGTCCCACTTTCATGGCCAATCCGATTGCTTGCGCGGCGGCTGTCGCGGCGATGGACGTATACATGTCCGAAGACTGGGAAGCCAAGGTTCGTCGTATTGAATCCGAACTGAAGAAAGGTTTGGAGCCTTTGCGCAAAGTCTCGGGTGTTAAGGACGTGCGCGTGCTCGGAGCCATCGGTGTGGTGGAAATCGAGCGTGCTGCCGACAACAGAATTCTGGCCGCACAGTTCGTCAAGGAAGGCCTTTGGGTGCGTCCCTTCGGAAATATCTTCTACGTGATGCCGCCCTTTGTGATCGAACCCGATGAACTGCAGACATTGATTGTCGGTTTCGTCAAGGTGACGCGCAATTGGGTGGAAGAGAAGATTTAAAGAGCAAATATAAGCTGTTAATCTCGTTCAATGCTCAAAGAAGGTCGTTGAGTTCGGTGTGTTAACTGAAACCAGTCTGAGACACTGTGGTTACCGAGCGCACAGCGACCTGAATGCAGGTCGAAATCTGCACGGTCTGGGCTATCTGCTGATGACCCAGGGGCCGGACGTAAACAGGCCTAATGCGACATTACGAATGTGATAGTTGCAAAGCCTGCGACTTTTAGTCGCGGGTTGTTTACGGCTTAATTCCTGCCTTTTCGGCACTCGAAACCGCTTTGCGTGACTCGTTTTTCGCAAAGCGGTTTTTTATTGACAGTCATTTTTCCCAATATTGAGATCTTTCGAATTTTCCTTGCCCTTCAAGGATTTATGAGTACTTTTACCTGAGGACTTTTTGCAACACTTTTCAAGTTCGAAACCCGCGATTTTTAGGTACTTTTACCCATCTCAAAATCGCAAAGTTTGATCTCGATTAACTCCGGGCGCATTTGAGGAAAAATTTTTTTCTTCGTGCGCCCCATTTTTCCTCGTGCATCCATATACTGCGCGCACTGCAAAAAACGAAGCGGCCGAAACACACTGGCAACGCAAACCGCGGATGGTTGCAGCTACTCTACAAATCCTTCGTCGTTACGCTTTTTTAAGGAGAGGTGCGATGACGCAGCTGATCGTACTGGTTTGCATGTACATGCTGGTTTCGATCGGAATCGGGTTGTGGGCGGCTCGCCGCGTACGCAATACCGCCGATTATGCATTGGCAGGGCGTTCTCTTCCGTTGGCTATGGTGATCACGGCCACGTTTGCCACCTGGTTTGGCAGCGAAACCGTGCTCGGGCTTCCGGGTCGCTTCATCGAAGGCGGCATTGCCGGAGTCATCGAAGAACCGTTCGGCTCCGGAATGGCGCTCATTCTGGTGGGCATGTTCTTTGCCCGCAAGCTCTACAAGATGGACCTTCTGACCATCGGCGACTTCTATCGCAAGCGCTATGGAAAGAAGATTGAGCTTGCCTGCGCCATTTTCATCATTTTGTCCTATCTGGGTTGGGTAGGCGCTCAGGTCGCCGCGCTCGGTCTGGTGCTCAATCTCGTCACCGAAGGCGCCGTGAGCGTTTCGCTCGGCATGACCATCGGCACGTTCGTGGTGCTTTTCTACACCGTGTACGGCGGCATGTGGTCAGTGGCCGTGACCGACTTCTTCCAGATGATCATCATCGTGGCAGGTCTCATCGCCGTGGCGGTTTGCGCAAGCGACATGGCGGGCGGTTTCGGGCAGGTGGTGACCTTTGCCGCTTCGCGCGATCTTTTCAACCCCTGGCCGGAAATGAGCCTCAACGGTTGGCTCTTCTGGATCTCGGCTGCAATCACGATGATGATCGGCTCGATTCCGCAGCAAGACGTCTTCCAGCGCGTGATGAGTGCGCGTGACGCCAAGACGGCGGTGCGCGGTCCGATCCTCGGCGGCATGTTCTACATCCTCTTTGCATTCGTGCCGATGTTCATCGTGTGCGCGGCGGTGCTCGCCATGCCGGGCGTGGGTGAAACGCTTCTGACGACCGATCCGCAGCGACTGCTGCCTACGCTCATTCGCGACTACATGCCCTGGTGGCTGCGCGTGCTCTTCTTCGGCGCCGTCCTGAGCGCGGTCATGTCGACGGCTTCGGCCACGATGCTTGCCCCGGCCACGACGTTCGTCGAAAACGTTCTGCGCAATTTCGTGCGCATTGAAGGCCGCGAGCTTCCCTATATGCGCATGACCCTGGTGTTCTTTGCGGTGGCCGTGCTTACCTACAGCCTCTGGTTTGAAGGTACCGCCATCTACGACATGGTGGCCATGGCCTACCAGTTCCCGGTCGTCGGCGCCTTCTGGCCGCTCGTGATGGGACTCTACTGGAAGCGTGCCACGACGCAGGGTGCATGGATGTCGATCTTTGTGGGCGGCTCCGTCTGGGCCGTACTCACCTTCTCGCCGCTCGGAGAAGTCTTCCCGTCGGTGTTGGGCGGCTTCCTTGCCGCCGGCAGCGCCATGGTTGTCGGAAGCCTCCTGCCCACAGCCTCCAACGCCCGCTACCACCGCTGGCAGGCGTCCATGCAAACGTCGGTCGCTGCCGCTTCTTAAGCGTTCGATTGACGCAAAAACGCCGACCGTTGGCACCTCTACGGTCGGCGTTTGCTTGCCCGGATCCTTGTTAACGGAACAACTCTTCCGGACGAATACCCAAATTTCCGCACTGAGCGCGCTGCATCAGGGCAGCGTCCATCAGCACCAAGGCAATGGCAGCCTCCACCACAGGCACGGCACGGATGCCCACGCAAGGGTCGTGTCTGCCTTTGGTGACCACTTCGATTTCGTTGCCCCCGATCTCCAAACTCTTTAAGGGCGTCAGAATCGAAGGTGTCGCCTTAATGGCAATACGACCGGTGATCGGCGCGCCGCTTGAGATGCCGCCTAAAATGCCGCCCGCATTGTTGCTCGCAAACCCCTGCGCGGTCATCTGGTCGTTGCCTTCAGCTCCCGTGAGCGTTGCCGCCTCAAATCCTTTGCCGATTTCGACGGCCTTGACGGCGTTGATTCCCATCAAGGCATAGGCAAGCCGAGCATCGAGCCGATCGTAGAGAGGACTGCCGAGGCCCGCCGGCACTCCCACGGCCTCGAATTCGACCGTGGCACCGATGCTGTTTCCCTCTTTTCGTATCTTGCCGAGATAAGTTTCGACCTCGGTAATATTGCTGACATTGGCGGCAAAAAACGGATTGTTGTCGACTTCATCCCAGTTTTCCAGGGGAAGCTTTACCGTACCGATTGAGGAAACGCGCGCGCGAATCGTAATGCCGAGCTCGGTACTGAGCCACTTGCGTGCCACGGCGCCCGCCGCCACCGTCGGCGCCGTCAGACGAGCAGAACTTCTGCCGCCTCCCCTCGGATCCCGAATCCCGTATTTGTTCCAGTAGCTCCAGTCGGCGTGAGCCGGTCGAAATTGTCTGGCCACTTCCGAGTAGTCGCGGCTTCTTTGGTCGGTGTTTTCAATTAAAAGAGCGATGGGAGTCCCCGTTGTGACACCCTCATAAACGCCCGAAAGGATCTTGACGGCATCGGCTTCCTTGCGCTGCGTCACAAACTTGCTCTGTCCCGGACGCCGACGATCCAGATCGGGCTGAATATCGGCTTTGCTCAGGGGCATTCCGGGCGGGCAACCGTCAATCACGCAACCGATAGCCGGCCCGTGACTTTCTCCAAAGTTTGTCACCACAAAAAGCTTTCCGATGCTGGATCCTGACATGGTTGTGTACGCTCTTGAAACGAAAACGGATGCGCCTTACTGCGCTTTGCTTTCAATTTAGCGCAAAACACGTCTGCCCGACCTGACACAGTCATGATTTTAGCCTTACCGATACTTTTCCTTGAAGACCTTTCGTCCTAGAATCCGCCTTTTGCAAACCGATCATGTGTTCGGCCCCCTTTTTTTTGCCTGTTCGTTCCGAGGTTTCTATGCTCAGCAAAGGTCTTCTGGCTGTCGGCCTTCTTTGCGTTTCCAACATTTTCATGACCTGCGCTTGGTACCTGCACTTGAAGCTCCAGACCATGAAGGTCATCAACTTCAGTGCATGGCCGATCTACACCGTCGTGCTTTTTTCCTGGGCAATCGCTCTCTTTGAATACAGCTTCATGGTACCGGCCAACCGCATCGGGTTTGAAGGCAACGGCGGCCCTTTTAGTCTCGTTCAACTCAAGATCATCCAGGAGTGCATCACGCTTACGGTGTTTGCGCTCTTCTCCGTCGTTGTTTTCCAGAACCACTTCGGCTGGAACCACTTGGCTGCCTTCGTTTGTCTCGTGATGGCGGTTTTCTTCGTGTTCTACAAATGACAACGACCTGAGCTCTTTCCGGATCTTTTCCCAATAGGCTTGGGCAAGGCTTCGAAAGCAAATTCCGAGAATCGGCAATGCAACATCAGCCGCTCAAAAAATAAGGAAAGAGCATATGCAAAAGAGGTCGTTGCTTGCCGTAGCCATTGCCATTGACGGCGTCTTGTCCGCTGCCGTCACGAACAATGCCGTCGGAAAGACCTCTTCGAAAATACTGAGCTAATCGGGAAACCGTTGTCTTAAGGCTTGCTTTGGGTTGCACGGGTACACTGCGGAGCTGACAGTTTTTTCAAACAGGAACCTTCCCATGTCAGACCGCATTCAGTCCGAATGGTTCGCCGCCACGCTTGAAGACGCACTTGAAACCCTCGAAGAGGCCGTTCGTCTTCTTCGCGAAGATCCCCGCAAGGCCCAGGGCGTTCTCGAGCACGAAGTAACGCTTACCTATGCCAAGCTCAACTACGCCGTCAACACGGCTTACGACGGTCCCGCCGCGCTTGAGACCGTAGAAGACGACAACGAACTTACCGCCTGGCCTAAGTGCATGCCCTTTGCACTTCCCGCCAAAGACGCCGATTCCGAACCTTCCGCTTAAGTTTAAAAAGCCATGCAACTGCTGAAATTTGTGCCTGTTGCGGCAGCCGTTCTCACGCTTGCGGCCTGCAGCTCCGTCAACACCAAACTCGTTCACGATACGGTGCTTCCAGAATACAGTCCTGCCGCCAATATGGGCGATGTGCTCGACGTCTGGGCCGCCTGCAAAAAGGGAACTCAGAAATGGACTGAAATCAAAGAAGACGGCAAGCCCGTGGTGGTGCAGTTCGAATGTTCCGCCCAGGATTTACTGGATCTCAACAACACCATTCTGGAAAATTCCCGCACCATCAAGCGTATGCGTGAACTCTTTGAGTTTGATGACATCAAGTACCGCGCGCAGTTTGTGGTCAAGAGCGACGGCTCGGGGTTTGATCTCGGCGGACAATACAACGACTACGTCTGGCAGGACGGCAAGAAGGCTACGCGCGAAGCCGAATTCCTGAAGCTTGCCTACGACGGCAGTCTTGCAACCGATCCCCTGCAGTACATCGACAACCCCGAAAAACTGTCGTTTACCGTGGAAAGTTATGCGCAGATCCTCGGCCCGTTCTATCTGGAGATGCGACAGGCTCGCTAGTGCAATCCGACCTTCCGATACCGCAAACCCGAGATTTTCAGGTCTCGGGTTTTTTCATTCTTCATAGCGTTTTCCAGTAGGCAAGCGCCCGAATGGGCTCATCCCTAAAGCTCCACTCATGCTCGGCTGCAAGCGTCCAGCCCGTCTTTTCGTAATACTGCCAGTTGCAGTGCGAATCGGTGTAGAGGATCACGTTCCGGATGCCGCGGCGACGCATTTCGTCAAACGTGTCGTCGATCAGAAGGCGAGCCATACCCCGACCCTGGCGCAAAGGCGACGTCATCAAAAGCTTAAGCTCGCCCTGCCATTCAAAGCCTTTGGCAATCATGTCTGCCTTGAGTTTACGGTTGGCTTCGTTGATGAGATCGTTAAACTCCACGGACTCCAGACCGAAAGGCGTGCTACGCAGGCGCGATTCCATGACGGCGGCAGCCTGACGAAAAGCGCTCGGATTCTGAAGCCCCTGCTCCTGCGGAGCATTTTGATAGAACACCGACCCCAGATAGGCGGCAATGTCACCGTTTTCGCGAATCACGCGCAACCGATTGCAGGCCAGAGCCGAGCCCGCAATGTACAAGTCGGAAATATCCCTTTTTTCCTGCTCGGAGCCTTCGAGCTCCCAGCCCCACAGTTCGTCAAAAAGCTTGGCAACGCCTTCAAAGTCCTGATCCTGCCAAGCGGAAATCACTGCGCTCAAACATTCACCCCGGGAATCACGTAAAAGAGGACGCTGAAAAACTGCAGCGTCGTGCCGGCAAAGACGAAAGTGTGCCAGATCGCGTGAGAAAAGGGAATTCGTTCAAAAATGTAGAAAACAACACCGACCGTATAGGCAAGACCTCCGGCCACCAGCAGCGCCAAACCGGTCGAATCAAGCGTTGAGACGAGCGGGTCAATGACAAAGACTGCTAGCCACCCCATGGAGAGATAGAGCAGACAGTTAATCCAATCGGCCTTGTGCAGCAGCACGGCCTGCAGCGAAATACCCGCAATTGCAATGAGCCACACCGCGCACAGCAGCGCGATGCCGGTGTAACCCTGAAGTGTGATCAGGCAAAACGGCGTGTAGGAGCCCGCAATCAGTACATAGATCATGGAGTGATCCAGATACTGCAGGACCTTTTTGGCTCGGGGATTGGGAATGGAGTGATACAAGGTCGAGGCGGTGTAGAGAAACACCATGCTCGCGCCGAAGATGCTCACCGCAGCCACAACCTTGGGAGAGCCCGAATACAACACGGCAAAAGCCACCAGGACGGCAAGCCCCGCAATCGAAAGCAGAGCCGCCACGCCGTGCGTTACCGCGTTGGCGATTTCTTCGCCCACGGTGTACTGCGCGACCCCGGCGGGCCGCGTCAACATCGCCTTGATTGACATGATCGGAATTCTTCTTGTTCGTTGTATTGAATCACAGGGCGAAACCGACCGAGATCTCGATCTCACGCCTTCAACGAATCTTAGAAGCGATAAATGACAACCGACGTACAGGTCAAAACGTCAGTTGGTAACAAAGCATTTCATCCGTTCGGATGATGTCCGACCGATCAAAGGATGACGGGTTCGGGTTCGAGTTCCACACCAAAGCGGTACTTGACGTTGCGTGCCACTTCTTCGGCAAGAGCCTTGATTTCGGCACCGGTCGCGCCGCCATAGTTGACGAGGATGAGCGCCTGACGTTCGTAAACCCCCGCCTGCCCCATGCGCTTGCCCTTAAGGCCGCAAGCCTCAATGAGCCAGCCCGCGGCTATTTTGGCGCGAGCTCCGCCCAAAGGGTAGCTCACAAGAGACGGCGTCTCTTCGAGCAGATGCAGCATCTTGGTGCGCGTAACCACCGGATTTTTAAAGAAACTGCCGGCATTGGGAAGCACCTTGGGATCGGGGAGCTTGCGTGCACGCACCGCACGCACGGCCTCTTCAAGTTCCTTGGCGGATTCGGGACGGCGATCGCCGAAAATGGCTTCGAGCTCCTTGTACCCGTAAACGGGGTTAAACGTCTTTGAGAGCGCAAAAAGAACGGATGTGACGATCAGATTCTTTTCGGTCGTCTTAAAGCGACTTGCGCGATAACCGTAGTCGCAATCTTCGGCCGACAACACGCGCATGGCTCGGCGATCGGGATCGAAGCATTCGACTTCAACGATATGCTCGGCCACTTCAACGCCGTAGGCGCCGATGTTCTGCACCGCCGCACCGCCGACCGTGCCGGGAATTGCCGCCAGATTTTCAATGCCGTACCAACCGCTTTCAATTGCATGCCGCACGAAATCGTCCCATACGATGCCGGCCGACACCTTGACGAAATAGAATCTGTCGTTTTCGTCCGTCACCTCGATCGTGCCGCCATTCATGTGCAGCACGAGACCTTCGAAGTCCTTGGTAAAGAGCGTATTCGAGCCGCCTCCGAGCACAAATCGGGGAAGCTGCCCGTAGCGCGGATCGGCAAGCACCGAACGAATGTCCTCGGGCGTGCAGACTTGGGCGAAATATTGCGCGCTGACATCAACCGCAAATGTGTTGTAGGACTTAAGACTGACGCTCTTTTCAACGGTGGGCATAAAACTCCCTCAATCTGCTATGGATCGATCTTCTTTTGCCCGATTATAGGCGGTCAACGGGATGGCTCTTTTACAAATGCCCGCCCCTGAAACACTTGGTTTCGCTTAGGACAGAGCCGCTTCGATCTTGGCACGAACATGTGCCGGATCGAGACCACTGCGGGTCATCAGCACTTCGGTGTCGCCGTGATCTATAAATACGTCGGGAATGCCGAATACGAGCGTACGCGTCGTTTGACCGGCCTCGCTCAAGACTTCGAGCACGGCAGAACCCGCGCCGCCCGCCTTGATGCCCTCTTCGGCAGTCACCAGCAAGTCATGCTCGGCAGCGGCCTTGAGCACCGCTTCTTCGTCAAGAGGCTTGACAAAGCGCATGTCGACGAGCGTTGCGTCAAGCGCCTCAGCTACTTCAGTCAGGCGCCAGACCATGGAACCGAAGGCCAAAATCGCCACGCGCTTGCCCTTGGGGGCCGAAGTCGTCCGCACTGTCTTGCTCTTGCCGATTTCGACCGTCTCAGTGTCGGCCGTGACTTCCGCCCCAGGTCCTGTTCCTCGCGGGTAACGCACAGCCACCGGCGTTTGCAGTGTCCAAGCGGTGTTCAACAGCAAACGCATTTCGTTTTCGTCGCTCGGCGTGATCACCGTCATATTCGGCAACGACCGCAGGAATGCAATGTCAAAGAGGCCGTGGTGCGTGCGTCCGTCGGCACCCACCAAGCCCGCGCGATCGATCGCAAAGAGCACCGGCAGATTCTGGATAGCAACATCGTGCACGATCTGATCGTAGGCGCGCTGTGCGAACGTCGAATAGATCGCCACCACCGGGTGAATGCCCGCACAGGCCAGCCCCGCGGCAAACGTCACTGCATGCTGCTCGGCAATGGCCACATCGCGGTAGCGTTCGGGAAATCTCTTTTCGAATTCCACCAGACCGGAGCCTTCGCGCATCGCAGGCGTAATCGCATAAAGCGTCTTGTCACGTTCAGCTGTGTCGCAGATCCAGTCTGAAAACAGTTGCGTGTAGGTCTTCTTCGGGGGTGCGACAGACGGTTGAATGCCCACGACAGGATCAAACTTGCCCACACCGTGATAGAGCGTCGGATCGTCTTCGGCAGGCTTATACCCTTTTCCCTTCTTCGTCTTGACGTGCAAAACGATCGGACCGTCAAGCGCCTTCAGGTTCTTTAGAAAGCTCACAAGCCCAGTCACGTCGTGACCGTCAATCGGACCGAAGTAATTGATGTCAAAACTTGAAAAGAGCGTCGAGGGCGGAGACAGAAAATTGACCGTCTGCTTTTCCACGCGTTTGGCAAAGTCCCACAGGAGCGGCACTGGCTTGAGGATGGACTTCGAGATCTCACGAGCCTTCCAGACGGGCGCCGTGCTCACGAGCTTGGCCAGATGTCCCGACAGCGCTCCTGCCGGAGGCGAAATCGAGTGGTCGTTGTCGTTGAGAATGATAAGTAGCTTGAGGTCCTTCTTGTAGACACCCGCGTGATTGAGCGCTTCCACGGCCATACCACCCGTAAGAGCACCGTCACCGATCACTGCGATGTGCCAGCGATCCTTCTTGCCATTGAGGCTGTCAGCAACAGCCATACCGAGTGCGGCAGAAATTGATGTCGAGGAATGCGCCGTACCGAAGGCGTCGTACGAGCTTTCGCTGCGCTTCGGAAACCCGGAAATGCCGTCGGTCTGGCGCAGCGTGGCCATCGCATCGCGCCTGCCGGTGAGAATCTTGTGGGCATAAGCCTGGTGGCCAACGTCCCAAACAATGGCGTCTTCGGGGGTGTTGAAAACGTAATGAAGCGCGATTGCCAATTCCGTGGCACCGAGCGAACTCGACAAGTGACCGCCCGTCTTGCTGACGCTTTCGACCATGAAATCGCGAAGTGCGCGCGCGAGCACCGGAAGCTCTTCGACGGGAAGCTTGCGCAGATCGGCCGGAGAATTGATCGACTCCAGCATTTCCTTTCGTTCGTCAGGCGTGAGCATGCGCACCACCTGCGTCGTATCTCGCTGATCCATCAATATTTCCTGTTGGTCACAAAAGCGGCGGCGCCGGCCAAAAGACGAAGTGCCATATCTTCAAAACAGCCTTTGGCAGCCAGCGCTTGCAGAGCCGCTCCGGCTTCGTGTTCCATTTCGCGGGCGAGTTTGCGAGCCGCGTCAAGCCCCATCAGCGAGACGAACGTGGGTTTGTCGTGGGCGTCATCCTTGCCGGAAGTTTTACCGAGCGTCGCCGTGTCGGCCGTGACGTCCAAAATGTCATCAATCACCTGAAAAGCCAGTCCCAGAGCCTTAGCGTAACGATTGAGTTCGAACTCAGCGGCGGTAAAAAGTTCCAGCTTGCCGGCAAGCGCGCCCATTCGAACGCTAGCCAGAATCAGAGCGCCCGTCTTGAGACTGTGCATATGGCGCAATGAAGCCTCGTTGAGGCTCTTTCCTACGCTCAGAAGGTCAATTGCCTGCCCGCCGCACATGCCATCGCGCCCGCTCGAATAGGCAAGCTCCTGCATGAGCCTAACCTTGACGGCGGGAGCCACCTGCGTTCGGGCAATGCGCAGGAAAGCTTCGGGCTGCAGCGCGTCGCCCGCTAGCATTGCCACCGCTTCGCCGTATTTCACGTGAGCCGTGGGTTTGCCGCGCCGCAGGACATCGTTGTCCATGGCGGGCATATCATCGTGCACCAGAGAGTATCCGTGAACGTATTCCACCGCGAGCGCAAGTTCGTCCAGATCGCTTTCACGCGCCTGCGTCAGACGACCGGCTGCGTACACAAGCATGGCGCGCATTCGTTTGCCGCCGTCCAAAACAGCATAGCGCATCGCCTCGGTGAGCGTTCCGAGACTGCCCTCGCGCGCATCCAGCGCCGCTTCGGCGACACCTTCGAAATGCCCGCGTTGTTCTCGAGACCAAACCTCAAATTCGGCTTTGTCAGCTTCCATCACAGCAACATCTCCCTATTGCAAAGCCGTCGTGTCGCCCGAGCCGTTGTTTTGAGCTTCCAGTTTGCGAACGCGAGTCTCGGCATCTTCGAGCTTAGCCCGGCACAGATTCACCAGTTCGGTTCCGCGCGTATAGGCTTCCACGCTCTCTTCGAGAGCAAGCTTGCCCTCTTCCATCTTGCGGACAAGAGCTTCGAGTTCAGCCATCGCCTCTTCAAAAGTCGGTGTTTTCTCGTTTGCAGTCTGGGTCATAGCAGAAGCGGTGTTGTCGGTGAACAATTCACTCGAAAACGACACCGTATCCCTCTCCGTTTTTTTTTCGAATTGTCGAGCGAGCCGCTTGAAAAAAGCCCACGACTCGCAACTTAGTCTTCGGATTTTATCTCACCGTGCTTTTCTTGACCTGAAAAATACCCCGCTTCCCGATTATGCGGCTTTCAGAGCTTTGCCGCATGGAAATTTCCTTCACTAGTCTTGCGAACTTCTTCGCCAATGCACTGCGATACAATGCGGCGCAACCTACTGAAGAACAAAAAGAAAATGCGCATCTCCTTCCAACCGGTCGACAATCCCGACAAAGTCAACACACACCTGCTCTCCTGGCTTCTGGCGGCCTGTTCCATGATCGGCCCGTTTGCCACCGACATGTACCTGCCGAGTTTCCACCAAATGGCTCAAGCCTTCGGCTCCGATCTGGCAGGTGTCCAAATGACGCTTTCCTCCTACCTCGCGGGTTTTGCCGTCATGACGCTTTTCTATGGAACCATTTCGGACATGTTCGGCCGTAAGATCACGATGGTCACGGGCTTCTTGTGTTTTTCGGCCTCAAGTCTCGGCGCTGCCACTTCCGATTCTCTCTCGATGCTTGTTCTCTGGCGTTTGTGTCAGGGCATTTTTGCCGGCTGCGGCATGGTGATCGGAATGGCCGTCATTCGTGACCTTTTCGGCGGGCCGAAAGCACAGATGCTGATGGCCTACGTATCCATGGTCTTCGGTTTTGGCCCGGCGCTGGCTCCGGTAATTGGCGGCATCGTCGCCACCCACCTTTCCTGGGAAAGTCACTTCTATATTCTGACCTTCATCAGCGCAGTTCTTGCAGTTCTTTGTCTCTTGTTTCTGCCCGAGACGCTGCCCAAGGAAAAACGCATGTCGCCCCGCCTGGGAACACTACTTTCCAACTACGCCTCAGCGGCGCGGCACGGTGCCTTTATGACAGCAAACACTGCGCTTGCCGTAGCCTTTCTGGGACAGGGCGTTTTCATTGCCGGAGCGGCGGACTGGTGCGTGGAAGTCATGCATTTGTCGCCGGATGAATTTTGGAAACTCTTTTTGCCGATGGTCTCCGGCACCGTCATCGGCAGCTGGATTTCGGCTCGCATTGCCGGCCGTCTGAGCACACAAGGAACAATCCGAGTGGGCTTTTGCGTGATGTTTGCCGCTGGCGTCTTTGCCTTGTGCACCATGTCGGGCTTGTTGCCCGAAGGCATCGTCTGGGCTGTTCTGCCCTTGATGATCTACACCATCGGCATCGGTATCGTTCGTCCAGGCATGGCCCTGATTGCCATGGACTTCTTGCCGCAATCCCGAGGTCTGGCCGCTTCCATGCAAAGCTTCGTGCAGACGATTTTCTTTGCGCTGTGTTCCGCATTGCTGGTGCCTTTGCTCTTCGGTAACGGCGCACTTTACGATCTGGCAATTGCAGGTTTCGGGCTTCTGACAATCTCTCTGTGGCTCATCGCCATGAACATGCGGCTTCACAAGTCCGCGCAAAAACAACCGTGAATTCCTTTTGTAGCCACGAAAAAAGGCGCATCGGCATTTTCGCCTTTGCGCCTTTTTCGTCACTTCAGCAGGACCTCCTCCGAGGTCCGATCACAAGCAGATTAGTACTTGTCGAAGTATTCCTGAAGCTTCTTGACGTCCTTGGTCTTCGTCAGACCCAACTGCAGCAGGACGCGAGCCTTCTGCGGGTTGAGCGTGCCGGAGGACAGGAAGCCGTACTTGGCGTCGTCAACTTCAGCGTCCTTGGTGGTGGCGCCCGTCGGAACGCGAGAGCTGCGAACCACGGCAATGCCGCTCTTGGCAGCCTTTTCAAGGATCGGGAAGATGCTCTTGTGGATGTTGCCGTTACCGACACCGGCGTTCACGATACCGGCGTAACCGGCGTCAACCAGAGCCTGAGCCTGGATGCCTTCCACGCCACCATGGTTGTAGACGATGCCAACCTTCGGAAGCGTTTCGATCTTGGAAACGTCAAACGGGGTCTGGTAGGTGTGCGGACGCAGCGAGGTGGATTCGTACGTCACCTTGTTGTTGAAGATCGTGCCGACCTTACCGAAGTTGGCGGCGACGAAGGTTTCGGGCTGAACCGTGTTGGACTTCATCAAGTCGCGGGCGCCGACAACGATGTTGTTCATGGCAACCACAACACCCTGCTTAGCCGTTTCCTTCGTGGCGGCCGTCAGAACAGCGTTGTAGAGGTTACGGGGACCGTCAGCACCGAGACCGGTGGAGGGGAGCATGGCGCCAACGAGCACCACGGGCTTCTTGCACTTGACAGTCAGGTTCAGGAAGTAAGCGGTTTCTTCCATCGTGTCCGTGCCGTGCGTGATCACGAAGCCGTCGACCTTGCTGCAGTCAGCGTTGATGGTCTTGGCAAGCTTGAGCCACACGTCGTCGGTCATGTCCTGCGAACCGATCTGAACAACCTGCTTGGGAGTAACCACAGCGATGTCAGCAAGCTGCGGAACAGCGGCAACCAGATGGTTGACGCTCACCTTACCGGCCGTGTAAGCGGAACCCGTTGCCGAATTGCCGGAACCGGCAATCGTGCCGCCCGTGGCGAGCACTTCGATCTGCGGCAAAGAGGCAGCCATGGCGGCACCGCAAGCGGTAGCGATAGCAGCGGCAAGCAGAGACTTCTTAACCAAGCGCATTTTTGTTTCTCTCTCTCAAAAAAATGTTTTGGTGAGTATTCACACGCCTGCGAACACCGACAGAGTCCTGTCGCAAACCGCGGGCATATGAAATATATTCAGTTTCGCTTCGAACCCTTAACTAATGTGTCCTACGCAAAACTACTTAGTGAATCTAAAGCACGGAATCTACTTCGTTTTGTTAAATCAGCATCAGTTCTTGATAGAAATCAAAAATGCAAATTCCCGTACTGATTTTCTTAGAAATTTTTTCGTGTCGGAAAATTTTTTTTCAAAACCGCTTGACAGAAGCGATTACACCTGTAAAATGCGCATTCTCTTCGAGAGAACGCGGGAGTAGCTCAGTTGGTAGAGCGCAACCTTGCCAAGGTTGAGGTCGCGAGTTCGAGACTCGTCTCCCGCTCCAATTTCTTCCATTTCCCGTAGAAGACATTCGATTGTGTACACGCTTTGTTCGTGGGACAATGCGCTTGTTTGTGTCTGCTCGCCTTTTTTCCGATGTCGCTTTCTCAACGTGCCTACTGCGGCCGCTTCGCCCCTTCTCCGACCGGCCCGCTTCATTTCGGCAGTCTAGTCTGCGCTCTGGCTTCCTTTTTGGATGCGCGCGCGCACAACGGCACCTGGTTGATTCGCATCGAAGACATCGATCCCCCTCGTGACGTTCCCGGAGCCGATCAAGCCATTCTGAAAACGCTTGCCAGACTCGGGATGACTTCCGACATTCCAGTTGTCAGGCAAAGCCAACGTTACGCGCTCTACGAAGAGGCTTTACGCCGGCTCAGCCAACAGGGACTCGTCTACGGATGCGCATGCTCGCGCAAGGAAATCGCCGCAGTCCAAACCGAGCTCGGACTTCCTTCTCACGTCTACCCCGGCATCTGCCGCAACGGAACGCACGGCAGACCGGCTCGGTCGCTTCGCATCCGAACCTCCAACGAAGTTGTCGGTTTCACCGATCGTCGCTGCGGCTCTTTTTCCGAAAACCTGGAACGCGACGTCGGTGACTTCGTGATCAAGCGAGCCGACGGTCTGTGGGCCTATCAGCTTGCCGTGGTTGTTGACGACGCCGAGCAGGGCATCACGGACGTCGTGCGCGGCGAAGACCTCCTTGACAACACGCCCCGCCAGATTTTTCTTCAAAGAAAACTCGGATACCCCACGCCGCAGTATCTGCACATTGCTCTGGCCCTTGACGGACACGGGCAGAAGCTTTCCAAACAGACCCATGCTCCCGCCATTGACAACGAAGATCCGCTGGAGCTCTTGAACGCTGCCGCCATACATCTCGGATTAGGTTCTCTGAACGCAAAAACGCCGCAGGCGTTTTACGCTGCGGCGCAGGAATACTGGGCTGAAAAGTACCTCTACTGAGGCTTACTCCTTCCACGGTACCGGGTGCGGGAAGATGCGATTCAGAAGCGCTCGGATGAGCACCTTTTCATCGTCGCCCGGCGTGCCGAAGGTGGCTTCGGGCAACTTTTCCGTTGCCTGAGCTTCGTATCGGCTTCCGTGCACGATGCGCACGTAATCAAGCTTGCCCTCGACAATTCGATCGTTCCAGCCGCCCACCGTGAAGTCGAACTTCAGACAGCGCGTGCAGCTTTCGTCGAACGTCTTCACTTCATGCACTTTAAAGCCCTTCTCCAGGAGCATCTGACGCACGGACAACCGCAACGATTCGTTGCCGTGCGGCGTCACGCTCACGCACACTACCTGAGCGGCATTGTCGTCAAAACGATATTCATAAGGGCTTTGGCCTGCGAATTGCTGACATCCGGCCAAAGCGATCGTCACGACAGGAACAAAGAATTTAAGAACTCTGCGCATGCAGTCAATCAATCACGTAAAAATCAACGAATGCGGATATTACAGCGCCTCGGAGGGACGTGCACGAAAAGAATTTGAATTCCAATTCAGACCACTCATAATTATGCCGAACGCGTAAGCGTTGTAATGTGCGCGACCGCACTTCTTGCAAGACTGCGGATGTCGTAACCCCCTTCCAGAATGCTCACAAGCCGCCCTCCGCAAACGGCGCGCGCCACACGCATGACCTCGATGGTCATAAAGGAGTAGTCAAATTCCGTAAGCTTGAAGAGCGCCTGCTTTTCATCTCGGTGCGCATCAAACCCGGCGCTCACCAGAATAAGTTCGGGCTTGAAGCTCAAAAGCTTCGGAATCCAAATGTCGTTGACGACACGAAGCACATCCGTGCCATCACTGCCTTCCGGCATCGGAGCGTTGATGATGTTGCTCGCTTGAGCCGGCTGCAATCCGAATGGAAACGCCGTTTCCTGATAAAGACTGAAAAGCGCGATGCGCTCGTCGCCCTTGATAATGTCTTCCGTTCCGTCGGCGCGATGCACATCGAAATCCACAATGGCAACGCGCTTTAGGCCGAGAACGTCGAGGGCGTGAAGCGCTGCACAGGCTACGGAGTTGATCAGGCAAAAGCCGTGCGCGAAATTACGACCCGCATGATGCCCGGGCGGACGCACGCAGGCAAAGGCGTTTCGAATGGTACCCGCACAGACCTGACGTACCGCCTCGATGGCGGCGCCTGCGCTTTTGAGCGCCGCTTCAAAGCTCAGCTCATTTATGAAGGTATCTTCGGAGATTTGCTTTTCTCCGGTTCTTTGGGCCTCACGACTGGTTTGTTCCAGTTCCTGTACATAGCTCTTGTCATGCGCACGCAAAACATCTTCCAAAGAGGCCGGAGCGCTCGGCAGTACAGTCACGACACGCGACAGCCCCATCGCAAGCATGCGGTCTTCGATCGCATCAATGCGTTCGGGAGACTCGGGAGAATCCGGCCCCTGCTGATAGCTGTGACACAAGTCGTGCGTAAAAAATCCGGTGGGCAAAAGCGTCTTCCTTTTTTCAGTCCTGGAGTTTCTTTAACTCATTGTAGGGTATTGCGGGCCCTCGGAAAAATCAAAGCGCGCCTCGACTTTCGTCAAAAGCGCGCTCGATACGCTGTTAATTCGCCTTACTGAGGCGACAACCGTTAGTAGTTCGTCTTGCGAACTTCAAAGAAACTCTGTGCGTAGTGGCAAACCGGGCAGACATCCGGAGCGGCATTGCCGACAACAATGTGACCGCAGATGCGGCATTCCCACATCGTCATTTCACCCTTTTCAAACACCTGCTTCATCTGAACGTTGTTCAGAAGCTTGCGATAGCGTTCTTCGTGGGTCTTTTCAATGGCGGCGACCAAACGGAACTTGGCAGCGATTTCCGGGAAGCCTTCTTCTTCGGCAGTCTTCGCGAAACCGGCGTACATATCGGTCCATTCGTAGTTTTCGCCTTCGGCTGCAGCCTGGAGATTGGCTGCCGTGTCGCCGATGCCGCCCAAGAGATCAAACCACAGACGGGCATGTTCCTGTTCGTTGCGAGCGGTCGACAGGAAGATTTCCGCGAGCTGTTCGTAGCCTTCGCGACGAGCGACTTCAGCAAAGTACGTGTACTTGTTGCGGGCCTGGGATTCACCGGCAAATGCGGTGGCAAGGTTTTCTGCCGTCTTAGTGCCCTTCAGGCGGTTGTCGCCACCCGCAGCAGGAGCTTCCTGGACTTCTTCAAAAACTTCAACACCCTTGTGGCAAAGCGGGCAAACGAAATCAGCGGGCAGCTCATCGCCTTCATAGATGTAGCCGCAAACCTTGCAACGGAACTTCTTCATGGGAGTATCTCCTGCGTTATTCGAGTTATTTAAAAGCGTCCCCATGCGAAGAGCCGATCTGCCTTTTCTGGTTTTGGGGATACCCGACAGCTCGTCGCTTGGAACGCTTACATCCTATTGGTTGGCAATTGTATGCTAAAAACCGGACAAAACTTCGCTGATAGACAAAAGCAAAGAAAGCTATAAAACCGACCGAACAACAACGCTTAACGAATGCCGGCCTGAGCCCAACTCCCAGAGCGATCCGGGGTAAATTTTTTGTCCTAAGATGCACGCAGGCCCCGGAAGCCGAAGCGTCCGAGGCCTTTTACTTACGCGCCTAGCAGAGCAAGAACAGGATCAGGGAAATCAGGATTTTCACGACCCGCCTTGCTATACTAGCGGAAGAAGATTTGTGTTCCATTTATCAATCTTCCTTTAAGCGGCTCGGTGCTACCAACACCCGAGCCGTTTTGCTACGGTTTTGTCCCGACGACTGGATGGCTACCGCAGCAAAATCACCCAATGCTTGCCGAGTAATGGAACAAACCTCGGACAGACAATTCCTGAAATTCTACACAGTCCCCTACCCTTCCACCATGCTATCGAGGCGCTTGGCAATGTCCTCCGACTTCGGACGGTAGTAGCGCTGCAGCATCTTCAAATTTTTGTGCCCAGTCTGACGAGCGAGGGACAGAAGATCAAGGCGCGGTGCTCCGGTCTTCGGATCAGGGCTCGCCGCCCACGTCGCAAAAGTCGCACGGCTGTCGTGGAAGTTGAGACCTTCGCGGATGACACGCCCGGCGGAATCGAGTTCCGGGCCAAGCCCTGCCCTGTCTCGAATCTTGCGCCACAAAGCGTCTCTCGTGGCGTCGCTCAATGCTCCGAAAAGTTTCGGCTTATCCCCCAATTCACGAACCAGATTGATGATTCTCAAGGCTTCCGAGCTCAAAGCAACGTCTCGGCGGCTATCAGTTTTAGTCACCTCATGCGGCAGATGGATCACCGCCCCATCGATCCACGCCTCTTCGATGCGCAGAATCTCCCCCGAGCGCATCCCAGTTTTGCAAGCCAGCAAGAAGGCTGCCATCGTCCGCTGCAGCTTGTCTAAAGGCACAGACTTCCCATCCCATCCACTGGCGACGAGCAGAGCCTCGATGTCTTCATCCGAGGCCGTACGCTCACGATGCTCCGCGGGCTTGGGCAGAACGACACCAATGCAGGGATTCTTTGAGATAAGCCCCGACTTCACGGCCAAATTAAAAGCAGCCGAAAGCGTTTGAATTTCTTTGTGCGCTGTAGCCGGCGCCAAGGTTCCAATGTATTTTTGCGACGGTTCTTTGAGACGCTCGTCGAAATACTTCTGCAGGTCCTTGTACGTGATCTGGCCAATCTTCAGCGCGGCAAATGGGCGCTGCAGGAATCGGTTGATTCGCAAAACCTCTTGCTTTGCACCACGCTTCTTTCGCGACTCGGAGTCTCGGTAGGAGATCAGCCAATCTGCCACCGTGACCTTGTTGCTCCGTTGCTCCGGAGTCAGAGTCAGCATAGCCGCATACTTCCTTGCCTCTGCCGCGGTCTTGAAATTTTTTTGCCTTTGCCGCCCGTCTTCTCGCCAGACAACCCGATACCGTCCGTTCGACAGTTTGGAAATGCCCGCCATTTTTGTCCCCTAAAACTGTCTGGCCAAATGGAAATCAGCCAGCAAATAGCCAGAATTTAATCGGATTATGCCGACCGAGGACAACAAAAAACCCCGATAAATCGGGGGTATGCCGAGCTATGCGGAATATATATGGTGCGATGGTCAGAACAATCTTTCCTTATTTTAAAGGGAACTAAGCGATGGATACTTCTTTTTATACCGTAAGTTATACCTTACGGACTTTCTCGGCGCTCCTTGATGATTGATGCCAAGGCATCCTTCTTTGCCGCTACCTCTCCAGAAAGTCTTGCAACCTTCGAAAATAATCTTGTAGCTTCTGCGAATATTCTCTCACAATCCCTTTAAATTAGAAATAGGATCTTCAGGTTCTTCTAGAAACGGGAAATCATCAGAGCAATCATCAATTCGTCTAGATGCCACAAAAACACCAATTGTCGTAGCCCTTGGATAATGCTCTTTAATCATCCTCTGACAAGCCTTGAAATGCGCTCCCGTAGTCAATACATCATCAAAAACAACCACTACTTCAGGTTCACCATCAGGAGATTCATTTTCATTCCACGTATAATTATTATATATTTCCTCAATATTCCTACTTGCTCCTCCTGTTACATGACAACTCTCCCTTGATTTGCTTTGTCTTATCAACTCCTTACAGCATACTCCAGAATTATTTAGAATTGAAACCAATCTATCGTCATACAAAGGATCTTCTTTAGATTTTGAAGGAGGGACAGGGACAAATATTACACTTTTCCCTTTAAGCTCTTCGAATAATTCATTTTCAACACTGGCCCTTAAGCATTCTGACATTTTTCTAATGGCCCATATCTTATACGAATATTCTTGAGTCCCCCTTTTTTCTACACTTTTCTTCAAATTATTAATAAAACTATTTTGATAATTGTCGTTTGGTATATAGTCCAAATAAAAATAACAAACATCATCTCTTCCGAGAAAATAATGCTCATTATAAAACTCGGATTCAAGCTTTTTCGGATTATCAGGACTTGGATACATTTACCACCCCATTATTTCTCTAATCTGCTCATACGATGACACTCTGTGAGCTCCTTTCTGAACATATTTTTCTGGCCACTTCAATCCTTTATGAAAACAGTTCTCTAGAATAAATAGCTTCCTGCCTTGATTGATAGCTGCCCTAGCCTGCACAAGAGTTCCAGAAGTTTCCCCTGCCTCCACAATGATCGTCGCCTGTGAAAGTGCTGACATAGTCACATTTCTTTCTGGGAAGAAAAACCTATTAATCCAAGCCCCCTGCGACAAATACTTTAAAACAGGAACCTGACTAACAAGAAGGTGTTCTTGTGCAATTTTGTTCTGGAGTTCTTTATTATCTCTTGGATAATATTCTGATATAGCAGTTCCTATCACTGCTAGAACTCGACCCCCGCGATTAATAGCAGTTGATAAGGCAACCGTGTCTATCCCCTTTGCCAAACCAGATACAACAAGAACGCCATCATCAACCAATCTCTTTGCGAGCACCTCTGCCCGCTTTAACCCCATATCGGACGCTTGTCTACTTCCTACAACTGCAACACTTCTTTGAGCGTGCAACAATTCCAAATTTCCTCTGGAATAAAACATATATATAGGATAACTTGCATCTTTCAAAGAAGTTGGGTAATTTTCTCCCCACCAAAAAGTGGAGCGAACATCATTTAATCCTTTATCATTAAAAATTCTCTTTATCTTCTCATAACTTTTCAGAGAAACTTCTCGTTCTACTATATCAGATACAAAAACTCCAGTTTTATTCAACAATGTACTAACCATCTTAAACGACATTTTTTCTTGAAGCCACAAATTTTCATATGCCCCCAATTCTAATATGTCATTTATCTCTTCTTTAAACAAATCCATTTATGTCCCTTTAATCAAAACCCATAACAGCGAATATATTGTCGAGCATCTCCTATAGAAAAACGAAACTTTTGCCGCAACACAAGTTACTCAAGCAAGCGTACCACTGTTTCACCACCTATTGCGAATTCTTGAGCCATTCTTCCACCTTCTTCAAGTAATTCTGCACTCTCTTTGAGTAGTCTAGTGCATGTGAAAACTTGGGTTTGGTAAGAGCTTGAGGAACTTTTTCTATCGGCCGAGGACAGTCGGGAGAGATAACGATCGGCTTCGTTGCGCACCCGCTCAACATCAGCGCGCAAATCGACAGACTCAGCGCGAGCGTTTTCGAGTTCATCCCATGCCTCGGCAAGCTTCTTAGCTTGCTCTTGTTCTTTTGCTCGGTATTCATCCGTCAGCTCCTTGGTTGCCAGGGCGTGCTCTTCGCGTAGCTGGGCAATCTCTGCCTTATATACAGAAGCGGCATACTGGTAGCCAGATACGAAAAGTGCTGCGGCTGCCAGTCCCACACCTGCCCATTTGAGCCAGGTCATAAAACCTCCGGCCAAGACAGGTCCCGTAAACACGGAACACGATGGAATACTTGTACAACAAACAGCAAAACCAGATACACCACGAACCACGATCTAACTGATTTTTTGGTTCGTGTCACAAACCAATCTTGCCACGCGTTCAATTCGTCCTCCGTCAGGTTGTTGGGTCTAACCCAGTAAGGCAACACCAAAGCCGTATGCCACCAGCAGAATAAGGCTGCTGCAAGCGGAGCAAACGGCAGCAGCGCCGGCGGCCAAAGGATGTTGATGGGAAATGGGTTTAGCGGTTGCCCAAACTCCTTTAAGGAAGCACCAACCAGAAAATAAATTGCGTAGCAGACGAACAACCAGAACGGAAGTGCCGCAATGATCAGCAGGGCACAAGTCAACCCATTGATCGTTCCGCCTCGTGTTTCCAGTTTGTATGCCAATGTTATTACTCCGCCTACGAGAACAGCCAAACCTGATAAAATTGCGCCTATGGAGAATTCCATAATCACCTCCAGTGATTGGTTAGAGCCCGTCAGATTTCGCAGGTCTGACGGGTTTTTCAATGGAGGTGAATTATCTACCTTAGCTTCGGTTATCCCAACGTGCCCGGCGCCCGCGTGCATCCACGTGAACGAACGTGTTGTAAATGCCAACGCCACCATCGGTCACCATGTCCAGACACAAGTCCTGCAGCTCAGGCAGGTCTTCCAAGTTTTCCGGTCGAATGTCTGCCGCAAGTCCCTGCACGTGGTACGAGTTCTCCACGCCGCCCACTGCTCGGTTGTGCTCAGGCGAGCGATAGGCGCAGTTGACGATGATCGGCTTGCCCCACTTCTCCCGGATGCGGTTCAAAAGATGCACGAGCTCTTTGCGCACCACCGTTTCGCCAAACGGCGACTTGGCTCCGTCCTTAGATTCAAACTCTTTCGTGTCGAAGTACCCGATTTTCACTTTTTATCTCCTTCGATCTTGTCGACCGTGTCCTCCAGCTTGTTGTTCAGCGCGCCAATAAGCCTGCGCAGAATCGGCGGAATCGAATGCCCATACCCCGCCTTCTCAAGGTTCTCGATGATCGACGCGAACTCGCCCAAGCCATACATGCAGATGACCATCGTTTGAAAGATCGACACCCCGATGACTGGCTCAAAAAGCACGTCCAAGCCGTGAGAAAGACCACAGACCGCAACGATCAATACCTTTCGCGTTACCCCGTCCCGAAGAATGTGGGAGTCAAAATCTCCGGTCTTTGATGCCGCGATCCAGCCGGTCAGGAAGTCGATGCAGATAAAAATGGCCAGCCACCAAACAAGAGGCCAAATCGCTTCTGAGAAAGCAAAGCCCCACACCGCGCCAGCGATCGACCCGAGCGCTGTGATTGACCTGTCAAGGCCAAGGCTCGAGAAGTAGGACGCAAGGTCGGCCATCCGTTGCATCACTAGAAGTCCTTAGAAAAAGAGATGCCCAACGCCGCAACCGAGCACGAAAGCGATCGCTACCATTGCGATCCAGTACGGGCGCACGGCTCGGCGCGTCTCCGCATCGAGGCCGGACTTCCACTCGGCCACCTCGGCCGCAATGTCATCCGTGATCTCATCGACCTTCACGCCGATCTTGTCCAGAAATGCCTTGGCTTCTTCCTTAGTCATGCTTGCCTCCTTGCAAAACTCTTCAGCGTGATTGTCGGCCTGCGTCTTCAGCTCACGCGCACAAGCATTCTCAGAGGCCGACTTGCTGTTATGTAGCAATAGACGGTTTCTGGGTTTTGCCTGCTATTTGTTGTTTTTTATACTAGGGTTATCCCCCCCCCCAAGCCACTTTCTTTCACTGATTTCTTGAACGTTTTGAGGTTGTAAAGACATCATCGCCTCATTCCATCGGGAGCAGCCGTGTCTTTGCAAGAGTCCACGACTAGCAAGTTCGCCCGATGGGTTTTTGCAAAAACTCTCTTGCTAACTGGAGAAATTGAAATGAAAAAGACTTTGGCTGCTGTCGCCGTTCTCGGCGCTTTTGCCGGTTCTGCTCTGGCTGCTGACGTTCAGCTGTACGGTATCGTTGATACGGGTTTGGCCTATACACATCTTGATAGCGATCAGCCTGGCGTTGATGCGACCGACTCGTTCGGCATGGAATCTGGTCAGCAGTCTGGCTCCCGCTTCGGCCTCAAGGGCACGGAAGAGCTCGGCAATGGTCTGAAGGTGGGCTTCATCCTTGAGAACGGTTTCTCGTCCGACACCGGCGCAGACAAGAGTGTGTTCTTTGATCGTGAATCAAGCCTCTTTATTGAAGGCGGTTTCGGTAAGCTCGCTCTCGGCCGCATGGGTTCCATTAACGGTACGCAGTCTTCCTGGTCCAAGATCGGCATGATCAGCGCCTTCGGCACGTCTTTCGGTTCGTACTCGGCTCAGGCTGGCAACAGCTTCTCCGTGGCCGGTCAGTGGGATAACATGATCGCTTACGAAACGCCTGATTTCGCCGGCTTCAAGGTGTTTGCTCAGTACGGTATGGGCAACAATTCTCCGGATCCTCTTGCAGATGGCTATAGCGCTGTCGAAAATGAGTCCTCGAGCGATCGCTACTGGGCCATCGGTGCTACCTACATGAACGGCCCTGCTGCTGTTTACTTCGCTGTTGACTCGATCAACTACCGTTCCTGGGGCAATCAAGTCGACAATCAGGGACGCCAGGCAAATCAGGATCTTGACGACAGCTTGACCGTTACGTTGGGTGGCAGCTGGGACTTCAATGTTGCCAAGGTCTTCTTCGGCGGTCAGTACTTTGACGAGGTCCGCCTCTCGTCCATTAGCGGCGTGGCCAACGCTGTCTACGGCGACTTGGAATTCAGCGATGTTTATCCTGCCGACTTCTACGAGGGTTCTACTTTCGGCAACTTCTTCAAACTTAAGGGCTACAGTCTGAGCCTTAGCACGTCCGTACCGTTGGCTGGCGGCAACCTGCTGGCCGGTGTTAGCTACTTGGACAGTGACTTTGCCGACAGCCACGAGAAAGTGTCTGAGATCAAGGACGCAACTCTTGAGCGCTACATTGTTTCCCTGGGTTACACCTACAACCTGAGCAAGCGAACCAATCTCTACGGTGTTGCATCCTGGATGCAGGACAGTGTTGAAGGCATCAAGTTTGACGGTGCTGAACTTTCATCCGATCCGTCTGTGTACACCTTCATGATCGGCCTGCGCCACACGTTCTAATCTGATCTCTTCTTGAGATTCTGATTAAGACTTAAACCCGCTTCGGTTTCGACTGAGGCGGGTTTTACTTTTCTAAAAAGCCCTCCGAAGAGGGCGATGGGCTAGTGCCCGCAGGCACACCAGACTAACCACGGCGTTCTTGGAGGAGGACTATTTCCTGCGCCGACGTTGATTAATCGAGATGTAAATGAAACCGGCGTTTTCGATGAAATGGCTAACTCGCAAGCTTGGCCTTCGGCACTGGTCTCTGCTTCCGGAATTGCAATCGCAAAATAGTTCAATGTTTCGAACGGCAGGTTAAAAGAAATTACTTGGTTGTGCTCTTTAGTCGCAGCAACACGACCACCTTGCAAAATGAGGCCGGTGTTGAATTTCACGTACCAACCTAATTCGTCGTGTCCAGACTCTGAAATTGGTCCTCCAACGAGCTGAGTCTTAACCCACTCCAAAACCTTCAAAACCTCAGGAGAGGCTCCCCCCCCCACGCGTGAAACTTTATCCATATTGATTTCCTTTAATATCCGCAAGCGTACCAATACCCGTCATAGCCCACAAAGGAAAGACTAAACGAAACTGTAGTTACGTTGTAAACACTGAATCCGTCCATGCCGTTATTTTGACTAGTGCTAGTTGTGACGTTAACTCTACTCACTGACATAACCTTTGAAGAAAAAGGAATCGTGAAAGTTATCACTCTTTTTCCAGTGGGTTCCTTCTCGACAAACCCACCCTGTTCAATGAATCCGTCTGAATACTTTCGGTAAAACGAATTTCCATCAGAACTCAAACCAGAATCAACTACCCCCCCCCGTTCCGATCTTGGAATTCAGGTGGTTCAAAACCTTCAAAACAGTTTGATTCGCTTCTGCCATTTCAATCCTCAATATCCGCACGCGTACCACAGAAAATTTGCTGTGGTTGATCTAGCCATAATGTCTGAAAACGTAAAAGTAGTCGTATCTCTTTTCTCTATATTGTGTGAATAGTAGTCGTCCGCTGTTCTAGATGGAACCGCCACACAAAAAGTTACTGCATAGTTTGTTTGGCTAAATGGTTTAACTAAACTAATAACGCCTTGGAAACCAGTTGTAGTGACCGATGAAGTGCCGCCCTGCTCAACGAATCCACTAGACCAAACCCTGTACCACTGTTTGCCGTCTTCGCTTTTCCACTCTTCAACTACCTTTGAAATACCCCCCCCCATTCTTGCGGAGGTCTTCCAAAACCTTTTTGACTGTCAGATTTGCCGTTGCCATTTAAGCCACCTTCGCGTTAAGCGTTGCGGGAAAATCAGGCCAAGTGACTTCGGTCGGGAATCCATCCTGAGTCGGCACGTCGCGCAGCTCCTGGCGATACGTCTTCAGCGCAGCTGAGTCTTCTTCGCCAAGCGGATAGTCGGGCATCATCAAAAAGTCCGTCTCTGCCAGCAGCGCATCACGCTTGGCTCGCACTTGTGCGGCGATCTCCTCGGTGGTCGGCTCCGGCACAGCCACGATCTGAAACTGACGTTTGCCTTCGGCCGTCTTTTCGATCTCCTTGATGTAGCGGTCGCCGTGGCTGTTGCACCACACAGCCGCTTCGGGAGGATAAGTTTCCTCAAAAATTTGTCCAATAAAAAAGTCGTTTTTTTCCATTTTCAATGCTCCTTAATAGCCAAATGCAACCCAATCGAATTCTTTCCAATAGTTTCCTGATTCCTCAGAAACTGAACAAGCCGTAAATGAAATTGTTGTTTTTTCTGATATACCAACGCTAGCCGAATAGTTGTTTCCACCTGAATAAGTCATTCCGCTCACTACCGCCTTGTATTTAGACGATCCAAATGGTTTAAGCAGTGAAACAATCTTAGTGGTACGGCTTCCGATGCTAGATGTTCCACCCTGCTCAATAAATCCGCTCGCATATTTCCGATAAAAGTTTCCGCTTTCGTCGTGCGATTCCTCGACCACCTGATCAGCTTTACCAAGCTGGCTTTTAACCCAGTTCAGAACCGCCTTAACCGTGGGGTCTGCCGATACCCCCCCCCACCTGGGGAATTGTGTTTGTCATGCTGTTTCCTTTTCTCCGTAACCAAAGGCGACCCACATTGCTACATAGTAATCGCCACCAGTCGCAACTCTGATGCTTGTGTTAGTCTTTAAAGTTGTATTCGTTGGGTGTGCCTGCGGATTCCAAGCATTAGTCCCTCTATCCCAATACTTCGTAGCAACAAATTGGTAATCCGTATTCGAGAAGCTTTTAGGGAACGTAACCGTTGCAGAAAGAGTTTCCGTGGTTCCTCCCTGTTCCAACCACCCATCCGAATAGCGGCGATACCAGCTCGTGCTGTCGCCGCCGGTCTCCACGATGTATGCGTCAGCGGAGTTCCGGTTCTTCAGAAAGTCCAGAACCTTCTTGGTCGTTTGGTCGGCAGCGATTGCCGCCAGCTGTTTGGCGACCTCTTGGGCTACCAGTGTTTTCAGATCGTCAGACAATGTTGTTCTCCGTTGCGAATTCTTGGAATGCGGCCAACATGGACTGGGCGTCGTCGGAAGTAGTCGCCGAATCAGCCTTACCCTGAACACCGGCCGATGCCACGATCTTGGCCGAGAAGGTTTTGGTGCCTTCGATCGTTTGGTCGCCCGTCGTCTTCACCGTTGCGTCGAGCGCCGCCTGCAATCCGTTGATATCTGCTATCTCGTGAGTCTGAATATCAAGCTGACTCGTGACCCACTGCTTCAACTCTGCCTCGGTTGCGATACGAGTACCGCCGACTGTTGAACCGTCATGTACGCGCAGAGCTCCGGTATCGGTCTCCACCGTCACCTCACGAGCAGCACCCGTGAAATTCCCGTGCTCTGCGGCGGTTCCTCCTCGCCACTGCACTGTTTTTGCCATTACGCCAATCCTCCAAAATCCAGTGTGTCAGCCAGGTCCGCCGCTCCGACAGCATTCTTTGAGGCAAGTGTCCCCAAGCCCGTGACTTGATCCAGTGTGTGCGAGTGCTCTGCTGGAGTGAACGCCGACGGTTTCCCCTGGATGCTTGCCCAAGTGATCTCCGCTGGCATCGTGAGCGTTCGAGAAACAATCGACGTGACGCGACCTTTCGCATCGACCGTTACGCTTGGGACTAGGATCGTCCCTCCAAAGGCAATAGAACCATCTGCCGTTGGGCCATAAGAGCCAGAAGTCGCGCCGCTATTGGTCAGGGTCAACGTCATCGATGCGGTCTCTTTGCCAAGGGAAGCAGAACCTGTTGCATCTCCGCCAACGCTTAACGCATGTACGTGAGCAATCTTCGCGTAAAGCGTCTCCGCCTCTGCCTTTCCTAGAGGATCCCCGATGGAGCCTGAGATTTCTTGTGCCTCGTCGCGTGCCGCCTCCGCCGCCGCTTTCGCAGTTTCAGCCGCAATCTTTGCCGCCTCTGCTGCCGTCTTTGCGCTCTCAGCCTGGCCCTTGGCCGTTTCTGCCGCAGTCTGAGCACTTTGTGCTGCCGTTGCTGACCCTGCTGCTGCCGAAGCGCTCCCTGCCGCCGCGGTTTCCGATCCTTTGGCATTCGTTTCGGAAGCCTTTGAGTTCGTCTCCGAAGTTTTCGCATGGGTCTCTGAAGTGGATGCTGCAGAGGCACTCTGTGCTGCCGCAGCCTCCGACGCCTTCGCGTTGGTTTCCGACGTTGCCGCGGCACCGGCCGAATTCGACGCCGACGTGGCACTACCTGCAGCCGCAGTCTCTGAACCCTTTGCGGCGGTTGCGGATGCGGAGGCTTCGCTCGCCTTCGTAGTGGCAGTCTGTGCCGAAGCATCGGCATCGCTCGCCGACGCGGCCGCCTGCCCCGCGCTTCCTGCTGCTGAGGTTGCCGAGGCTTCTGCCTCTTGCGCTTTGGTTACGGCGGTAGATACGCTCTGAGAGACGAGCGTCGCGTTCGAGGCGGCGCTATCTGCAGCATTTTGCGCAAGACCTGCGTAGTACCGAGACGAGTACCCAGCATCTGCGTCTGATGCATCCTCCTCGACCTTACCATCCATCTTCTGAGCCCAGGCCTCAGCAAGGTCGGCGTAAGTCTGGCCCGCGGACTCAATTGCTGCTACCTGTGTCGCCCCAGCGTTCCCGATCGCCGAAATCTGTTCAGCCCCCTTAGACTGAAGGTTCGACACCTGAGATTGCGCCGCGGTATCGATCGCCGTCAGTGCATCCTGCAACCCCTCTTCGACAGCTTCGCTTCCGGCTTGCGCTGTAGCTGCGGACGCGGCGGCTGCCTTCGCTGAAGCATCCGCAGCAGAAGCTGACGCAGCGGCTGCACTTGCAGAAGCGATGGCCTCCTCAGCTTTCCCCACCGCCTGGACAACGTCATCGACGTTTTCGGCAACGTTCGAAACGTCCGCAATGTTGTCAGCAACAGCCTTGATATTGCCTCCGTCAACAACCGTAGTAGGTTCAGACGGATCAGTAATGGAGCCGAAGTCCATGGAGGCAATCGGATACCCCTGGAGATCATCAGCAACAGTGATGACGCTCTCCATATGATCGCCAATGGAAGCAATATCATCGACAACCGGGAGAACTTCCTGAACGCCCACATCGATTTCTTCTGCCCGCTGGAGCATCTCGGAAACGCTTTGCGTGTTTTCCGCGACTTCTTGACGATCTGACTCAACTTCCGCCAGAGCGGCATCGACTTGATTTTGAGTCTCGAGAATTTCTTCTTGCGTCTCGAGCACTTCCTGATAAGTCTCTTCGGCTTTCTGGGCGTACTCGTTGGCCTTGTCTGCTACGTCCAGAATTTCCGTCATCGTCTCTTCCGGCGTCTTTTCGGACGTAACCGGAACGATCAGAGCGCGTTCAAGCTTCTCATTGAGTTGCTGAGCAAGAATGGTCGAACGGTCATAACCTTCGTTAAGTAGATCAGGATAAAAACCGCCTTGATTAGTAAAAACGATCGGCTGCTCGTAGGCAACATTCGAAACCACAACGAGAACGGTTCCAGTCGCTGGCGCCGTTAGTAAGTTGACTGTGCCACCTGGGCTGTTGTCCTGGTCCTCATTGAGGGAGACGGAGTAAAGATCGGATGACAGTGTCGACTCTTCGACGCCATCGATCGAAACTACTACGCCAATCTCGCCTGCCGCAAAAACTTTGAATGCGAACGGGAACGCCGTCTGCACTCCGTCGCAGGCGTAGCGGTCTGATCGTCGGGTTTCGGTCGAAATAGCCATCTAAAAACTCCAAATTGATGGAGCGATTGTCGACCGAGCAACCCGACTTATATGGACAAGCCTTAATCAGCGTTGACGTCTCGACCGGAAAGAACACCTCGAGCCGCATCGACAGGATTCTCAGGCTCGATATCACCCGCGGCAACACCAGCTGCATAGCCAAGCGGGCGCTTGAGTCCCGCAAACGGGATCCCAGTAGTCAGCGTCAATGCATCAAGCGTGTTGCGAGTTGCAGTTCTGGCGTCGACTTCTTCGCCCCATGCCGCGTCCCCAAGCTGCTTAATAGCCTTGAACGTGTTCTCGATCAGGCTTGCCGCAGGAATGCTCACGAGCTTGTCGTTGAAAGTATTGGGAGCAAAAATCAGCTGCATCATGCCTTCTTCGTTGTCTCCAATTCGAGATAACTGTGTCGCACCGGCGTTAACCAACTGCCCCCCGTAGGGAACCAAAGCCACAGCATTTTTCACCACCGGACTGATCACAAGCTTGGCCGCATCGTAGGCATCCCAATCGTCATCGTCCCCCGTATCAAAACCATTGAAGGCCTGAACGATAAGTTCAGACAAGATAGCGGGCACGGCCATCACCAGAGCCAGATCAATGACAAACTGACCGTATCGACCTGTCTTGACATTGCGAGCCCAACTATCACCAAGAAGATTGGCCTGCATGTTGAAGTAGTTGTAGAACACCAAAACAGCCCGCCCCAGAGGGGAGCCTGTTTCTACACGCGCCACACTTTCCGGATCGAAAGACGATTGGGTACGACGAACAACGCTGTCGGCGTAGTAGATGGCTTGTTCATCAGGTCTGCCTTCTGCCACAGCCTTGTCAAAGGCCGCCATCCAGGTCGGCGTATCGACAAGAATTTGCATCCATGTCTGCAGACAGTATGCGTGGCGCATCGTCCAGTCACGGAAAGACTTCAGCGTCGATGGCCTGTCGGTTTGCGCCAACGTTTCAATGCGGTTCTGGTACTCGTACTCAAAATTCTCAAGACGAGCCTTCATAAAAGAGGATGCTCCTTTCACGTCCCGATATGTTTGAACCGGATGCATTGCGTAACGAGCCAGAGCCATCATCAGAGGCTTCGCCCCAACCTGAGACATGGCAACCGAGAAGCCGGTCACCTGCTGAATCGCATTGGCGATGTTACCTGCCATGAGCGAAACACCTGCCAATGCTCGCAGTCGATTAAGGCCTCGTCCGAAGATGTCGGTCGGCGTCGTCACGCTCTGCGTAGCCGAACGCCTCAGCCAAGGCTCGAGCATTTCGCCGATGATCTGCGGATTGATGTTATTGATCGTCTCGACAAAATCTCTGTTCTTGATGACGCGCTGAACCTGTTTGATTGTCGGCGCCATCATGGAAAATTTGACCGCCTTCTGAACGTGGCTGCTCAAAAAGCCAAGATTCAGAGAAAGCGGCCGCGTGACGTTTGTGCGCGAATGCGTGAAACCCGGGCGCGTCACAGGCATTTGATCAAGAAATTCAGTCGAGCTGTCGAAAAAGTCTCTCTCAAGCTGTTTATCGCCTTGTGCGACGCGATCAATGTCTGCGGCTGCCGGCACGTAGCCGCCGCGATAAACACCGAAGGGGGTCACAACAGGAGTCGCAGGAATTTCCTCGAAGTAGTAGCCGTAGTAGTCACGGAAGGCATTCTGCGTCATAGGCTTAATCTCTTCGAGCAAATCCCAAACAGCCTGCACCACGTCCATGTCTTCTTTCGTGATGATGCCTTGTTGATAGCAACGTGCAATGAACTTATCCCAACGGGACGTATCGACAAACGTTCGCCCGTCTTCAAAGGTCGTCACATCCGCCCATCGCGCATCTTCTCCTCGTCCGGCAATGAGAAGCTTTTCAAGATTGGAACGATTGCCCGTGTGTAGGATGGCACCTATGAGCTCCGATTTGCGCTGGAATGTGTAGTTAAGTTCCGGCGCCTCAATATCGGTTACCTTATCCCACTGCTTACGCTGGCGCTCGAGGATCTCAACCAGGCGTCCCTGCATCTCGACGTTTTTGGTTCGATAGGCGGCCGCAGCGTTAACCACAGGACGGAAGATATATCTCGTGAAAGGTCCATCCGTGTCGCCATGATCCATGGTGATGCACCAGTTTTCGACACGGCGCAAATAGGCCTTACTCGTCAGCCAGAGTTTCGTGCCCTTTTCCCACTTGCTGATAGCTCGCTTGGTCGAAGGCGTGTATTCGCTTTTCTGATCCGCGGCAGTTGTCGTCAGTTCCTCGACTGCTTCATCAATCAAAACCTTCTTGCCATTGAGTTCTGTCTGACGCTGTTCCCTAGCGAGCTTCACCAATGCTTCAAGGTCTTCGACCATACGCAACAAATCACCTGCGGATTCAGTACCGGGGCGCGCGTTCGAGAACGTAAACGGATGGCGCTTGAGGTAAGCATCAAGACCAACGACCAAATCAGGATCGTATTTCCTGGCTTTCTCCAGGTAGGTTTCCGCCGGCACAAGTTCGCCGGCTGACTGTTCTCCATAACCACGGTTGGCCAAAACAGCACGAGCAATAGCCAAAACATTCGTGTCATAGGTTTGTGCGAGTCCCTTGTCGGACTTAAACACAAGTCGTCGCAGGTTTTTGAACTTCGTCTTCTTCTTTTCCAGCCCGACGGCAAGGCTCGCGGCCTCGTGATAAACGAGCTGCTGACGCTTGTAAATAGCCGCTTCGAGTCGGTTTCCGGCCGTAATAGCTTTGTATGCCTTGCGAGAGGAACGGCTCTCAAGCGTCATCATCGTTCGGGCAGAAAAATTCTTTGCCTGAGTTCGATCCAGAAGATCTCGAGCAGCACGCCTGGCGGCTTCCGCAAGTACGCGTGGATTCGTCCGTTGATCGCCCGTAAGGTACTTGAGCTCGGTTGCAACGAGACGCGCTCGTGCTTCGTTGTGCAATGCCGCGGTAATGGAACGATCCAATTCCTGAGGATTGAACAATTCACTCTTGCGCTCCAGACAGCGCTGCGTCGTTTCCTGCTCGATCATCTGCTCGCGATCCTCGGTCGCCAACAGGCCGCGAATCAAACCCTTCGCGCTCGAGAAACGTGCCATTGGCTCAAGCAGAGATCGTGCCTGCTCTACCGCCAGGCCGTCCTTTTTGAGAACCCCCATGGTCCGAAGCTTCGCCACGGTTCGGTCAGAGAACCCGAGTTCGCGCACGCTCTCAGGGCTGATCTTGAGGTTATCCAAACCAAACTTGGCGCCACCAGAGGACAAGATGTCACGAGCCGTAAACTCCTTGCGGCCGTTGATCTTTCGCTCGACTTTCTCTCTGACGCTTTCTCGATATTCCTTAGCTTCTTTGTTCTTCTCACGCATGAGACGAGCACGAGCGCCGGCATACCATTTATCATCGCGGGCACGACGAGAAATAAGTTCTGTCATCGCCTCCTCGCCGGCTTCCGCTCTCGCCATTTGCATGTCAAGCCAAGCCTCTTCGGTCATATCAGCCGGCTTGGTATCAAAGAGCGGATGCAAAGATTCGGCTGCCACAGATTCATTGACGATGCGCTCTGCCGCAACCATTCGATCCAAGACGAGGCGCACCTCGTCTGAGAGTTCCGGAAGCTCCTCGCCGATTTCCTGGCGATAACGGGCACGAGTTGCCTCCTCGACTCCACCGGTGAAATCTCGGTAAACGTCTCGAATCCATCGGCCGAGGTTCATAAAGAACTTTTTGAGCCCAGCAGGAGACTTGCCTTCGGCCAGGTACTGCTCCGTCCATGACGCAAACTGCTCGTGGTATTTGCGCTGGCCTTCAAAGCCCAAAGCATCCCACGACGCAAGATCTGCGATGCCAAACTCCTTGAGCACAGCCTGCACGTCGTCAGCCACCGTAGTCGTGGCCTGTCCTTGCCGCACAACATCAAAAAGCGTGTTGAGGTACCAATGACCAATCTCGTGAGAGAACGTGGAAAGATCGGCCTGAGGCGTCAATATAATACGGTTTTCTGTGGGCGTAAAAAAGCCTCGGATCCCATCGCCGCCCTGATATATATCGCCGACCGAGGTACTGTTTTCATATACAATGACGTTATCGGGAAGCTTTGCTTCCGATGGCGATCGGTGTGTAGGGGTCGGACCCCCACCGACTGGCCTAGAAGAATCACCAGCGGAGGAAATGGACCCGAGAACCTGGTGCACAGCTTCTAGGCCTTTCGTCTTTTCTACGCCAAGCAAATCATTCATCCATCCACTTAAGTCGCGCTTTTCATAAGCACTTGAAATCTCGTTGACGACCATTGTCTTGCCGTCACGTCGACCCGTTAAGAGGATTGGAACAACAATATTCTTCTTTTCCCCCTTAATTTCTCGTGTTAGCTCGGTGAGCAACACAATCGAAAACGTGCCCTTTTTCTGTTTTTTCCGAGATCGGAAGACCGCCAATGGCTGTTGGATCGCTACAAGGAGGCCGCGCAGCTCATCAACTGGAATGTCATGATCCCCTTCCACGGTCTTGCCGTCTACGGTCACGACGACGTTTTTAGGGAATAGCACATGAACAAACTGCGATTGTTTGGCAACAAGATTTGTTTTCGGATCTACCCCAAAAATCTGAAGAACCCACGATGGCGTTCCAAGGTCAGACGCTGAGTCCCCTTCTCCTTTTTTCCATTTAGCAAGTTCCTCATCAAAGGCGTACGAGCGGCGCTGCAACGCGAATTTATCGATAGCCGCTTGAGAAACAGATGTTTCTTCCACCGCATCATTTACAGCCACATTCACGCCATACCGATCCACGGCAGCTTGCACCGGAATGTTCAAGCGTTTGGCCAGATTGCTGACAATAGCCCCCGCAAACTTCGCCTGGGTACGAGCCTGATGGCCTGTAAAGTTTGCCGCCTGCATTTGTTCAACAAGTCGATCTTCGTAGGCTTTGCGGGCTTCGCTGTCGAGCTTGCGCTGTGCGTCCCTTGCTTGAATCTCTTGTGCCTTCTGCTCGGGCGTCTTGGTCGGATCCGCTTGGATCGCCGCATCCTCGGGATCTTCTGCCGTCTGGGGGTTGATTTGCTCACGAATGGCATCGACGCGCAACTGCTTGTAGGCAGACTCAACCTCAACCGCTTCAGAATTCGACAGACCGTTTTGTTCAAAGCGGACATGGTCATTCAAAGCGATGCCTAGCTCGGTACCACCCAAGGCGGATGCATATCGAGCCGTAGGCAAAACAATGTCACCTCCATTGGCAGATGCCGAGTCAATTTGCTCTGCGACTTCAGGAAGAATCTGCTTGAGATCCTGTTTGGTCACGCCATGGTCAATCATGGCCTGAGAAAAGGCCTGGGCATCTACCCACACCTGAGAAATGCCGGCATCCGTGGCCTGGGCATCCAACAGCTCTTGCGCGGCATCGGGCGTTAACTGAGTTGCTCTGGCCTGCTTGTGTGCCTCGATGATGCGGTCAAGCGTTGCCTTATTTGCCTTGGCTCGATTCACCTTGGCCATGTTCGAATACATGACGGGTCCGGCTGAAATACCGCCAAGTACAACCATTGCTTTGGCCGTCTGAATAGCGGTTTCCTGCAGACGATCGAAGAAAGCCTCGGCTTTCAGTTCGCTGTCAATTCCGCTCCATGCCTTGCCGAGTTCCTCGCCGACAATTGAGTTCACTTCCTGAATGACTTCGGTTGCAACTTCCTGACCGGTTCCCAAAGCCAAGCTCTTGCCGGCACCAACTAGAGCCTGCCGCACCGTCAAATCCTCAAGAGCCGCGGTTGCCTTGGATCCAAACTTGGCCATGATCGGATCCAGCACAGGCTTGGCTGCCTTGCCCAGAATATGAAGGCCTGCAAGTTCCGTGAGGGAATTGAGCAACCCCACGCCGGAAGCAACGGCTGCGGCCTTGTCGTACTCAACGCCAGCATCGTACTGTTCCTTCAGATTCAGGCCACCTTCGATGCGGTATGTACCATAAGCCGCCGCACCAAGAGCCGAGGCACCGGCCAAAGCTTGACCCGCAACAGGAACTGCGTTTGCAGCCATCGCCGCAGTGCCAAGAGCCGCCATAGCTGCGCCGCCCTCGTACCCTTCGGCAAAAGATTGAATCATGGTGCCGACAACCTGGGAGGCACTAAACAAGAACCCAGTGTCATCGCCTTGAAGCATTCGTAGTTCGGCATCGCGCTTGCGGTCTTCCTCTACGAATTTCTTGCTCGGAGCCTGATCTCCCAGACTTGCCCAAGCACCGCCCTGTTCGCCTAACAGTCGACCGGACTGATAGCCACGTTTGATCGACGAGCCGATCTCGGACAATCCCACCTCAATGCTGGCGACCAGAGAGGTGTCATCTTGGAAGGCCGGCGCATCGTATGGGTGATCTCGAAACCACTGAGCTGCGCTCGGTGCCGTAGCCAGCACATCCTTTCGAGATTGCTTTTGGGCCATCGACTTCATGTTGTAAAAGTCCATGTCTACAGCTGTTCGCGTCGTGCCCAACTTGGCAGCGATGCCTCTCGACTCGGCCGCTTTCATGGCATCACCGTCGAGCGCTTGAGCCCCGGGCGCAATGGTGTCCGATTCGATGACATCAAACGGATCAAATTCCGACGGAGATTCGGCCGGCATCATCCGAATCTGTGGTGCCTGGTGCTGCTGGGTAGACTTGACTTCAAAGGGATCAAACGTATCAATAGTTTCCTGCATGGATTACTTTCCGAAAAGGTTGTGCATGATTTGGGCTTCGATCACTTCGTTGGTGATATGTGCCGGCTTACCTTCATCAAAACGCTTCTGCTGCACTTGCAAAACCTGCTTACGAGCTTGCTCTCTAAGGTCATCAGGCCACCCTGCTCCTGCTGCAAACGAAGCAGCCGCTCGTCTCTGATCCTTTGTGGCAGACTGCCAATTGGCAACTCCAAACTCCTTCAACAACATTTCGGCACGTGCACGGTTGTCGCCTGTCCCATACACGCCGGACTCCAAAAGAACGCTGGACACATCCTCTTCAGGATTTTTGGCAATGACCTTGTAGCCTTTGTCGGCAAACAGCCCAGAGCCCGTTGTAAAAAGCGTCTTGATGATTTGATCCTGATTGGCTTGTGGGACGCCATCCGGATACTGCTTGCGCGCCGACTCGAACAATCTGTCGCCAGCTAATCTCAATTGCTTGGCCTTTTCCGTGTTGAGCCCTTCAGCAACAATCCTTGAATTGAGTTTTGCTTTGAAGTCATTAAGAGAAGCATCGCCTGCTTTCTTCTGCAAGCCCTTAAGCTCGTTCATGTCTGCTTTCGTAAGCTTGGCCGAAAACTGGCGCAAGTCCGCTGAAGCAAACCCTTCTGGATTGAACTCGTATTGCTCTTTGAGATAGTTGTAGGTTTGCTGATCGGAAACGCTCGGCACCTTGCCTAGCTCCAGGAACACGCCGTTGCCGTCAAACAAGTCTCGATACTTCTTAGGGTCGAGCGCACGCATCTCGGCCTGGATGTCTGCGGGGATCGGCTCGCCCTGATCATAGGCACGCCAAACCATATCTTCGAGATCCTTGACTCGTTCCTTCTTGGCTTGGTCGATTTGGTTGTATTCGGCCTTGATCAACTGTTGAACCTTGTCCTTGTATTTGTCTCCAAGGTTTTCGGTGAGCTTCATGGATTCCTGCTCCGTGAGCCCCTTGGCCATGATGTTTTCAGTCAGACGCGTGATGTTCTCCGAGTCTTTCTTAATCTCGATCACATCCTTGAGACGCGCGATCTGAGCCGCTGTCATTTCGCCCTTGTTCGCTCTGAGATATTCGCGGCCAGCCTCTGCACCCAGGTTGGTCACAATGGACGAAGCCTTGTCGAGATGCAGCGCACCGAGTGTTGCCGAATAATCGGGCGGGATGCCTTCACGATCTGCCTTGGCCTTCGTGAGACTTCGAATGGCCGCGAAGCCGGACTGCGATGTGGCTTCATCGTCAGAGAGCGCCATCACGCCAGCCTTGTTCAAAGAATCAGCATGAACAGCTTCCGTATAAACCTTGTTCTGACGAATAACCCAGCTGTTGACAGATTCACGCAGGCCTTGACGCATTTGATTTGAAATGCTCATGATGGCCATACGCTGGCGAGCATTGCCTGCCTTTTTGATGATTTCATCAGAGGCAAGTTTGTACCGCTCATCAACCTCGTCCCAAAGCGGTCGATTATCCGGTCGCGTCAGAGCGTTGTTACCCTCTAGCTTTTCGTAACCATTCTCACCAGATGTGATGTCAGTCACGGCATCTTGCAGCTGATTGCTCATATCCATGATCCGGGTCTTGTCGACCTGATCTTGGAACTGACGCATTGCCGCGGCAAACTTTGTCTGATTGCGATTGAGTTCTTCGGCTCGATCGTTCGCCGTTGACTGCATCAGCGGAGCACTGACCAACCCCGTCTCAACTTGCCGCTCTCCCTGCACGCCAACGGCGTAGGGATTTGGAACTTGCATTGCCATTTCAATCTCCCTTAACCCGCTGAACCGCTACCAAACATGCTCGCGATGCTGCTGAAATCGAAAGATCCGCCGCCACCGCCTCCGCCCGAAGACCCACCGAACATTTCAAAGCCCATCATGGCCGAGCCAACGAGCTGGGAGAGTGCGGCCGCCCAAGGTTTGATTTGATTTGCCGAAGCACGAACGGCAAGTGCCTGGGAGCGAGAATTGGCCGCCTGGCGTCGATAGCCGAACGACTCTGTTACGGCATTGGCCATAACCTGATTGACGCTCATTTCCTTAGCAATATCTGTGCTGGTAAGGACGCGAGCACTGGATCCGACTCCGACCTGCAAGCCAGATGCCCCCATTGAGGCGCGTTGTGACGCTTTGGCTTGACCTGCTTGAAATCCGATGGAAGCCGCCTGCTGATAACCGGCGCGCATGGCGTCATCGGCAGCCGTATCAAGCGCCTTGGTTTGCAGGTCAATCAGTTCGGCCTGCATTCGCATGATGTTTCTCTGGCGACGCGCATCGTGGTAGGCCATAAAAACGCCTACCGTGCCGGCCTCCGCCGCATAGCCCAACTTCATACCACGCACGAAGTTTGAGCCTCCGGACGGCATGTCCTGAATGGATTGGCCGACGTTTCTGAATGCTCCATAGGCTGTCATGTCCTGATAGCCTGAGGAGCTTAAGCCCATAAAATTGGACGGCATAAGGTACCTCTCAAGTTTCCTTGGAAGGTACCCCAGTGCCGCCGACTTCTATGGACAGATCAAACTGAGACCTCAAGTGTCAAGGACAACACTTCAAGAGGAAGCGGCTTGCTTTGCCTCAGACAAATGCTGCCGCTGTCTGACCACTTTCCGTAGAGCTGTAAATCAACAATACCGCTCACAAGCGCAGGAGGTTGCCCCGGTTGTTCTGTTGTGCGCTGCTTGTGTTCGACCAAATCAGCCTCGTCAAAAGTTGGTCCTGCAAATACCCCTGAGGAATCTTTAAGCCTCAGGAACGCACGCGAGACATTTTTCGTGTTGGCAGAGCCGTAACCGGGTGTCTGAATCGTCACTGGAAGCGTCTTTATGTCTGACGTGTACGGCAACCCAACCTGAACAATCGAAGCGGGAGAATCCAGCGTGATTTTGCCCTTGGTAACCACCTGCTGAGGCCGAACGGCACCATCAGCCAGAATGGACACCTTCTTTCCTTCAAGCCAAGTCAGACCACTGATCTCTGTAGTTTCAGGTCCAACGTATTGTCCTGCGCAATCCACAAAGATTGCATTCTCCAAACGCTCGATCTTGCGGGTATTCATTCGCTCAATGTACCGAACAACCTGCCCGTTGATCTCTCGACGCACCACGCAATAAAGATGATCCTCGCCATCTTCAATCACAGAAGCACACGACTCAAAAGTCCCGTCAGTTATGTGCTGATGCCACGCACCAATGGCCTGTTCCGGGATGTATGTCAGACCCAGCAGTGAGCCATCCGTTGAAACGAACCACATGACCGGCTGCGGGCTTCGGCTCTGGGCGGAATCCACAATGTCTTTGAAGTCGAAAAGATGCGTGGAGCGCAGACTCAAATCGCCGGGGATGTAGCCGCCTTTTTCGTACTGGTAGCCAAGCTCCCAAACGTGACCGCCCTGGCTGCCGACATAGAGCACGACGTTGTTGACCACCAGAGGACGAACAGTGGAAGCCCCAACCGAAGATTGAACAACGGCGTTGACCGAGTCAGGCGTAATGGCATCATCGTTTTTGGTTGAGATCACAGCAACAGACCCGGACGTAAGCAAAAGCATTTGCCCCAGCGACACAATGTGCTCAATTCCGTCAAACTCATTTGAGGCAAGGCGCGCGTAGACCTGATCGTCATCTTTGTACGGGAGCGAATAGCTCATATCCGTTTCGCTACCAGTGCATGTCATGACAAAAGACTGCGGATCCGAAGACATACCGGCAAAGCACTTGCGCTGCTCAAAGTACCCTACTGCAGCAGGGTAGTTTCCACCAATGTCAACCACGGCTTTGAGCACAGCTCCGGAACCTGTGTCCGATACCACACTGATTGTCGGCTCCGTGTAGTTTTGTCCGGAGGATTTCACAATCACGTCCGTAATCACCCCGTCCTGCACAACCGGAACAAGCTCGGCACCGGATCCTGTTGTGTCACTAACGGACAACGTGATACCCGAGGTCTGTACCCCAATCTCATACGTGTACCGATGTGCGGTTACAAAAACCAAAACAGAAGAAGTCCAGTATGCGCGAATCGCGGGCGATACATACCGAGAGCCGGGGGTTTTAACAGTAATGGACTTGATCCTGACGGTCGTCGACGAGTAGTAATCACTGCCGCCGGAGTCACTGCTGCTATCCACTCGATTTCTGGAATAGCTCACATCAAATTCAACGGAAAGCTCTCCTCCGGATCCGGGGCCGGACAGATCAACCAATTCGATTCGCTCAAGGGCAGCCGCTTTGATGGCCTCGGCATCGGGATAGGAGGGGTAATTGGATGAACTGTGCGACGTTCTCTGCCAAATCGGTTCTCCGGAAGTAGCCGAGCTCGGCGTGTAATTGAGTTTCTTTAAGGTATCCGCAGATGCATCCTGCCCTTTCCCCAGGGGGCAACTTTCTCGTTTTGTCGGACGTGACGCGTTGAAGCCCGCAGAGATTTGAATGCCCCGATCGTGATACACATAACCGGAGCCACCGTTTTCAATCGTCACATCACTGATGCCACTGGCTGTTTGAAACACATCGTCAAGGCGACGGGGCGTGATGTCGGTTTTGGGATCAATGCCGTCATCAATGATGGAGAGCTCTTCTGTGTCGCCGATGTAACCGTAAAGCCCGCCCTGATTCTTGTAGACGCGATAAAAGGTTGCGTCGGGCACTGCATCCCACGAAATCTGAACCGTTGTACCGGTTGCATATAGATTGGCCGTCACACTCACAGCCTCAGACGCAGCGCCTTCTTCCGTCTTATCTGAATTCAGAGCCGAAACCTTGTACTGAAACGTGTATTTGTCTGCGTTGCTATCGCTTGCGGCTTCAGTCTTTCGCTCCGCTTTGACGTTAGTCGGAGTACCAAGCTTCAGTCCAAAATTTGGGGTTTCAATTCGCCAATCAGTCAGAGCGTAACGCTTGAGCTCCTTGGGTGGATAAGAGTTATGGACGAAAGTCAGGACGTCATTGCTCTGCACGTAATGCAGAGCAAACAGATCCTCGGCTGCCCAAGGCGTTTCAATTTCATACGGTTCACCATCTTCTCCCAGCAGCGTGGCACCAAGCGTATGAAATCGCGCGTACTTGTCGCCAAGCTCAATGACCATTGTCTGCTTGTTGTTGAAGCGGAACGGAATGAGTCGAACTGATCGGTCAGGGTACTTCGCTGCACGCACAAACGAAAAACCCGGTCGGTTCTGCACTGGCCCCTGAGGCAAAACGAGGAAGTTCAAGCATCGTGCTAGCCCAGTTTGATATTTCTGGTCATCCTGGCGACCGTACATGCTCTCTGAAATCTCGCCGCCGGCAAAACTCATTTGAATTGCCTTAGTGGAAGCCATAGAACGTTCCTCCCGTGTAGTCACCCATGAACTGAGTCCGCATGTGAATGTCACTGCGCTGTTGCATGGCGTCGCTCGTGATGGCTCTCCCAAGCTCATACTCGTATAGCTTGAGCTGATCCTGAGCCTGTGCCACGCCGGTAGCCCCCGGCATCATTGCACCGGCTAAAAATGCCGCCAATCTATGAATCAGCGCAGACTCAAAGTTGGGGCTGAAAAGCGAAGAGTTCAGCTGCGAACTCACATACTTCACCCAGATGCTGGGCTGGGCAGATACGACACATCGGACACCATTGACCTGCTCCATCGCATACGGGATCGGAAGATTTAAAGCCTCCTCTGAGTAGGCACCTACCAAATACAAGCAATCGGACGGCAGAACGTACGCGCGTTTGGTCGCCTCACCTACAACTTCAGCGGTGGAGCGTACAAGTCTTTGTCGTTTGATCGCAAAGCTAAATGGATACGCCGTCAGCGCCTCCCTCAAAGCCATCGGATAAAAGCGCGCACAGTGGTCGGCCTGCGCGGAACCTTCGGGCGGGTCAATGCTCGAAACCGTGCCGCGATCACCGAGAAGGACAAGCGCACGGTTGCAAATATCTACAACGGTTGCCATTTTTAAATCCCTACAAAAACGGGGGCGCACGGCCCCCGAAGCACAATCCTTTCAGATTGCGAGATGAAGGATCACCTCCTTAGTTGGCTGCGTAAGCCTCAATGCCCTTGGCAGACTGAGCCGCGAGCGTGAAACCCGCTTCGACCGCACCGCCCATCGTGGTGCCGGTAGCCACAAGCTTGAGGTAGCGGCCGCAACCGGGCGGAACATCGATCACCTTCTGCGTACCCACATCATCGTTGGCGGCGAAACTGGTCGCGCCCACTGCGGAGTACGTGCTGTTGTCATCAGAGGTCTGGAGTTCGATCTTCGTTGCGGCCGTGACCTTAGTCGTAACCGTGACCACAAAGACGCCCGGGCCTTCGGCAATGCCAGCTGCGCCCAGATCGATCACGTCCGAATCAACAGATGCGCCGGTCAGCGTCATCTTCACGTAAAGGTTTTCATCAAATCGCATGGCTTGTCTCCTTATTTCACTTCTGCTTCGGCCGTCGAGATGGCGTCACAGATTTCGATCGGGATGCCAAAGAAGTTCGCCTGAAACTGCTCAGCGGCCTCCTTGATGCTGAGGCAATTGCCGCTTTTTTCGAGAGCAGCAAGTTCGAGCATTGTCTGAATGTCGCGCGGGACATAGATCTTGAGTCGAGAGTGATACTTCGCCTCGATCTTGTTCTTCGCTTCGATCATCGCCTTGATGAGCGCGTCACCCGTCGTGGCCGTGCCGGAGAGGGCGATGTTGCAGACACGCGCACAACCGCGCCAGTCGTCGATCATTGTGCCGGCCTGCCACTTGTAGTGGGTGCGATAGGCTTCGTACATGGAGCCGTCTTCCTTCGTCACCGTGACCTGCCCCTTGTCGGTCTTGGAAAGTCCTGCCTTCGATCCCTTCGGGAAGATCCCGTGGAACACAGAATGCGAGATAAAGTAGATCGAGGTGAGATTCGTGCCCGTGCCGCCACAGGAGACGACGTTGCGCGAAGAGGCGGGCGGCTTAGTGCCAGTCGACAGACGGTTGTAGCGCGCGGAAATCCCCATGAAACGTTCGGGCGTTTTGTCAGTGTCGCCGTAGAAAATGGTCTTCGCCATTTCCTGCCCCATGGCCTCGATGAACGGACGCTCTTCGGAGAGACGCCATTCGGCCGTGTTGCCGTTCAGGTCCGCGAGATCCTTGTCAACTTCGGAGTAGGCTTCGAGGTTGCCACAGGTGTCGGTCACCTGGGCGGTCGTGCTCTTCGAGGGCTGCACACCGCCGTAGAGCTTACGCCATGTCACAGAGGGAAGGCCCGTTCGGATCGTGTGCAAAAAGCCGTCCGTTTTGTTGCACTCGACAAAACCGAGATCACGAAGAATCGGAAGTTCCTGGTTGAGGATTTCCGCGATCGGAGCAATCTTGCCGTCAGCATCCAGACGAGACACCAAGTCGGCAAGCGTTGCGTACTTACTTGTCTTCACTGCCATATGTCACCTTTTAGTTCATATCTGAGTTGTCATAGAAATTGGCCAAAGGATTGCGAGCGGCAGCAGGGGTTCCTCGAACCACCACATCGTCGGACACGCTTTCCTGAATTCGCTTGAAGGCTCGGATCACACCGGGATGGCAGTCAAGTCCGACCTTGACAAAGAGAGCACGGGTTTCCGGATCCACGAACTTTTTGAAGGCCTGCCCAGCGCTTCGCTTTGTGGCATCCCAATTGGCACCGCCCATTTCCTTGTCAGCTCTGCCTTGCGCCAGAAAATGCTTGCGAACCTCTCCAATTCGCTCTGCATTGCGCGCTTCAAGCACCGGCGTCATCTTGGAAGTAATGGCGCGGAACGCTTCCGGAGAAACCTTCAACTCTTTGCAGACGTCGGCAAGCTGTCCCACAACCTTGTCGTCAAGCGTCACGCCTTCGGGCAATTCGATGCCATCAGTGGAGTAATCTGCTTCCGACGCCGCACCTTCGCTGCTGTCGTCCTCAGCTCCAATGCCCTGTTCTTCTGGTTCGCCTTCAGCAGAACTGCCTTCTGCGGGCGTTCTCTGAGTATCGTTCTGCTGCTCAGTTTGAGGTTCATTACCCTCAGTAGCTGCGACAGCTCCGATACCACCCTCGGCTCCGCTCTCCGCGGAAGGTGACGCTTCTGTGGTTGCAGCGCCTTGAGTTTCTTCTGCCACTTATTCGGCCTCCTTCATAAGCATTCCAAAGAGTTCGGCATCTGCCTTAGTCAGTCTCTGAGCCAGGGCGAGACCAACGTCTCGACGCCCGGAGAGAATTGCCATTCGCACAGGCTCAACTGAGGTAACCGACTCGTTAGTCCCCGCAAGGTTTAAAACCCACCGGAGCGCCTTTCGTCCGCCGGCCGAGCGCATGATCTTTGCGAATTCCGCATCAAGCAGCTCGTCTTGCTTCTTGGCTTCCTCAGCCTCTTTTTTGAGCCTTTCCTGCTCAGCAAAGATGCCTTCGTCCTCTTGTGTGAAATATTCGTTCATGTGCCTTGACTTATATGGACAAGCCTTAACCGGCAGGAACTTCTTCGCTCATTTGCTGTAAGCCCTGGCTGTCGGCGGCGGCTCCAACATCCTTCATGATTGAGGCCGCGTTCTGGATCTGCTGCTGTTGCAGCATGGCCTGCTGCTGCGCCTGTCGGTTCTGACGGATAAGCGCCAGACGATTACCGGCAACAATGAGAGAAGGCGGGATCCCGTTCATGTCCGCCAGTTCGTCGATCACGGCGTCTGTATCAAGCTTGTCCAAAGCACTCGGATTGAGCTGTGCAATCGCACCGATTTGCGTCACGGTATTAACGATGCCTTGCATCGAAGCGTTCTTTTGCTGTTTGGCCAAAACGCTGATGTACTCGACATTGAGCTCTTTACCGATAAGCTCATCGGGAGGATCCGGGAGTTGATCCTGCTCAACCATGAAATTGAATGCCGTCGACACCAAAGGATCGAGCAGCTCCGAGTGAAGCCGCTCAAGCACCGGTCCAAGCAAAAGAACCTTTTCCTGCTCCAGAGCCTGTACTTCTGTTGCCGTTCGCTGATCCCCGGCCGAAGCCGCGATCATCTGGAAAACGTTCACAAAGAAGTAGCGCTGAATCTCCTGCTTGCGAGCCTCGATAAGCATCTGCAAAGCAGCGGGATCGCCTGACGCTTCCCAGGCGACACGCAAAGCGGCCTGTTCATTGGCATTCACGGGGATTAATCCGCCCGGACGGAATTCATTGAGCTTGCCCTTGTAGGATGCGGGATAGGATCGCGGAGGATTGCTCTGGTAATCAACGAGAGTCGCAAGCCTTGCCTGCAAACGCTGAAGGCTCTTGCTCGCCGACAAAGCTCTGGCACCAGGGCCTCGGCCATAGACGGAAGAGCCGCACGTCATCCACCGCGGGCACATGACCGGGAACGAATCGAAGCCTGATTCGGACAAGATCGTCTTGTCCTGGCCGTCCTCAAAGTAGATGCTCTTGAACGGCTTGTTGAGTTTGTCGCGTTTGGTTTCGTCCCTTTCCCAACGTGGCTCAATGGCGTGAATCACGTCAAACCGGTGAAACGGGTCAGACTCGTATGCTGTCTTCACCGCCTGGGAAACCTTGTCTAGCCCCCACTGCTGAACCATCTGCTTGGCCGTCATCCGGAACTTTCGGTACATCGTATCGACGGAGCCGTAGGGATCAGCAGAAAGCCAGTATTCGCCGACTGTCAGATTCTGCAAAGACAGGACTCGATTCGGGTGAGACTGAACAATCGTGCATGACTGCCCGAAAACGGGTAGTTCCACATAGCTCTGATGCAGTGCGTTGTAGACCTCAGCCTTGGCAAACAGCATGAGCATCCGCTTTTCGACCTCACCCAGATATTCTTTAACTGCGGGTTCGCTGTCGAGTTCCGGATCGAGAGTCGTAAGTTTTAGCCAGGGGCGAGACGGAGACGACACACCGGTGAGAAGCCCAGCAGCTAGGATGTCTGCGCAACAAGTTGCCTCAGCGTCATACAATCGCGCATAGCGCTTGCCGCCCTCCGTCTGTTCCTCACCAGTAAAGATGCCAAGATCCGGAGTGATGTAATCGCGGATGTCTTCCCACAATGGTTCCCATTGTGAACGCTGATCCTTGAGCTCCTGAAATCTCCGGAACACAGATTTAGGGTCAGTTACGGGCATTAAAGTCCCCCAAGGAGCTGATTGCCTTTACCGAGCTTTGTCGGATCAATGGGGGCGCCCGCCGTTCCTGTGAGCGACGTACTGCCGAGCCCCTGCGAGGTGTTGCCCTGGAGCAAGCCGTCAATATCCGGCTGACGCTGATTGGCCTTGTTGCGCGCCTGGTCTTCCTGCTCCTGCTGCTGACGCTGCAGTTCAAGTTGCTGCTTGGCAAGCTCTTCCTGTTTGCGGCTGGAATCATTGCCGAAGATGTCTTCCACAGTTCCCAAAAGCCCGCCGGTGATTGCGCCAAGAATGCCTCCACCCATCTCTAAACCTCTCTGAAGTAAACAACTTGTTTGGCGAGATACGATCTACGGGCAAGCGCATGATCCATGCCGCTGCCTTCATGGACTGCCCATTGAAAGATCTTTGCGCCGCGCTTCTTTGCCTCTAGTTCAGCCAGACGGAAAAGCTTCCCGCCAAGCCCGACCTTGCGGTATGCAGGCGTGCAATAGAGCGTGTCGTTGGTAGCGATAAGCTCGCACGTGTGCTGATGTCGTGAGACAAAGACGGACACCAACCCCACGGGCTGGTCATCACCGTTGAAAGCCACAATGGCAAAAGACAGAGAACCCTCGAGCGCTTTATAGAGCGACTCGTCCAACCGAAGCTCAGAGCCGCAAACGCCCGTCTCTCGGAAGTTGGCCTCGATCAGCTCACGGCAAATGCGCGTCACCTGCAAAGGTGTTACTGTTTCGTATCTCATGCCGGCGATGGTCGCACGGCAGAGTTGACCTATATGGACAGAGTCATGAAAAGCTCAATCGTTAAGTATCTTTGCGGATCTATCGTCTTCAGTATGCTCTGCGCATTGATGATGCTTGACGATTCCATAATCGAGCACAATTTCGAGGAAATTACTAGATTCATCCTCCTAACCATTGCGGTCGAGATGCTGTTGATCTGCTTGTTTCTTTTATGGACCAGACGGACTTGGATCGCCTTTTTCTCGCAATATGGTTCAGCCTGGAGGCTAGAGACAAATCTTCTGCTAACGCGTCTGCCAACCGTGTCTGGCATTAAATGGAAAATTCTTGAGCTGGAGTTTGATCGACTTCCGACCTGGAGAGAAAAATCAAGAACAAATCCCCACCTCTACGCCCCTCATCAATTTGCTCGCTTTGCAATCAAAGATTTTCATGAGGCAGCCAAAAACCAAGGCCAGTCCCCATGGAACCAAGAAGAAGTCGACAAAGTTGTTAACTATCGTTAGCGCCTCCACTGACGGTCAAACTCAGTGTCGGCGTCATACTCTCGAGAATCATCGCCATAGAGTTGCCGTTCAAAGCGAGAATTCAGCGGCAGTCTCACGGGAGCCGCAAAGGTAAGTGCCAGGGCATCTGCCAAGTCCGGCGAACGGCCGATTCGTTCCTTGACCTTTTCCTTCGGCTCAAGGTACTTCTTGCCTGCTGGCGTAAATCCGAAGGTCGGGGCGCACAAGTCGGCTTGAAGTTGCGTGATTGGTGGGATGGCGCCGCCAGCCTTGAGCCACTTGCCAAGCTCCCACCACATCTCCATTCTTCGATTGAGATGCTGAGCCTCAATTGCCGCGCCACCAAAAGGAACCTCAGTCACATCCATCCCCAGCAGATGCAGGCGATCGATCACGCCTTGACCAGCACCTGAGTCAATAAAAACTGCCTCCGGTTTGAATGCGGCAATTTCGATTGCCACTCGATCAGCGACCGCCGTCGAGTCAAACTTGCGGATGATGATTGGTTCAAACGCAACGAGTCCCTGACGCTTGAAGATGACCGAAGAGTCGTCGCCAAATCTAGCGACGTCCACCCCCATAACGCGCGGCGCAAAGCCGTAGTCCTTTTCGTCGTAGTGACGGACGGCGGCAGCGCGCACATCGTCGATGCTGATCAAAGCGTTGTCCGCCGCCGCATTGAAGTCGCACATGAACTCCTGGCGGAACTCGTTCTCGCTCATTTCGTTTTTAAGCGAAGCCAGTTCCTGCTCCGGGATGACCTTGGTCTGCTCGATGGAGTAAAGCATCGCAATCCAGTCGGCGTCGCCCTTGCTCATCAGCTCCAGAGCCTTGTCGTAAGTCTGCGAGAAAAGATTCACACCTTTGGGCGTGCCGATGAACACCGCCCAACCATTGCGGTCAGCGAGAGCCGGGCGGATGATTTCGCCCCAAACTTCGGGCTTCATCTGGGCGACTTCGTCCATCACAACTCCGTCAAAATAAAGACCACGAAGCGCGTCTGGATTGTCAGCACCGAAGATGCGGATGACCGCTCCGTTCGGAAGCGTAATCGAGAGTTCTCCCTCGTTGACCTTCAGCATTGGGATCGGCGCCGTGTAATGCTTGAGATACGCCCAGGCGATGGCCTTGGCCTGGATGCGGAAGGGCGCGATATAGGCGTAGAAGCCTCGCTCCTTTTGATCCGTGATAGCGCGCTTAATCAGGTGATTGACGGCCAGAACGGTCTTGCCCATGCGTCGATGTGCGACCAGAACCGAAAAGCGGTGAGCCTCCAGTTGCCCATGGATTTCGGTCTGCGGATAACGCGGCGTGTACGGGATAACAACCTGCTGCATCGGGGCTTCTCCTACTTACCCCAAGAGAACGACACGCCGCCGGCGAGTTCACGCTTGTTGTCAGCTTCAAAAAGGTTGACATGCTTGGCCAACATTTCTGCTGCCTTGTTTGCGGCAGCTGCATCGACTTGCTTCATGACAGGCTTGCCATCTTCTCCAATGATTGGCTCGCCTTCAAAGTCGAGCTTCGGGTAGGCCTTGGAGTTAATTTCGTACTGGCGTCGAATAATGGCGACAACATAATCTTTGGTAACTTGCGTGCGTTCGCTTCGTTCTGCCTTTGCTTTGGAAATCGCGGCTTGAACACAAGTTTTCCCAAGCAATTCGGGACCGATTCGATCTGCGGTTTTCGCGCTGTAGCCCGCCCGAATCGCGGCCTGAGTTGCATTCAGGTCGATTAGGTACTCATCTACAAATCTCTTCTGCTTATCAGTCAATCCGTTCTTGCTCATCCTTTCACCTTTCTAAACCCTGCCGGCAACTTGCTACGAATCAGTCCTGAACAGATCGCCCATACCGTAGAACTCGGCATTTCCATGATCTTTGCAATTTCTCGAATCGGCCGCCCTTCAGATCTAAGCATCAAAACCTGATCAACCTCATGGTCTGTCCAACGTGCAAAAGGGCTGTCTTCGCCAATCCGAACTCCTTTGTCACTGATCGCCACCACCGTTTGCTGCACTTCGGGAGTCAGCCTTTTATCCATCGTTTCACCATCTTCCAGCCAGCGACAGACTGCGATCTCCTTGAACCGTCAAGGTACCCGCGAATAGTCCTGATTGGCATATCAAGCATTCTCGAAATCTCCCTCAACGTATAACCCTCGGCACGCAGCTCAAGCGCATGCTCGACATCCTTATCAAGGTACTTTGCACGGGCGTGATCTTCTCCAATTGCCCGACCATTGTCATTGACTGCCACCCTCGTCTTCACTATCGAATAACCGAGATCCAGTCGGTCGCATACTCGAAGGCGCTTCTTCAAGCCGGAAGAACCGGGGATATACAAACCTAACTTTCTGAGCTGCAACCTCGAGACACTTCGCCCTTGCAAGACTTCCAACCGGGAGAGTTCTAGCTTTGTCAGCGGCTCGAACAAGGAGAGCTGCAGCATCTTCTGGCAGCAGAGTTGAGACGCCGAGTTTTTCGTGCGGGCCATCGAAAACATCCTTAGTAGGGTTGGACATCCCAGCCACCTCCTGAACTCTTTTTCTTTGGGAAAACAACGAAAACCGGGAAGGGGTATTGCGTGGCGCAAGCCTTGACCTTCACCTTCGCGTCGTCAGCGAAAATGGCCGGCGAGCCCTTGACTTCGTGAAGCTCTAGCGTGCCGTCCGGGCGAAGAACAAGAAAGTCCGGCGTGTAAAAACAAGCCCCTTCAGCGATCTTCAGCTTGAGAGCCTCGAACCAGTAGGCCGTGATCCTGCCGGCATGCTTCTCGCTTTCGAGGAAATTGGAGTAGGCCCTCTCCGTCCGGTTCATCTGCCCGGACTTGAGACGTCCCTTGGCGTAGAGCCGAGCCTTGGCATATCCTTCAGCGAACATTTTTCTTCGGCTCCCGCATCTTTGCCCGTCTCATGTCTCGGATGGCGTCGAGATAACCGAGCTGAAACCGCGTCCAGAGCTCGGGTCGCCGCTTGTAGCCAGGTTGGTATTGGTTGAGCGCTTCGCCGCGAATAGCCGCGCTCCTACCCTCGTTGTATGCGTCTTTGTCTCTATCGATCCCGCTCATGCGTTTCCTCTTTGTTGTTCGTTGCTCTTCACTTGCCTAATCACCCACGTCCTTGCGCTCATTACCTCGTCCCACTTGTCGATTTTCTCGACAAGCTCACGGAAGACACTCGTCAGCAACCGCAGTTGAAGCACTACCACTCCAAGAGTGACCGACTGAATGAGCAGCATCACCGCTAAAAAATCTTCCATGCCTTCACTCCCTGAAAATCTGATAGCAGCAAAAGACCTCAATGAGCACGACAACAGCGATTACGCCAATAGCCCCAAAGCTCTCCCATGAGGTCAACAACACAACAGCCACAAAGGTAATTCCAGCGAAACCCCACCCCGTAGCCACAATGGCCTTACCCAAAGCTCTCCAGTCAATCATTTATGCCGCCTCCCCTGCCGGCCGAATGTGCGCGGCATCCATCATCGACAGCGCTTCCTTTTCGGCCTGCGCCAGAAAGACGACTTCCTCGAATCGCTGAAGCCGCACGATCATGTCGGCCTTGTTTTCGGCCATCCATCGAAGAGAATCGACGATTCCCATCTTTGCGGACTCGATTGCGTGCATGTGGTCTTCGAGTGAAAGACGCAACAGACGGTGCCCGTCGTCAATCGCCGAGAACTTCTCAAAGATTTCAGTCGTAGTCATGTCCACCCCACGGAGTAATGCGGTTTGAATCAACGCAGAAAGCCGTTGCCTTACGGTTGAACCACAGCCCGAGGTTTCCTTCCCAATCGCCGTTACGCTGTTTGCACACCCGGATAAATGTGTCGGGGCTGTCGGCGTCCTCAACGGGCGTGAGGATGTTTTCCTGGCGGCGCTTTTCCTTGTCGCGATTGCGCTGCACAATCACCTGGTTATCGACCTGATCCCCGATTGCGCCAGACCCTTTGAAGTCAAACTTGCCGAGCTCGTCTGACTCGGACTTACCTTTGCGGACGTGATGGATCAGGTGTACATGGACGTTCATGCGATGCGCCAAATCGCAGATCATCTGCACCGTATTCTTTTGGGCGTTGAGATCGTCTTCGCCAGCAACAACCTTGGCGAGGTTATCGATCAGCAGGTGCTTGCACTTGTACTGAGTGGAAGCTACGACGCCGGCACCAAGCACTGCGCGAGGATCAATGGCGCCGACATGATCAAGGATGAAGAGCTTCTGTCGGTACTGCGCATAGAAGCGGCGGACTTCTGTCACATCCTTGGTCTTTCCGCCGAGCCACTGGCGGATCATGCGAGCCCAAGTGAACTTCGGGAGCATTTCAAAGGACATGATTGCCACGCGCTCACCGGCATCAGCGAGTTGCAGGGCGAGCTGCCCTGTAAGCAGGCTCTTGCCGTGTCCGTTGATGCCGCCCCAAAGCGTCACTTCGCCTTCGCGAAAATACAGGTTCGGAGCGAAAGGACACTGCACGCCGGACTGTAATCCCTCGAAGATGCACATCGTTTCGTCTTCGTACTCGTCGGCTGTACGAAAGATGAAATTCGTGGGTAGCGTCTCCCACTCGTCTATGAGCGCTTGCTCGTCGTAGGGCATTTCATTCATGCTGCTGCCTCTTTGAAAAAGTCTCTGTTGCCTTGCGTCTTCGGATTGAAAACCTGCAGACCGTCTGGAAAATCGGTAAAGATCAACCGAGGCTGGTTCTCGAACTTCTGAAGTTCCTCGAAGATCACGTTTGCTCTTCTGCGTCTTGCCTCGTCGCAATCGATCCAAACGAGTCGGTTCTTGCAGAACTCGAGGTTTGCTCGCTGAATCGCGTCGTTGTTTTCGATCACCACCGTCAGACACTCACCCGCCAGTGGGTAGTCCAGCTCGTGCTGATGTGCCTTCGGGTTCTCCGGCACCACAAAGCGCACGGAACTGAAACCGCCGAATGAGTTGAACTTGTCGATCATGGCTTTATCCGGGAGCACGTCTCACCTCCTCCCAGACTTGACCAACGAGGTCTTCAAAAACACCTGGCTGATCGCCTTCCTCGTCCTGCCTTTGAGCACGCAACGCCTCGGCCCTTCTTCTGGCCTTGGCTTCCGGAGTGAGTTCAAGCGGAGGCAGCTGCGGCTTCTCGTCCTTCTTGAGCACCCAGGAGAGTTCAAACCCCTGCCAAGCCCTTGCAACCTGTTCGCGCATGATTGCCTCCAGGTTCCATTCGGGATGACCAAGTCTTCGGGCTTCATCGGCTTTCTTCTTCAACCCGTCAATGACCGATTGGCTAATGACTGCTCTCTTGGCTTTTCGGTTGGCTTTCCAGTCCTCAACAATCTGTTCTGAAACGCCGTAAAAATTCAGAGCGACCTTGGTCGCGCGCTTATTGTTTCTTATTTGGTTTCTTATTTGGTTTCTTCGACCTACATCTGATGTAGGTGGTGTACCCGCATCTGATGTAGGTACCCTAGTGGCATTAGATGTAGGTACTTCCGATGTAGTTGCATCAAATGTGGGTACATTGGATGTAGGTACTTTTGATGCGGGTACTTCTAATGTGGGTACATCAGATGCAGGCACTTCTCGATTAACAAGAACGTACTTGTTCCGTTGACCTCGGGCTTTGACGACATGGACATGACCGAATTGAACAAGCGCCTCGATTGCCTTCACGACCGTGCGTTCATCCTTCACTCCGGCATCAGCACAAATGGTCGCCAGACTCGGATCACACTGAGCCGTATCCTGGTTTCGGCGTCCAAGCAACGAAATGCCGGCAACCGCCTTTTCGACTACGCCAAGCCTTTTGTCGTCACGAATGGCGCGCAAGAACGCGAAATGATCGAAGCCGCTTGCCATTTCGATCCTCGCAATCAGCACAAGCCTTCGAAGAGTTTCCAGTCAATGTCGGGGCGCAACTCCCAGCGCGTAATCCGACCGTTAGTAACGGTCTCGATCTTTGCTGCCAAGGCTACGCCTGGATGCCGTTCCTTACTCGAAATCAAGTTCGTCAGATATGTGCGCTTGATGCCGCACCGGGTGGCAATGGCTCGCCGTTCGGCTGGCTTGAGCGATTTGAAAAAAGCCGTAGCGTGTTCATTCATGGAGATCAACACCTTATAAGTGTTAAAAATTCACACTGCATGATACACTGTTTTGGTGTTACGACGCAACCCCAAACAACACTTCTGAGGTGATGATTTTGGTTAACATGCTGTATATCACTGGAGAAAACCATGCTCGATATACCTGCAACACGCAGAGAAAACCTGCAGAAGATTCGGGATAAGCGCTTCTCATCGAACGCGGAACTCGCTCGCGCCATTGAGCGCGCTTCTTCCCAGGTCAACGACATGCTCACGGGTACAAAATCGTTTGGCCCAAAAGTCGCTCGTGCCATTGAAGAAAAGCTGAAATTGCCTCGCGGCTATCTTGACGAGCCTCATGAGCTCGAGAAAGTGCCGACGCGCTTCGGCAAGAAAATACCCATTCTCTCTTTCGTCCAGGCAGGCAACTGGACCAACACAGGGGATGACTCTTTTGATGAGTGGATTGACGTTCCTGAAGATATGCCTGACGGGTCTTACGGCCTAAAAATCCGAGGCAAATCTATGGAGCCCGCCTTTTACCAGGGTGAAATTGTCATCGTCGATCCGACGTTGTCCGCAAACCCCGGCGACTATGTTGTTGCCAAAGTGGCCAATTCTCCTGACAACGAGGCAACCATCAAGCAATACGCTGTTACCGGCATTGACCGCAACGGCGTGGAAACGTTTGAGCTTCGCCCGCTGAATCCGTTATTTCCAACACTGTCTTCCAAGGAATTCGAAATTGACCTTCTTGGTGTCGTCGTCGAGAAGCGGATCAAGATGCGGTAAGACAAATTGTTGACATTTTGCAACTACAGTTAGTTGCAATTGATGTAGACTGAGATGACGCAAACAGACAAACTTAGGGAAAAGTTCAAACGAATTCCGCCGCCCAACGATTTGACGTGGCCTGAACTATGCCGCGTCATGAGTTCTTATGGGTTCGAGTGGGAATGCCCCGGGGGTGGTTCGCACGGAGCTTTCATCAACAACACACTTAAAGTTGAGATAAAGCCAGCGACAAAACCCCATGGGCGAGCTGAAAACACAATCCCTACATACCAAATTCGTCAATACAAACAAAGACTGGACGATCTAGGATTGCTGTAATGACTAAGAAACTAACATATAAAAACTACACGGGTTCCGTCGAATACAGCGAAGAAGACGGAGTCTTTTTTGGGAAACTTCTATACATCACCGACCTCATTCTTTATGAAGCTGAAAGCAAAGAAGGTCTTCAGAAGAGTTTTGAAAACGCGGTCGATGAGTATCTGTCCGACTGCAAACTCCAAGGGCGCACCCCCAATGAACCATGCAAAGGGTCTTTCAACGTGCGCGTCGATCCTGAAACCCATTTGCAGCTGAAGTTTTTAGCCGTTAGGAAAGGCGTTCACCTCAACGAAGTCGTCCGCCGTGCATGCATCGCAGCGATAGAGGCGGACAAAATCAAAAGAACTTATGAGTTTGCACCTGTTCGAGCGGCGTCATGGAAGTCCGACGGTTTCCCGGGAGGGATCGGGTTATGCTAGAAATTCAGAAGCTCGGCCCATTTAAAGAGATGACACCGACACTCGACTATATCCATATCGAGAACAAGTTCGGTCCACACGGAGAAGGGGCAGTTCAGCAGCAAATGCAGGTTGCCAACACTTTGTCCGATGACAGAAGAATTCTGTGGGTTGCACTGGCAATGACTGTCAATCTAACCAGTGCTTCCGACAATAAAAAACCATTGCTCGAGTCGGAAATTCGAGCTCATGTTGGGTATATCTTCGAGCAACCTTTAGATAAATCGATCCTCAAAGATCAGGACATCATCGACTTATTCGCAACACCCTTGTACCACCGAGTATCTGAGATGCTACTCAGCAACTTGAGAGCAATGGGGTTTGACGTTTCTCTCCCACTGGCAAAACCGCCACGGGAGATCGTGAGGAAAGTCATTCCTTGATGGATAAACAACCGCTTGTGCCGCCCTTCGGGGCGGTTTTTTTGTGCCCCAATTTTTGACTCAAATCAAACAACAACCATTTTTCCCACCTTGTTGGTGTTTTCTTGGTGTTGTATTTTGGTGTCGTTTGTGGTGTAATGTGCAACACCAAACAAACACCGAGAAAGAACACCATGCTCCACACTCCCACCATCGACACTTTCGGCCTCGCACAGTCCGCCAGGGACATGAGATCTGCTGCTGAGATCCAGGCCAAGTTCCGCAACGACGTTGATGAGCTGATCTACAAGAGCCTCGAAAGTGCCAAGGGTCGCGCCCGGATCATCCTTGCCGACTACTTCGCGGACTTCCTGGAAGACGCTTTCGGTGCCACCGATGACGCCGACACGTTGCGCAGCGAAGAGCTCGTTGCCTACCAGGACGCGATCACGGACGAAGAAGAGCGCGAGGCGGTCCGCCGCCATCCGTGGTGAGGAGAACCGACATGACCAATCGTTTCAAGCCCATTGACAGCCAGTACGAGCTCCTCATTGTGCGAAACGTCTACTGCCACCTGCGCTGCCGCAACGGCAAGACGGTTGACATCAGTGTCTCGAGCTACGACGGATTCAAGGCTTGGCTGATGGACATCCCGTTCGAGGACTTTTGCCTTGGCATCCGAAACCTCAAGGCCAACACTGAGGGGGAGATCAACACCGTGCGCAGCCAGTTCGTAGCCGAATGGTCGCTCACCGACTGCGGCCTTGTCCTTGTCTACAAGGGCGGCCAAATCGATGTTTCCGCCGGCCATTCAGGCGCCTTGTCCTTGGTCGAGTACGCCGAAGGATTCATCAATGAAGTGAAGGAGCAGATCGATGCGCAAGCTGCTTGACTGGATGCTCACGGCGGACGAACACGGCGATTCGCCAATCGGACTGATCGTGGCCATCGCCATCTTCCTGATCTGTATGTACGCAATTGCCTGTATGCCAGTCCACTAACCCAACCAGAAGGCGCGCCCTTCTGTCTGCCGCTCCGATCGAGATCTCTCCTGCTCGATACAAAGACCCCGGGGGGCAGACAAAAGGACGCAACTCAATAAAAGAGACGACTAGGGGTGTGAGTCCCCGGACGCTATGAAGCTCTTTGGCAAGAGTGGAGCCGAGCGCGGCACGGGTCCGTAGTCAACCGAGACACCGTTAGCGGGGGTGCAGCCGCCCCGTCAGGCCAAGCTCCTTTCGAAAGAGAGGAGCCACGTGAGGCCGCTCAGTCTTTCGGAAATTCCGAACAACTGAACGGGTTGACGTGGTTATTTGGGGGTATAGCTCAACGGCAGAGCATTCGGCTTTGACCCGAAGTATGCAGGTTCGACTCCTGCTACCCCTGCCAGAAACACCCCGCTGTAGCCTCATGCGAAAAATAAATTTGACCCACATTGTCTTCTTCATATACTTGAAGAATAAATATTTTTAGAGGTAACACACCATGTCCTTAGATAGAAAATCGGCAGGGTCAAATTCTTTTGAAATCAATAAGGTAGACAACAAAATGATGGCTGTCTCGGCAGGGGTTACAGGCTTCCTTTTCAAGGCCGAAAAGCAAGTCGAACGTGACGGCATTGAAATGGGGGTTCTTGAGAACGGGATGCCCTATCTTTCCGAAAGTGGTCTTGCACGAATGTGTGGGGTAGCTCGTTCGACGATTCAAGCAAGAGCTGCGTCCTGGCACAGTAAGAAACAAACGAAGGTTGACGACGAAATTGCAGGTCTTTTGAATTCGAAGGGATTTGATTCGGATGAATTGTTTATACAAGTTGAGATAAATGGTTCACGAACGAATGCCTATACAGAACCGGTATGCATGGCGCTACTTGAGTTCTATGCATTTGGAAGTGGCGGCCCCAAGGTAGAAGCCCTGCAAGCTTGTAGAAAGCTTCTGAGCATCTCCTTTAGAGCAATGGTGTATCAGGCGGTAAATTATCATCCCCAAAGTACCGTCATAGAAAACCTAAAACGTTGGGGCGATCGCGTAGACCTAACCAAAGACAGCGTCCCTTTCGGTTATTTCTGTGTTTTTTCCGAAATTGCCTCCATGATGATCCCGCTTATCCACGCTGGCTTCATTGTTAGCGACAAGGTAATACCTGATATTTCTGTTGGAATCGCATGGGCAAATTTCTGGAAAGACAACAACTTATCTCAGAAATATGGGGACCGAATTTCATACAAACATCAATACCCTTCCTACTACAGACAGTCAGTCGGAGGCGCTAAAGATGCTTATGCATATCCTGATGAAGCCCTAGGAACTTTCCGTAGATGGCTAAGAGTCAATTACATCAAGACGAAATTCCCCGACTACATCTACCGTGCCATGAAGAAGGGCGCGATAAGCACTCAAGCCGGAACCGCAACTTTGGAAGCTTTCTCTGCAACCCCAGAACTTCCGAATCAATAAGCCTATTCTTATAGCAATTTTTATTTTCAAGCCTCGCACCCGCGGGGCTTTTTCTTTTTCCGGAGCCAGGTATGGACACCATCCCGCACGATCCCGCTTGGCAGAAGTGGATCGAAGGAAAAATCAAGCGCGACAAGTGGAATCGTCGCCGGGCGCTCTTCAAAAAGTACCGAGTTCTCATCGCCAGCAGCGCAGTCTCCGTCTCAATGGTCGCTGCGCTTTTCTTTTGGAAGATTTATCCGCTCATCCAGGAGCATCTATGACAGAAGCAAAGGTTTACACCGCAATCTCAGAGCTCACAGACGAGCTCAGACAACACGGCATCGAAAAGGCCAAGAAGTCGCAGGGCGGACAGTTCAACTACGCCTACCGTGGCATCGAGGACGTGTACGCAGCGCTCGCTCCTCTGCTGCCGAAGCATCACATCGTTATCGCCCCGGTGCGCATCGAGAAGGAGCCGGACAGCACAGCCGGCAAGATGAGGCTCGTGCGTATCAAGGTGTCGTACCAGATCACCAGCACGGAAGACGGCAGCCACTTCTGCGTCGAGTCTCTCGGCGAAGGAGCAGACACCGGCGACAAAGCCGCAGGCAAAGCAATGAGCTACGCTTACAAAAGCCTCATGTTTCAGCTCTTCTGCATTCCCGTCGCAGGCATTCCTGACAGCGACAAACAGCAGTCGCCGGCGCCGGAAGAAGCGCGCCCCTTCATTGACAACGATCTCGTTGACCGGAACCGCATGGCCGCCAATACCGGCAAGGAGGCATGGGTCGAGTTCTGGAAGAGTTGTTCAAAGGATGAGCGCGAAGCCCTGCGCACATCCGGCGAAGTCGATCTTGCCAAGAAGATCATCGAAGCCATGCAGGGAGGTTTGCCATGAGTAGCCCGCTTCAGCAGACAGCGCAATGGTTCGCAGACCGCTGCGGTTGCTTGACGGCTTCACGCGCTGCTGCCGTGCTTCAGCGCAGAAAGGACGGAAAGCCCACTGCTGCCTATGAGGCTCTGATTGACACACTCATCTGCGAGCGTGTCACAAACCAGCCGGAAGGCATTGGCAATCCGCCGTCAATCCAATGGGGGCGCGACCACGAGGACGAAGCTCGCGATGCCTACGAAGACGCTACCGGTGAACTCGTGGACCTCGTGGGATTTATCCCGCACCCAACGATTGAGTTCTTCGGAGCGTCCCCCGACGGTCTTGTGGGAGAAGACGGACTACTCGAAATCAAGTGCCCGTACAACACAAATGTTCACCTGCAGCGCGTGGCCGCGGGAATTGTGCCTGAAGAGTACAAACCGCAGATGCTCGTGCAACTGCTCTGTACCGGTCGCAAATGGGTTGATTTCGTGAGCTACGACCCGCGCCTTTCCGGAGCATGGTCGCCAGCCAAGCTTTTCATCGCGCGGTATGAGCCAACGCAAGACGAACTCCACGCAGCACTGGAGCAGTGTGAGACATTCCTTGCCGAAGTCAAAACGCGATTCGACGCACTTGCGATGGCTATCATCAAGGGAAAAGCTTCGCACCCAAAAACTGCCGCGGCACAACCTGACGCACAAGAACCTAAGCTTGCCGGCTATGAAAAGGAAATCTCGGTCGGCTTAACCATTTCTTCCGTCAGTGCGTTAAGCTTCAGGCCGTCCTCCTCGTAACCTCAGTAGAGCTTTACAGAGTGTCATGGACCAGTACATCACGAAGCGACCACTTTCGCTATTACCTTGACCTTTGGTCCATCATCCATTTTTAACGCAAGGTCTTCAGCTGAAGACGCATAGACACTCTAATAACGATTACTAACAAAATATGATCAGCGATAGAGTTTTTTCAACTGAATTCGGATCTCTTTATCAAGGAGATTGTATTGAGTGGATGCATTCCTTACAGGCAAATAGTATTGATCTCATTTTTGCTGATCCTCCTTTTAATTTAAAAAAGGATTACGGGGAAAATATTAGAGACGATCTTACTGTTGAAGAATACATCTCATGGTCTTATAAATGGTTGGATGCAGCTATCCCTCTACTAACAAAAGGTGGCGCAATTTGGATATACAATATTCCTAGATGGAACATCGTTCTTGGCGCATACCTAATGCAGAAAACGGAATTACTATTCCGCCACCAGGTGGCTGTATCACTAACAATGGGGCTCCCTATTCCTGGAAAGTTGAGTCCGACTCATTATTCTCTTTTGTATTTCACGAAAGGTAAGCCACGATACTTTAAGCGTCCGAGAACTCCCATTGAAGTTTGCCGACATTGCGGCAGAGAAATTAAGGATTATGGCGGTCACCGGAACAAAATGAATCCCGAAGGAGTTAATCTAACAGATGTCTGGACAGACATCTGTCCGGTTCGTCACAGAAAAACGAAGCACCGTGTAGCTAATGCATTACCGGAAAAAATGCTAGAAAGGATTCTGACAATCAGTACTCAAGAAGGAGATGTAGTACTGGATCCATTTGGCGGATCAGGAACTACCTATGCCGTAGCGGAGCGCATGAAACGAAAATGGTTAGGTATTGAACTCGGAGATGTTGATCCAATTATCCGTAGACTACAAGGGCAAACCGCTAATTTCGAAATGCCCCTGCGCGGTGACGCAGGAAAAGGCATCTCAAAACCTAAAATGAGAACCAAGCAGATCAAGTCGAAAGAACCGTTGAGTCTTTCACTTTTTTAACTATTGAAGAGCGCGACCATCGGTACCCTTAGGAATTTTGGGAACAGCTTTAGATAGGCTATCGTGTTCAATGGTAATGATGCCTAGATAGCTAACATCAGCTAAAGTTTCCCATTTTTTCCACAAAGGAACATAAGGTCGGAGTTCTGGTTCATTCCCAATCCGATCTGTTAGGTATTGAGCTAAATTCTCAGAAGGAACCACTAAAATACCTCCTGAAATCCACCCTTTCAAAATTCCCAAAGCGATTCTATTTATGGCTCTATGGGATGAAGAGATGTTCCCGGTCTCCCACTCAATCACAAAAGGTTTTAGATTTGTGTTAAATGCATGATGACAATCAAATGCTCCAGGGTGTGAGCCTTTCCCTTTTCCTCGGCCGGCCCGTGCTTCCAGTTGCCATCCGGCTCGAGAAAGGTAATTCGTAAAGCCATTTTTGATTGGTTTAACACCATTACCCTCTCCACGTCTTTTCCCCGACTCTGGATAGATTGTAAACATCTCTGAATCCGGCGGCCAAACAACACTTTTAATAGCCTCTTTGATTTGCATTGAAACAAGTTCGTATTCAGGCAACAACGAATACTCTCCAGTTTCCAAAAGAGCTTCCCATTTAACAATTTTCATAAAATCGTTAATTCGAATCAAAATTAAGAAAAATTCAGTTTTCACCTTGAGAGGTAAGAAAACTAAAAGCTAATTTAGTCTGCTAGTGGACAGTTATCAAAAAAGAACCACTTATCGTAACAACAAAGCTAGCAAACGTCTCAAAATCAACATCAATTGCGTAGGTTAGCAGACTCTCCTCTATTCGTTGCAATTGGCGTTGCCACCGCTTTTGGATACCAACGTGCGCGAGATGCCGTCTCTCAACACAGTGATCCTGACGACATCATCAAAGCCGAGATCGAAACCAAGGGTAGCCGCCAGACGGTCAACTGCGTCAACGAATCCGGCCTCTAAGCCCTGACCTTCGGATCAAAGCTCGAAAGCACCAAACGCATCAAACGCTAGGTCACAAACGAAGTTCTGTCCGCCATCCGTAAGCAGGGCCACTACGAAAGCCCGATCGCAACCATCACGCCCGCGCAACAGCTTCAGCTTCGCTAGGAAGTCGCCACAACGCTGAATAAACCAAACCACAGCCGCCTCCGGGCGGCTTTTTTATTGCCATGAACAAACCAAAGAAAAAGCGCACCAAGAAGTACCACCCCGGCAGGCCGAAGATTCCGACGTGGGCGTATGACGCTTGGGGGCAACTCACCGAGAACGACCTCCAGCGCATTAATGATCTGGTCAATGTCGATCTCAATTTGATCCGATTGGGAACATACGATCCGGAACGGTACAAAGACATCCTTTTCGCTCTCAAGCAGTTCTACGCCTTTTCAAAGCGGTTCAACGGATCAGACGAAAACGAACTGCTGGCAACAATGGGGACGGCTGCGACGCAGTGCCTTTTGGGACTCTCCGAAGAGGCTTACAAGACCGGCAAACCTGCCAAGCCGTCTTACGTCGAGGCAATGTTTGAGCCGCTTGAGCACGCTCTCGCTACGTACTCGCTCATGATGCGCGAGTGCTACCGCAGTGAGCATGAAACGGCCAGACGCGAAGCCCGTCGAATGAGCCTCACCAAAGCAATCATGGAAGTCGGAGATGGCGGCTGCTGGATCGTCGATCCAAAAGACTCCACCCAAAATGGAATGGACAACCTAGGCAAGGTTGGTATCGCCTACGTTCACCGACGCTGCGAGATTGGGTACCTAGAAGAAGACGAAGGTGCCATCTTCTGGTGCATTCCTGACAAGCAGACATTTATCAGACTCGAAAAGCCAACTTTGGTTTTGCTATTTGAAAAGGAACCGAGCCATGCAAGAGCCATCCTCAACCAAAACAAGTGATGCGAAAACACGGATCGTGCCGGTGAGTTACCCAAAGATGACCGTCAAACTACGGCCCCTTCGAAACGGCCGCATACGGATCACTTGGCACACCTCGTACAAGACGATCTGGCTGTCCGACATGACTGACCAGGAAGCGCTAGCACTGCAGGCAGCAATCAACGATGCGCTGATCGAATTAGACAATGAGGCTTACAATGACAACGTCCGCAGATAAAAATACTTTTTCACCAGAAGAACAATTCCTTCGCGCCTGGGATGTGGCGAAGTTACTTGGGATTTCGATTCCAACCGTATGGAGATGGGCAAGAGAAGGCAAGCTTCCAAAGCCCGTGAAAATCTCTCAGCGCATCACTGTTTGGAAGAAAACGGAAATCATCCCTTGCGTCGAAGCTTTGCAGGCTGGTTGAGCTTCGAGCAGCAAAACTCCCCCCAAGCATCCATGATCCGCCGCCGCTCTTCCAACATGGCGGCGCGATCATAGGCTCCACCATAGCCGTCATCGAGCTTGTGCGCTAGGCATAGCTCAACGGCGTCTCTATCGAAGCGCTTCAAATTTGCATCCAGCTTCGTCCACGTCTTAAACGTCGCGCGCGATGTACCGTGGACTGTGATGCGAATGTCCTTCCCCAATGTTTCAGTCTGAGCCTTGTCGATCCACAACGGCAAGCCTTGTCTCTTGGCCTGTTTGTTCATATCGCCAACAATTTGACCTAACCCGGTATCTGACATCACCTTATGCTGGTAAGGGGATGGGAAGACCAGATCGGTGTTGGCCATTCTCGGCAGTGACTTGAGCAACCGAATTGCTGCCGTGCTCAGCAAAACGACAAAAATCCCTCGACCTTTAACCTTCATGGCCGATTCCGGGCAAGTCCACGTGCCGGCCTCCAGATCAATGTCAGACCATCTGGCAGTGCGCACCGCCTTTGAACGCGAAGCAGTCAAAATCGCGAAGGCAAAAGCCTTACTGGCGATCGTGCCCCAGTTCATCAGTTCGCAAAAGAACTCCGGCATCTCCTCCGGATCCAGTGCACCCATATTTCGAGGCTGCTTGACATGGGGCGATAGGTTCTCGAGCAAAACTCCCAAGGCACCTCGCTTATCGGCAGGATTTTCACCCTCCAACATTCCCATTGCCTGCGCCCATCGAAACACTCCGTTGATGATGGTGAGGCACTTGTTCTTGGCCTCCGTCGTAGTTGTCCAAATGGGTTTCAGGCACCGAAAGACATCCTGTGCCCTAATTGCATCAACCGGCATCTTCCCGAGTACCGGATTGATGTTCCGCGACAGATATGCTTCAACGACAGACACTCCTCGCACATTCTTATCGTAGTAGCCAGTTTTGACTCTGGCATCCAGCCATTGCTTTGCGACAGCCTCGAAAGTGCCTGCTTTGACCTGTGGAGACACTAAAACAGCAAGCTTGCGCTTCTCTCGTTGCTCCCGACGTTTTTGCGCGATGTCATGACCGTCTCGTACATCGGCAGCATACTTTGCTGCTTTCTCACGAGCCTGAGCCAGCGTGATTGAAGAAGTCGTCCCCAGTGATACAAAAGATCTTTTTCCTGTCAGAGGCGAGGCGTACCGGAAGACGTAGTACTTACCTTCGCCTTTTACCATCAGGTAAAGACCATTAACGCCACCCAAACAGGTAAGACCTTGCTTAGTAATGGCTGCCACCTGTTTTACGGTCAGAGGTTTTACTTGTTTCATTCAAAGAATTTCAATGGTATAACCGACCGAAAAGTTATACCATACGGAAGCGCTCTTTGCTAACTTGTCGTGATACGTTGTGATATTAAAAAGGCCCCGATTCACGGGGCTTTTATTCAACATCTGATCCGTTACGATCTGTCGTGATTCTCTAAAATGGTGCGGATGGTCGGACTCGAACCGACACGCCTTGCGGCGTCAGAACCTAAATCTGGTGCGTCTACCAATTTCGCCACATCCGCGCAAATCGGAGCGCGCATTGTACCTGAAAGCAGTTTACTTGCGCGCTCAATTATCAGAGCAGATTATTTGCCGCTTTCCTTATCCTGGCAGCAGCACTGGCCTTCACCGTGGTGATGATGACCTTCACCGCCACAGCAGCATTCGCCTTCACCATGATGATGGTGGCCTTCACCGCCACAGCAGCATTCGCCTTCACCGTGGTGATGGTGACCTTCGCCGCCACAGCAGCATTCGCCTTCACCGTGGTGATGGTGACCTTCGCCGCCGCAGCAGCATTCGCCTTCACCGTGGTGATGGTGACCTTCGCCGCCGCAGCAGCATTCACCTTCATCGTGGTGATGATGTCCGCCGCAACCACAGCCACATTCACCCTCCTCGTGATGATGGTGACCGCCGCAGCCACAGCCGCATTCACCCTCTCCATGATGGTGATGATGGCCGCCGCAACCACAGCCGCAACCGCCGTGGTGAGGACGAGGCAACGGAACGGGAGTAAACGGTTCCTGAGCTGCCGTAACAGTCAGACCCACGCTTTCGAGCATGGCCTTGTACTGTTCGATGCCGGCCACGGCAAAACCGTCTTCGGTCTGAGCAACACGCACGCCGCGAGCAGTCAGGGCGTAGACGGCTTCCTGCATCAGGTCGAGGTCGCCCGTGACCTTGAAGATCGTTTCCACCGGAGCTTCGATCTTGTAGAAGCCACCGTTTTCGTCAACGAGAACGTCACCAACCTCCAAAGGACGAACTTCGCCCAAAGCATTTTCGATCGTCTGATCACCGACAACGAAAGTTTCGGGCAGCTTGATACGTTCGAGGAACGCCAGAGCAATCGGCTTGGCACGGTCAAGAATCGGCTTGGCAGGTTCACTGTCGAGCGAAAGAAGTTTCGTGATGCGCATTGTTAGGATTTCTCTAAAGAATGGATTTCAGGAAAAAAAATATCGGTAATACGCCGTCGGGCAACGCCGATCTTTTTTTGAGTGTGCAAAAGTCTAACAGAGGCTGACTGCTTTCTGGTTAACCCAAAATGACGGCCAAAGCGTCGGTTAACCGATCCACTGCCTTCACATCAAGTCCTTCGATCGGAGTTTTGGGTGCATTGGCTTTGGGAATGATCGCCATGGAAAAACCGAGTTTGGCCGCTTCCTTAAGTCGGTCCTGTCCCCGAGGTATCGGTCGTATTTCGCCGGTCAGGCCGACTTCGCCGAAAATCACGGTGCCCGCCGGCAGGGGGCGATCTGACAGGGAACTTACCACGGCCATCAGCACGGCCAGGTCGCTGGCCGGTTCCGTGATCTTGACGCCGCCCACGGCGTTTACAAACACGTCCTTTTCAAAGCAGGAAATGCCGGCGTGGCGATGCAGCACCGCCAAAAGCATAGCCAGACGCTGCGCGTCCAGCCCGACGCACAAACGTCTCGGTGCGGGCGAATGGGATTCGTCGGCCAGAGCCTGGATTTCCACCAGCAGAGGGCGTGAACCCTCCTGGGTCACCATGACGACGCTTCCGGCCACATCGTTGCGATGTTCCGACAGGAAAATGGCCGAAGGATTGGAAACGGCGCGCAGACCGCGGTCGGTCATCGCAAAGACACCGAGTTCGTTGACGGCACCGAAACGATTTTTAAAGGCGCGAATCAGACGGAAGTTGCTGTGGGTGTCGCCTTCAAAGTACAAAACCGTATCGACGATGTGCTCAAGCACGCGGGGTCCGGCGAGAGCACCGTCCTTTGTCACATGCCCCACGAAAATGAGCGCGGCACCGGTGGTCTTGGCCAATCGAGTCAGTCGAGCCGAACATTCCCGAACCTGCGTAACGCTGCCCGGAGCCGATTCCAGATCCGAGCTGTAGAGCGTCTGAATGGAGTCGATGACAACAAACTGCGGTTTGGAGGCGGAAATCTCAGCCTCAATGCGCTCAAGCTCAATTTCGCTCATGAGCCTCATGCCGCTGGGGTCCAGCCCAATGCGCTGCGCACGCAAAGCAACCTGCGATGCGGATTCTTCGCCCGACACGTAAAGGGCCGTTTTGCCAAGACGCACCATGCGCGCAAGGACTTGCAGCAACAACGTGGACTTGCCGATGCCGGGGTCGCCGCCGATCAAACCCACGCCACCGGGAACCAGCCCGCCGCCGGTCACGCGATCAAACTCGCCGATGCCGGTCAGAATGCGCGGGACTTCACTCGCCTGAACCTCGGCAAGATCAACCACACCTTCGCCGTCGGCCAGAGACGTCTGACGACGCGATGCGGCAAAACGGGACTGAGAGGCCGTCGGTTCACGGAACTCACGCATTGTGTTCCAGGCGCCGCAGTGCGGGCATTTACCTTGCCATTTGACAGTAGAGCCGCCGCATTCGGAACAAACGTAATGGGTTCTTGCTTTTGCCATCGAGCGAGTCGCTTAGTCGGAGATCACGGGAACGCGGCTGGCCACGGCGCAAAGCAATTCGTATCCGATCGTGCCGCAGCGGCTTGCCAAGTCGTTGACGGGAATGTGTTCCCCCCACAATTCCACACGACTGCCTACGCGGGCTTGCGGAATATCGGTGACGTCAATGGTGAGCATGTCCATCGAAACGGCACCGGCCAGGGGAGCGATCTTGCCTTCCACCCAGGTCGGAGAGCCGTCGGGCATGGAACGCGGATAACCGTCGGCGTAACCGCAGGCAACCACCGCCAGGCGCGTCGGGCGCTTTGCTATCCAGCGGCTGCCGTAGCCCACGGCCTCTCCCGGCTCAATTTCACGCACGGCAATGATGTCCGCGCTCAGTGTCATTGCGGGTTTCAAGCCAAGCTGCTCGGAAGTCACGGAAGCGTCGGGACTCACACCGTAGAGGACGATGCCGCCGCGCACACCAACGCCGCCCACATGCGGGTGCAAAAGCGTCGCAGCGGAATTGGCCATGCAAGCGTCGTAGTCTGCCAAAAGCGGCTTCATGCGCTCGAGCTGCTTGGCGACCGTCACCGGCCCTTTGCCGTCGAAGTCCTGTTCGGCATTGGCAAAGTGCGTCACGATGTCAACGACCTTGACTCCTTCGATGGCGTTGATTTCTTCAATCACGGCCGCTGCCTGATCGGGCAGAAAACCCAAACGGTTCATGCCGGAATTGACCTTCAGGTGGACCTTGAGGTTGGTGTGGCTCGTTTTCTTTAGCAGTTCAATCTGCCAGCGGGAGTGCACCACGGGCTCGACGTCGAGCCGTTCAAGTTCTGCAATATCCCCTTCGTCGAAAAAACCCTCGATCATGAGGATTCGCTTTGTCCAACCCGCCGCTCGCGCTCTCTGCGCTTCCCGCACTTCAATCAGCGCCAGACCGTCGGCCTGCGCAAAGCCTCTGACGGCGTTTTCCAACCCGTGTCCGTAGGCATTGGCCTTGACGACCGCCCAAAGCGTACGTCCCTGCGCCGCCTCCCTCATGCGGGCGATGTTGTGCTGCAGTGCCTCGAGGTGAATCAGTACGGAAATTGGTCTTGGCATTTACTTCTCGATGTTTTCTCGGAGGCGTCAGAAGCCTCCCGCTTTGCTCTGTATCAGTCTTTTTTAGTTGCCGACAACGTTGCTCGGAACTCAAAGCTGAAATCCTACTCGAACGGCACCGAATCGGAAACAGCAGAAGTGCGAATTGCCGAACTTTGCAACACTACGAGGCCTTGGGCAGACAAGTCACGGAAGTCTTCCATTTCGGGCACTCCGATAACCGGACAGCGTCAAAAGTCACAATTTTTCTTGCTGCCGCTTTCACAGGCTCAATGCTAAACTGCGGCCACGACAATGATCCCGGATGCTCCGTCCGGATTCGAGAGATTCTGACGATACTTTTTATGAAGCGCGGTTTCTACAACATTTTGGCGGCACAGTTCCTATCGAGTCTTGCAGACAACGCACTGCTGATCGCCGCCATTGCGCTTTTGGCCAGCATTCAGGCGCCAGACTGGATGACGCCTCTGCTAAAGCTCTTCTTTGTTTTAAGTTATGTAGGACTGGCCGCCTGGGTCGGCATCTTCGCCGATCTGATGCCCAAGGGCCGCGTGATGTTCATCACCAATGCGGTCAAAGTCTTTGGCTGTCTGCTCATGCTTTTCGGCTCCCACCCGCTTCTGTCCTACGCCGTCGTCGGCATCGGCGCAGCAGCATATTCTCCTGCCAAGTACGGCATTCTCACCGAACTTCTTCCACCGGAAAAACTGGTTATCGCCAATGGCTGGATCGAAGGTCTGACGGTCGTATCCATCATTCTGGGCGTTGTGTTGGGCGGCGTTTTGATCAAGCCTGAAGTGGCGGGTTATATTCTTCAAACCTTCCACCTGCCTGCAATCGGTCTGGATACCGATCCCGAAGCGGCTCTCTTTATCGTCGGCATCGTCTACGCACTTGCCGCCGCCGTCAACCTAACGATTCCCGACACGGGCGTTCGTTACGCGCGCCCCAACTTCGAGCCGATCGCCTCCATCAAGAATTTCTTCCAGTCCTGCTCTTTGCTCTGGCACGACAAACTCGGGCAGATCTCACTTTCGGTCACCACGCTCTTTTGGGGCGCGGGCGCCGTGCTTCAGTTTCTCGTTTTGAAGTGGGCCGAACAAGCACTCGGCATGCATCTTTCCGACGGCGCCATTCTTCAGGCTGTGGTGTCGATCGGTATTGCTCTCGGTGCCATAGGTGCAGCAGCCTTCATTCCGCTTAAAAAGTCGCTCGTTGTTCTTCCGATGGGCGTAGCCATGGGGCTCGTCGTTGGCGGCGCAAGCTTCTACGACCAAAGTCTCATTCCCGGCGTCGTTGAGATCTTCGGCTTTGAAATCCGCAACGCTGTGATCGGTGCCTGCGGCATCATGATCGCCGTCGGCGTTCTCGCCGGCTTCTTCGTGGTTCCGATGAACGCACTGTTGCAGCACCGTGGCCACGTGCTCATGAGCGCCGGCCGCTCGATCGCCGTGCAGAACTTCAATGAAAACCTCTCCATCCTTGTGATGCTCGCCGTGTACTCCCTGCTGATTCACCTGGATTTCTCAGTACAGGCCGCCATGGTCATGTTCGGCGCCTTCGTAGCCTTGAGTATGTTCTGCGTCATCCTGCGTCATCGCAGCAATCAGAAAAAAGGCGACAGTCTGCATCTTATCGGCGAGGATGTTCGTCACGAACATCGCATCGAGCATTCCTAACTCGCCTCGGAAAATTTCCAAAGACGCCCGGTTAGCCAGCCGGGCGTTTTTGTTTGGACATTCGAGACTTCGTTGACCGGCGGCAAACTGCTTAAGTAGCGTTCCTTGATCTAATGCCTGCGAAGCATGTGTACGACGTGTCAGCAATGTCCGTGTGATCTGCCGTACCCATGTTTTCTGATGCATTTCAACGATTTGGAAAGGATCGCAACAATGAAAAAGTTGACTTCTTTGATGGTCCTCATGAGCAGCGCCTGCGTCATGAGCTCAGCCTTGGCCGCCAATCCCGCAAAAGTGATGGTGATGCTTGCGCCCGGTTTTGAAGAAGGCGAAACGGTCGAAATTCTGGACGTATTGCGCCGCGGCGGATTCCATGTTGACTCGGTCAGCATTGCCGGCGAACAGGTAAGCGGTGCTCACAAAATCACTATCAAGGCCGACAAGGTGCTCGGCAAAGACCTCAAGGCCTATCAGGACTACGATATGATCGTTCTGCCGGGCGGCTGGACGGGCGTTGACAACATGATTGCCGACCAACGCGTACACGAGCTCGTTCGTCACTACGACAAGTCCGGCAAGTGGGTGGCGGCCATGTGCGCCGCTCCCAACGTTCTGGCCAAGGCCGGCGTCATTCAAGGCAAGACCATTACGGCGTATCCCGGTAAAAAGACCGAACCTTTCTACACAGGCGCCACTTATGTACGCGACACAGTCGTGATTGACGGCAAGATGGTCACCAGCCGCGGCCCGGGCACCGCTTTGCCGTTTGCGTTCGCTCTCGTTGACGTTCTGGGCGGCGACAGTGACTTCATCAAGGGCCGATTCCTCTACAACGAAATGAAGCTCTGGCCCGATTGGCAGAAAGGAGCTTATCCGGCACAAGCCAAGAAGTAATTTCGATTTTTCTCCTCAACTCTCAGTCTCCTTCTCTTTGAGCTGTTTGCCTTGCGTAACGTGTTGCGTGGGTAAACAGCTTTTTTCATTCGTGCGCTCACGCAGTCTGTTGTTTTCTAATGATTTTTCCAAAAAGCGAGCATTGTCTGACTTCAAGCAAGCTACTTAAGTAACGCCTTGCGGGAAGATTCTCCTGAAACAAAAAGCAGCGCAGCTGAAAGCTGACGCAAAAACCGCCAGGAGATTCAAATGCACTCTCTTCTTTCCGTTCTTTGCACAGGCCTGCTACTCGTGACAGCCGTCGCCAACGCGGCTGACAACGCGATGCTGGCAGAACGCCACGCCAAGCGAGGCGTAGCTTGCACGAGCTGCCACGTGAAGTCGCCCAACGACAAACCGACCATGACGCAGTGTCTGGCCTGCCACGGCGGCAGCTATGAAAATCTCGCCAAAAAAAACCGACGAGAGCGACATCAATCCGCACGCCACCCACATGGGTGAGCCGGAATGTTCCGAATGCCATTCCGGCCACAAGCAACCTCGCCTTGTATGCGACAACTGCCACGAATTCACCGACATCAAGGTTCCGTAAAGCCGATCTTTCATTTCCTCTAGGAGAACAAAAATGACATTTAACCGCAGAAGCTTCCTAAAAGCCGGCTTGGCCGCTGCCGTCACCGCTCCCGTCGCGGGCGTTCACGCCGTGGAATACAGCTCCAAGATCAAGTTCGACAAGACGGCCGACGTCGTCATTCTCGGTTACGGCGGTGCCGGTGCCTGTGCCGCCATTGAAGCGCACGATGCGGGCGCCAAGGTCTTGATTCTTGAAAAGCTGCCCCAGGGCGGCGGCAACACGGCCGTGTCATCCGGCGGCTTCATGGTGCCGAAGAACGCCGATGAGGCCTATAAGTACCTAAGTGCAACGTTTGAATTCGCCGACAGCGAAAAAGACGATGAACTCGTCAAAACCTTCTGCAAAGAAATCATGGGGGTCAAGGACTTCATCATCGGTTTGAAACCCGATACCAAACTGATGATCTACGGTCACGCCGGCTTCAAATCGCTGCCTGGTTCCGACACAATCGACAAGTACCGTATTCGCGGCAAGAAGCGCGGCGGCGATATGCTCTTTGATCAGTACCGCTATGCTGTTGAAGAAGTCCGCAAGATTGATGTCATGTACGAAACGCCCGCACTCGAAATCATTCGCCGCAACGGCGAAGTCGTTGGCGTCGTCGCTCAGAGTAACGGCAAGAGAATCAACATCCGTGCCAACCGCGCCGTGATCCTCACGACCGGCGGTTACGAATACGATAAACAAAGTCTGCGAACCTACGCGCTCGGCAAGGACATCCAGGGTCTGGGCTCGCCCGGTAACACCGGCGACGGTCTGCGCATGGCTCAAACCATGGGCGCGCGTCTCTGGCACATGACCTCCTATTCGTGCCCGGTCGGTATGAAAGTCCCCGGTCTGAAGTCCGCTGTGCAGCTCAACATCCTGGCTCCTTCTCACATCTGGGTCGACCAGGACGGCAAGCGATTCGTCAATGAAAAGGGCCTCGATAACCACACCTGCCTGTACGCGGTCAACCAGATGGATCCGATCCGTCACCGTTACCCGCGCATTCCGTGCTACCTGATCATGGACGAAAAGGCCCGCAAGGCAGGCCCCATCTGCGGCGGCGCCACCTCGGGCTACGCTCTGAACCGCGAAAACTACAAGTGGTCGAAGGACAACTCCGCCGAAATCGAAAGCGGCGTGCTGATCAAGGCCGACTCGCTCAAGGAACTCGCTAAGAAGATCAACGTTCCGGGCGAAACACTCGAAGCCACTGTGGCACGTTGGAACAAGGACATCAACAACGGCAAAGACACCGAATTCGGTCGTATCCTAAAGCGCGATCCCAAGGGCAAGACCGCTTTTGCCGGTCGTGAAGCTCCCATCGTTTCCGAACCGCTCGGTGCCGGTCCCTACTACGCCGTTGCTCTTTATCCGACCATGCTCAACACACAGGGCGGCCCGAAGAAGAACGTGCGCGGACAGGTGATGGATCCGCAGGACAAGCCTATCGCTCGTCTATACGCTGCCGGCGAACTCGGCTCAATGTGGGGCTCCATCTACCAGGGCGCCACCAACAACGCCGAATGCATCGTGTTCGGCCGCATTGCTGGCCGCGCGGCAGCCGCCGAAAAGCCCTGGGCCTAAGTTACTCTCCTCTCCTGTGAGCCTTCGGGTGCTCTGCTTCCATGCGGGCAGAGCGCCCGATTTCTTTACCGCCGAATCCTACAAAACGCCGCGTTCCAACAGAACCGTAAGAGGAGCCAGCGAAGCGACGTTGTGCACATCGAGTTTGCGATATGCGCCGAGACGATGGACCTGAACCGTACGTTCGCTGATGCCGAGTTTCAAGGCGATCTGACGATTGAGTTTGCCTTTGGCGACCAAAAGAATGACATCGCGCTCGCGTTCCGTCAGCAAAGCGTAGCGTTGTTTCCACTGCGCTTCGTCAATCGGCATAGCCCGTCTGTCGCAGTCTTCCTGCACAACCCAGGCAACGCTTTTGAGCAATTTTTCCGGATCCACAGGTTTCTGGAGAAAGTCGCGGGCGCCTTCCCGAACAGTGTGTACCGCCATCTCGATGTCGCCGTGCCCCGTAAGAAAAATGATTGGCAAGGGATACTCGCGGCGATTCATCTCGTCCTGCAGTTCCAATCCCGATATACCGGGCATGCGGACATCGAGAATCAGGCATCCCGGACGCGAAGGCATGTCGCTCGTCAGAAATTCTTTTGCACCGGTATAAGCAGCAACATCCCAGCCCTGCCCGACCAAAAGCATTTCCAGAGCGGCAAGCTGATCGACTTCGTCATCGACCAAACGAATCAGAGGTTTAACCGGCATCTGCGCCATTGTTTGTCTCCGTCAAAGGCAGTCGAATGCGTGCCACCGTATGTCCGGCTTCCCGCACGATTGAAAAATTACCCGAAGCGCGCTCAATAAGTGTTCTCACAATCAAAAGACCGAGTCCCAAACCGGATTTTTTGCCCGAACGCAACGGTACGGATGCGTTTTCCAGCGTCTTTGCGTCAGTCTGTCCATTATCCAGCACGGCAATTTCAGCAGTGTACTCATGCCGCGTCAGCACGACTCGGACTTTCGCCTCGTTTTGTACCTGGCAGGCTTCAGCGCCGTTTTTCATTACGTTAGTCAAGCAAAGCTCAAACTCCAACGGATTCCAGCAAATCGAAACGTCCTCGGGCGGGCGACGCAGCTCAAATTTCACTTTACGGTACCGCATCTGCATCACCGAAACGATCTTCTCAAGAGCCGAGCCGAGTTCAATCGGTTCTCTTGCCAGATCTTCGTGCCTTGCATAGCGCCGAACCTGAGTGACGATTGAAGTAATGCGCTCGCATTGTCTGAGCACCAGTTGCACGGTCTTGTCGATAAGCGGACTATGTTGGTCATCGTCCTGCAGATACCGGTCCAATGCATTACAACTATTGGAGATTGCCGACACCGGGCCGTTGATCTCATGCGCCAGCAAACTTGACATGGCGCCGATGACGCTGACGCGTTCAAATTGCGACAGTCGCTCTTTGGTACTCTGCACTTCCTGCATGGCGTCCTTTTCTTTTTGGATGGACTGTCGCAGCTCACGGGTGCGTACATCGACCAGGTGGCTGACTCTTCGGCCGTGCCACATCATGCCCACAACAGCCATCAGAAACAGCACAATGAAAGGCCAGTATTTCTGCAGAAAGTCGCCGACAGACTGGATTCGCAAATAGGCGTATGGACCGGCCCTGAGTGTTTTGTACAATTCGTCGGCCTTTAAAAAATCCGAAGCCACGCCCCAGGCAACACCGTCTTTCGTGGGCGGCATCGACAGCAAAGCTACAGTAAAGTCTCGGCTGGCCTGCCACGGCGCCATTGTCGTTGCCACAAACGTCCAGTTCGGATAGAGATCCGTTGAACGCAGACAGGCAAATTGCCCATCGTTGGCCTTGAGTCCAATCGGTCGGAACTGCGCCACCAGCTCCGGCTCTGTTTGCTTCAGTTCCTCAACCGTGCAGGCACGCGCCAAAGCAATTTCCGCTCGGCCATCTTGGACGGCAAGCAGCAGTTTTTTCATCGGAGAGCCCGCTGCCACGATCTCATTGAAAAAATTGTCAGGATCATACCCCTGAGCGGCCACTTCTCCCAACGGAACATACACGCCGGAAAACCCGCGCTCGAAGTTCGCAGCTGCACGCTTGCCTCGCATGTCAGCAACGGTTTTGATCGGTGAATCGTTGGGCACCATGAAAACTGTGCCGACCGCCTCGTTGGGATCGGGGGCCATCGGCGTCGTCATCGTTGCCAAATCCTTCAGCCCGCGACGGAAAACTCGGCGATAGAAGCCGGAAGCTCCGATGAAAAATTCGAACTCGTTGTTTCTTACGCCTCTCTCAAGATCTCTGACGAGATAGTTCTGAATCCGAATTCGGTACTGCGGAAGTTCTCGCTGCAGGTACTCGAACGTATCCTGAAATCCTTTGCGTTCGAACGGCGAAAAACTGCTCTCAATGTAACCGATACGAAGTAGCGGTCGCGTATCAATTTCGGGGGAGGTCCCGGACGCATAAGATGACATCGTGATCGACAGAAAACAGAATGAACAAACCGACACCAAAATCTGTTTGATCTGCATGACAGAGGACTTCGGGAAAGTTAGCAAAAGAGTGCGAGCGTCAACCTCGCGAAAAACGCCTGCAACACAGTCCATTGTAACGAATCGGAACGAACAAGTTTGGTTTGTTTCATGTCATTATTACAGGTTGGACATGAGCTGTTATTCAGCATTAATTTTCCATGTAACCACAGTATTTTTCTTGTTTCTTCGGTACCTATATTAAGTCATATATAAGCTTTTATATATTCCTTTCTACTCTCGTATTTCATCGTTGATTTGCATCTCGTCTTGACAACATCAGCCGTCAGTCTGTTAATATGGCCAACGTTGACGATGCTAGAGCGCGTCACATTCGAGAGACTTTTACCGATTGCGAGAACCCAATATGGCTACCGAGATCCTCACCGTGTCCGATCAGTTTTCCCCCTCCTCCCGCCGAAAGGCCGTCTGCGCTTTTCTGCGCAGTTTCGCCGGTTCAGGCGACACCCAGTTCCAGTTTTCTCACTTCCCGTCAACTGACGGCAAGACTGTTTGGCTCGGCGAACACACCCTTTTAGCCGACTGTTTCGAAACGCTGGCGCTCGGCCACGGCATCCACGAGATGATGCACGTCGAGCACACCGACTTTGAAAAAGGTCAATCAGTTCACAACCTCATTCACCGACTCTTGAACGTCGTAGAAGACGTCCGCATTGATCGTCTCGGAGAAGAAAAATCTCCCGCCTACAGAATCTGGCGAGAAAAGCTTGCCGACTACCGAGAAGCCGACGGCACCTTGAGGGCAGTCACGCCGCAGAAATTCACATCGGCTCCCATCGAATGCGTCGTGACTTGGCTTCACTGCGAACTAATGGCGCACGCCGGTTACCGTTGGGCACTGCGCAATCTGTCTCAAACCCGCGATCTTGTCCGACCGATGCCCAAATCAATCCGGCGAGCCTTGCTCAAGGAGTCCTTGAAGGTCGATCAAGCAAAATCCACCGGCGACTGTCTGAAGATCGCGCACAAACTTTTCAAGATCCTGACGCGGCTCAAAGCCGAACAAAGCCTTCAGCAAACACAGACCGGAGAACCGGAAACAGGAAAAACGGCAAACCTCTTTGAGTCGCACGAAGCGCAAAACACATCTGAAAACAATCCGGCTGAATTCATCGAAAAGCTTTTCGAACAGCCCATGAGCAGTGCGCCGGCAACGCAATACCGGATGCGACGAGCACAGTTGCCGACCACAGCCGACACCGTCGGCGCCGGCATTTGCGACGTCGAACCGGAATCCTCCTACAGATTGAACCGTTGGCCGTCGGACTCCTCGAAGCTCCGGGACTGCGGGCTTCGACGCGAATTCATTCGTCAGTTTCAAGAACTTCAAAAGAACCTCGGCAGCCTCACGCAGAAATTCTCGCAACTTCTTAAAACCAAGGATTATTTTGCCGACTATGGATTTCACAAATCCGGAAGCGATCTGCGCGACGATTGGGTCGATGCCATGGCCTGTTCCGATCACCGACTCTTTGAAGTGGCGGCCACGGGAAAAAGCGTGAACGCCGAAATCTGCGTGTTGCTCGATCGCTCGGGATCGATGGGCGTCTTGACGATGACACTTGCCAAAGCCGCCGTCAACGCTCTGGTGCGCGCCGTGGATCGTATCAAAGGTACGGCCTCGCGCGTAGCCCTCTTTCCTGGGCTCGACAACGACCATATTGCGCTTCTCAAAGACACAAAGGAAACGCTTGCTTCATTTGAACACAAGCTGCCTCCGGTCGACGCCTATGGCGCTACGCCGATACAGGAAGCCATGCGCTGGGGATTGGATTCCTTCAAGCTGTCGCGAGCACGCAATAAGCTTCTGGTCATCATCACCGACGGACGGTTCAATGCGCAATACGCGCAGAGTATGCAGGAAAAACTCAAAGCCGCCGGTGTTGAATTCGCATTAATGTCTATCGGCATTAACAACAGCGAAGCGGCCAGAAACCACGTGTTGGTTCACCAACCCGATCAGATAAACAGCGGGCTCTTGCAACTGATGTCACAAACGGAGTTTGCAAGGACGCTCACGCGATAAAAAAAGTCCCGCACAGGTTTCAATTCCTGCCGGGACCGAAATTTTTTCAAACGAAAGTCGACGCTTTATCAGAGCTCGTCGCCGTACTTTTCAAGACACTTCTTGAGATGCACTTCTTCGCCGAGATCGTCATAGCACTCAAACGGCTGGTGAATCCAGGGGCTGTCCTTGAACGTGATCACGCTGTAGTCGGGCTTGAAGACAGAGCAGGCCTTAACCCAAAGAACGGCCACGCGGATTTCAGTGACTTCCGGATAGCACTTGCGCAGATGCTGAACCACACGGCGGATCGTTTCGCCCGAGTCGCAGAGGTCGTCGACCAGAAGGAGCTTGCCCTTGAGTTCGGTCACACCCGTGATGTACTTGGCGATGTCGAGATCACCCTGCACGGTGCCGGCCGCTTCGCGATAGGAGCTCGTCGTCATGATTGCCAGCGGCTTGCCGTAGATGCGGCTGAAAAAGTCGCCGGGGCGCATGCCGCCGCGAGCCAAGCAAAGCAGAGAATCAAACTGCCAGCCGCTCTTGGCCACGCGGGCCACAAGCCGTTCGCAAAGTTCAATATAGGTATTCCAGTCAAAATGGGCGTGGGTGGTTTCAGCCATGTCTGCTTAACGAATTGTGTGGGTTTGGTACGTCAAAAGGCGGAGTCCGTTGGGAAACCGCCTTTGTGTTTTTTGTTTTGAGGAGCGATTTTAGCTCAGGCCACACCGAAGGGAAAACTTTTTGGTCGTGCGGCCCGAACCAAGGCTCCATTAAGCGAACGGATCGTTCAAAAGAATTGTCTGGTTGCGATCCGGCCCCGTGGACACGAGAGCGATCGGGCAACCGGCCACTTCGGAGAGGCGCTGCAGATACTTCTGAGCGGAAGCCGGAAGATCTTCCCAACGAGTCACACCGAATGTGCTTTCGTTCCAGCCTTCGAACTCTTCGTAAACCGGTTCGCAAGCGGCGGCAGCGTCTGCACCATAAGGCATCAGATCGACCCTTTCACCGTTAACGGTGTAACCCACACCGAGCTTGACGGTCTTCATGCCGTCGAGCACGTCGAGCTTCATGATGGCAAGGCCCGTGAGGCCGTTGATCTGAACGGCACGGCGCAAAGCGGCACCGTCAAACCAACCGCAGCGACGCGGACGGCCCGTCACGGCACCGAATTCGTTGCCTTTGCGGCGCAGTTCTTCGCCCACTTCATCAAGAAGTTCGGTCGGGAACGGACCGGAACCGACGCGGGTGCAGTAGGCCTTGGTGATACCGAGCACGTAGTTGAGACGGTTGGGACCGACGCCGGCGCCGGCACAGGCCGAACCAGCCACGACGTTGGAAGAAGTCACGAAGGGATACGTACCGTGGTCGATGTCAAGCATTGAGCCCTGAGCGCCTTCAAAGAGGAACTGCTTGCCCTGATCCATCTGCGCGTTTAGTTCGGCGCTGATGTCGGCGACAAGCGGACGCAGACGTTCGGCATAGCCGAGCGTCTTGGCGATCACTTCTTCCGGATCGAGCGGTTCGGCATGCAGGTAGTTCTTGAGCGTGAAGTTGTGCAAATCCATCACGGAACGCACGCGTTCGGCAAAGCGTTCCGGATCGAACAGGTCGGCGACACGAACGCTGCGGCGAGCGACCTTGTCTTCGTAAGCCGGGCCGATGCCGCGGCCTGTGGTACCGATCTTGTTGGCGCCGAGCGCGGCTTCGCGCGCGTGATCCAGCGCCACGTGGTACGGCATGATCAGGGGGGCGTTGCCCGAGACGCGAATGCGCGGTTCAGCATCCACTCCGTGGCTCTTGAGTTCTTCGATTTCAGAGAAGAAGGCTTCGGGAGAAAACACGACACCGTTGCCGAGATAGCAGCGAGAGGTCGGATGCATGATGCCCGACGGGATCAGACGCAGAATCGTTTTTGCGCCGTTGATCACGAGGGTGTGACCGGCATTGTGACCGCCGTTGAAGCGAACGACGCCGTCGACGCGCTCGGTGAGCCAGTCGACAACCTTGCCCTTGCCTTCGTCACCCCACTGGGCACCGACTACCACGACATTTTTAGACATTGGGACTCCTTCCATCCGGAATTCAGAGGGCCTTGAGTTCAAAGCCCGAAGAGGTTCTAACTAATTCTTTCGTAATCACAAACTGTTCGAGCACGTCTTCGTCGCGCTCGCCGGGCAGCAAGCGTACGACGATATGCCCTTCGTCGCGAAGCTTTTCAACCTGTGCTTCAAGGTCGCGAGCAAGCGGTCCGCGCGCCACAACGGCCTGCGGACGGTGCGAAGCGGCCACCTGTAGGCCCGCGAGCGCACGCAGGTACACCGTAAAGCCACAGGCCGGTCGCGAGCGACCGAACGCCAAACCAACACCATCATAGCGCCCGCCTCTCAAAACCGCCTGAGCATAATTCGGTATGTTCACCGAGAACGTTATGCCCGTGAGGTACTGATAGCCGTGCACATCGCAGAAGTCGACGCTTACTTCGTCAGCCCCGCAGATGCTCGCAAGCTCTCGAACTTCCCGCAAAGCAGCCTGAATTTCGGGCTTTTGCGGCAGCTCGCGCTCAAGTATATCGAGAACGGAAACTTCTCCGAAAGTCCGCAGCAAAAGCTGCAAAGCCTGCTGGACTTCCGGATCAAAACCAACGGCGGCTTGCGCAAGTGCAACCGGGTCCTTCATGCGAAGCGCCCGCACCACACCATGCACGCTTTCGTCGGAAATTCGTTCGCCCATCAGGGCGTGCAGAATGGCCATGTGACCGATGTCGATGTGCACCACATCGATGCCGAGTTTTTTCAGAGTACGCACGGCAAGCGACATAATCTCGGCATCAGCCTCAATGCCGCTGGCGCCGAAGAGTTCGACGCCCGCAACCACGGGTTCTCGGCTTGCCAGAGGATGCATCGGACGCGCGTGCAGGCAGCTGCCCGCATAGCACAGGCGGCTCACGCCCTTGCGGCCCAGAATATGCGCGTCAATGCGCGCGCACTGCGGCGTCATGTCGGCGCGGATGCCGATCGTGCGGCCCGTACCCGGATCCATGAACTTGAACGTGCTGTTGTCCAAATCGCTGCCGCTGCCGGTCAAAAGCGAATCAACGTACTCCACCATCGGCGGCTGCACGAGTTCAAAGCCGTGGACCTTAAAGAGATCCAGACACTTACGCCGCATCGACTCAAGCACGCGTGCTTCGCGCGGCAGAATATCCGAGAAATGCTCCGGAATAAGCCAACTGATCATATGCATTGAGCGCCTGTGCCGCATCGGCCGACCGGGCGGAAAAAGCGCTCCTCCCTCTTTGAAAATCTATTGTTCTTGACGCCTTGGGCTCATCACTTCCAGTAGAGCATGATAAGCCACACGGCCGCCAGGCCACCCGCCACCAGCACCGCGGCGATTCGTACCAGGACGGCATCGGGCAGATCGGCAGCGGTCTTGACGGCCTGCTTCCACTTAGCTGGAGCCACAAGCGGCAGAATTCCTTCGAAAACCGCCATGAAGCATAACGCCAGAACGAGAGTTTTCATGCGCAGTCGGCCCAGATTTTTTTACTTTTCTTTGGAGTTCTTGAGGTACTCGAAGAACTCGCCCGAGCCGTCCAGCACGATCATGTCGGTCGACTTACCGAAACTCTGCTTGTAGGCTTCGATGTTGCGGTAGAACTTCGCGAACTCGGGATTGCGGTTGAAGGCTTCGGCATAAACGGCATTGGCCTGTGCGTCGCCCTCACCCTTGATTTCCTGAGCCTGGCGATAGGCTTCCGCCAGAATCACTTCACGTTCGCGATCGGCCTGAGCACGGATTTGTTCGGCCGCGGCAGCACCCTTGCTGCGTTCTTCGCTTGCCACACGCTTGCGTTCGGCTTCCATACGGCGATAAACGGACTCGGAAATTTCAGGCGTAAAGTCGACGCGCTTCAGACGCACGTCCACGATGTCGATGCCGATGTCCTGCACACGGGCCTGCAGGCCCTTCTGGATTTCATTCATGGCCTTTTCGCGTTCGCGGGACGTGATTTCGTTGACCGTTCTGCGGTTGACGGTCTGGTTGAGCACGTCGCGCAGCAAGGCGGCCACTCGGTCTTCGGCAGCACGTTCATTGCCGATGAAGGACACCCAGTACTTACGCGGATCGGAAATGCGCCAGCGCACGAAACTGTCGATCAAAAGATTCTTCTTTTCGCTCGTCTGGACAAGGTCGGCGTTGGGCGCGTCGAGCGTCAGGATGCGCTTGTCGAGATAAACGATGTTTTGCAGCGGCGCCGGAAGCTTCACGTAGAGGCCCGGTTCGCTCTTGACGTCTCGCAGTTCGCCCAAGGCAAACACGAGCGCGTATTCACGTTCGCCGACCGTATAAAGGCACAGTTGGGCGGCACCCACCGCCACTACGGCAGCGACCAAAAGGGAAGTCAGTTTTTTCATAGTCTTCGTTTCCCCTCAAATCAACGGAGGCGCTCGCGAGACAGAGCACGGGAGGCTTCCGGCTGCGGGGCGGCTTGAGCTGTCGGAGCAGCAGTCACGGCCGAACCGGCTGCCGCACTGTTTTGGGCCTGCGTCTTGGCTGCCGAAGCGCTTTGTTCGAGCAGCTTGTCAAACGGCAGATACAAAAGGTTGCTGGCACCCTTAGATTCAACCAGAACCTTCTTGGTGTTGCTGTAGACGTCGCGCATGGCGTCGATGTAGATACGGTCGCGCGTCACCTGCGGGGCCTTTTCATACTGTTCTAGCACCTTGCTGAAACGCTCCGCATCGCCTCGCGCTGTCTCGACCACGCGGGCCTTGTACGCTTCGGCTTCCTGGTTCAGACGAGAGGCCATACCACGGGCCACCGGCACGACGGCATTGGCATAGGCCTGACCTTCGTTAATTTGACGCTCGCGGTCCTGACCGGCCTTGACTGCATCGTTAAAGGCTGCCTGCACCTGCTGAGGCGGCTGAGCGTTCTGAATGGCCACGCTCATCACCTCAATGCCAGTCTGGTAACGGTCGAGCATGGCCTGCATGGCCACCTGCACGGCAGAGGCGATTTCCTGCTTGCTTTCAAAGAGCACCGAGTCCATGGTCTTGCGGCCGACGACTTCGCGCATGGCCGATTCGGCAGCGTCAAATACGCTGCGGTCCGGATCGCGGCTGCGGAAAAGGAAGTCCTTGGCGGCATGCGGCTTGATGCGGTACTGAACGTTGAACATCACGTCGACGATGTTTTCATCGTCGGTAAGCATCAGCGCTTCCTTAAGACGCTGCGTCGTGCCGCGCATACCGATCTCGGCCTTGCGCACACTCGAAACGTCGACGATTTCGACGTCCTGCACGGGCCAGGGCATGCGCCAGTTAATGCCGGGTGCGCTGTCCTGCGTGTACTTGCCGAATGTCGTCACCACACCGATCTGACCTTCGGGAACGATGTAGACGCCGCTGGCAAGCCAGGCAATAGCAGCCACGCCCACGAGGCCGGCGATGCCGCGCACCGAAAATGACTTCGGATCACGACCGAAGCCGCGGCGTGCACGCGGCGTACGCGGAGGCGGAGGCGCCTGATTGTCGTCGTCACGTTGCCACGCGGGCTGATCCTCTTGACGAGGCACTTCATCGTCGCGACGAGACTGCCACGAGCCCTGGTTCTGACGATTGCCGCCGGCGTCGCGTCCGCCGCCGAGAATCGAATTAACCATGCGGTTGAAATCGTTCCAAAGCTGATCAAGATCGTTGCCTTCGTTGCGGTTGCCGCGACGATCGTTCATATTTCCGCGATCGTTGCCGCCAGCCTGTCGTTCGGCCTCGTCGCGACCGTTTTCGTCGTCGCGAGGATCGGGTTGATTGCGATCCTGATTCTGCTGATTTTCCTGTTCGTCATTGCGGGGCTTGTCAGAGCCCGCAGAACGGCCCCATTGCGGGTCATTGAATGACATGGAAGTATCCCTGTTTCTAGATGGTTCTATCGCATTCTTTTCGCCCGCAAATTTCCCTCGAAAGGGTCGTCGGGCAACTGTTGCAGTTTAGCATTGCGCCTTGAGGCTCCCGAGCGGAAAAAGCGCTTGATTAACCGCTTGTTACCAACGCTCACGAAGCGGATTCGAAAAGCCTTTCGGCACCAGGAAACGACCCGCTTCAGAGCAGCGCTTCGAGTTCCTTGAGAGCCTCATCGTCGCTTTTTGCCGCCGGCCTTTCCTCTTCCCAGAATTCAAGCTCGCGCGGTACGCTCGCATTCTCCTCGCGGACCTTTTGGGCTTCCTGAGCGAGAACGTCGCGCAACAGATCAAGGCCGGCACCGGTTGCCGCACTGATCGTCACGGAGCGCACGGTACCGTCGGCATTGCGCTGCACGGCGGGCTCAAGCCCCGACACATCGCATTTGTTATAGACCACAATTTGGCGGATGTCATCGGCGCCGATCTGCTTGAGAACGGTCGCAACGGAGGCCATCTGCTCTTCGCGCACAGTGCTCGCGGAGTCAACAACATGCAGCAGAATGTCCGCATGCACCGTTTCGTCAAGTGTCGACTTGAAGGCTTCGACGAGCTGATGCGGCAGTCCGCGGATAAAGCCAACGGTGTCGGACAGAACAACGGTTTGTTCGTCGCTCACCCAGCAGCGGCGCGCCGTGGTGTCGAGCGTAGCAAAGAGCTGATCTGCCGCGTAGGCCTTCTCTCGCACCAGTCGATTAAAAAGCGTGGACTTGCCAGCGTTGGTGTAGCCCACGAGACTCACCGTCGGCGTATCGCCCTTCAGGCGGGAACGACGCTGAGTGTCGCGCTGTCGGGAAAGTTTTTTGAGCTGTTCGCGCAGCATCTTGACACGCGCACCAATCATGCGTCGGTCAAGTTCGATCTGCTTTTCGCCGGGGCCGCCCGTCTTGCCGAGACCGCCGCGCTGGCGCTCCAAGTGCGTCCAACCGCGCACCAGACGCGTGGAAAGATGCTCGAGACGGGCAAGCTCGACCTGCAACCGACCTTCCTTACTCTTGGCGCGACGGCGGAAGATTTCGAGAATCAATTCGGTGCGGTCGAGAACGGGAAGCTCGGTGACGTTGGCAATATTTCGTTGCTGTGCAGCCGAAAGCGCCGCATCAAAAACGATGCAGTCGGCTCGGGCTCCCTTGGCAAGCATCTTGATTTCTTCGATCTTGCCGCTGCCCAGATAGGTTGCCGGATCGGGCTTATCGCGCCGGGCCTGAATCAGCCCCACGGGTTCGAGATTGTCGGAGCGCACGAGTTCAGTGAGTTCCTCGCCCGCATCGAAATGCCGTTCGCGTCCGACCGCTACCGTCACAAGAAAAGCGCGGGCCGCTTCAGCTTCCCGCGCACTGTCAAATTGAAATTTTGTCAACTCAGTTGAGAGCCTTGCTGGGTTCGGAAATCACGGAAGAACCGTGCCGGTGCTCGGGACAGTCACGGGACGAGTGGGAACCACCGTGCTGATGGCGTGCTTGTAAACCATCTGCGTGACCGTATTGCGAAGCAACACCACATACTGGTCAAACGCCTCGATCTGGCCCTGCAGCTTGATACCGTTGACGAGGTAGATGGAAACCGGAATGTGTTCCTTGCGAATCGCGTTCAAAAAAGGATCCTGAAGAAGCTGTCCTTTGCTTGCCATTTTGTATTCTCCGCCACGTCCCGCGTTGGGCGACGACCTCCCTGTCGAGTAAAGCGCCGTGCAAAGACGTGAAAATTGTTGTTGTGTTCTTATCAGCACAGAGTCAGACGAACGTTGCCGTTCGTCGGACTGAATGGACTGCTGCCAATTCGAAACGAAGCGGCTTAGGAAAAAGCTCAAGCCGCCTGCCTAAATCGTAGTGCAGATTGTATCCGCAAGGCGCGGCGTTTTGGCTCGAAATGTACGCAAAATGTTGCTGTTTTCGAGCTTTTTCGCAAATTCTCCTCAAAACCGCATGTAACGAGGCTTATTTCTTCTTTTCGTCCTCGGCATACGGATTGCGGCCAGTCTTGAGTTCCACACGCAGCGGCGTGCCGGCAAGATTGAACGCATCGCGGAAAACCCCTTCGAGATAGCGCTTGTAGCTATCGCTTACCGCATCGAGGCTGTTGCCGTGGATAACGATCACCGGCGGATTCATGCCGCCCTGGTGCGCGTAGCGCAGCTTCGGACGGGTACGGCCCACGCGCGGGGGCTGCTGCTGTTCGACGGCGGCCATCATCACACGCGTAAGGCGCGGCGTCGAGAGTTTGGCAAAGCTTGCCGCATGCGCGTCCTTGACTGCCTTCATCAAATGGTTGAGACCGTTACGTTTGAGAGCCGAAATGTGGATGAATCGAGCCCAGCGCAGGAAGTGGAACTTGCGCTCGATGTCAAGATCCACCATGGAACGCTTGTAGCTGTCGACACCGTCCCACTTGTTGACGGCAACCACAAGCGCACGGCCTGCTTCAAGAGCGTAGCCTGCGATCTGAGCGTCGGACGCAGCAATGCCTTCCGTGGCGTCAAGCACCAAGATGCAGACGTTGCAGTCCTCGATAGCCTGCAGGGTCTTCACAACCGAGAACTTTTCAACGGCTTCAAACACGCGTCCCTTGCGGCGCAGACCGGCCGTATCGATCAAGCGGAACGGGATGCCGTCGGATTCGAAATCCACCTTGATGGCATCGCGCGTCGTGCCCGGCATGTCGTAGGCAATCAGGCGATCTTCCCCCAGCAGAGCATTGGCAAGCGTCGACTTGCCAACGTTGGGGCGACCGGCCAAGCAAACCTTGATTCGCTTGGGGGCATCGGGATTTTCTTCTTCCTCTTGCTCGGGTTCGTTGAATTCCTCGGGCAGTTCGCTGAGCACCTTCTGCATGAGCGGCAGTACGCCGTGGCCATGCGTGGCCGAGATGCGGATCGGCTCGCCCATGCCGAGCTCGTAAAACTCAGCGGCGTGCTCGGCGGCCAGCCCCTCGCACTTGTTCACCGCGAGATAAACAGGGCGCTGGCAAGTGCGCAGACGCTGCATGATTCGTTCATCGTGCGGCGTCAGACCCGCGCGGGCGTCAGTGACGAAAATCACCACATCGGCTTCGGCAATGGCGGCCTCGGCCTGATCGGCCATTTCGCGCACGATGCCTTCGGACTTGACAGGCTCAAAGCCGCCCGTATCCACCACGATGTAGGGACGGGGGCCCACGCGACCCTGACCGTACTGACGATCTCGGGTCAAGCCCGGGAAATCAGCCACGATCGCATCGCGGCTGCGGGTCAAACGGTTAAAGAGCGTCGACTTGCCGACATTCGGACGCCCGACGAGAGCGACAACAGGAAGCATAGAAATCGGTTCTTGGAGTTACTTGGTAACGGTAATGTAGGAAATCTGACCTTCATCGGTCTGGAAAATGGCGCCATTGCCCAGAGAGATCGGGGGCACTCGCACGGCGCCGTCCACAGACGTGCGGCCGACGAACTTGCCCGTCTTGGGATCCAGGAAGTGCACCACGCCGTCGTAGTCGCCGACGGCAATTACTTCGTCCAGAACGGCAACAGCCGAGGGAGAGCGCCACAAAAGGGCGGAATTCTGCCAAACAAGTTCGCCCGTTGCATAGTCGTAGGCGTTGATTTCGCCGCGCGACGTTGTCACATAGACACGGCCACCGTCGGTCACGGGGCCGCTCACGGCGTCAACCGCGGCACGCCACAGCGGACGACCATCCTTGGCGCTGATACAGAGAATGCCTCCCTGGAAGGCTGCCGCGCACATCATGTTCTGATCAACGAGCGGAGTGCCGACCACATCGCAGAGACGTTCCACTTCAGTAATGCCCTTGGGCTGAGCAACGACGATGTCAAAGATCGTCTTGCCCTGACCGTCGAGAGCCAGCAGGCGGCCGTTGCTTTGACCAACCAGAATGCCGGCCGGAGAGAAGCGCATGCTCGACGCAGCACGCACGGTCAGCGCCGGCACCTGGGACTGATAGCGCCAGCGGCGTTCGCCGGAAGCAGCATCAAAAGCCGTGATGCGGGTATCGGCCGTACGCACGATCACAAAGCCCGCACCAACAAGGGGCGGAACGCTCATTTCTGACGAAAGACGCGCACTCCAAAGCTTCTTGCCGGTGGCATCGAACACTTCGACTTCGCCCTTGACGGTACCGACAGCCACAAATTCGCCGTCGCTGCCCACGCCGGCCGAGATTTCCGCATCGGTCTCAACCGCCCATTCTTCTTCACCCGTCTTGGGGTCAAGCTTATAGAGCGTATTGCCGCCGGCCGCATAGAGACCCGACTGGGTCAAAAAGGGCGTCACCAGACCGGTGACGCTGCTGCCTACCGACTGCGACCAGACACTGTCGGAGTCAACGAGTTGGTTGATGTCTTCCAGTTCAGCCGGTTCGTGCGAAGTGGAGCTACAGCCGACCAGAGCCAGGCCGCACACGGCCGCAATCGTCAGTGCAACACGTTTGAATTTGATGTTCACGAGGTCACTCCCGTTTACGAAACGACGCCGCGTCTTAACGGCGGCGCCCTTTCAAAATGTCGATGGATGCTTAGGACTTCTTTTCCGGCAGAGCTTGGATCTTGAGGCTCAGCAGAGCCAGCAGTTCACCCGAAGCGCGGTCGCGTTCAAGGGCGTCTTCCCAGCACTTGCGCGCGCCTTCCACATCGCCCAGCGCGAGCAGCACGTCACCGCGGCGATCCAGCACGAGCGGGGTCTGTGCCTGAGCGGGATCGATGGCGTCAATGACGGCCTTGGCCTTGTTCGCGTCCTTGGCGTCAAGTTCGACGCCGGCCAGGCGCACGCGGGCAACCGTGGCATATTCCGGGTGACCGCTTTCGTTGATCACCCAGTTGAGAGCCGTGCGGGCGGCATCAAGATTGCCCGCCTTCTGCTCGACGTTAGCCTTCATGAGGGCGGCGAGCGAAGCAAACACATGGCTCGAATATTCCTTCATCAGGCCATCGGAAAGCGAGCGGACGTTTTTTTCGTCGTTTTGCACGTAGGCGTTCTGAAGCTGTACGTACGCCACCGTTGCCTTGCCGCCCTGATAACGCTTATACCAGTGCCAGCCGTTGTAACCGGCAAAAGCCAGACAGATAACGGTGATGCAGCTCAGCGTGAGGTTACCCCACTTATCCCACCAAGCCTTAAGTTGTGCTAGGGACTCTTGTTCTTCTAAATCGTATGCCATAGGTGCAATTACTTTCCGATGTTGCGAGCCGCAAAAAACGGCTCAGAAAACGCATCTGTTCACAAAGCGCCGCCGGTCGGCGAACCGAAAGCAGCGCAAAATAAAAGATTATTTTAGCGACTTGAAGCGAGGCTTAACTGAAGTCAGGTTCCTTCGCGGCGCCGAAGATCTCCGAGAGCGACTCGAGCGCAATCGTCATCTGTTCGGCAAATTGCTGATTGCCCTGAGCGTCGCGCAGTCGCTTGATGGCGACCTGCCCGGCGTTGACTTCGTTTTCACCGCAGATCACGGCCCACTGAGCCAGAGACTGGTCGGCACGCTTCATGCTCGACTTAAAGGAGGTGCTGCCGGCGTGCACGATCACGCGATGACCGGCATCGCGCAGCTGCTCGCCGATCTGACGCGCCACGAGTTCGGTGTGGCCGCCCTGGTGTGCGACGTAAATGTCGCACGCGGCAACGGGCTTGTCGCCGCCGGCGGCACGCACGAGTTCGATCACGCGCTCGGCACCGATGGCAAAGCCCGCGGCAGGAGTAGCGCGGCCGCCCAGCATTTCAATGAGCGGATCGTAACGGCCGCCGCCGCAAATCGTGCCCTGACTGCCGAGCTGGTCCGTTACCCATTCAAAAACCGTGTGGTTGTAGTAGTCAAGACCACGCACCAAACGGGGATTAATCGTGTAGTCGATGCCAAGCGCCTGCACGCCGGCTTCGAGGCTGCCCAGGAAACGGCGGGAGTCTTCGCCCAAGAAGTCGAGCAGACGCGGGGCGGCTTCCACCATCGCCTGCATGTCTGGGTTTTTGGTATCCAGAATGCGCAGCGGATTGGTTTCCAGACGGCGACGGGCGTCTTCGTCGAGCACGTCGTAGTTGTCCTTCAGATAGGCAACAAGCGCTTCGCGATGACGGGCACGCTCTTCGGTGGCGCCGAGACTGTTGAGCTGCAAGCTGGCCTTGATGCCGAGATTCTTCCACAGACGTGCGGTAAGCGACAGCAGTTCGATGTCAACGTCCGGACCGCCGAAGCCCAGCGCTTCGCAACCGAACTGATAGAACTGGCGGTAGCGGCCGCGCTGCGGACGTTCGTGTCGGAACATCGGACCAAAGTACCACAGACGCTGCGGCGCGTTGTAGGTGATGTTGTGTTCAATGGCGCAGCGGCAAACGGCGCTCGTGCATTCTGGACGAAGCGTAAGCTGTTCGCCGTTCATCGAATCGGTAAAGGAATACATCTCCTTTTCAACGATGTCGGTGGCTTCACCCACGCCGCGGGAAAAGAGCCCCGTGGCTTCGAGAATGGGCGTACGAATCTGACGATAGCCGTAGCTTGCCGCCACACAACGGGCCGTATCCTCAAACTTTTCCCAGATTCCAGCCTCTTCGGGCAGCATGTCGTTCATGCCCTTGATGCCGGTAATTTTGATTTTTGCCATTGTTCTTTCCTTGTTCTTATCCGTTGTTTGATACACGCTTTGGTCTTGAGCAGGGCCTTATTTGTTTCCGTTTGTCAAAAAACATCAAATCTACCGCACGCTTTTTGACACTTATTCGCTCTGAACACCCACGGATTTCTCTATGAGGTCAGTCGGGCGCCCAACGGTACTTTCGATTCCAGCGGCGCCTTTTCTTGCAGCACTTCACTTTCATCCTCGGCGAGGTTTGTCGACTCGACCTTTCGGGCTTATCGCGACATGACCGTTGCCAGCCTTGCCGCCTCTGTCTTCTTCCTCATCTCCGGGCTCCCTGTGAGTGCCTCAGCGGTTTTTTAAATTTCTTTCGGCTCTCCTTTTGTTGAGCTTGTTGTTCGAATTTTGTCGCACCGAATGGTACTTGGCGACACTCCATAGTGTCTAGCAACGATCCCGATGGAATACAGCGTCATGATTGCCTCCGCTGTCATTGCGCAAGCTCGTCTTTTTCCAAGTTTTACGTTGCTGCAAGATCCGTTATGGGAGATTCAGTCGCTTTTTCGTCAACTAGCAGAACCCCAGCGCTCGGCCACGTATGCATCGATCATGGCCTTGAATTCGTTCATAATGTCGTCGCCTTTCAAAGAGGCTTTTTTGACACCGTCGCAATAGACGGGCGCCACGGGCGACTCTCCACGCCCTGGCAGACTGATGCCGATGTCAGCGTTGCCGCTTTCCCCGGGGCCATTGACAACGCAGCCCATCACAGCCACCGTCATCGATTCAAACCCCGGAGCCGTGCGGCGCCATTCGGGCGTTCTCTCGCGCAGAAATTCCTGCGTCTGCGCCGCAAGCTTCTGGAAAAGATCGCTCGACGTTCTGCCGCAGCCCGGGCATGAAACCACCAAGGGCGAAAAATGTCGCAGCCCCATGCTCTGCAACAATTCCTGGGCCACGTATACCTCTTCTTCCCTCGCCTTTCCGGGAGCTGGCGTAATCGAGATGCGAATCGTGTCACCGATGCCTTCGCTCAGAAGCACCGAGAGCGCTGCGGAACTCGCAACAACACCCTTGGTACCGCCGCCCGCTTCCGTCAGGCCCAGATGCAGCGCCCAGGGCGCGAGCGCCGAGAGCGACCGACAAACGGACACCAGATCCTGCACGTCGCTCACTTTGGTCGAAAGCACGATGCGATCGGCGGGCAGGCCCAGTTCCACTGCCTTGAGAGCACTCTGATGCGCACTCTTCACAATTGCATCAAGCGTGACGGCGCGCACGGTACGCGGCTGAGCGGACGCGCGGTTGGCTTCCATCAGCTGCGAGAGCAGTTCCTTATCGAGAGAGCCGCCGTTGACGCCGATGCGCACGGCCTTTCCGTTGTCGGCCGCGATACGTATCATCGTTGCGAAGTTATCGTCGTGCTTGGCGCCCTTGCCGACGTTGCCCGGATTGATGCGGTACTTGGAAAGCGCCGCTGCGCAGGCCGGGTAATCCGTCAGCAGCTTGTGCCCGTTGTAGTGAAAGTCGCCCACGAGCGGCACGAAAAAGCCCTCGGCATCAAGCTGCGCGCGAATTTCGGGAACTGCCGAAGCCGCCTGAGGCGTATTGACCGTCACGCGCACGAGTTCGCTGCCTGCGCGCGAAAGAGCCTTAACTTGAGCCACGGTCGCCGCCACGTCTTCGGTTGCGGTATTCGTCATCGACTGCACCACCACCGGCGCGCCGCCGCCCACCGTCACGGTGACGTGGCCGTTTTGAATCTTGACGGCATGCGTCTTGCGTCTGGGGTGCCAAACGGCGTCAGAACTTTTGTCCGGGTACACGGGAATCGTCTTGTCGGACATCTTGGAAATCCTTTGTTGAAAGACTCGTGCCTCAGGCGCGGTCTTTTTGCTGCTCGGGCAGGATGCCGAAAGCTCGCTTTTGTTCAAGCAGACGTTCGGCGCGGCGCGTTCTGTCCTTGACTTCGCCTGCCAACTGACCGCAGGCGGCGTCAATGTCGTCGCCGCGGGTCTTGCGAATCGTCGTGACGATACCCGCATCGTTGAGAATCTTTGCGAAGGCAAGCACCGTTTCGCGCTCGGGACGCTTGAGGTCGGAATCCGGGAACGGATTGAACGTGATCAGGTTGAACTTGCAGGGTACGGTACGCACAAGTTCGATCAGTTCGCGGGCGTGCTTGGGCTGATCGTTGATGCCGCCGAGCATCAGGTACTCGAACGTAATAAAGTCGCGCGGAGCCACCTTGAGGTAGCGGCGACACGCGGCCATCAGGTCTTCGAGCGGATGCTTCCTGTTGACCGGCATGATCATGTCGCGCAGCGCATCATCGGGCGCATGCAGACTCACGGCAAGTGCCACGGGCACTTCAGCGCCGAGCTTGTCGATTTGGTTCACAAGACCCGAGGTCGACACCGTCACGCGGCGACGCGAAAGGCCGTAGCCGTTGTCATCGAGAAAGAGCCGCAGAGCAGGGATCACGTTTGAAAGATTCTGCAGCGGCTCGCCCATGCCCATGAGCACGACGTTGCTGATGATGCGGTCGTTGGGATCGGTGACGCCGGCTTCCGCGCGCAACGTGCGCTCGGCATGCCAGAGCTGGCCTACGATCTCGGCGGTGGTGAGGTTGCGATTGAACCCCTGCTTGCCGGTCGAGCAAAAGAGGCAACCCATTGCGCAGCCTGCCTGAGTGGAAATGCACAGCGTTCCGCGGTCGTCTTCAGGGATGAACACCGCCTCCACTGCGTTGCCGTTGCCCACATCAAAGAGCCACTTGCGGGTGCCGTCGGCCGAATGCTTGACGGTAATGACAGGAGGCGCTTTGATGTAGGCCAAGTCATGCAACTTGGCCCGAAAGCTCTTGGCCAGATTGCTCATTGCATCAAAGTCGTCCTCGCAGTGCCGATGCATCCAGCGGGCAAGCTGAATGGCACGATAGGGCTTTTCTCCGAGTTCGGCGCACCACGCCTTGATCCCCTCAACATCAAAGTTGAGCAGATTCACGCGTTCGGTCGCCTGGCTTTGATTTTCTTGCATAGTGTCAATCCGGCCTTGCGTTGAGCTTCTGATTAACGCGAGCAGATAGCGAGCGTCGGGAAGAAGTAAGCCACTTCAACGGCGGCCGTTTCGGGAGCGTCGGAGCCATGAACAGCGTTGGCGTCGATGCTTTCGGCAAAATCGGCGCGGATCGTACCCTTTTCAGCCTTCTTCGGGTCGGTGGCGCCCATCAGCTGACGGTTCTTGGCGATGGCGTCTTCGCCTTCGAGAACCTGGATCATCACGGGACCGGAGGTCATGAAGTTGACGAGGTCGTTGAAGAAGGGACGTTCCTTGTGAACGGCGTAGAAGCCTTCGGCTTCGGCGCGGGAGAGCTGACGCATCTGAGCGGCGACGATCTTGAGGCCGGCGTTTTCGAAACGGGTGTAGATCTGGCCGATCACGTTCTTGGCGACGGCATCGGGCTTGATGATGGAAAGAGTGCGCTGAATAGCCATTTGTTTCTCTTGATATGAAAAAAAGTAAAGAAAGAGTCCGCCGTTGCAGCAGACCCGCATTCGAAAGAGACGCCGTCCGAAGGTGTACTCACCGCCTGAAAACGGGCCTCAAAAATTCAACGCGCGATTTTACCATGCACGGCACCGCTCCTTGCGGCCCGTAAGCGGCGCGGTTGCACATTTTTTCGATTTTCCGGATGCCGCAGCTTGTCGTCCCGTCTCGTTTCATTTCGAGTCATCAGACCATAGTGAAAGCGTCGAGATTTTCGCTTCGAATAGCATCCGGATAAGCTCAGTTTCGGCACTGTGCTTTTATTCGATTCAGAATTTTCTCTTAGACCGATTCACTTACTCAAGCAACTCTGAATCAGTTCTTTTCGCTTTTTTTAGCAATTTAGTAACAAAATAGCGCACAAAATGCAACGCTCTTGTATACTCAGCGGCGATCTAAATTAAAAAGAGACGTGTTTAGATCAAATTTTCTTATTGCTTAAACCCAGGAACGAACAATGGATAACGATTTCAAGACCATCTACGACAACCTGCGCGCCGAGCAGGAGGCATTGAATGCCAAAATGCAGTCCGCCAGGGGCGATGCCATCAAGCATGTTCAGGAAGTGATCGATGCCTTTCACCTTCTGCGCAGCGAACTGAAGTTCGAAGACGATCATCAGGCCAAGTCCCCCGCCGAAAAGCGCCGCGGTCCGGCCTCCATCAAATACCGCACGCCCAACGGCATTGAATGGACGGGCAAGGGCAACATGAAGCGCGAATTCCGTGACTACCTTCTTTCTCAAGGCCTCACGCCGGAAGATAAGGACCTCTTCCTGACGCCGCAATTCATGAAGTAATCGCTTTCGAGATTTCGGATCGACGAGCCTCCTTCGGGAGGCTTTTTTGTTAATACAAAAAAAAGGATCTCAAAACCGCGTTCCGAAATCCTCTTTTTTGTTTGAACATAATCACAGCGGCATTTCGACTCAATTTGATTTCTGCTTCCGGCTAGTCGCCGACATTCGAAATCATTTCGAAAAAATCGCCATACCAATGTTTAATTTGCGCCGACTCAAGGCGGCTAAGGCCTGAACGAAAACAGATGGATTCGTTTATTTCAGGCACTTTCACCGCATCAGGCCAAGTCAGGATCTTCACCGGGCTCGAGCACGGCGATGCTTTCGACGTGTGCAGTGTGCGGGAACATGTTCATCACGCCCGCGGCACGAACGTGCCAGCCGCCTTCGTGCTTAAGAATGGCGCAGTCGCGCGCCAGCGTTGCCGGATTGCAGGAAACGTACACCACGCGCGACGGCCGCTTTTTCGTGGCCGCCAATGTCTGAGCGAGCGCCTGAGCACCTTCGCGCGGCGGATCGATGAGCACGCGATCGATTCCTCCCATCTTCTCCCACAAAGCGTCCCAGTCTTGCGTCGACCAGGTAAAGAGATTGCGGGCGACAAAATTCGTCTTCTGAGCCAAACCGTTGGCGGCAGCGCCGGCGCGAGCGCGTTCCACCAGCGCTTCGCTGCCTTCGATGCCGGTCACGTATTCGGAGCAGCGTGCCAAAGGCAAGGTGAAGTTGCCCAAACCGCAAAAGAAGTCGGCAACGTGATGCTCGGGCTTAACATCGAGCAGATCAATGGCGCGGCTGACCATTTCGCGGTTGACGCGATGATTGACTTGCGTGAAGTCCGTAGGCTTGAAGCTGATGGCCACATTGAACGCTTCGAGCTTGAGCTTAAGGCGGTCGCGCGCTTGCGGATGCATCGGATAAGCGGAGTCGGGGCCCTTGGGCTGCAGCCAGATGTCGACGTTCTGAGCTTGAGCAAATGCCTCGATCTTGGCCATGTCTTCGTCGGTGAGCGGCTCGAGAATGCGAAGCACGAGCGCGGTATGGCCGTCGCCGTCCACAGCCACTTCAATCTGAGGAAGACGCTCGGCGATGGTAAGACTGCCCACCAGTTCGCGCATGGCAGGAAGCATGTCGGAGACCTTCTGCGGCAGGATGCGGCACTCGGTCATGTCGGCGACGTAGCTTGAGCTCTTTTCGTGAAAGCCCACCAGGATGCCGCCCTTTTTGGCGACATTGCGCACCGTGAGACGGGCGCGGTGACGATAGCCCCAAAATTCGCCCACGATGGGAGGAAGAATGCTTTCGGGCGTCACCTTGCCGATGTGCCACAGCGCGTCGGTCAGAACGGTCTGCTTGAAGTCGACCTGGGCGCGGGCATCGAGATGCTGCATCACACATCCGCCGCACGTACCCGGTCCGATGCCGAAGTTGGGGCAGGCCGGTTCGACACGCAGTTCGGATGCCGTGAGGATCTCCTTGACAATGCCGATCTCATAGCTCGGCTTGTTGCGGATCTGCTCGTATGTGACGGTTTCGCCCGGCAAAGCGCCTTGAATGAACACGACCTTGCCGTCGCGCCTGGCAACGCCTCTGCCTTCGGCATCAAGTTTTTCCACCTGTGCTTCGAACACGGGACGAATTTTTTCCTTGCGGGGACTCATTTTTGGGGTTTCCTTCTGTGTGGAGTCTCAAATTAAGAAGAATCGCCCCGCACAACGAAAGTGACGGGGCGACGAAAGATTCTGTTTCGATCCGATTATTTCTTCTGCAAGTAAAGCATCGGATTGAGAGGCTGTCCGCCCTGACGCAGCTCGAATCGCAGTTTTTCAACACCCGAACTGCTTTCGCCCACTTCAGCGATCTTCTGTCCGGCGCGCACGCTTTCATTCAAACGGACCATGACCTTGCTCAGATTGCCGTAGACAGTCACAACGGGAGCCGTGGGCTTGCCCGGCAGGCGGATATTGTGGCGCACCAACACAAACTGGCCGTATCCGTCGTTGTTGTTGCCGATGTAGTGCACGGTACCGTCGAGCACAGCCATCACGGGAGAACCCTTGTCGGCGCCGATGTCGATGCCGAGCGTACCCGTATGGTTGAAGTCGGCGATCACTTCGCCGTCCACCGGCCAGCGGATTTCGATGTCGCCGCGGGCGGCGGCTTCACGCTGCTGCTCCTGTTCGGCTATCTTGCGTTCGGCAGCCTGCTGAGGCGTTTCCGGGCGCTTGGCCGTCTCAACGGTCGGTTCGGTCGGAATGGCCTGACCTTCGGTCACCGTCGCGGCGGGAGCAGCCGACTGGCTACCGTCGTCGCGCTCCACGGGAATCTGCAGTTCACGACCGAGCGAGAGCTGGGTGGGGTCCTGCACATCATTTAAAAGCATCAATTCGCGGGGATTGACGCCGTAACGCATGCTGATGTTGTAGATCGTGTCGCCCTGCACCACCACATGCGTGCGACCGCTTGCCTGCGGCGTCGGTTCAGTCGTCAGATGACGCGGCTGAAAGGTTCCTTCCGAGGGAACGGGAACCGCGTGAGCTTCAGTGCCTTCCACCGGAACGGAAACTTCGGGAGGCATCGTGCTGCGATCTTCGATCGGCGCCAACACGTCAACGGACGAACAACCGGCCAAAAACACCAAGCCGCAAAGGGCGGCCAAACCACGCATGCGCATTGTTCTTTGCTCCTCACTTACCGTCGCTCTTTGCCTTCGAGACTCACCGACGGCCTTCTATCCTTTTGTTTTACCCGCACCGCTTTCGTCTTTTACGCTGCCGAAAAAGGCGCGCTTCGGGCAAAAGCCGCTTAATTTCCTGATTCTAACGATAAGCTTCGACAAAAGACGGCAAGATCGCGTTTTTTAGATTTCTTTTACAGATTATCTTCTACAAGCGCACGCGCCTCGTCGATCTGCTTGTGGCTCGTGAGGTCGATCTGAAGCGGCGTCACGGACACAAACCCGTGCTGTGTAGCCCAGAAATCGGTGCCTTCGCTTGCGTCGCGAGGCTTGCCGGCGGCGCCCAGCCAATAGATCGGCATGCCTCGGGGATTGATCTCGTCGATCATGCGCTCGGCATTGTGGCGACGCCCCAAACGCGTCGTGCGAATGCCCTGCATGGCGTGAAGCGGCAAATTAGGCATATTGACATTTAGCAAAATCGGTCCGGCGGGATTCTTTTCCCGGCGGGCAAGGAAACGTTCGACGATTTTTCCTGCCATGGCCGCAGCCGACGGCAGTTCCGCCCAGCCCTTGTCGATCTGGCTGAACGCAATGGAGTCGATGCCGAAGATATAGCCTTCGATTGCGGCAGCCACCGTGCCAGAATACATCGTATCGTCGCCCATGTTGGCGCCGCAGTTGATGCCGGACACAACCAGATCGGGACGGTCGTCGAGAAGCCCCGTCAGGGCCAGATGCACACAGTCCGAGGGCGTTCCGCTCACCACGAAGACATCTTCGGAAGCGTTGGTTACCGTAAGCGGTTTATTGAGCGTGAGCGCATTGCTCGAGCCGCTGTGGTTATGCTCGGGCGCTACGATGGAAACGCGGCCGAATCGGCGCATTTCGTTGGCAAGCGCATTGATGCCGGGCGCCATGTAGCCGTCGTCATTGCTGATGAGAATATGCATGCGTCAAACCGTCCTTTCGGTGGGCTCTTTTGGGAATGCGGCATTGTACTGAGAATCGCGCCCAAGCTGTGCGCCGCGCCTTCCAAGTCGCGCATTCAGTTAAGAGTCTTGCCGCTCGATTCGGGCACTGGCAGCACTTCAATGCCTTCTTCGATAAGTTCCTGAGCTTGCCGAAGCGAACATTTTCCTTTGACAAGGCGCCGTTTCGATTCGCCGCGCTTCATGCGACGCGACTCTTCGGCAAAGTTTTCGCCGACGTCCTCGGCCTTCTCGGCGGCCTTGCGGATTTCGGTCATCAGCGCTTCGCGCGCCGCTTCAACCTTGCTGCGCAATTCCTCCCGCGTCTCGGCATCCGTTTTGGCTGCGGCAAGCCTTGAAGCGCTCGGCAATTTCTTCACGTCGGCCGTATCGCACACAGGACAGCGCAAAAGACCGTCGGCAAGCTGACTTTGCATATCCTCGAGCGACGCAAAGCAACCTTCGAACTTGTGTCCGTTGCAACAGCAAAAGTCGAAATACTTAAGCGGCATAGGCCTCAGTGCGGTTTCGGTTGAGCAGTTTGGTCCGCAGGGCACTCCGTGTGGACATGTTCGTGCACGGCGCTTGCTTCGGTCAGGCGATGCGTCTCCTCGTGCAAAGGCTGCAGAATCAAATAGGAGACAGCAACACCGGCCAAAACTGCAGCCAGCACTCCCACAGGCAATTTTGCCTCTTCCGCATCGTTGAGGTGCATCAGCTCGGGCAGCAAAATGGCAAGCACCACAAAGATGAAGCTAGCCGCCGACACGAGCATGGCGTAACCGATGAGCCAGCTCAAAACAGAGAGAACTGCCCAACCAGCGATGCCGCCCAGTACGCAGGCCAGCGACGCGATAAAGACGTAAAGGGCCGCGCGTCGTTTTTCAATTCCCGCATGCATCAGAATCACGATCTGACCGATGACCTGCGGCAATTCGTGCGCCATAACGGCACCGGCCACAATCCAACCGCTCACGGCATCAATTGAAAAAGCTGCCGCCACCAGCACGCCGTCAACGAAACTGTGGCAGGCCGTACCGGCCAGCAACACAGGTGCCTGCGCGCCGTTGGAACGGCAGCAGGCGTCTCGCACCACGTGGCTGCCGCCCCCTAAAAGCACCGGGACAGGACGCACTTTGACGTTGCCGTGCGTATGACCGCCGAGACCGGCAAACAGGCACTCGAGAAGCAAAAAGAAAATGAAGGCTCCAAGCAACACGCCGCCCGCAAGATGCGCGTCAATGCCCGACTCCACCGCCTCCGGAATCAGATGCGTACAGGCAATCGTCAACAAAAGCCCCGCCGCAAAGGCCGCAACAAGATTGCCGCAACGCGAAAAGATGCGAAACGACAAAACGGCGGCAAGCCCCACGGCCAGCACACGGCTCAACAGATTGGCAAGAACAATAAAAAAAAGCGTGGTCATCGGGAGGCGTTATGCCCGCAAGAGGCCTCGATCGTAGAAAAACGTTTCCAAGACGTTACCGAAGTTGTCAGTCAATTTGACCTGCGCAGCGAACGGCCGATCGGCTCGCCGCGGTCCAAGGTGCTGAATTTTAACCAAAGATTTCCCACAGCTTTCCCTGGTACGCCCAGATACATCTTGTTGCGTTCAGCCCTAAAAAGTTTCAGCAACTTTCCGGTCACTCCCGTAAAGTTCAGTTCAAGGTCAATGGCAAGCGATTCCCGTTGGTTTTGACCTGTCTCCTTTGGTTTGATTTGTTGTTTCGGCGGAAGAGCATTTCTTGCTTTTCCGCCTTTTTTTTCTTGGCTTTTCCTAAGCCAGAACTCAGACCGTCCGATTACAATTCTCGCCACGTTTCAACCCTATATTCGAAAGGTTTTAACCAATGAATCACGGAATCAAAGCACTCGCTCTGGCCGCCGCCCTGAGCGCCGCTGTCGCGGGCTGCTCTTCGACCACGACGACCAAGGCCGAGCCGGTTGTTCTTGAAAACACCAACTGGATGCTGCCTCTGCCCGAAAAGTCCGAATGCGACACGCCTCCCGTTCTGGAATTTCTTTCCGGCAACCGCCTCGCGGGCGACCTCGGCTGCAATCGCGCCTCGGGGTCGTTTCAATTTGACGGCCACAACATTCTGTTTGACAAGGTTGCGACCACCCGCCGCATGTGCGGTCCGGAATTTATGAAGCTCGAAGACCAGATGCTCACGATTCTGCGCGACGCCCGCACGGTGGAAATGACCGAAAAGGAACTTACCTTCTTTGACGCCGACGGCAAGAAAATCCAGACTCTGGTTCCCGAAGTCGCCGGCGCCTGCTACTGATCCGCAGCAGCTCGTCGCCATTAGGCCGCAAGCGCTTTCGTAGCGCCTGCGGCTTTTTTGCAACCAAAACTCGCCATCACTTTTGTGAATAATGGTTAAGATTGCGCTTACGACATTCTTTTGAATTCATAGAAATTCGGCGCGGAAACCCCTGCATTCATGCAGGGGAGGAAGCGCCGCCTCCTTTCTAAATTCTGTTAAGTAGGTGGTTCGAGGTTCCAGCAGCCTCAACTTTTTGTAGTTAATACCGGCGGAAATCCGCGTACCGTCAAGCCGGCGCACATCAAAACTTCCCGAAGTCCTTCGCCCAAAGATGAATGCTTCTTCACCTTTGCAAATCACTTTGTCGAAAAGGCGGAAGCCTTTGACTTCGTAGGGAGCCTGGTTCTTCTTTCTCAATCCGCCTTTCAGGATCGACAGCTTGTGGATCTG
>OOCB01000178.1_pt1 | contig 104657 bp, 75 predicted proteins | sample 1671351 | NCBI WGS metagenome assembly OOCB01 (sample SAMN06348148, study PRJEB24527) | human gut metagenome | biome: human gut; feature: ankylosing spondylitis patient; material: feces | host: Homo sapiens | place: China | collected 2015-10 | reverse complement strand
TGCCTTATCACCGCCACTATATCCTGTCTGATAACTTAAAAGCCCCGCAATATTGCATTTGTAAACATTATCAGAAGACTCATATGAGCTGTCAGTTCTAAGATAATAATTAAACATCAGGTCATCAGCAGTTATCATTGTACCAGCCGATGCTTTTATCCCCTCTTTCAGTCTTACCGTATATGTTGTCAGCTTTTTTCCTTTCTTCTTTTTATCTTTTTTATTATAACGGCTGTCACTTTCAATACTCTCAAAAAAATCCGAACCTGACTTTGCTTTTATCTTCTTTAATTCGTTATATATATTTATATAACACTTATCAAGAATATATCTGTCAGCCTTTGTAGAATAAATAAAAGGTGACAGATTTTTTGACACATCACCTTTTATGTGAAGTACCTTTCTGGTTCTCTCAGAATTGTTTTTGACCTTTACATCAGCCTGTTCTATCTGAGAATATGTAATCTTTTCACTATCATTTTCATTTTTATTTTTGCGGAATGATGTAATTATTATTATGACAAGACAAATGTAAAAAACAACGACAATTATATTTTTTTTCATAGTGTAGATATTATTCCTTTCGTTAATAATAAATATCAATATAATTAGAGTAAATCTACATCCGCGTAAAGTCAATTTAAACCATCATTCAATTTTCGACAGCAAATATCTCACCATCTACTATCTTAACTACCCTCTTTGCCGCCTTTGCGACCTCAAGGTCATGTGTTATCATAACTATCGTGTTTCCCATATCATTAAGTTTTCTGAATAATTTAAGAACTTCCTTACCGCTTTTACTGTCTAACGCACCCGTCGGCTCATCTGCAAGAAGAATCGCAGGCTCTCCGACTAATGCTCTTGCGATTGCTACTCTTTGCTTCTGACCACCCGAAAGTTCATTTGGTTTATGATTTATTCTTTCCTTAAGACCGAGCATTTCTATCGTATCCATGCACATCTCCTGTGCTTCTTCATGCTCATATCCTCTCATAAGGAGCGGCATTATGACATTCTGAATAACCGTATATGTAGGTATCAGATGATAGTTCTGAAAAATAAAACCTATCTTTTCATTTCTGATACTTGTAAGTTTTTTCTCTTTCATCGAATGTATCGCAAGTCCGTCAAGATAATACTCACCCTCATCAAAAAGGTCCATGCAGCCAATAACATTCATCAGTGTAGACTTGCCGGAACCCGACGGACCAAGAATTGCAACAAACTCACCCTCATCCACGGTAAAATTAATATCTTTCAGAACATGGAGAGACTCTCTCCCCATATCATAAATTTTATTAACATTAACAATCTCTATCTTATGTTGCTTAACATCGCTCCTTTTATCAATATCCTTATCCGCCTTTTTCTTTCTGAACTTTATCATAAAAATCTTCCTTTCTATAATGTTGTTCCAAATTTAAAGTCTTATCTAGTCATAAACAATAACTTATATTGGATTGAACAAAGACAGCAAATAATATTAACCGACATTTTGTCGCCGTCAGTACTTAGTCAGCGTTTCCTGCTGACTTATTGTACTGCTACGAGCGACAACATAGCGAAAGCGTGCCGGTTGTTATTATTGCTGTTCTTGTTCAATCATCATAGCTTTAAATTATCACGAAACAATCCACACACCTACAACAACCTTTTCCCCACCTGAATCTTTCTCCATTATCATTTTAATAATGTCTCCGTTTGAAAGTCTTGAAAATGTTGTTGTTTTTCCAAGTGATGTTATCACATCTGTTCCGACAGGTATCGTCGTACTGCCTGTTTCGTCCGTAAGTGTATAAATCTTCTTGCTGCTTTTATCCAAAGATTTACTGCTGTCAGATTTTTTATCTGAACTGTCAGAAGAACTCTGACTGCTGTTTTTATCTGATGAACTATTTCCCAATGACTCATTTCCACTGTCATTATCAGATGCATCCCCGCCTTGCAAATTTTCTCCACTATTATCAGTTATCCCTCCACTCTGCGAATCTCTTCCGTTTATGTCTGCTGCTCCTCCACTCTGCAAATTTACTCCATTCGTATCGTGTGCTCCTCCGCCCTGCGGCATCTCTCCACCATTCATATCGGGTGCTCCTCCGCCCTGTGAACTACCTCCGTTCATATCTGGTGCTCCGCTTGCGGACGGCATCCTGCCTTTCTTTGAATTTGAGTCAGATGCACTCTGCTCTTTCACAACGGTGTATTCTATCTCATTGCCGTATATCGCCGTTATTTTGCAGGCAACAATCTCCTGATTTGATTTCAGTTTAACTAAGCTTATATCATTGGTTGTCTCCTCCGTTTTCTTAGAACATCCCGACAACACAAGGCACATACCAAGAAACACCGCAAGAACTTTTCTACACCTTTTTACATTAAGATACATTTTTCACCCTCCTTAAACTCTTACTCCTCATTTAATGCCTCAACAGGTACAAGTTTTGAAGCCTTTAATGCAGGATAAAATCCAAATACAGTTCCCGTAAATACCGCAAATACTACGGCAAGTGCTGCTCCGAATACAGAGAGTTCTACTCTTACATCAAAATGCTCTACAACAGGCGTTATGCCAAAACTTAGTAAAACACCGAGTATTCCTCCAAGTATGCTTATAAAGCACGCTTCAAGCAAAAATTCTATAAGTATGTCTTTTTTTGTACAACCGATGGCTTTTAATATACCGATTTCTTTTGTTCTTTCTTTTACCGATACGAACAATACATTCATGATACCTATACCGCCTACGATAAATACTATCGCCGCCATTGCAATGAGGAGTGTTGTCAGTGTATTGTTTGACTCTGATGCAGCTTCCATCTTACTTCCGGCATCGGTTATCGTAAATTCTGCATTTGGATAATTTTCTGCGAGAACTGACTGTATATTTTCCATTACCGTATCCACTTTATCAACATCCGATGCGATTACTGTTATCGTCGGGTCTGCATCTGTTCCAACGATATATTTTACTCCGGTACTGTATGGTATAAATATGGAATCATCAGGGCTTATTCCTGAAGAAACAGTTCCTACCTCCGATATTACACCGTTTACTACATATGCTCTGTCGTCTATGTAAATAGTGCTGTCATATGCGTCTTTTACACTTCCAAATATCTCTTTTGCAACAGAATAACCGAGTACGCATACTTTCTCTTTGTTTGTCTCGTCCGATGACTCAATAAAACTTCCCGCTGCCATCATCAGATTACTCATGCCTGCATAATTATTTTTTACTCCTGCTATCGTATAGCTTTCAGCGTCATCGAGCTCTCCTCCATCTACATCAGATTTTGTAGTATAAGATATCGTTATGTCTGAAATGCCCGGAAGAAATGTTTTTAAGTCATCCATATCGTCTTCGGACAAAGTAATCTTTTCCTGATTTATCTTTGAGCTTTCACTGTTTTTACCGCCCTGCATAAATCCACCAAAGCCACCCGGCATCTGCGGCATTCCCTGACCACCGCCAAAACCACCCTGTCCCTGATTTCCCGACTCAGAGTTTCCATTTGATGATTTCCCTGACGAGCCTGATTTTGATGAACTCTTAGAATTTGACGATGAACTGTCTGACGACTGCTCATATGAAATATCTATAGCACCCGCGTTCAAATTTTTGAACTGGTCCGCCACATCCATCTGACCGCCCCTGCCTATTGCTATAACCATGACTATCGTTGCCGCGCCCACTACTATACCTATAGAAGTAAGCACCACCTTAAATTTATTCTGAATAAGATTTATCCAGACAAGTCTTAATATCTCGCTTAGTTTCATTCGCTCACCCGGCTTTCTATAAGAACTGTATCACCTTCGCTTAATCCGCTTTCGATCTGAACATTATGTCCGTCTGAAAATCCTGTTTTTACCTGTGTCTTTGTCGTACTTGCGTCACTGTTTTTCCTTGTTACATATGACTTTGTTCCCTCTGTCTCAACAGCCTTATTTGAAATATAAAGAACATCCTTTACCTCTTTTGTAACAAATGTAACATCAGCACTCATTCCTGCATAAATACTTGAAACATCACCTGTCATTGTGACTACGACCGGATAACTCACCGTACTTGTTCCCGATGAAGTGGTTGATATTGATGTGACTTTTCCGTGGAATGTCTTACCTTCATATGCAGAAAGACTTATATTTACTGTATCTCCGACTTCTATCTCCGAAATATCGTCCTGTGCGACAGACACTGAAGTTGTGACCGCATCCGAATTCATATATGTAGCTATATCGGTATCAGTGCTTAATGTCTCTCCGTCCTCATATCCGACAGATGTTACCGTGCCTGAACATTCAGCTTTTATCACCCCTGTTCCTGCATACTTTTCAAAAGTTTTTAATGCTTTCTGTGCATCCTTTAATGTCTCTTGTGCGTCTTTTACATCATCGTCAATTCCATCCATCGCAACATTATAAAGAGTCTTTGCATTTGAATATTGAAGCATTGCCGCATCATATGTCTTTTTTGCACTTACTTTTCCTGTTTTCCTGGCTTTTTTAGCAGATTTAAGCTGTGATTTCAGGTTTTTGAGGTTTGATTTATATTCCGATAACTGCTGCTGATATGAAGCTAACTGCTGCTGCATTATCGTTACAGTGTTTGAACTGCTCTGACTGCCCGTTGAGCCTGCAGTTGTACCTGTTCCTGAAGTTCCTCCGTTTTTATCATCTCCCATACCTGTACCGTTCATGTTTCCTGTATTATTTCCGGCATTACTGCCTGTATTCTGATTTGTCGATGTACTTTTATATATGGTTGTACTCCCGCCTGCTTTTTTAATCTTTTTCTTTAGATTTTTAATCTTTAAAGAAAGTGTCTTAATACCTGAAACTGCCGCATTATAGTTATTCTGTGCTGTCACAACCGCACTGTCAAGGCTTTGCAATGTAGCTTTATATGTTGTCTTTGCACTCTTTCCTGCCGCAATCCTTTCTTTATATTCATATTCTGCCGTAAGTTTATCAGAGTCTCTGTCTACTTTTGCTTCTTTTAATGAAAGTTTTGCCGAACTTACCGCCGCCTTATAAAGTTTTCTCACATTTGAAACACTCTTTGTCGTGAGTTTTAAAATTGTGTCACCTTTTTTTACATTCTGACCCGATGTGATACACACTTTTTTTATAACAAGGTCTGAGTCCGATACGCTCTCATTTCCTGATGATGAAGATGTTGTCTTTGTTGTGGAAGAACTGCTGTCTGAACCGGACTGGCCGCCTGCCATTCCCATTGCACCGCCCATGTTCTGCATCCCCTGTGTATCACTTTTGTTTGAGCTGCCCGAAGATGAAGAACTTAAACTGCTGCTGCCTGATGAAGACGAAGAAGATGACGAGCTGCTTCCAACCGAAGATGTATCAAGCTCATATGACTGTGTGATAGAACCTATTTCCATTGTTCCACTTTCAGTTATTCCCACTGTGAGATTTCCTTTTTTTGCCGTGTTCTCTTTAGTCACTGTCGCTGTCTTTGTATCGTCTTTTTTATTGTTCACATTAAAAAAAACGATAACAGTTATGCACACAACAATGATTATGGAAATTATAGCTTTCTTTATCTTTTTCTTATGCGACTTAGATTTTACCGCTGCCTGTTTTTTTTCTTTATCTGCCATTTTTATTTTCCTTTCTACTAATTTTCTTCATTATTCTGATTAAAGATAACCTGCGTTGCAGCACCGCTTGATAACATTTTCTGCGAATTATCAATGGAAACAGTTACCGTATATGTTACTTTTGATACACTCTCCGATGATGAAGATGTTTCAATAGCTGCAACTTTTCCCGTTACTGTCTGCGGCATATTCTGAACACTTACCGAAGCCTCATCGCCTACTGAAATTTTTCCTATATCCGTCTGGTCAACAGTCACATCAATACTGAGTGTATTTTCATTACTGTAACCTGCTATCGCTGTCATACTGTTTAACATATCTCCGCTTTCATATGACATTTCAGATAAAGTTCCCGACATCTGTGCCACAACATTATTTCCTGATATAAGTTTGTTAAATGCTGCTACTCTTGCTTTCGCATTTGTATAATTGTCTTTTGCTTTCTGTAATGTATCTTTTGCCGATTTTATAGCCGCATTATAGACTGTGTCTGCATTTTTATAGGCTTTCACACTCTCGTCATATGTCTTTTTTGCACTTACTTTTCCTGTTGTCTCCTCTGATAAAGCCTGATTGTATGTTGAACTGTAATTGTTCAGGTTAAGTTTTGCATTTTTGTAATCAGTTCCATATAACGAAATATTATTTTTAAGTGTACTTATACTATTTGACAACTGAGTTTTTTTCGTATTGTATTGCTCGTATGTCTTTTCCGCTGATGTTGACGATTTCAAAGCCTTGCTATATGCTGTGTTCTTTGACTCCATGTCTTTTTTTGCCAATGCAAGCTTTTGTTCAACATTTGTTGTCAACTGTGAAATATCACTTTTATTTTCACGACTGAAATCTCCAATATATCTTGATACTGTACTCATTTCATCATATTTTTGTTTTGCCTGTTCATATAATTTTTGCTTTGTGGCAAGAACTTTAGCTTTACTCTCTGCCTGTTTTTTTGCCTTTTTGATTTTTTTATTTACACTGCTCAACTGTTTCTGTTTTGCAGCAAGAGTCTTTTTTGAATTTTTAATCTTCCCTGGATATGTACTTATTATCTTTTTGCTTTTATCAAGCTGCTTTTTCGCTTCTTTTACCGTTCCCGTATATTCCGATAAACTGTCTTTATAATCGATAAGTGCTGATGAATATGCTGACAAACTCTCCTGATAATCACTTCTTGCATCATAAACCGTTTCTTCATAATCAAGTTTTGCCGATGCATATTTCTTTTTATAAGTTTTTACCGCTTTATATAGAATTTTTCTTGTATCTGAAACACTGTCTTTTGTAAGTTTTATAAGTGCATCTCCTTTTTTTACCTCATCACCTGAGCTTTTCAAAACACTTTCCACTTCCAATGCTCCTGTTTTACTTGTACCCTTAAGATTCAGATTGTATAACTGATAGTCCGTTCCTCCCGATGTCGTTCCCTCTGCCTGCAATATATTACTATTCTGCGTCTTTGCCGAAGCAATGTTTTTTTTATCTGAATTATTTGTCTGTTCCGATTGTTCAGATGAATTATTTTTTAAAATCCGGTTTCCACCATATACTCCCACACCTGCTATAACAAGCACTACTGCCATCGTCAATGCAATCTTTCTTTTTCGGTGCATCATTTTTCCTCCTGTCTGCTTACGCTGATTTTTCTTTATTGTTCCAGCATATTCTTGCCAAAGATATTCACAATACGCTTTATATTTTATAATCAAAATAGTACAGTAAATTTGTGAAAATCAAGTGGAAAAGTTGTGTGCAAAATGTGAAACGGAATATTTTTAAATATCTGTCATAAGATGATGTAAGAGGAGAATTTCCCCTCTTTTAAGAAAGTCCGCTCGCCTTTAACACGATAAAAGTGCAGCAAAACATTAACATAATAAATCTGAAAGGCAGGTTATCGCTAAATGAATAAAACTTCCACAACCAATATACGAAAAAGGACAATGCCACGCATATGTAAAACGGTTATCATATTCTTTTTTATAGGTATGCTTATCGGTACTCTTGTCGGAAAGCTTTTTAATCCAATCATCCTGCCTGTGTTAAAAACAATTTACAGCGAAACCATAAGTGCCCTGCCATCAATGGACATACCGTCAGACCAGATAGTCCTCTCATCCTTTAGCAGAAACATCAAATTTGTAATGCTGCTTTTTATTTTCTCAATGACAGACCTCTGGCGTTATTACTGCCTTGTTTTTTCGGTTTATACAGGCTTTTCAAACGGACTCCTGCTTTATTTTAATATTTCACTTTACGATTTTGCCGGAATAGCAAACTATACCTGCTGCATTATGCCGCAATATCTTGTCTTTGTCCCTGCATTTTTGTTTATAATAATGAAGCTTCACAGAATAAACTGCTTAGATGAAACAAAACAAAAAGGGAAACTGTTATTAAAACAATTTCCCTTATTTCTGCTCAGTATTTTACTTATACTTATCGGAAGTCTCGCCGAAGGCTGCATAAATCCACTGCTTTTGATGCATCTTGCAAACTGATTATACATACTGTCAATGCAGGCAACAGACTTCTAATCTTTAAAAATTCAAATAAACTAAATCCGTTTTAATTGCTGCTTAAGCTCCTCAACAGAACCGTCATTTTTTATGACTCTGTCACTTCTGCTTATATAAAACTCATCAGGTTTCTGGCTTCTCATCACCGCATCGCACTTTCCGTCAGAATAGCCCCTGCTTTCCTTAAGCCTTGCTATCCTTATTTCTCTCGGAACATACACATACCATACCTCATCACAGTATTTATCGCACTCCGTCTCGAACAATATGGCACTCTCAAGAATTATATTACCGCCTTTTTCCTTTCTCTGTTCAATATAGTTCTCAATATATTCCTTTACTTTAGGATGCACGATATTATTCAAATCCTGTATCGCACTTTTGTCATTAAACACTATATCCGCAAGTTTCTTTCTGTCAATCTCCCCCGTGTCAGAAAGAATATCCTTACCAAATCTTTCCACCACATCTTCAAAGGCACTACCACCCTTATCCGTGACAATATGACCAATATCATCCGTCAATATAAGCTCAGCACCCGTTTCTTCCTTTAAAAACTGCGCCACAAGTGACTTACCACTACCGACACCACCTGTCAAACCAATAACTTTCATCTCAATCCTCTCAATATCATAATAACCACACTAAGCCTTTGCAAAACTTACATAAACTGTAATTAGATTGTGCAACTATAACAAAATAATGTTAGCTGACATTTTGTCACCGTCAGCACTTAAGAGTGGTCTTTTCACTCTTTATGTGCTGCTACGAGTGACATCATAGCGAAAGCGTGCCAGCGGTATTATTTGTTATAGTTGCACAATCAACACAACCTGCAGCAGTTTTGCAAATGTTAGTGTGCCTCAAACCAATCATCCCCCTGCTCCACTTCCGCAATAAGAGGAACTTTAAGTTCAGCCGCCGACTGCATATTTGAAATAAGTATCTCTTTCACCTTTTCAATCTCATCAACACTTGTCTCTACCAGCAGTTCATCGTGCACCTGAAGAACTATCCTTGATTTAAGTTTTTCTTCTTTTAATTTTCTTGCAACTTTTATCATCGCTATCTTTATTATGTCTGCCGCTGTTCCCTGTATAGGAGAGTTCATTGCAATTCTCTCACCAAATGAACGCTGCATAAAGTTTGATGATTTTATTTCAGGCACTGGTCTTCGCCTGCCAAATTTTGTGTAAGAATATCCTGTTTCTTTTGCTTCTTCTACTTTCTCGTCAAGAAATGCCTTTATCGCCGGATATGTGGCAAAGTATTTCTTTATTATCTCGTCCGCTTCTTTTCTCGTTGTGCCAAGATCCTGTGAGAGACCGAATGCACTTATTCCGTAAACTATTCCGAAGTTTACTGCCTTTGCATTTCTTCGCTGAAGATCGGTGACCTCGTCAAACGGTGTGTGGAATACTTTTGATGCGGTACTTCTGTGTATATCATCACCGTTCTTATATGCCTGTATAAGATGTTCATCCTCCGACATATCAGCTAAAACTCTCAATTCTATCTGTGAGTAATCTGCATCAAGGAATACAAATCCGTCTTTTGCCTTAAATACTTTCCTGAATTCACGCCCCATCTCCATTCTGATAGGAATATTCTGGAGATTTGGCTCTGTCGAACTTATTCTTCCCGTTGCTGTTATCATCTGGTTAAATTTGCCGTGAATTCTCTTATCACTCTCGATAAATACAGCAAGCCCCTCTGCATATGTTGACTTTAATTTTGTAAACTGCCTGTAATCAAGTATCTTTGATATAATAGGGTCTTCTTTCTTTAGTTTTTCAAGAATATCCGCTGATGTTGAGTAGCCTGTCTTTGTCTTTTTTGCAAATGGCAGTTTCATTTTTTCAAACAATATCACACCAAGCTGTTTAGGTGAATTTATGTTAAACTCCTCACCTGCAAGGTCATATATATCACTTTCAAGTTCAATTATCTTTCTGTCAAGTTTTTTTGCAAGCTGTTCAAGAACGGCTATGTCTGCCTTGACTCCGACTCTCTCCATCTGATATAAGAAATATGCCGTCGGCATCTCCACTTCACGGTAAAGTTTTATCATGCCTGTTTTTTCGAGTGTGCTTTCAAGATTTTTATATCCAGCCACAGCCACATACGAAAGTTCTCCCGTATATTCCAAAAGATTGTTTATTACAACATTCTTTTCCTCGTCCGCACTCTCCCTAAGATAATCGTCATCTATCTCCGATACGATTTCTGAAAGTCTGCTTTTTCCAAATCTCTCACTATATGATGGTATCGTCATATCAAGATAATCCCTTGCTATATCGTCAGCACCGTAACTGTCTTTAAGCGGATTTATAAGATATGCAGCTATACTTACATCTGATATTTTATTAAACAGCCTGTCAAAATCCGAATCATCAAAAGCCATCTGTAAAGGTGCTTCCCTATCCTCTGAAAGATTTTCTGCAACTGCCGTAAGATGCAGTTCGTTCTTCCAGTCTATCAATGCGATATGAGGTATTTTCTTTTGAATTTTTTTATAAGTTTCTATCAGAAAATCTCCGTCTGTCTCATCATTTTTTAATATGCTTACGGTTTCATACTCACCATTTTTTTCGTAGCTTAAACTAAGTCCCAAAAACAAATATTCATTTGTGCTGTCACTCTCATCTTCAAGAGAAACTGCTGATATATCATCAAATACAAATACCATCTGTCCGCCGCTTTTTTTCTTATTTTTCTTTTTCGTAACACCTGAATTTGACCACTCATCGCCAAAAAATGATACTCCAACAACCTCAGGTGCATCCTTTATAAGCTCGTCAGCAAATCTCTTTACCTCTATTTTTTTCTTCAAATATTTAAAATTCTTTGGTCTTTCAACCGCTTTATTCATTGCCTCGGAATCGAATTTTTTTACAATTGATTTTAGTTCTAGTTTCTTTATCCACTCAAATGCCTCAGATGTAAATATATTTTCAAGTTTTGCATCTTTGATACTGTAATCAAGTTCGCAGTCTGTCTTTATCGTCGCAAGTTTTTTGCTTAAGAAAGCCATATCCTTTCCTGCTCTCAAAAGTTCCCTCGCCCTCTTTGGCTCTACTTCCTCGATATGCTCATAAGCCTCCTCGACACTCGGAAATGCCTTAAGTATCTTTACTGCCGTTTTTTCACCGACACCTGCAACTCCCGGTATATTGTCAGCCGTATCTCCCATAAGACCTTTCATATCTATTATCTGAACCGGCGTGACACCGTATTTTTCTATTACATCCTCTGTATGATATTCTTCAACCTCAGAACCGCCTTTTTTTGTCTTTGGAATACTTATCTTGATATTTTTTGTAGCAAGCTGCAAAAGATCTCTGTCTCCTGATACAAGAGTAACTTCTTTTCCTTCTGCTTCTGCCATCTTTGCGATAGTTCCGAGTATATCATCCGCTTCAAATCCCTGTCTTTTTACAATCGTGATACCCATCGCTTCAAGCACATCCTGTATAACAGGCACCTGCTGTCTTAACTCCTCAGGCATAGGTTTCCTCGTGCCTTTGTACTCCTTAAACATCTCATGTCTGAATGTAGGCTTTTTCACATCAAAAGCAACCGTCAGATATTCCGGTTTTTCCGTATCAAGTATCTTAAACATGATATTTAAAAATCCATAAACCGCATTTGTATGCATCCCTTCTGAATTTGTCAGATCAGGCACTCCATAAAATGCCCTGTTTAATATACTATGCCCATCTATTAAAACTATTTTTTCACTCATCTGTTAAATTTCCCTTTCGATTTTTGGTAACTGTCCACACATATATGACTGCCTATCTTTGCTGTAAAAATTCATATTTATAATATATACCAAAGTGTCATTATCAGTAAATAAGAATAACACTTATACATACAAATATAAAAAGAAGAACCTTTTCAAACAATACAAACCGGTATCTTAAAATATAAGATTTTGCATCATCTATCCTATCCTGTGAATCTATCTGCGTTTTGCCCCTGAGATTATCGCTGTCAAGAAGTTTCATTCCCATTATCAATGTATAATATACATCATATTCTTCACGGCACTCCTCACAGCTCTCAATATGACTTATAAACTGTTCCATTTCTTTTATGTCCATGTTATCATTTATAAAATCAATAATACCGGACTGCACCTGTTTACAGTCCATCTTCTTTTTTCTATCTGTCCTGAACCCATGTAATGTGACTTCCATCGTTATCCTTTCTTACAATTATCTTTGATGGTATCTGCTCTTTAAGTTCTGATACATGCGAGATTACTCCGACCAGCCTGCTGCTGCCTGCAAGGTCTAAAAGTATCTTTACTGCTTTGTCCCTCACATCATCACTCAGCGAGCCAAATCCCTCATCAATAAACATTGTATCAATCTGCGTTTTGCCTGAATTATTCTGCACAATATCTGACATTCCGAGTGCCATTGCAAGCGAAGCCATAAATGTCTCACCTCCCGACAAAGAGTGGGCATCTCTTACCTTTCCGGTAACCGGACTGTAAACATCAAGCTCAAGTCCTGTCTCACCTGCCGTAGTAAGCGAAATATCTCTGCACTTTAATAAAAATCCGTTTGATGTCATAACCGCAAGTCTTTTGTTTGCGTAAGAAATTACCATATTAAAATATTGTCTGAGCACAAAAGTCTGGAAATGAATTTTTTTGCTGTTCGCCACATTATTAAGAGAAGATATTATTTTATATTTTTCATTGAGTTTTCCTCTCTGTTCCATAAGTTTTGAAACTTTATCCCTCACTGAATTGTTCGTACCAAGCTTTGAGACCGTAATCTCATTTTCATTTGCAAGCCTTTCTGCTTCGATTTCCATTTCTGCTTTTTGCTGTAACATAACATCTGTGTCAATCTCTTTTTCGCCATCAAGCATATCATCAAGAACACTGATAAGCGAACTGACTTTGCTCACTTCTTCTTTGTATTCCTGTATCTGTCTGTCGAATATCTCAATACTTTCTATATGAACAAGACTTTCATTGTATGCTTCTTCGTTTTCAAATTCTTTTTCTTTAAGCACTTTAATAAAATCGTCATACTCAGTTTCAAGATTTTTCCTGTCTGTTTCGAGCTGATTTTTGTTCTCTTTTATCGTACCATTAAGATTACTTTTTGTTCTGTCGGATTTTAAAATATTTTCATCAAGTTCCCTTTTTCTTTTCTCCAGAACTTCTATTTTATTTCTGATATTTTCAAGTTCTTTTAAGGCGGTATCCGAACTTTCATAGGAGAGTTCTTTTTTTAACATCTCCATTTCTGCACTTAAACTTCCAACGCTCACAGACTGTTTATTCAACATTTCTGCGTTATCAGCTATATTTTCTTCCATTTCTTTAAGCTTTGCTTCTGTTTCTTTTTCAGCTTTCTCACGCTTTAGCTTTTCTTCTTTTTTACTATATAAATCTTCTATCGTCTGCTCGTTTTCTGTCAAAGACTTTTTAATTTCTTTTATTTTTGTTTTTACATTCTCCTCCAGCTTGTCAGTTTTTTTTTCACCGAAACTTGTATATTCCTTATCTTTTATATTTTCCTGTTGTCTTATATTCTCATGCTCTTTTATATCAGTATCAGTTTTATCTTTTATACTAGCATTGTAGCCCTTTTTATCTTTTAAAGAAGTATCCGCTTTATCTCCTAAATAATAACAAATCTCATAATACCTCTTTACCTCGGCAAAAGCCACATCTTTTTTTCGCTTATTATCTTCAAATATTTTCTGTGAATTATTTTTTTCTTTTTCACATTCATTTTCTTTTGACTTTGCTCCGTCAAGTTCTTCTTTCGTGACCGTATCTTTTGTCATTGCCGCAGGGTGTGTATGATTAATCGAACCACAGACCGGACAAGGCATACCGTCTTTTAGTCCCGCCGCAAGTATTGCAGCCTGAGCCGCCACATATCTGTCACTTGTGTTCTCATATGTTTTTCTGGCTTCTTTCCATGCCAGATATTTATCCGCATATTCTTTTTCTGCACTATCCAGTCTGCTGTTTTCTTTTTTATATGAAGCTATCGCTTTTTTTAATGCTTCAAATTCTTTAAGATTTCTCTTTTCATTCTCATCTGCCGCTATATATTTTTGCAATTCCAGTTCAATATCTTTAAGCTGCAAAAGTATTTTTTTATTTTCTTCACTTTTTATGAGAGCTGCTTTTTTTTCATCATTTAATAAATCTGATTTTTCTTTTAATTCTTTTAACTTTTTTTCTTCTAAAATATATAACTTATTTTTTTCATCATATACTTTGTATTTTTCCATCTCATTTTCAAGCCTGTTTTTTTCTTTTAACAGCTTTTCATTGTCAGTTAAATAACTCTTTTCAAAACTTTCCTTTTCTGATAAAAGTTTTTTATGGCTCTGCTCTAACAAAACAAACTTTGACTTATTCTGTTCTAACTGTTTCTCTCTTAATTCTATTGTATCTTTTGTTTTAATATAAACTGACTGCACCTGCCTTACTTCGCCTGCCGCCTTTGCCTTTTTTAATATCACAGCTTTATTATCATATGTTTCTTTTTGCTCCATCAGAGACTCATACCGCAAAACTGCTTCTTTTCTCTGTCCAAACTTACTGTTTATCTTATCTGCATCCGATATTCTCTTTACAAGCTTTACAATGTCAGCATTTTTTTTATCAATTATCTTTTTTTCTTCATTTTTCTTTATCTCAAGTTCTTTTATCTCTTGTTCAAGCACATCAAGCAGAAGCTCCGGTTCTGTATCTCTCTTTTCAAAGGCTTCTCTCCACGCATCAGTATTCCCGTTTTCCTCACTTACATAAGCTGTATTAAAATTTTCCTCCAGCAAAAGATTGTTATCTTTTATCTGTGCATATATCTTTTTAAATCTGTCGTTTATTACTCTCTCAATCTTCTCATATATATCCATAGAAAAAATACTTTTAAATATCTCTTTTCTGTTCTTTGTATTTTCCATGATAAGCTCACGAAACTGTCCCTGTGCAATCATCACTATCTTTCCAAACTGCTTATAGTCAAGTCCAACTATGCTCTGGATTTTTTCATCTGTCTCCTTATTCTTTCCATTAAAGACTTCTCCATCAGGCAGAGTAAGGACAACATCAGATGTAACACCGCTTTTTCTAAAATTGGTCGTTCTTTTTACGACATAGACACCTTTATTTTCCCCATGTGTATATTCAAATGTAAACTCCACAAATGTTTTCTGCTTGTCCTTAGCATACTCACTTCTCATCATTTTTGTTTCTCTGTCACCACCGCCCATCTTATTGTAGAGAGCATACATTATTCCATCAAAAATAGTAGTCTTACCTGAACCCGTATCACCCGATACAAGAAAAAGACCTCCTTTTATTTTTGAAAAATCAATAATCTCCTCTCCTCCGTAAGAGCCAAATGCTGACATAACAAGTTTTAATGGTTTCATTTACTCTTCCCCCACTTCACTAAGTATTTCCCTGAATAGTTCACTCTCTGCATCATTCATTTTTCTGTCCGTAAGCTGTTCAAAAAAAGTATCAAACGCATCATATGGTGACATTTCTTTTAATTCACCTACATCCTCAAGCATTATCTTTCTTGTCTCAGAATTATCAACGACCACTTCTAATATGTAGTCAAAATACGCACCCAGTTTTTCCTTTACATCAGGAATTATTTCTTCATCCCTCAAAGTAATGCTCACATAATCATTTTTAAGTTCTTCATCAGCCGAAGCTATTATATCATCAAAATATCCCGTAAGTTTCTTTACATCTCTTATCTGTGTCAGCGGAAGTTTTGTTATCTCAATCTCTTTATTTTTTTCTTCCATATCCACCATTACAATGTTCTTATTATGATTTCTCTCACTCACCGAAAATTTAATCGGTGTTCCACTGTATCTGTTTTTCTCACTGCCCACAAACTGTCCGCCGTGAATATGTCCGAGTGCTGCATACTCAAAATCATCAAATGCCGATACATCGACAGCATCAAGTCCGCCCACTATAGCCGGAGTCTGCTCCGACTCACAAAGTTCAGGCTCTTTGTGACCTGACACAAAAAACTGATGTGCAAGAATAATATTCCTCTCATTTTTATCTATGTCTGTATTTTCAACAAGCTTTTTTATTATTGCGTCTTCCCCTGCTGCCGCCTCCTCAGGCATTGAATTTTTAAACAGTGCAGGCTTCAAAAACGGCAGCATATAGATATTTATATTTCCATATTCATCCGCAAATGTAACTTTTTCTATCTTTTCATTTTCCCCGGTCTGAGGAACCGTTGATATATATATATCATGCTTTTTAAGAAAATCTTTTCCAAAACTCAGCCTTTTTGCATTATCATGATTTCCTGAAATAATAAAAACCTTTCTTCCGGAAAGTTTATTTAAAAGTTCATCAAGCAGCGTCATTGCATCTGCTGATGGCACTGACCTGTCGTAAACATCACCTGCAATAAGAACCGCATCGGGATTGTATTTATCGCAGTAATCTCCAAGCTGCTCTATAAAATTTCTGTGTTCCTCCGTAAGGTCATAACCATACAGAAGTTTACCAAAATGTAAATCCGAAATATGAAAAAATCTCATTTTACTCCTCATTTCTATCACATATCTTAGGCGTTTGCAAAACTATCATAAAACTTGATTAAATTGTGCAGATATAACAAATAGTGTTAGTCGGCATTTTTGTCGTCGTCAGCACTTAATCAGCGTTTTTTGCTGATTTATGTACTGCTACGAACGACAACATAGCAAGAGCGTGCCGACGATATTATTTGTTATATCTGTGCAATTAACATAACATATAATTAGTTTCACAAATGCCTATATCACATATCTATTCATTATCTGTCCCCTGCACTTCTTCTATCACACAAGTATGATGCTTTTTGTCTTTTCCCTCCGCATCATAGCTTATCCCTACAAGAAGTATTTTGTCGCTATAGCCTGACAATGCACCATGGTATCTGTTTTCTTTTATCTGTTTAATTGCCGTGTCTGCCGATTTATTATATTTTAATTCTACTACCATTGCCGGTCTGACCCCCGCATTTGCTCTAGGAATAAACACAAAATCTGCAAATCCTTTTCCGGCAGGCATTTCACGGACAATATTATAATATCCCGGTGCTGTAAAATATGCCATTGTAAGAACACAGCTAAGCGAATTTTCATCATTGTACTTTAATACTGATGTGTAAGCATCATGAGCAAGCTCTATAAGTTCGGCAACTCTTTCTGCATTTCCATCTATAGTTTCAAAAAGCAGTTCATCGCAAGTTGAAATCGCTTTTGCAATCTCTTTCCACCCACCTGTTTGCAATGCAAGTTCAAATGCAGTTGCCACCTCATAGTTTGGCACATATGCACTCTTTCTGTCCGCATCATATCCAAGATAACCCAAATGTATCAATGCCGTTAAAGCATCATCCTTTGATGCAATAGTTGAAAAATCATTTTGAAATGTATTTGGATTTACCATGACTTTTCCACCTGCAAGCATCTTCATAATATCATCCTTTAGTCCTGCATAATTCATCGTTATAAATGTATTTATTGATGCAAATGAAGATGTATTTCTCCAGTATGAATCAAAATCATTTCTCTCTATTGCCATAGAAACAGAGTTTGGATTATACATATGAATACCGTCAATCAAATATCCGTTGTACCATGCTTTCATACTGTCAAAATCCATATCAAACCGCTTGCATAATCCTGTAACCTCATCTTCCGTAAAACCATAATATTTTGTGATCGGACTTGATTTTAACATTGTATATTCACTGAAATTATTTAAAGCTGACTCATCTTTAATCTTTTTTATCGGTAAAATTCCCGTAATATATGCCAATGCGAGAAAAGATTTTGACTCCTCCGATTTAAACAGCGAGTGTAAAAACTGTAAATACTCGTGTACCAACTCTTTGTCATCGCTGTTTCTGATAACGCAATCCCACTCATCAATTATTATCACAAACTGAATTTCTGTTATCTCATAAATCTCCTGTATCAGCAAATATAAATCTTCATTATAATCTAATGTATCGCCATATTCTTTCTTAAAATCCTTACATATTCTCTTTTTAATTGTGTCCGCCAAATCTTCTTTATGAAAATCCCAGACTGATGAAATATCTAAATGGATAACATTATATTTGTTCATGTATTTCCTATAGTATGCACTATCCGCAATTGCTGTGTCATCAAAAAGATTTGACGAATCACAGCCAAGACTATAATACGCATCTATCATTCCAGCCGCATGAGATTTGCCGAACCGTCTTGCATGACTTACAGCAACGCATCTGCCACTCGTCCCCAGCAGACCGTTAAGATATTCCAAAAGTCCTGTTTTATCCACATATATCCTGCTATTTTTGTCACCTGTAAAGCTCCCATTCTTTGGATTAAAATATACACCCATTATATATCACCTCATAATTTCCGTTATGTTATTTTATATGATATTTAATCAAAAGGTATTTTTTCCAAGAACTAATGTTATGGATTTTTATCTGCTTTTGACTATTACATCATATATGAAAACAGTTTGCTGTCTGCCTTTAACCCTTGCATCTTTTATTCCAAGTATAACACATATCACAAAACCTTAAAAGAACAAAGTCGGTTAAAAAAGACCCTGCACAGCATTTCCACCATGCAAGGTCTTTTATATATATTTTGATTTTACTTCCAGCTCAGTTTAATCTGTAAATAATGATGTTGAATAATATCTGTCACCACTGTCCGGTAATAATACTACAATATTCTTTCCTTTGTTTTCTGCTCTTTTAGCATACTCGATTGCTGCTGCAATTGCTGCTCCTGATGAGATACCTACGAGGATACCTTCCTCTTTTGCAATCGTCTTGCTATATTTAAATGCATCATCATCCTTTATAGGCAAAACTTCGTTATAGACTTCTGTGCTAAGTGTCTTTGGAACAAATCCTGCACCTATTCCCTGAATCTTATGTGCTCCTGCATGTCCCTGTGAAAGTACAGGTGATGTTTCAGGCTCAACTGCTATAACTTCAATTTCAGAATTTTTAGCTTTTAGATACTGACCTACTCCGGTAAGAGTTCCACCTGTTCCCACACCTGCTACAAATGCATCTACTTTTCCATCCGTGTCATTCCAGATTTCAGGACCTGTTGTCTTTTTGTGTGCAGCAGGGTTTGCAGGGTTCTCAAACTGTCCCGGTATAAAGCTGTTTTCTATCTCTTTTGCAAGTTCCTCCGCCTTTGCGATAGCACCCTTCATTCCCTTTGTTCCGTCTGTAAGTACAAGTTCAGCACCATATGCCTTTATAATATTTCTACGCTCGATACTCATTGTCTCCGGAAGTACAATGATGATTCTGTATCCCTTTGCTGCTGCGATTGCTGCAAGTCCGATACCCGTATTTCCCGATGTCGGCTCAATGATAGTTGAACCCTCTTTTAAAAGACCTTTTTCCTCTGCGTCTTCTATCATCTCTTTTGCTATTCTGTCCTTAACGCTTCCTGACGGATTAAAATACTCAAGTTTTGCAAGAATTTTTGCTTCAAGATTAAATGCCTTTTCAATATGTGTGAGTTCTACAAGCGGTGTGTTTCCGATAAGTCCAAGTGCACCTTTATATATATTTGCCATAATAATAATCCTCCTGTTTATGTTATATCTATATTCTAACACTTAATGAAGTGTCTGAATATAACTTTTATTTTACTTTACAATGTTTTTTATTTACTGAACTGCCTTAAATGCTTCATCAAGATCTTCGATAATATCGTCAATGTTCTCTGTTCCGATTGAAAGTCTTATAGTATTTGGCTTGATACCCTGGTCTGCAAGTTCCTCTTCGTTAAGCTCTGCATGGGTTGTTGATGCAGGGTGGATAACAAGTGATTTAACATCTGCTACATTTGCAAGGAGTGAGAAAAGTTCAAGGTTATCGATAAATTCTTTTGCTTTGTCTGCATCTCCCTTAATCTCAAATGTAAAGATAGAGCCACCGCCATTAGGAAAATATTTTTTATAAAGACGCTGCTGCTCAGGGTCTTTGGATACTGACGGATGATGAATAGCCTCTACAAGTGGCTGTTTCTTAAGGTAATCTATTACTTTAAGTGCATTCTCTATGTGTCTCTCCACACGAAGTGACAATGTCTCAAGCCCCTGAAGGAATATCCATGAATGTATAGGCGAGATAGTAGCTCCTGTATCACGAAGAAGGATAGCTCTGATTCTTGTAACAAAAGCTGCCGGACCTGCTGCATCAGCAAAACTTATTCCATGATAACTTGGGTTTGGCTCTGTAAGCTGTGGAAATTTACCTGATGCTTTCCAGTCAAACTTTCCTCCGTCAATAATAACACCACCGATAGTCGTTCCGTGACCACCGATAAACTTAGTAGCTGAATGAACTACAATGTCTGCTCCATACTCGATAGGACGAAGAAGGTACGGTGTTGCAAATGTGCTGTCGATAACAAGTGGAATCTTATGTGCGTGTGCTATCTTGGCGATTGCTTCTATATCTGTGACTTCTGAATTTGGATTTCCAAGAGCCTCTATGTAAAGAGCTTTTGTATTGTCCTTTATAGCAGCTTCAAAAGCTGATGGATCAAGCGGATCAACGAATGTTGTCTCAATATTGTAATCTACAAGTGTATGTGCAAGAAGGTTGTATGTTCCTCCGTAGATATTCTTTGCTGCAACAATATGGTCTCCTGCAAGTGCAAGGTTCTGAATAGTGTATGTAACTGCTGCCGCACCCGAACCAACTGCAAGTGCTGCAACACCACCTTCAAGTGCTGCTATTCTTTTCTCGAAAACATCCTCTGTAGGATTTGTAAGTCTTCCATAAATATTACCTGCATCCTTAAGACCAAATCTGTCAGCGGCATGCTGTGAATTGTGGAATACATAAGATGATGTCTGGTAAATAGGAACTGCTCTTGCATCTGTAACTGCATCTGCTGTTTCCTGACCAACATGTAACTGTAATGTTTCAAATTTAAAATTTCTATCTGCTCTTGATTTCTTACTCATATATCTGTCCTCCATATATCAATTCTATTCTTTGTTTGTGCCTGTATTCTTTATTTCCAATCAATAAGTATCTTTCACTCTCAGCTTTTGACTATCAGCTTGACTTTCAGCAAAAAAATATCTTTGCTCTCAGCTTTTAGTTCTTTCATCACTTTCGCTCGGTCTTTTTTTAATATATATCAGCGGCAACAGTAATCATGCCACCATTTAAAGCTGCACATTCGACTGTCTTTCATTGTGTAGTCAACTAAAAATCGTCTGTTTATCATTTAACTCCCTCCATACTCTACTTGTCATATATTTCATATTACCTTGGTATGATTTGCTGACAAAAATTATAATACTCTCTTATTCCTACTTTGTCAATAGGAAATATATATTTTTTTTACTAATGTGTAACAGTTCAGCCATAAAAAGATAATTGGCAATACAATGAGCTTGTTCATTGTATTGTTAAGTACCTTTTTATGGTAGAATAGCCTTTCATTTCTGAAATGAGTAAACATAAGCTGCAAAGCAGCGACTGACAGCTCGCTGGCAGGTTTATGAATGTAAGAAATGCAAGGCTTAACTGTTACACTAATATCTAGTTATCCATCCGCCGGCAGCTATCACATCCCCATCATAAAATACAATAGCCTGTCCCGGTGTGACTGCCCTCTGCTTCTCATCAAACACACATTTTAATCTTCCGTCTTTCTCTGGGTAAACAATACATGGCGAACCCTGGTGTGCATATCGTATCTTTCCGATAAACCTCGTCGGCTCTGTTATGTTCTCAACCGACATATAGTTTATATTTTCGACATATACCGTATCTGAAAATACACTCTTTCCGTCACCTAAAACTATCTCTCTCGTGTCAGGACATATTTTATTTATATAATAAGGCTGTGTAGACGGAAGTCCAAGTCCTTTTCTCTGTCCTATGGTATAGTGTTCTATTCCCTTGTGGACTCCGAGAACATTTCCGTTTTCATCCACAAAATTTCCGGGAACTGTCTTTTTTCCTGTCTCTCTCTCAATAAAGCCTGCATAATCATGGTCAGGTACAAAGCATATATCCTGACTGTCACTCTTGTGTGCGACTTCAAGACCTATTTTTTCTGCAATCTCTCTTATCTGGTCTTTATTATATTCACCAACCGGCATAAGCGTTCTTCTAAGCTGCTCCTGACTGAGATTAAAAAGCACATATGTCTGGTCTTTCTTCTTTGTCGCAGACATTTTGATGGTATATCTGCCATTGTCAAGTTTCACTATTCTTGCATAGTGGCCTGTAGCAATATAATCAGCACCTATCTCCATCGAACGCTGTAAAAGTGACTGCCATTTAACATACTTGTTGCAGGCTATACAAGGATTAGGCGTATGTCCCTTTTTATATTCATCGACAAAATAATCTATAACATATTTCTGGAAATCATCCCTGAAATTCATTACATAATAAGGTATGTCAAGCTGTGCAGCCACACGCCTTGCATCCTCCACTGCTGACATTCCGCAGCAGCCTCCCTCATGCTCAACTGTACAGGCATCTTCCTGCTGCCATATCTGCATCGTAACTCCGATAACATCATATCCCTGTTCTTTCAATAAATAAGCCGCAACCGATGAGTCAACACCGCCCGACATTCCAACAACAACTTTCTTCTTCATATATCCAAAACCTTTCTTAAAACTCATTCAGTCAGACAGATATTCACAATCCACTCTGCTCATTTCACAATTTCCACAAAACAATAATAGCCGTACCATAAAAGATAAATGTACCTTTTTATCATACACTATCTTTTACAATACGACCACTACTTTTAGTCAGCAACTCTCTAGTATTCTTCCTCAGGAGCTTCCTCTTTTTCACTTATATCATTTACAGGCTTTTCAAGTCCTTCAATCTTAATACCATTCTTCTCTGCATAATCCCAGAGTGCTGCATGTATAGCTTCCTCTGCAAGAAGTGAACAATGAACCTTAACAGGTGGAAGTCCGTCAAGTGCTTCCATAACAGCTTTATTTGTAACCTGTAAAGCCTCCTGAACTGTCTTTCCTTTTACAAGCTCAGTTGCCATACTGCTTGTTGCAACTGCCGCACCACATCCAAATGTCTTAAACTTTACATCTTGTATAATTCCATTATCATCAATATCAAGGTACATTCTCATAATGTCACCGCATTTTGCGTTACCAACTGTACCTACACCGCTTGCATCTTCTATCTCTCCGACATTTCTTGGATTGTTGAAATGATCCATAACTTTTTCACTGTACATAGTAAGCCTCCATTCTGTGTTTTTATCTATTTATTATTCTTTACAAAATCCTCATAAAGAGGCGACATACTTCTAAGTCTCTCGATAATTCCCTTAAGTTTGTCTACCGTAAAGTCAACTTCTTCCATTGTGTTTTTCTCTGATAAAGTAAGTCTCAATGAACCATGTGCTATCTCGTGCGGAAGTCCAATGGCAAGTAAAACATGTGAAGGATCAAGTGAACCTGATGTACATGCTGAACCGCTCGAACCACAGACACCGTTCTGGTCAAGTAAAATGAGCATCGACTCGCCCTCGATAAACCTGAAGCATACATTTACATTGTTTGGAAGTCTTTTAACTTTATCACCATTTAATTTAGCATAAGGGATTTCTTCCATAACTCTGCTTATAAGATGGTCTCTGAGCTTTGTCTCATATTCCATTCTCTCTTTCATATTGTCTCTTGCAAGCTCAACAGCTTTTCCTATTCCGACAATACCCGGAACATTGTGAGTACCTGCTCTTCTCTGTCTCTCCTGTGCTCCGCCGTGAACAAATGAACCTATTTTTACACCTTTTCTGATATACATGATACCGATTCCCTTAGGTCCGTTTATTTTGTGACCGCTTGCACTGAGCATATCTATATTCATCTCATCAACATTCATAGGAATATGACCGAATGCCTGAACCGCATCAGTATGGAACAATACACCATGATCTTTAGCAATCTTTCCTATCTCAGCTATAGGCTCTATCGTACCAATCTCATTATTTGCTGTCATGATTGAAACAAGTATCGTGTCAGGTCTTATCGCTTTTTCAACATCAGCAGGATTTACAAAGCCGTTCTCATCTACATCAAGATAAGTAACTTCAAATCCTTTTTTCTCAAGATATTCACAAGTGTGCAAAATAGCATGATGCTCTATCTTTGAAGTGATAATATGCTTGCCTTTGTTTGCGTAAGCATCGGCAGTTGCCTTTAATGCCCAGTTATCAGATTCACTTCCACCGCCGGTAAAATAAATCTCTTCCGTTCTTGCACCAAGAAAGTCTGCAATAGTCTTTCTTGCATCCTCAACAGCTTTCTTACTGTTTCCTGCAAAACTATATATACTTGATGGATTTCCATAAAACTCAGTAAAATATGGTTTCATAGCATCAAACACTTCAGGATATACCTGCGTGGTAGCCGCATTGTCCATATAAATACATTTACTCATATTTGTCCACTCCTTTGTCTATATAATAAATTTTATTTTCTAACGAAAACTCTTATCAACAAGGATTATTATAACATTGCTTTTTTCAATGTCAACATGATAATTACCGTATATATGCAATCTTATTGAAAACATTTATCAATAAACCTTTTTGACAGATTGAGTAGAAAAAAAACTTGAACATCAAAGTATAAACTCCAATGTACAAGTTTTAAACTCTCAATATGTAAATGCACCAGGAGGGATTTGAACCCTCACGAAGTCACCCCCGACGGATTTTGAGTCCGTTGCGTCTGCCGTTCCGCCACTAGTGCATATTGTGCTGTCACAACATTTGCTATCATATCATTAAACATCCGAAATGTCAACAATATTTTTTCTTTTTTCAACTCATCCCCGAATGATTTTATTGAAAAGAAACTGCCACATAATCACAATCAAAAATGCGGCAGATTATTTTCAATAGGAATATTAATAATTATGTAGATATATTAACCAATAACTTTCTTAACAGCCTCTAAAACTCTATCTGCCTGGAATGGCTTAACAATAAAGTCTTTAGCTCCATTCTGAATAGCTTCAATAACCATTGCCTGCTGTCCCATTGCTGAACACATGATAACATTTGCTCCGGCATCAGCTTCTTTAATCTTCTTTAAAGCCTGAATACCATCCATCTCCGGCATAGTAATATCAAGTGTAACTAAATCAGGCTTTAACTCTGTATATTTCTGGATAGCGACAACACCATTTTCAGCCTCACCGACTACATTGTAACCACCTTTTGTTAAAATATCCTTTACCATCATGCGCATAAATGCGGCATCGTCAACAACTAAAATATTATTTCCCATGGTCATTCTCCCTTGCATAAATTAATAACAGATCTTATTTTATAACATAATCTGCCCAAAACTAACTTTTCTTTTGTCAGTCCTATAGACTACAATCTTGATAAGATTATATATCTTTTAATTCTTTGTGTCAAGTAAAATGGATTATCTAAAAGCATTTACTTTAAAAATACTTATGACTTCCCCATAAATTACTTCTTTTAAGATCAAGATATTCGCTATATGCTTTTTCCAGTATCTGCTTTTCATTTGAAAATTTGAGCATATGATATGCTTCATGATACTTATAATATCCTGAGTCTACAAAATATTCCTCCTTCTGAGGTTTACTGTGATAACTGTCTGCCATCATAAGATACCAGTGTACATCTTTTACTACTGTGTCATTTGGTGTGTTAAAGGTATATTGGCTCTTGCCAACATATTTGATAATACTGGCAGCCACATTCGTTTCTTCTTTCACTTCCCTTAAAGCAGTCTCCTTATATTCCTCGCCTGCTTCAACTGTCCCCTTTGGAAGAACCCAGCCATCATAACGATGTTTATAATTCTTGTAGAGCAATAAGATTTTTCCTCTAAAAATCACCACGCCGCCACAGCTCGTTGCTTCGATCATTGCAATTCCTCCTTGGTGTGCGTGTACATATTGTGTATATTATACCCTTTTTAACATACTTTTGCAACAAATTTTCAAAATCCCGCAATTTATAACTAATTCCCCAGATACTCACTAAACATCGCTTTTGCTATTGGCACTGCATACCTGTTTCCTGTTCCTGCTGCCTCGACCACTATACTCACCGCTATCTTAGGCTTATCTGCCGGTGCAAATCCCACAAACCATGCATGCGAGTTTCCCTTTGAGTTAAATTCAGCAGATCCTGTCTTTCCTGCAGCCTTATAAGAAAATCCGTTAAGCGCAGTTCCTGTTCCCTCACTGACAACGGCTTTCATCAGTTTCTTTACCGTTCCTGCTGTTTTTTTGTCTATTATATTTCCTATTTTTTTAGGTGAATAGCTTTTAACCGTCTTTCCGGCATCATTTTCCGTATGATCGACTATATACGGTGTCATCATTTTTCCATCATTTGCTATCGTACTGCTTATAAGTACATTCTCAAGAGGTGTTATTCCCGTCTTTCCCTGACCTATAGATGTCTGCATTACCTCATATTTATCTGACTTTCTGTTAAGTACAAAACTGCTTTTCTTATAATCAAAGTTTACTGAAAGACTCTTGTTAAAATTAAATTTTTCGCATAATTCCCTGAATTTATCCACATTAAGTTTTAAGCCTATATCTGCGAATGAACAGTTACATGATTTTGCAAATGCCCGTCTTAAATCTACTTCCCCGTGTCTTTCCCCGGCATAACACCTTATCCTGTTACCATAAAATGAATCTGAGCCTTTACACACATATCTGTATTTTTTATAGATGTCCTGATTTTCAAGAATATATTCAGTTGCAGTCATTATCTTAAATGTAGAGCCCGGAGGATATAACCCTTGAGTTGCCCTGTTTAGTAATGCCGACTCCGTGCTGTTCCCGGATATTAGTTTACTCCAGTCCTTAGAAACATTGTTTGGGTCATAGTCGGGTTTTGAAACCATAGCAAGAATCTTTCCTGTTGACGGTTCCATCGCAACGACTGCTCCCTTATAACTTCCAAGTGCATTATACGCCGTTTTCTGAAGTTTGTAGTCAAGTGTGGTTATAACATTATCCCCAGGCTTTTTTTCTCCCTTGAAATCTGAAAAAAGCTGTTCGGCTGGATTTGCATGGGAAGTAAGCAGCGGATAACACTGACTTAATTCCACTCCCGTCATACTGTTTGTAATTCTTCCGACGGCATGGCAGAACATATTTTTATATGGATAATATCTTGTATCATTTCCATGTTTGTCTGTTATCGTCTTTGCAAGTACCTTTCCGTCAGCAGATACTATATCGCCACGCTTTACTTTTTTGGCAAGTACCTCCTGCCTTTTATTATATGAATTATTTATTATATCCGCACTGTCACGCACCATAAATCTTGTAATATACAAAACCATTGCAAGAAATAGTGCAACAAAGCAATAGGTTACTACCAATATCTGACGGTTTCCCATTTTTCTTTCTCTGTTTTGAACATCCTGTTGACGCATATCGGAGTCATGTCCGCTCCCCCCTGCCCCCCTGATGCTTCGTCCTATTCTTACGCTTCTGCCGGCTCTCTTTAAATCCGTGTTCCGATTTTTCCCTGAATTTTTTTCTCTGCTCCTGTCATTATGACTCCGCCTCATCATCATCCCCCCTTTTATTGTTTATAACATATAATCCCTGTATTATAGCAAACAGTATCAGTGTACTTGTGACTGAACTTCCTCCGTAACTTACAAGCGGCAGGGTAACTCCGGTAGATGGAATAAACTTTGTAACTCCGCCTATTGTAAGAAATACCTGAAACATATATTCAACACTTAAGCCGAGTGCAGTAAGCTTATAAAATCTATTTTCTATCTTCAAAGAAATATTTATAAACATTATAAAGCAGCTTATCTCCACAAGTATAATGCATATACCAAAAAAAACTCCCATCTCCTCGCATATAGCAGAAAAGATAAAATCTGTTTTTGAAACGGGTATCTTTTCCGGTGTCCCCTCGCAAAATCCCATTCCAAACCATCCGCCGGTACCTATCGCAAATAATGACTGTGTTACCTGGTAACCTTTATTTGCAACATCGCTCCAGGGGTCTTTCCATGCTGAAACTCTTACCCTTACATGGTAAAACAGCTTGTACGCAAGAACTGCTCCTGCTGCCAATGCCCCTGTTCCAAGAACAAGATAACTCTCTTTTCTTGTCGATACATATAATATAACAAGATAAGTTATATAAAATATGAGTGCACCGCCTAAATCTTTTTCTGCTATGAGTATAAGCACATGAATTGCCGCTGGTATAGAGACTTTTACTACATCTGCAAAATTTCTCACTCTCGACAAAAAAGCTGCCGCATAAAATACAAATATTATTTTCACAAATTCTGACGGCTGAAGTGCAAAACTTCCGATTATTATCCAGTTTCTTGCCCCATATTTTTCCTTTCCTATCACAAACACAAGTGACAGCATTGCTATACCTATCAGGGCATATACAACTCCAAATTTGTCGAAATAAGGAAATTTTTCTATAATAAATGGTATAAACAAAGCCACAACCCCTATAGCCGCAACAAATATCATCTGTCTGATTATGTCCACCGTGCTGAGTCTTTCTATCATTATGAAACCGATAGTCAGAAGCATCATCATATTATTTAAAACAAGCTTTGACATTCCCTTATACACAAAAGGATAAGCCTTGCACATAAATACCAGCATTAAAAACTGGCACACATAAAATATCAATATATTTTTGTCAAGACTGTTTAAGAACAATACAAATGTTGCTATAAAATGTATTGCAAACATCATTTTCTGCTGCCTTGCATAAACTCTTTGTTCTCTCTCTTTATTTCTCCCGATAAAAACCGTAAAACAATGCCATGTATATATTGCAAACAATATAATTATTATATATTTTGATGTTTCAACAAGTATAGAATGAAGTACACCGATAATGTTCATGTCACCAAACAGATTTATCAGCTTTTCTGCTGCCTGTTGTTTATTCATTAAATCCCCCCAGTTATTCTACGCCATTTGTAATATGACCTTCATCATATATGCCGTTGTATTTTCCTGAAAGCACAGTCTTTACCTCTTCTATGCTTTCAAATGTAAAATCATATCTGAACTTTGATATGCCTTTATCTTTAAGCTTGTCTTCATATTCTTTAAGATACAATGGTGTCTTTTGATATATTATATTATAACAATATTTACAATAATTTATTGCCATAAACTCTCTCGATTTTCTGTCTGTAAGAATAATTTTTTCATTTATTCCTTTTTTCTCTGAAAAAGCACATTTTTTTGTGTTATATCTGACACACTGTGCAGATACCATAAGAGGAATATGTGTATATAATATAAACTCACATCCGGCTTTTTTGGCAATGCCGTCCATCTCATACTCCGTCAGTTCAAACGGCATCGTAAATTTAGTTATGCCGTTTTCTTTCCAAAAATCATATGCACTTTTGTTCATGACATACATCTGTGCATCACACACAATTTTTTCAGAAGAAATCATACATTTTTCCGTCAGAAATGTGTATTCCTCAAAGTTTTTGATTACAAATCCGTCACATTTTTCAAGATATGAACTATCTTTCCCTGTTAAGACTGCACTTTCCCTTTCCCAGACATTCTTTCTGAATATCTGCGGCATCATTATAAATGCTTTCTTTTTGTTTTTGTGTATCTCATCTATGGCATGATTTATCTCATTATCGTCTAAAATCTCCGTGCGAAGATAAATCTTTGTGATATTTTTATCTTTAAAATCTAAAACGGCTGACAACTGTTCCATGTTCATGACAGATACAATATACTCCGTCGTTTTGCCCAGCTCTTTTTCAGACTCTCCAGTTAAATATTCTTTAACTTTCTCTCCCTCATCACATGGCATGACACTTCTCCTATGTTTTTCTAAAATCTTTTTTTTAAGACCGTCAAGTGCCTCACGACGCATTTTTTTCAACATTCCTACCGGGATAAAAAGACCATCATCCATTGTCACATCAAGTGTTGAAAACTCAAATTCCGTATTGCCTGTCTGCATGATACTCTTTTTTACACTCTTTTCATCTGCCGGATTTTTAAGTGCATTCTGACACACATCACCGCTCACGGAATACACTATATCTTTAAGTATCACCTGCAATACGGCATTTTCACCTTTATGTGCTTCAAATTTTCCTGTTATTATGACCTTTTTTTCTTTATCTATATATTTTTCTCTTATATCGTCAAGAAGAACTGCTTTTTTTGTTCTGTAAACTTCATCACCGGCAAAAATACGGCTGCCTTTTTTAAATCTCGCTTCAACCTGCATACCTGCTTTTAAATGAGTTCCTACCGTATATTCATACTCCTGTCTCATATTTTTATCGCAGAACTCCACAACATCCTGCGGATATATATCTTTATCAAGTTTGTATCTGAGCGAACCTTTCCCCACGGAAATGACCTTTCCCACTAATACTCCGCCATGTTTTGGTCTTTTTGCCGATAACATCACCCCGCTGTCATATTTTTTCTTTTCAAGCGGAACACCGCTTCTTCCTTCAAGATACCCCTGGGTAAATCCACCTCTATTATAAATCTCTTTGAGATGGCAAATGTCATTTTCAAATTCAGCTCTATTTGTTTTAATGTAATCTCTATATCCGTCTTTCCCAAGTTCAACATAAAGGTCTGTATATTTTCTGAACATTGCCGTAACAAATGCAGTATATTCCGGTCGTTTCATCCTGCCCTCTATTTTAAAGGAGTCAATGCCGCACTCTATCATTTCTGCTATATAAGGAAGATTTGAAAGCTCCATCGGACTTAACACATACTCACCAATGCCACACTTTTTGCCGTCAACAAGATACTGCTGTCTGCAAGGCTGGGCACATCTTCCCCTGTTTCCGCTTCTGCCGCCTAACATACTGCTAAAAAGACACTGACCTGAATAGCAGTAACAAAGTGCTCCGTGAACAAACACTTCCATTTCAAGAGATGTGTCTTTTCTCATCTGAACAAGTTCTTCCATAGAAAGTTCCCTCGCAGGAACCATCCTCGTAACACCATATTTTTTTAACAGTTTGTCCGAGACTCCCATCGTAAGTGTCATCTGTGTACTTGCATGGATTTCAATATCAGGAAACCATTCATGTATATTTTTTAAAACTCCTATATCCTGTACTATCACGGCATCAAGCCCTGCTTCATAATATGGTTTCAAAAACGGATAGAGTTCATCCATTTCCCTGTCCTTTAACAATGTATTGACCGTCATATATATCTTAACTCCGTGTAAGTGACAATATTCTATGGCACTTAACATTTCATCTTTTTCGGGGTTGTCGGCATATGCCCTCGCACCAAATCTGCTGCCACCGATATATATAGCATCACACCCGGCTGCTACTGCCGCCTTAAGGCTCTCCATAGAACCTGCCGGTGCAAGTATCTCCGGAACTTTTATCTTATCTTTCAAATCCACATCCTCCATAAATATCTTATATACCTTTTATTTTGTGTAAAGCAATGGGGACTGAATACAGTCCCCATTATTTATTATCTGTGTTTATTTCTTCCTAACTCCGTTTCAAGCCTAATAACCTGATCCTTAGCTGCCTGTCTTTCTTCTGCCAGTTTTTTAATCTGCTCATTCGCTTTGTCAAGCTCCGACTGCATTGTGAGCATTTCATGTTTTATATCAAATATTTCTTTTTCCATTTCTTCATTTTCTTTTTTTATATCATTTGAATCCTTTAATGCTTTATAATATTCATCTGACAGATTTATCGCAAGAAGAATATTTTTCATCTCAGTATCAAGTCGTAAATATCCATCCTGCTCTTTGAACTCAGCGATCTTATCATTAATATGATTTGCAATTTTCTGAAGATACTCACTGCTTTCATAACCACTGAGTGTATATTGTTTTCCATTTATTATAACTTCAACATCATTTTTCGTATTCATCTGCCACTCTTTCTCCTTTAACCGTAAGTTACCCTAAAACAGTAATACCATTTGTCCATGTATGTGTATCAGTCATATATCTGCATGGTAGTATGTATGCTGTATGCTATCTTATTCTTCTTCGTTTGAAGAACCTGACTGTCTTTGTCTTTCTGCCGTTTCGCCGCCCTGCTCACTCTCATGTACATCTGACTGATTCTGATCTACTACAAGCTCCGCCTTATTAGTTCTTACTGTATCAAGATATTCTTTAAGAGACTTCTCAAGTACTTTTGAATTGTTTATAGTATTTGTGTATGCAGCCTGTATAGTTTTTTCTGCCATCGTAAGAAGATCTGATGTATAATAAATAGCTCCACTTCCTATTTCCTCTGCCTGCTTTCTCGCATCATTGAGGATTTCCTGTGCTCTTTGATTGGCTTCGTTTACCGTTTTTTCTGCCTGCTGGTATGCCTGCTGCATGATGTTATGTTCCTCTACAAGTGCCTTGTATTGCTCTTTTGCATCTGCAAGCATTGCCTGTGCCTTTGTATTTGCATCATCTAAAATAGCATCTCTCTGATTTAATATTTTTCTATATCTTTTTATCTCTGCCGGAATATCTCTGCGAAGATCGTCAAGCAGGTCATAAAGTTCATCTTTTGGAACTATAACCCTTGTAGCTGATAATCTCTGCATCTTACAACTTTCAACAAATGAATAAATATCCTCTATTTTCTGTTCAATCCTGCTCTCTCTGCTTTCCTGCATTTTAATTCCCCCGTCTTTTATCTTAATTTAGGTATTTAAGTGCTTCTTCTGGTACAAACCCACTTATGTCGGCATTATATCTCATCAGTTCCTTTACTGCACTTGAACTGACATATGAATATTCCGGCGATGTCGCAAGAAATATCGTATCTGCACTCTCATTTAATTTATAATTTGCCTGTGCAAGTGGAAGTTCATACTCAAAATCATTGGATGTTCTCAGACCTCTCACTATCACATCCGCATCACATCGGTCAACAAAATCCACTAAAAGCCCGTCAAAAGCTTCAACTTCAACATTTTTTAAATCTTTTGTTACCTCTTTTAAAAGTCTCACTCTCTCCTCAACGGTAAGCAGCGGCTTTTTTGAACTGTTTATAAGAACTCCAAGTATCAGCCTGTCAAACATCTTTGAAGCTCTCTTTATCAAATCTAAATGTCCTGATGTTACCGGGTCAAAACTCCCCGGAAATACTGCTGTTTTCATATCTTCCCTCTGTTTTTCAAACTGCATTCCGCTTTTTTATGCGAACAGCAGATTTTACTTTGCTCTAATGAATATATGACGATTTGTCTTATATTCTTTAACTCTTTCAACCTTACATGGCATATCATACATATATGATATATCAGTCTCAAGCGATGTCTCAATAATTATAAGAGTATTTTCATACACAAGTCCTGAGTCAAGCAAAATATTAAGAATCTTTGCTTCCGTATCGTGATTATACGGTGGATCCATAAATATAATATCAAATGTTCTCCCCTCGACATCTAATTTTTTCAATGCTGATACTGCTTCCATCTTTAAAACTCTTGCCGAATCTTCAAAGTGAGTTCTCTTAATATTTTCTTTTATACATCTTACGGCAGCCGCATCATTGTCTATCATAACCGCTTCTTTAGCACCACGGCTTAATGCTTCTATCGAAATACCACCGCTCCCGCTGAATATATCAAGAAAACGCACATCATAAAGCTCCTGCTGAAGCATATTAAACAATGTCTCTTTTATCCTGTCAGAAGTCGGTCTTGTATTTTTGCCTTCCGGTGTCACCAGATTAGTTCTTCTTGCTTTTCCTGCAATCACTCTCATTATTATCTCTCCATGCAATTATTATTATTTTAACACACTCTTTGCTAACGGTCAAACACATCCTCTTCCTTTATCGTCATAAGATCATCTCTTGTCGGATTTTCAAGTTTTACAAGACGGTTTGCCTGATTTACCACAAATTTTTCAAACATATTTCTCATTCCACGTGCATTTCCAAAATCTTTCCACTGCTCTTTCCTCTTTTTTCTGAGAAGTTCAAGAACTTTTTGTTTTGCTGCATCATCTATCTTAAGTCCTGCTTTTTCCGCCATGACAGCAAGTATGCTTACAAGTTCCTCTTTCGTATAATCCGGAAAATTGATAAATTTGTTAAATCTTGATATAAGACCCGTATTGCTCTTAAGGAAATTTTCCATTTCATCGGTATATCCAGCAACGATTATGACAAGATCATCTCTGTTGTCCTCCATCAGCTTTACAAGTGCATCAACAGCTTCCGTTCCAAAATCATTTGGCATATCCGGATTTACAAGTGAATATGCCTCATCTATAAACAAAATACCGCCCATTGCTTCCTTGACAACATCATGTACTTTCATTGCAGTCTGACCTACATAACCTGCCACCAGACCTGATCTGTCAGTTTCTATCATTTTCCCGTCTGACAATATTCCAAGTTCCTTGTATATCTTTCCGACAAGCCTTGCAACGGTTGTCTTTCCTGTTCCCGGTCCACCGGTAAATACCATATGATATGACATATCCATAACGGGCATATTCATTTCTTCTCTGAGTTTTCTTATCTTAATAAGATTGACAAGTGACCTTATTTCTTCTTTTACTTCACTTAAGCCGACCATGTCATTAAGCTCATCAACCAAAGCCTTAATGCGTTTTTCCTGTTCTTCTTTCTGGATACGCTCTCTTTCAAGGATACGCTGCTTGACTTTCATAAATTCTTCTCTGGCAAGCCGCTGTTCCTCCTGCTGCTTCATTATCTTTAGCTTTTCGGCTTCAATATCATTAAGAATGTCACCGTTATTTGTTAGTATTCCCCTCTTTGCATTATCACTCTCCGGCTCATTCGTCATGATTTCATTTTTAGAACCATTGCTTTTTTTAACATTTTTCTTCAGCTCATTCAACGAAAGCTTTTTTATGTCTGTCTTTTTTTTATTTTCTTTCTGCGGCTCTGCTTCATCTTCTTTTTTTACTACGCTGCTGTCTTTCTTTTTATTTTTCTCCTCCTTAGCCTTTTTTTTCTCAATGTCTCTCTTTCCTGCAGCCTCCCTTTTCTTTTCAGCTTCTTTTTTTCTCTGTGCCTGTCTCTTTTTTTCGGCTTCTTTTCTCTTTCTTTCCTTTTCTTCTATCTCAGTCTGTTTTTTCCTGACCCACTCTACATCGCACCTTATAACTCCGGAGGTAAGCTTTCTCACAATATATTCAGAATGAATACTCCTGTCCCTGTTTACTATAAAATTGCTTATCTTGTCATAATATTTCTGGATAAACTCATTTATTTCATGGTCTTTGCCATCATTCATATATGCCATACACAAAAGAATGTTCAGAAATGAATCAAGAAAATACTCTGTCATTATCTCCTTACGCTCTTTATCATAAAGTCCACAAAGCTGCAGCAATACCGGAGGAAGTTCATAATACTGTCTGCTTTCGGTAATTGTCTTTTGCTCTATATTTCCATTTTCGGGTATGCCAAGCGGATTGGTCTTAGTGACCAACCTTATAAATTCTCTTTGCTGTCCTTCTACTGTATCTGTGCATTTAACCACAAAATTGATGAGCACTGACTGCACATACAGGTCAAGCACCTGCATACTCGTCTTTTTCATCACCTGTCTTGCCTGGTCCCAAAAACCATTTACCTCGAGTATCTCACAATACGATACGAGCTTTTCATAATTATTTTTACCAAGTTCAAACAGTTTCTCCGGTGTGTACTGTTCTTTGGTCATCAATTCACATTCCTCCAAAACTAAAATCAATGAACTGTCAAAATTATCTTTATTGCCTATATTACTATCTTTTTGCCATAATTGCAATCTTTTAACGATATTTCACATTCCTTTGCTGCTTCATTTGCCATTTTCATTATATCGGCATCCTGATATATATCTGCAAGTGCAAAGTCAAGTTCTCCACTCTGTCTTATGCCGAAGAAATCCCCCGGTCCTCTGAGTTTAAGGTCCTGCTTTGCCACAAAAAAGCCGTCATTAGAGTCCTCTAATACCCTAAGTCTTTTCATTGTCTCCTTTGACGGATTTCCAGCCATAAATATACAATATGACTGGCTGTCTCCTCGTCCGACACGACCTCTTAACTGATGAAGCTGTGCAAGTCCAAACCTCTCTGCGTTTTCAATCATCATAACGGTAGCATTAGGCACATTTATTCCAACTTCTATTACGGTAGTCGAAACGAGTATATCTATCTCATGTGCCGCAAACTGTTCCATTATCTCATTTTTAAGTGACGCTTTCATTTTTCCGTGAAGTGCTTTTATCCTTATCGACGGTGCAAGCGTTGTCTCCAGCATATTGGTATAATCAGTTACATTCTCAGCCTCCATGTTCTCGCTTTCCTCGACCATAGGACATATTATATACACCTGATGTCCAGCTGCTATCTCTTTCTCCATAAACCTGTAAGCCTGAGGTCTGTAATTTGTTCCGACAACACAGTTTTTTATTGGAAGTCTTCCTTTCGGCATCACATTTATAACTGATACATCAAGGTCTCCATATAAGATTATCGCAAGTGTCCTCGGAATAGGGGTCGCACTCATAACGAGCATATGAGGTTCCCTGCCTTTTGATGACAATGCCTCCCTCTGTCTCACACCAAATCGGTGCTGCTCATCAGTCACCACAAGTGCAAGGTCTTTAAATGACACTTTCTCCTGTATAAGTGCGTGTGTGCCTACTACTATATCAATCTCACCATCTTCTATTTTTTTATACTCTTTTTTCTTCTGAGCTGCTGTCATTGAGCCTATCAACATTCCTATTCTTATGCCAAACTCCCCAAGCACCTCGCAAAAAGACTGATAATGCTGTTTTGCGAGCACCTCCGTCGGAACCATTATCGCTCCCTGATACCCATTTTTCACTACAAGTGCAAGTGCGATAACTGCAACAATCGTCTTTCCGGAACCTACATCACCCTGTATAAGTCTGTTCATAACATAACCCGATTCCATATCATTTATAATGTCTGATACCGCTGCATCCTGTCCCTCGGTAAGAGTATATGAAAGTACGGCTTTTATTTCTTCAATAATATACATATCAGAAATTTCAAATACCGATTTTTCTTTGTTTCTCTCTTTTTTTAACCGGTTCATCATCGTAAAGAATGAAAAAAATTCATCAAACACAAGCCTTTTTCTTGCTTTTATGCACTCCTCCTTATCTTTTGGAAAATGAATACTCTGTATTGCCTTTTTCCACATGATAAGGTCATATTTTTTTCTTATTGCTGCCGGAAGTATATCTTTTTCAAAATCCGTGTTATCAAAACAGTTTTTTACGGCTTTTAATATTGTATTGTTTGTCATTCCAGCCGTGAGTGAATATATTGGAAACAGCTTATTTATGCTGTTTGCATATTCTTTCATGCTTATTATCTTTGGCTGCTGAAGCCTTAATATACCGTTTTTATTTACCGCTGTGCCCCTCAATATGTATTTTGTCCCCATATGAAGTGTTTTCATAAGAAACGGCATATTAAACCACACTACTCTCAAGAGTCCTGTGGAGTCCTTTATATCGCACTCTATTATTTTCAGATTGCCATGTCTTGATGCTCTGGGTTTTGACACTATACTGCCCTCGACTATCACTGTCCGTCCCTCTGCCACACCGGATATTGGCTCAATCTGTCTGAATATCTCATATTCTCTCGGATAATAGCAAAGAAGCTCTCCAACCGTAGATATTCCAAGTTTGTTGAAAAGCTTCTCACTTTTTTCTCCGATTCCCTTAATATTTATGATGCTGTCATTAAGTTCCATCGAATTTCTCCTGTATTTGTATTGTTTCATGATACCTGCTCTATGATATGTAACATTTTAGCCTTTTAATAAATAAAAGACTCTCCCGCCCTCAAAAATAATCTGCAATTCAATGAGCAAGCTCATGTATTACAGATTATTTTGCGGACTAAAAGGTTACATATTACCATCACAGCGCATATCCGACTGCTCTACTCGACTGATACAAAGTATGAATATACAGGCTGTCCGCCATACTGTACTTCAAACTCTATATCTTCGTACTCAGCTTCAAGGCTGTTTGCAAGTTTTTCAGCTTCTTCTTCACTCACATCTGCACCATAATAAATGCTTACAAGCTCTGCATCATCATCTATCATTTCGGCGATAAGTGCTTTTGTGGCATCATCGACATTTTTTTCCACGGCAACTATGGTCTTGTCAGTAAGTCCCATAAAGTCACCCTGCTTTATATCCTTGCCGTCCATATTTGTATCTCTTACCGCATATGTCACCTGGCCTGACTTTATATTAAGCATTTCGGTTGACATATTTTTCTCGTTTTCCCCGACACTCTTATTTCCGACAAAGTTTATCATTGCTGAAATTCCCTGTGGAATGTTCTTAGACGGAATGACTATTAAATTCTTGTCCTCCGTAAGCTGTTTTGCCTGTTCTGCCGCAAGGATTATATTACCATTGTTTGGAAGTACGAATATATTTTTTGCATTTACCTTGTCAACAGCTTCTAATATATCCTCGGTGCTTGGGTTCATTGTCTGACCGCCCTCGATGATATAGTCAACACCTAAGTCCTTAAATATGTCTGACAGTCCGTCACCTGCTGAAACAGCTATAAATCCTACTTCTTTTGCAGGCTCGCTGCTTTTTTCTTCCTGAGCCTGTGCCGCTTTTTCTGCATCTTTTATAACTTTTTCGTGATGTTCCTCACGCATATTATCTATCTTCATGCTTGTGAGCGAGCCGTAAGTAAGTGCTTTCTGAATGGCAAGTCCCGGATCATTTGTGTGAACATGGACTTTTACTATATCATCATCTGCCACAACAACAACGCAGTCACCTATCTTTTGAAGATACTCTTTTAACTGGTGTTCTACAACATCCTTTTCTCTCTCAAGCATGATTATAAACTCAGTACAATATCCAAATTTAATATCTTCCTCTGTTGCAGTGGTACTGGCTTTGACAACTCTTGATGTTCCGGAAACTTTTACGGTAAAGTCTGAGACTTTTCCCTTAAGAGCATCTATCGCACCTCTTAAAAATGTCATAAGTCCTTCTCCGCCTGAATCGACAACGCCTGCCTGTTTAAGAACCGGAAGCATATCAGGAGTCTTTAATAATGTCTCTTCCATGCAGGCAACAACTGCATCACAAAACTCAATTATATCTTCCGTGTCGGAATTTATGAGCATATCCTGTGCTTTTTCGGCACCTGCCTTTGCAACTGTAAGGATAGTTCCCTCCTTAGGCTTCATAACTGCTTTGTAAGCTGTCTCAGCCGCGTGCTGTACTGCATTTCCGATAATATTTACATCAAGTGTATCATTTCCTTTTATTTCTTTTACGAAACCTCTGAATATCTGAGACATAATAACACCTGAGTTACCTCTTGCACCTCTTAATGAACCGCTCGATATTGCTTTTCCAAGCTCATCCATACCCGGCTTTTCAAGACTTGTGACCTCTTTAGCCGCAGACATTATCGTCATCGTCATATTTGTTCCCGTATCTCCATCAGGTACCGGAAATACATTAAGTTCATTTATATACTCTTTCTTTGCTTCTAATGCTTTTGCACCAGACAAAAACATTTTCTGTATCATCACTGCATCTATTGATTTTAAAGCCACTTTCTGTTCCTCCTTGTACCTGCTTAATCCTCATCAATAATACGAACACCTTCAACAATGACATTTATGGATTCAACATCCATACCGGTAAATTCTTCTATCTTGTATTTTACATTTTCAATAACATTCTGTGAAACCGCACGGATGCTTACTCCGTATGCCACGATAATGTGAAGTTCTATCTTTATCTTATTGTCAACTATTGATATATTTACTCCTCTGCCGGCACTTTCCCTTTTGAGAAGCTTTGTAACTCCGTCTTTGACATTTACAGATGCCATTCCGACAATACCGATGCACTCAGTTGTCGCAGCTCCTGCATATTTGGCAAGGACATCCTTATCTATGATAATTTCTCCCATATCCGTACTCATTTTACCTCTCATATACATTCCTCCTAGTCTTATATTTTATCAGCAGTCGTGTACTACATTTAATCTCGACATCATATAGTAATACTATACAATAATAGGAATTTATTTGCAACCATATGAAAAGAATGATAGGTTTTATATTTTTTTGGATTGCCATCGGTATGACAATAATGTTTTTTGTCACAAATGGGATACTCGCAATAATAATCATTATACTTTTGCTTATCCTCGGATATAATTTATTCTGCTGTTAAAAAATGTAAATTAAAATTTTTATATGAACATTAATTTGTCCATTTTAAAAATTTTTCCATAGTTTAAATAGTCAAAAAGAAAAGGGACCGGTTTATCCGATCCCCATTTATATCCGAGATGCACTTACGCACGCTCAACAGCTCCAGAACGTAAACATCCTGTACATACCGGCATCTTCTTTGTGCCGCCATTAACTTTAACTCTGACTGACTTAATGTTTGGCTTCCACATTTTATTACTTCTTCTGTGTGAATGGCTCACCTTAATACCGAAATGAACACCCTTTCCACAAACTGCACATTTTGCCATCGTAAGCACCTCCTTATTTTAATCTATTGAATCCTGATTCATACTTACTTCTAATCAGTATTTATTAGCACAACACGACCATTCTAACAAACTTTATCACAAAATGCAAGCACTTTTTTATTTTTTATTCCTCTTCGACATAATCCGTTACCACATCTTCTATATCCTGTGCCTGTTTTTCTTCGCCCGAAGCAGCCTTATCTGCCTTATTTTTCTTAGTTTTGCCTTTTTTTGACGGTACATATTTATCTATGACCCCCGGTATCATATCGAGAATTTTTGTCATTCCATCCTGATTTTTGACATTTACAAGTTTTGTCTCTCCGTCTTTTATGACAAGAATGGCACTTGGCTGTATCTTTCCACCCATACCGCCGCCAGCGTTGTTCTTACCGTCTGTTTTTCCCTTGTCAGCCGAATGTCCTGAAAATGCTCCTGCACCTGCACCGAATGTCACATCGACAAGAGGAAGAATGATAGTCCCATCATCAAATTTCACTGCATCTCCGACAACCGTTTTTGTTGTCAGAAAACCTTCAAGTCCCTTAAACAATGCCTGTACTGTTGAATTAAATCCGTTATCTGCCATTATAATACCTCCCTTATACTCTTATAACTTTTCTTAAACTCTTTTAGTTCTTCACAAAAATAAACTTTTATCAATATCTTAAGCAGGATAAATACTGTTACCCTGCCTTTTATTTCTATATCACTTTCAAATACCCGTTTTTCAAAATCAGGTGTGACACACGGCATTATTCCTGCCGCACCGCAGAATGCTGCTATAACTCCGAGCACCTGCCCCGTCACCGCCGGGTCATCAAAACCTATAGTCATATCAATTCTTAAAAGCTTTGGTTTTATATGTCTCCATAAATGTAACACATTATCCCTCACAACGCAAACAAAATCAAGGCACTCCCTGCCAAAGACAAACTCCTTTACAAGAACGGCTTTTTCCTTACCGCTCCTTACGGCTGCAAATATTTTTTTTACGGCATCTGATACTTTCTTAAATGTATTTGCGATTTTTTTAGGAATCTGCATCAAACCTTTTAACTTTGATACGATATTTTTCCACAAACATTTTTTTTGCTTATCTTTATTTTTCTGCTTATTGTTCTTTTTATTTTGTTTAATGTCTTTTTTTAAGTCAACTTTCTGCACATCTTCCAGCTTTTCCTCTCCTGCATCTGCTCTGTCCGCATCATTTTTTATTAAAAAATCTTTACCGCCCTTTACAACACTATCTTTGCTTTCATTTTTTGCGGTAGTCTTATTACTCTTTCGAGTAGTCTTTTTATTTTTATGTTTTGCCCCCGCTTTTTGTTTACCTTTCCGCTCCTGTTTCTCTTTTATTTTTCCCGGCAGTATCTTTATCCCTGCTATCCTTAGTATATACGGTGTTTTACCATCCCTATACCAAAATCTCAATGAGATGAAATGAATAAGCCACGAAGCCTCACCCTCTGCTCTTATATCATTCCCATGATAACTGCCGCTAAAATCATATCTGACCGGAACGAATAGGACAAGCCCTGTGACAAGTAAAACAAGCAATAAAAGAAAGAGCAATATTTTTAATATCGTCAGTAATATTTTTCCTATTATCGCCAATATCGTAAAAAACATTGCTCTTTCCCCCTTTATCTAAAATATTCGGATACTGTTTTTGAATTAAACTCCCCTTTTTCACTTATTATGTCAGATACTATTCTTTCAACCAATCCTACCGCCCCGTTATAATCGGCTGCAAGACCTACTATTTCTATCCCAATTTCAGCCTGGTATTTGAACCAGAATTCCCTTGATGAATATATGTCAAGTGCATTTTCATTATTTGCCGGAAGTGATATACAAAAACATTCAGGTATAAGTTTTCCTCTTTCTATCCGCCGTCTGTACTTTATCGGCTCTATGTGCACTTTTTCATCCATATATATCTTTTTGTTCCATATCACTGAAGAATTTTTGTTTTTCCGTCTTTTTATCATAGCTAAAATCCTTCCTGGGCAATAAATTAGAACATCATTTCCATAATAAGCTGTTTTGACGCATATTTCTCCGCCTCATCGTCACACTGTTCAAGCGACATTGTGACATACTCTGCTACCTCCTGCGGACTATTAAAAAATACCGGAAGCTTGTCTATCGTATTTGCCATAATTGCACGCCTTACCATACGGCTGCTTTTCTTTAAGTGCTCCTTTATCTCGACCGTAAGTTCATCTGATATTTTCAAAACATCATCTGCCGTCACTTTACTGTCATCTGCAGCTCCGTTTATCTCGGCAAAAATACTGTTTGAGCCAAGCTGTGACATCTGTTTTAAATAGTTAAATTCATCGGTCAGTGAAAGCTCCTTAATAACATCTTTCTGGGCGTCCATAGTCTCCTCAAGTATCGCACCTGCCATGTTCATTCCCTCAAAAAGCTGTTCCTGTATTCCCTCTATCTGTGGGAAGAACTCTCCAAGCCAGTAAAGTTTTGCCTCCTCATCAGATAAATCTTCTTTAGACAGATTCCAGACATCACTCTGTTTTTCCATAAACAATGAATTTATCCCCCTTATAACAACCTGCTGTGGAGTGTTTTTCTCTATTTTTTCAACATATTTTGACGATACAGTAATGATATAAAGCTCATTTATTATCTGTCCAAGCTGCATATACAAATCTGAAATATCGTTGAGTTTTACAGCATTGTTTGTTATCTTTTCGGCATAAATATCATACATTTCTTTTGTGATATTTTCGTAATCAAGCTTTGAAAGTTCATCAAGCACCGGAACAAACTCCGTAAAATACTTATCCATATCACCATTTTTGTAGAGCATAGCATTTGTTCTGAACATATATATGAAACTTTCAAGCGAACTCATATCGCTTCCGTCATATACAGATATTGCATTTCTTATTATATCTATATATCTCGACCTCGTCATACGCATCGGAAGCTGCCCTATTATCTCATGTATGCTGTCATTTATGGCAACATTGTCTTTTGAGCCAAAAATAAACTTTACAACATCCTGTGCAAATTCAGTATCATCGGGAAGTTTCTTCATCTCCTCAAATCTGTACTGAATCCTGTTCAATATGTACTCATACACAACAAAGCAGTCAACATATGCAGTGAGCACCTGCATTTTGTCCATAACGATCTGTCTTAGTTTTAAAAGCCTTTCTGAAAGTACTGACCTTTTTTCATCCGTTATGCCACTTTCATATATTTCATATATTATCTCATTGACTGCATCTGTTGTATCTTTTGCAGACTCTATATACGGATTTATCCCCTCCGTTATCATCTCATAATACATATAGTAATGCATCATAAGTTTTAAACCTGCATCCTCATTGTTCATATGCATACATTTATCCACATAGTCAGGAAGCATATTTCTAACATCTTTATTTTCATCCAATGCTTTTACGCACTGTTTTATCGACTTACTCATTCTAATCTCCATTTCCGTAACAATACTCATTTCTAAGTGGCACCGCAAATCTGAAATCTGCGGTTGCCGTAAAAACTGTGTCTGTGCATCTCAACTTTATGCAGACAACTTATGGTTCTTTACCATGTCTGAACAAGAACCCATGTACTGAACCACTTAAGGAATTTATTTGCATAATCCACCGTTATCGGATAACCCGACAATACCGGATAGAACAGTGCAAAAAGTCCTATCGCCACCGCCACATATACATACACGAATTTCTTCATCTTAGGCTTGTACCGGACTATATTATAAAAACTGTAACCGAGCATTACCGTGATAAACGGAACACTTGGAAAATAATGATATATAAATACAGTTCTTGTGACTAAGAGCCACGGTGCATACTGTGACATATATCCCAGTGTAAGAAATGCCGCCTTTTTATCCCTGTCTTTATATATAAGATAGAGCATATAAATAAACGCAGGTATTCCTGCCCACCATACAAGTGGATTTCCAAATGCACTTATCCCCTCTCTAAGATCGTTTGCTGTCACTCCCGAATAATACCACATCGGTCTATACATAATAGGCCACTGATACCATCTTGATGAATACGGATGTGAATCCTTTAAGGCACTGTGATAATTAAACATCGTTTTCTGTGCCTCGATAACCTTTGTTATAAGTCCCCTGTCCGTTCCGTCACTGAATGGTATATACGATAACACATATATTATAACAGGAATCACTACAAAGAATATACAGCAGAACCCTATCGTTTTCATAAACAATTTATAAAAATTGTCGGCTATATATTTATGTTCTATTCCGTCTGAACTGCCCTTTATATTCTTGTTTGCATACTGATATTCCCTGAATCTCTTGAACATCTGCACAAAGAATATCACACAAAGCCCTGCTGACGAATAAATTCCCGTCCATTTACTTGCCCAGCCAAGTCCCATTGCAATACCGCAAAGACCAAGCGGTATAAATGTCTTTTTAAGCGGTGTATCGTAGAAGCTTAATTTCGTGTAGCAATACATAAAATAATATGACAACATTATAAACAATGTTACGAACACATCTATTGTTGCGATTCGTGTCTGGACGAAGTGCATAAAGTCAAACGCAAATAACAATGTCGTTACTATACATATCCATGTCTCATTAAAAAACTTCTTTGCAAAGTTGTAGATTACCGGAAGCATGAGCACACCAAACAGTGTTCCCATAAATCTCCAGCCAAACGGACACATACCAAATATAAGTACACCAACAGCCATTATGACCTTGCCGAGTGGCGGATGTGTATTCTCATAACAATACAGATGATGTATCATCTCGTATGCCGTTCTCGCATGATAGATCTCGTCGAAATATGTTCCGTTAAGATTTGTCGCTCTGCCCTCAAATAAATCCTGTTCATCAAACAGCGCGGCATACTGACCTGAATTTACAGGTGTAAGTTTATTTCCATCAGCATCCGTGAGTACAAGCTCCATAATACTGTCCTCACCGTTGTTTGCCGACGGACTTATCCTGAAATATCTCGCCGTTACATTTATATCCTTTTCATTCCACTTAAATACTGAACCTGCATCCCACTCTGAGCCCTCACCGCACAGTGTTGTCCATGCTCCGTTCGGGTCACTTGTATATTCGATATAGTATGTAGGATTATTCTGGTATCCAAGAAAATCCCATAGTTTTGCGACAGTCACATCCTGTCCCATATCGAGAGTCACCGTGCCCTCTTTTACAACTGAATACGGTGTCTGCGGTGCGTTCATCTCACCGAGCCTTGCAAATGCTATGACTGCATAGACAAGAGTTATCACTCCCAGTGCGATAAAATCTCTTTTTGTCATTTTTGCAAGTATTCCCGATTTTTTGATAGGACTCTGTTTTACTTTGTCTGTCTTTTTCTCTTCTCTTTCTTTTTCAAGCTGTTCTGATACAGCCTTAATCTCCTGTCCCTCATTAGCAGGTGCAAAATATGTCTTTGCAGTCACATAGACCATATACGCAACTGTAAGAAGCAGACCTATCGAGATTGCAATAGGTATCGGTGCTTTAGGGTCAAAGTTATTAACATCATATATAAACAATACATATGCCGCATTGTAAAATACCACTGCACATATAAGCGAATAAAGTATATAAATCTCTTTTCTGAGCCTTACCGCAAAAGCTGCGATAAACATTACCATGGCAGGGAAAAGATACCTCTCGTGCATACGGACCGCAAATGCGAACACAACCGTTACGACAAATCCACCGATATAATAATATTTTCCTGAATTTTTTTTGCATCTGTAACTTATGATAAGTGCAACTATGACCGTAAGTATTATGGCTATAGTTCCCCATGTCTTATACTGGATACCAAGCAGCTTGTCATACTGGCTTGACCAGTTAAGTCCCAGCATATTCCAAAAATTGTATGCATTTATAGAAGCATATTCGTAAGAACCAAGCGTTCCCGTGTACTGCTTAAGTGCCTCTGAAAATCCGAACGGTATCATAAGTACACCTATCATCAGTATCGCTGCTACTCCAAGACCAAGATTTTTGAAAAACTTTTTCCAGTTAAAATCTTCAAGAAATACCTGGTCTATGATACCGCATATAAGAACCGGAGTGAAAAACAATGACTGCGGTTTTATAAGTATTCCTATCGCAAATACAAAATATGACAGTATAAGTTTTTTCTCACTAATAAGATAACACATAAGAAGCATAAACACGGTAAATACAGAATCAGTCTGTCCCCATACCGCACTGTCGAGAATAATCATAGGACACAAAAGATACAGTGCAGATACAAGAGCTGCACCTGTCTCTCTCATTCGTTTGCAAGCTATCTTATATATAAGCCAGCCCGTTACCATATCTGCGATTATGGCAGGCATTTTTGTGAGAACAATGCTTGCCGTGCTATCCCATGCCCATGAAAACAATGCCCTTATTGCTCCAACAACATAAAGTATATACATATATCCAGGTGGATAATCATGGAATGAATCCGACAAATAAAATTTCTTTAATCCGTCTGTAAACACACTCTGTGACCAGAGCAGGAAACAGTTCATATCAGTCTCATTTCCCTTATATATTGCCGCTGCTATAAGTCTTATGAGCAATGCAACTGCAAACAGAAATATAAATATCATAAATCCTGTTTTTGCATCAGCCGCACCATATGACACAGCAGACTCCTTTTTACCTGAGCCATTTTTCCCGCCATATGCGGCTTCCTTTCCTCTGATAAAGCTGCATACCGGCTTGTAGCATAAAAGCATTGCAATCAGTCCGGCTATCGCAACAAAATTAATAGCTGCCATTTTTTCTTCTCCTTACATAAATTTTTTTACATGCTGATGTGTAAATAAATGATCTGAACAATATTCATAATTGCCGTCACATTTTGAGCAAAATCTGAAATCAAGATTTTCATCATCAAGCTCTGTTCTTCCACAAACTGCACAGCGATGTCTTGGTCCTGCTTTCGGTGCACTCGCTTTTTTCTTGAAACTTCTTCGTCTGTGTATATCCTTAGGCGAAACTCTCCTATAATTTCTTGTGCTAAAAAAGAATATGAGAAAGTTTGCCATAGCGACTATTATCGCAATCCCCATTGAGATGTAAGCACCGCCTCCTGTGCTTTGTCCTGCCCTGAAATATATGATTCCATAATAAAAACTCTGGACTACCTGATAGAGCATATATGCTGCGTCAAGAAGTGCAAGCCACTTTACCTTTATCGGTATGACAAAGTACAGCAAAAACTGCATATCCGGATTTAATGCCGCAAAAGCAAAAAACATCGACCAGTAGATATACTGAAATCCCGAATAATAAATCGCACTGTGCAGCGGTGATATATACAATATAAGTGCAGCTATTATATTAAACAGATAGCCGCTTAAGAAATACATATTAAATCTGAATGTTCCCCATGCCTGCTCTAAAGATCGTCCAAACAAAAAGAACAACTGAACCTGTATCACAAAAAACAAAATACTGAGTAACATTCCCATTCCACTTGAAAAACCGTAAGGCTCAATAAGGAATGTAAACAATCTCCATATCTGCCCTCTAAACACTGCTGACATATCAAGACAGAGATAATTATAATATATCCGGGGACTTATCATGCCTATGACTGCTCCCGCACAATACAGCACTATAACATATCTGATAAGATCAGGTATCGCATATCTCCCAAACTTTCTTTCAAGTTTATTAAGAAAATTGTTCATAAAATCAAAATATCCTTTCAAAATGTATATTCAGATGCCTATTGCAAAAAACATAAACTTTGCAATATATTAGTAAACATCATGCTTTGATTATAGTTATCGTTTATGCCTTTGTCAAACTATTCTTTCTATCAATAAAGCAGAGGAAACAACCTATATTGCCATTCACATCTTCGTTGTAAACAACAAAATCCCCTGCTTTATAAATATATTTATTATTTTTGATTTTTATTCATTATTTTTCTTTCACAAAATACACAAGTCCCGGCAGGATATAGATGCCTTTTAAACCATTCTTATTTAAAAATTCATTCAGGTCACAATCAGATTTATTAAACACATCAAACAGCGTATCTCCCGGCTGTGCAACATATTTAACCCATTTATCATCATCTGAAGCCTTATTTTCGGACATTCCAGCAGACCTTGCATCCGTCCTTGTTCCCAAAACCTTATCCGGAAGATCCATACTCTCTGACATATCCATACTCTCTGACATATCCATGCTCTCTGACATATCCATATTATCTGACATTCCCATATTTCGTCTGTTTTCTGACATTTCACCTGACATTTCTGTGCTCTGTCTTGTTCCTGTCATATCATCTAACATTCCCATATTTCGTCCTGTCCTTGTCATATTGTCTGACATTCCTGTGCTCTGTCTTGTTCCTGTCATATTGTCTGACATTCCTGTGCTCTGTCTTGTTCCTGCCATATTGTCTGGCATTTCTTTGTTTCGTCTCGTTTCTATCATACCATCTGATACATTAAGATTTCCTGTTATGTTATTTTCCACTCCCATACCGTTATTCATACTGCTGTCATTGTCCTCTGACATACCTCTGTTTCCACTGCTGCACGGCTTTTTGCAGCATTTTTTCTTCATCGGTATGCATATTGTATCCCCCACATTAAGTCTGTAAACATCTGCATAAGGGTTCGCATGGAGTATCATTGCAAGCGGCACATCATATTTTCTGCTTATTCCATATAATGTATCCCCCTGCTTTATGGTGTATGTCATCCCATCACAAGTATCATAATTCATAGAAAACCTCTGCGATATAATAAATATAATAAATATGCGTCATAAAACGACCGGCTTCTTCATATTTAATACAAATATCATATTTCATATTTCAAACTTTCTTTATATTATATTCATAAGGATTTAATTTTGACACAAAAAATTTAAGACGGCTGTCAGACACTGCCACTTGAAATAAGAAATAGTTTGTCATATAATAGCAGAATATGGCGACTTTTGGCTATGATATAGAAAGAGGTACACGATGAAATTAGATTTTAACACACTTGGTATTGATATTGGTTCAACTACTGTTAAGATTGCTATATTGAACAAAGACGGCGAGATAATCTTTTCAGATTATCAGAGACATTATGCCAACATTCAGGAAACTTTGGCTAAAATCATAGATGAAGCATATGAGGAGTTTGGAGATATACCTGTCTCACCTATGATAACCGGTTCAGGCGGACTTACTCTGTCTAAGCATATGGAAATTCCTTTTGTACAGGAAGTAGTAGCCGTCGCTACATCTTTAAAAGACTATGCACCAAGAACTGATGTTGCAATAGAGCTTGGTGGCGAGGATGCAAAGATAATCTATTTTACCGGCGGTATCGACCAACGTATGAACGGCATATGTGCAGGCGGTACAGGTTCATTTATCGACCAAATGGCTACTCTTTTAAAGACTGATGCCGCAGGTCTTAATGAATACGCTAAAAATTATAAGGCTATATATCCTATCGCCGCAAGATGCGGTGTATTTGCAAAAACAGATATTCAGCCTCTTATAAATGAAGGTGCAACTAAGGAAGACCTTTCCGCATCCATCTTTCAGGCGGTCGTAAACCAGACTATAAGCGGACTTGCCTGTGGTAAACCTATAAAAGGAAATGTTGCTTTCCTTGGTGGTCCACTTCATTTCCTTACTGAGCTTAAACAGGCATTTATAAGAACGCTCGGACTTGAGGGAGATGCCATAATCGCACCTGAGCACTCACATCTTTTCGCCGCATCCGGTGCTGCAATGAATGCCCATGCAGATGTGCAGTCCTCTCTCGGAGAGTTAAAAGAAAAACTTTCACATAAAATAGAACTTGAATTTGAAGTAACAAGAATGGAGCCTTTGTTTGCTTCTGAAAAAGAATACGAAGATTTCACTGAAAGACATAACAAACACAATGTGAGGAAAGGTGATTTTGCATCATATAAAGGTGACCTTTTCTTAGGTATAGATGCCGGTTCGACTACAACAAAAGTCGCAGTTATCGGCGACGATGGTTCATTATTATACTCATTTTATAGCAGCAACAACGGAAGTCCGTTAAAGACTGCATTAAAAGCAATGAAAGATATATACTCAAAAATGCCTGAGGGTGCAAGAATAGTACGCTCATGCTCAACCGGTTACGGAGAGGCACTTCTTAAATCAGCACTTCTTCTTGACGAGGGCGAAGTAGAAACTGTCGCACATTATACTGCTGCCGCATTCTTTGACCCTAATGTAGACTGTATTCTTGATATAGGCGGTCAGGATATGAAATGTATCAAGATAAAAAATAACTCGGTCGACAAAGTCCAGTTAAATGAAGCATGCTCATCGGGTTGTGGCTCATTTATCGAAACTTTTGCAAAATCACTCAACTATGAGGTAGCTGACTTTGCAAAGATAGCTTTATTTGCCGAAAATCCTATCGACCTCGGTTCAAGATGCACGGTATTTATGAACTCAAAAGTCAAGCAGGCACAGAAAGAGGGAGCAAGTGTTGCCGACATTTCAGCCGGACTTGCATACTCCGTTATCAAAAATGCACTGCTTAAAGTTATCAAACTTACAGACCCTAAAGACCTCGGAAAACAGGTAGTCGTTCAGGGCGGTACTTTCTACAATGATGCCGTACTCAGAAGTTTTGAGCGTATATCAGGCTGTGAAGCGATAAGACCTGACATAGCAGGTATCATGGGTGCTTTTGGTGCAGCACTTATCGCAAAAGACAGATATACGGGACAGAAAAGCACAATGCTTTCATTTAAGGAAATAAATGAGCTTCGTTTTAAAACATCAATGACGAGATGTCAGGGATGTATAAACCATTGTCTGCTCACGGTAAATGAATTTACGGGTGACCGCAGGTTTATTTCAGGAAACCGCTGTGAGAAAGGACTCGGACTTGAAAAGAACAAAGAACAGATTCCAAATCTTTTTGAATATAAAAATGAGCGTGTATTCAGACATTACAAACCACTTAAAAAGGCTGATGCCCCTAGAGGAGTTGTCGGAATCCCACGCGTATTAAATATGTACGAAAATTATCCATTCTGGTTCACATTCTTCACAAAACTCGGTTACAGTGTAAAACTTTCTCCTGTATCAAGCAGAAAGATTTATGAACTCGGTATCGAGTCGATTCCAAGTGAGTCGGAATGTTATCCTGCAAAACTCGCACACGGTCATGTTACATGGCTTATAAGACAGGGACTTGAATACATATTCTACCCTTGTATTCCTTATGAGCGTGTCGAAGTGCCTGACGCAGGAAACCACTACAACTGCCCTATCGTCACATCCTACGGTGAAAATATAAAAAACAATATTGAGGAATTGCGTGATGATAAGATAAAATACCAGAATCCGTTTATCTCTCTTGAGAGTGAGGAAATACTTACAAAGCGTCTTGTGGATTTCTTCCGTAAAGAAAACGGTATCCCTGCCGCTGAGATAAAAGCAGCAGCACACGAGGGCTGGCTTGAAATGCAGGCTGTTCGTGAAGATATGACCAAAAAGGGAAAAGAGGTACTTCAATATCTCAAAGAAACAGGCAGACACGGCATCGTGCTCGCAGGCCGCCCATACCACAGCGACCCTGAGATAAACCATGGTATTCCTGACCTTATCACATCATACGGTGTTGCAGTTCTCACAGAGGACAGCATTTCAGAACTTTCCGAGGTTGACCGTCCTACTATCGTAATGGATCAGTGGATGTATCATTCAAGACTGTATAAGGCTGCTTCATTTGTTGCCAAAAATGACAATCTTGACCTTATACAGTTAAACTCATTTGGCTGCGGTCTTGATGCCGTTACAACAGACCAGGTGAGCGACATTCTCACAAAACAAAATAAGATATACACTGTATTAAAGATAGATGAAGTAAACAACTTAGGTGCGGCAAGAATCCGTATCCGTTCACTCCTCGCCGCCGTAAAAGACAGGGAACGCAAAAAAATCGAGGCTAAGCGTATTGACACTGCACACCACAGAGTTATATTCACGGAACAGATGAGAAAAGACTACACCATACTCGTACCCGATATGTCTCCTATCCACTTTGAGATACTCGAATCTGCACTTGCTTCCTGCGGTTACAAGGTAGAGGTATTAAAGGCAGACAGCAAATGTATAGATTACGGTCTTAAATATGTAAACAATGATGCGTGCTATCCGTCACTTATCGTTGTAGGACAGTTTATGCAGGCACTTTTGTCAGGAAAATACGACCTCCACAAAGTTGCCCTTATCATCACGCAGACAGGTGGCGGCTGCCGTGCAACAAACTATATAGGATTTATCAGACGTGCACTCGAAAAAGCTGGAATGGGTTATATCCCTGTCATCTCAATGAGTGCCGGAATTGAGAAAAATCCAGGCTTAAAGGTAAATCTCGAAATGGCAAACAAGGCACTCCAGGCACTTATATACGGTGATGTGTTCATGCGTGTGCTCTACAAGACAAGACCTTACGAAAAAGTAAAAGGCTCTGCAAATGCACTCCATGAAAAATGGAAAAAGATTGCTATCGAGTCAGTTAAAAAGGCAAATAAGAAGCAATTTAAGAAAAACATCCAGAATATCGTTAAGGAATTTGATGAACTTGAACTTGTTGACATAAAGAAGCCAAAAGTAGGTATTGTAGGTGAGATACTTGTTAAATTCATGCCGCTTGCAAACAACTTTATAGTTGAGCTTCTCGAAGAAGAAGGTGCAGAAGCCGTATGCCCGGATCTTATCGACTTCTTTATGTATAGCTTATACAACGCAAACTTTAAGGCTGAATACCTCGGCAAGAAAAAATCAAGTGCGATGATAAACAATTTCCTTATATGGTTTATCGAGAGATACCGTAAATGTGCAAATGACGCACTTGCCGCAAGCAAACGCTTCCACCCTACCGTTCCGATTCAGAAACTTGCAGAATACGCTTCACCTATCGTATCATGTGGTAATCAGACAGGTGAGGGATGGTTCCTTACGGGTGAGATGATAGAACTTATAAAATCAGGCGTTCCAAACATAGTCTGCACACAGCCGTTTGGCTGTCTGCCTAACCATGTCGTAGGTAAAGGTGTAATAAAGGAACTCCGTCACCAGTACCCTGACTCAAACATTGTAGCAGTTGACTACGATCCGGGAGCAAGCGAGGTAAACCAGCTTAACAGAATTAAACTTATGCTCTCAACTGCCGGAAAAAACCTGATTGCAGAATCAAAAGATAATGAAGAAACAGCTTAAAAACGGAGTTTTCTAATGAATATACTGATTTGCAGATGGGATATTTTCGTATATCCCGATATACTGGATACTATGAAAAATGAGGGACATCTTTGTGATGTCCTTGATTTTTCTGCAATAAAAATGAGTGATGAAGATATTGCATCTTTTTCCAAAGTGCTTGAAGATAAATTATGTGAAAAAACATCAGAAAAAGAAACAAAATATGATGCTGTTTTTTCAGTAAATTTTTTTTCATATATAGCTGAGGTCTGCCACAGACAAAACATCCGTTATATATGTTACAATGTAGACTCTCCTCTTTTAAATATGCAGCATCCGTCAGTAAATTACAAAACCAACTGTATATATACATTTGACAGCAGTGAAGAAAAACATTTTAACAATAAGGGAACAGATACCGTTCATTACCTGCCACTATGCACTAATACAAAGCGTGTGCAGGCACTTATTGAAAGCAGTCACCATATATCAGATTTAACAGACAATTACTTTATAAAACCAAAAATGTCTGAGTCGACTGCATACGAAAATGTTACTATAAAAAACACAAATTTAAAACAAACAGAAAATTATACAGTTACAAAGTCTGAATACACAAAAAGCTATAAATATAAGTACGATATTTCATTTGTGGGAAATCTCTACGATAAAAACCGCTATGACGAAATGGAGCATATACTCCCCGACTACCTCTGCGGCTACATGGATGCCGCTATCGAAGCACAATTAAATGTAAGTGGAGGTAATCTCTTAAAAAATATGCTCACACCTGAAATTATTGATATGCTCTTGAAATATACAGATATAAAAACGAGCACACAATCCCATGCGGATTTAAAATTCCACTTTGCAACAAGTGTACTCTCACACAAAGCAGCCGCTAAAATGCGTACAATGACACTTAACAGGCTTGCCATGAAATATCCTAAGAATGTCCATCTTTTCACAACAAGCGACACCTCTGCCCTCTTTCCCACGCTCATAAAACATAAAGCCGTGGATTATCTTTTAAAAGCACCGCTTGTTTTTGCAAGTTCTAAAATAAATATAAACATGACAGCACCAAATATCGAAACCGGAATACCTTTAAGAGTATTTGATATACTCGGAGCGGGCGGCTTTCTCATTACTGACTGGAGAGAGGATTTAAAAGACTGTTTCACGATTGGAAAAGACCTTGAAGTTTACGACGGCATAGATGACCTTCTCGAAAAAACGGACTATTATCTGAAACATGAAGATAAACGGACAGCGATTGCAATGCATGGTCTTAAAACGGTGCAAAGCAGGCATGATTATAGTGTGAGGATAAGGGAGATTCTGGGGTAAGAAATACCATCAGGGATGCGTAAATTTATATTTACACATCTATTGATTTCACAACACACTTTTTGTATAATTCATTTAAATAATACATTTTTTGACATTTATTAGTTTAAGTGTTGCCACCATAAATAGTTATAGAAAGGACAGGTGAAATCTATGAAAAAACATCTATCAAAGTTACTTTCATTTTTCTTGTGCATGAGCTTTTTTGTGACAATTTCAAATAAAGCAAATGCAGCAGAAGAAATCATCCCGGTCAACATCTCAGTACAATATGGTCAGACGGAAGCCAGGACAATCCTTGACATGATAAATGAGATGAGAACGAGTGATGATGATGCCTGGTGTTGGGATGAAACCAATACCAAAAAAGAAGTATATTGGGGAGATGCTCTTACTTATGATTATGATTTGGAGAAACTTGCAATGAAGCGTGCAGCGGAACTTGTAATACGGTACGATCATGACAGACCAAATGGTGAATACTTTTCCAGCATTTATAAAGAAGAAAATGTCACTGATTGGCAATCTGTAGGAGAGAATATTGCAATAGGCTATCACTCAGCACAAGCAGTAAATACAGCATGGCGTGAAGATGGTGAAAAATATAACGGACAAGGACACCGCAGAAATATGTTAAATCCTAAGTTTAACTGCGTTGGAATCGGTCATGTAAAATACGATGGCTGTGACTACTGGGTGGAAGAATTTGCATACAGACCTTCTGTCAATACAACTAAAACATCAGCAATTGACAACGAGCAGATTACGGCTATTTCATTAATTAAGAACAAGATTAAAAATATTGAACTATGTTTTGATAAAGATTCATATATTCTTAAAACCGGAGAAACAATAACACCAAATATAAAAACTATGATTAATTATCTGGGAGGTAAGGCATTTGTGGCAGATATACCGGACATTTCTGTCACTGATTCTTCGATTGCCACTTATAGTGATGGGAAAATTTCAGGTGTCAAAGAGGGTAACACAACATTAACGGCATCGTTGTACGGGTTGACAATAACAGATATGCCAACAATAACTGTACATGAATGTGATAATCATTGGAATGATGGTGAAATCACAACAGAACCGACCTGTATAAAAGAAGGCGTAAAAACTTTTACCTGTACCATCTGTGGCGATACTAAAACCGAAACAATAAGCAAGGCAGCAGACAAGCATCTTCACAGCGAAATCCGTGATAAAAAGGACGCTACCTGTAAGGATGAAGGCTATACCGGTGATACTTATTGCACCGATTGCGGTAAGAAAATCTCATCAGGTAAGACGATTGTCAAAACAGACAATCACAACTGGAATACAGGTGAGATTACAACAAGCCCGACCTGTAAAGATACGGGTGTAAAAACTTTTACCTGCACCATATGTGGCAATACTAAAACTGAAACAGTCAAGGCAACAGGACACAGCTTTGGAGAATACAAGGTTGTAAAAAAGCCGACAGCCACTAAAGACGGACTGAAATCCAGAACTTGCACTGTATGTGGAAAAGTAGAGTCTGTGAGAATAGCAAAGACAACCTCTGATAAACAGAATACAAATACTTCAGATAAAAATTCAAATCAAAACACAAATACACAGACAAGCCAAAAGACAAAGACCACGAAAAAGATAAAACTGAACCGCACTAAACTGACTTTGAAAAAAGGTAAAACTTTTAGATTGAAAGTTACTCTAACACCGATAAACAGTCGGGATAAGATTATTTACAAAACTTCAAATAAAAAGATTGTCACTGTCAGCAAAACTGGAAAAATCAAAGCCAAAAGAAAAGGAAAAGTCAACATTACGGTAATTTCAGGTAAAAAGAAAATCGTGTGCAAAATAACAGTAAAATAAAAAACAAATGAATACAAGTATCAATGGCATTTTAACACCCCTGCTTCTCATGATTGAACGACAGGGGTGATTTTTGTTTAATACTTTTAAAATTGTATTATTGTTTAAATTTATTTGCAGATATAGGAAAAATATTTTATTCCCTGCTCTTATTCAGCACCAATTTACGCAACTGCCAAAAATGTCTTATGTGCCATTTTCTTAACAACTCCATTTTCTTCAAAAAAATCTCATTTTATCAAAAAAGGCATTAAATAAAATGGTTTAAATATTAAATTATCTTCCATACCCACATCTTTCTGCGATATTAAATATGCCTTATTAACATTTTGAGAAAATTTCCTGCAAAACTCCTTTATCGACTCATGTTTTCCTGAACCCGATGACTTGATTTCAAATGCATTTAATTTACTTCCCTCAGAAGTCAGAAAGTCCACCTCATAATAATGTGTACTGCCATTTTTTTCCCAAGTATGATAATACAATTCCCTTCCCGATGCAGCAATCATCTGAGCTATAAGATTCTCATAGAGATACCCCAGATTTGCAGGTAATTTATCTGAAAGCATTTTTGCATATATATCATTTTCCGTTACTGGGCGGTCAATAAACATCAAAGTGACAAACAATCCAGTATCAGAAAGATATAATTTGTAACTGTCAAAATCTTTTGTATCAGTCAGACTTACTCTGGGGTCTGTTGAGTTATAACATGGTAAAACTGTTTTTGAATCTATCAATTCGTACAATAATTCTTCCGTTTTTATATTATTTTTCTTTCCGATTGCCGTCGTAATCCGATATTTTTTTACATCTTTTGAAAGTTGTGCGGGGATAGAATGATACATTGCCGATATTCTCCCTGATGTATCAATTTTTTTAAAATCTTCCTCATACAGAGAAATTATCTGTCTTTTAACCATATCAATTTTTGAAAAATTTTCCCCATTTATATATGCTTCTACTGCCTGCGGCATACCGCCCACTGCCATATATATTCTCAAATCTCTCATTAATCCTTCAAGATATTATACATCATATTTGTAACTTTCTTCAAAGTTATATTTGCCGCTTTTGTAACTTTCTTCAAAGTTATATTTGCTGTTTTTGTAACTTTCTTCAAAGTTATATTTGCTATTTTTGTGACTTTCTTCAAGATTTTTCTCTTTTATTCAAAAACTATTCAACTTTTAGTTCTCATCTGACCTTACAGTTCGGTCATTTCCACTTCGTTGCCATATTCTTTTATTAATCTTATTAAATCATCTGCCTGCAAATAAATCGTAGCTGTATTATCATTTGGATGCACAGCTATCTTTTTACCTTCAAATTCTCTTTATCTAAATAAACATCTATACTCTTTCTACCTGTATAAAACAATATTGGGAGCAAAGTTATTCTGCCCCCAACTAAAATCACTAATCAGCATATTTCCACGCACTTCTTATATTTTCTAACTTATATTTCTTAAAACAAGATACCTTACGACCCAAAATAATTACTGTCAAAGCCTGTCTTTTCAGGTTCTTTTGGTGCGTTTTTATTTACTTCCGCATTGCTGCTTTCCTGTTCTGCCACTTTGTTATTATTTATGTCGCCACTGTTTTCTCCATCTGCGTTACCGCTGAATATATCTTTTACATCCCTGTTTTTATCATATCCGTTTGGATTTCCAAATATATCGTCACCGGACATTCCCATCTGGCTCTCCATCTCTTTTCTAAGTTCTTCAAATTCAATCTCATTCTGACTCGGCTGCTCGCTCTTTTCTATAAGTTTTCCTTTGCTGTCAAGGTGTTTGCCTACGATAAATATTGCAATGATAAGCACTATCGTTATCGCAAAACCGCCCTCCATTCCAAAACTTCCACCGTTTATAACAGATGCACCGCCCTCTGCTGATGTCGATGTAAAGATAGAACTTGTAATCTTATTTCCGCTGACGCTTATTCCGTAAAGATTGCCCTGAACAAAATTCCATACACTGTGGAATGCTCCAACTATCCATATGTTTTCACAATCTACAAATAATAGTGCCGCAAACAATCCATATAAGAAAAGATTAAACATTGCAAGACCGTCAACACCACTGTTCATGCCGTGAAGCATTGCAAAGAAAAAAGCACTAAATATAGCAGCGTTTATCACATGGTATCTCCTTGTCAATGACACGAATAAATAGCCTCTGCAAAGAACTTCCTCTGCCATTCCCTGAATCATATAACCTATAAAATAACCTATGATATAGATTACCGGGATATTTTGTGCTATGCCATCAAAAGTAATGCTTCTTGTGAGGATACAGATAAGGTATGCCACCGAAAATGCGACAAGTGATAAAATCATTCCTTTAAAATAGCTTAAAATTGCACCTTTTTTCTTAAAACCGAGTGTATTTAATTTTCTCTTTTCAACAAACCTGCAATACAGACATACTACTACTATTATCAACAATTCTGAGATAAGTGTTACTATAGTCATCCACTCAGGCATATTTGATATAAGCTGCATCATCTTGTTTATATCAGGCTGACCTGATGTTATCATATCTATATACTCATTATTTCCAAGCATATTTGCCATCATTGCAGGTACCTGAATAATACCGCCTGCCATAGAGCCGACAATAAATAGTGCTATCGCAATACAGATTTCTGCAAATATTCCATGCCCTCTTTTTACTGCTGCCGCCTGCATAAATTTAGGTTTTCTGATTTCTTTCATAATGTTAAAACTTTTGTTCCTCTCTTTAAATTTACTTTTTTACTTTAACCTTCTTAACCGTTGACCACTTACCATACAAACGCTTTCCTTTTTTCAGCGTATAACCTCTTACTTTTATATAATAAGTTTTTTTCTTCTTTAGCCCTGACAAAGTGTAAGAACATTTCATTGTTGCTTTTGTCTTTGGTTTTCTAAAGCTTTTATAAATAGAATATTTAACCTGATAGACAAGTGCTTTGCTCTGTTTTTTCCATGTAAGCTTTATCTTCTTTTTTGATACATTTTTTGCCTTTGTTATCTTAACTTTTCCCGGTGCAACAATTTTTTTGTCAACAACAGTTATACTTTTTTTAGTCGTTACAACCGTAGGCTTTGTAGTTGGTGCATTTGTCACCGTCACATCTGCTCCAGGTGTTGTCCTCGGTGTAAGCGTCGGAGCCGGATTTGTCGGCACCGGATTTGTTGTAGCAGGTGTATATGTAACAGACGGTGAAGTTGACGGCATAGTCGTTTTGTCAGGATTAGCCGGTTCTTCCGTTGAAATGACTGTTGCTGTCGGCTCTGGTGTAAATATTGTTGATGGCGTAGTTGTAACTGTCTCCCCCGATGACACGCTTGAACCTGATGTCGCCATTACTTTATAGCTTCCGGTGCTTTCTGCCGCTTTTACACTCCAATCCGGTGCAAACTGTGGCAAAAGACCTAATATAATACAAAATGTCATAAACAATGCTGTTATTTTTTTATCCTTTTTTTTCATAACCGCCTCCGTAAATTCTTTTTTAGTTAATCCGTTAATCCCTCACACATTTTGCATGGTGCTTTATCTTAAACATTTCCTTCCATATAGCAGGATGGAAAAGTATAAGGAGTGGGAATAATTCAAGTCTTCCTGCAAGCATATCAAATATAAGTACCAGCTTTGACAATACATTAAAATGACCGAAATTGCAAGTCGGTCCCACAAGGGCAAGTCCCGGACCTATATTATTCATTGTTGCCGCTACCGCCGTAAAGTTTGTTATAAGGTCTTTATCTTCAATTGACAATACAAATACCGATGCTGCAAATAATATAAAAAATGTTATAAAAAATACATTTACCGAGCGAACGACCTCGTGCTCTACCGGTTTTTTGTCAATCTGAATTTTCTTGATACATTTAGGATGTATATACGACTCTAAATCTTTTATAATTGTTTTTATGAGTATTATAAATCTGGATACTTTAATTCCGCCGCCTGTACTTCCGGCACATGCACCACAAAACATCAGAAATACGAGAACAGTTTTACAAGTCTGCGACCACTTGTTGAAATCAACACTTGAAAATCCTGTTGTTGTGATAATTGATGCAACCTGAAATGATGCCTGTGTAAGTGCATCAAAAAAAGACTTTGTCGTATCTATTATATGACAGAATATAATTCCTACTGCCGCTATTATGATAAGAAAATAATATCTTACTTCCTCCATCTTAAATGCTTTTTTAAACTGTTTATATAAAATATAATAATATGCATTGAAATTTACGCCAAATAATATCATAAATATTGTAAGCACCCACTGTATATATGTCGAATAACTTGCTGCACTGTCATTTTTGATACCAAATCCACCTGTTCCTGCTGTTCCAAATGCCGTCGCAAGTGAGTCAAATAAAGGCATCTTTCCTATACATAAGAATATTATCTGAACAACCGTAAGTGTAATATAGATTATATACAATATCTGTGCGGTATGTTTTACTTTAGGCACGAGTTTGCCAACAGATGGACCCGGACTTTCAGCTCTCATAAGATTTATTCTTGAGCCGCCTCCAAGTGGTATTATTGCAAGCAGAAATACAAGTACACCCATTCCCCCGAGCCAGTGTGTAAAACTTCGCCACATAAGCGTGCAATGAGAAAGTGCCTCAACATCGCTTAATATGCTCGCTCCCGTTGTCGTAAAACCTGATACAGTCTCAAAAAGTACATCTATAAGAGATGGTATCTCGCCTGTCAATATAAACGGAATACATCCAAAAAAACTCATAAATATCCAGCTCAGTGCCGTAGCCACGCAGCCCTCTTTAAGATAAAATACAGAACTGTTTGCCTTTTTGTGAGTCATAAGCATACCGAGTAAAAAAGTGACAATGCCAACACCTAGATAGACAAACCCTTCTTTTTCCATGTAACAAAGTGCAACAATGCACGGAAGCAGCATAAATGCTGCTTCCACCTTTAAAACACTGCCTAAAATATATCTTATAATCGACCTGTTCATTTTTTAATCTCCCCGAATTAAAAAATCTTAATTCTTATAAATATTTATACTTTTCAAAATCTGAAAAAACTTAACATACACCAAAAATCACTCTAAAATATCAAGAATAGTATTAAATCCGGTCTGCGTTGTGATTATCATAACGGTGTCATTTACCTGTATAAAGTCTTGCCCTGTCGGTATGATTATCCTGCCGTTTCTGTTTATAAATGAAATAAGCACTCCTTTTTTTATATTTAGATCCATAATTGCTTTATTTGTCACCGCTGAGGCTTCTTCCACTGAAAATTCTATAGCTTCTACTCTTGAATCACAAAGCTGGTAAAGTGTCTGGATATGATTGCTCTTTGAAGCATTTTTCGCCCTTACATAAGCTATTATCGCCTCTGATGTAATATATTGCGGATACATTATGCTTCCGAGGTCAAGATTGTTTATAACACTTTTAAAATTTGTTCTCGTTATCTTAGTGATAACTTTTGCATTTGAAACCTGCTTTGCATGAAGCGTGAGCATTATGTTCTCTTCATCTATTCCGGTAAGAGGTATAAATGATTCAACATTTTCTATACCCTCCTCAAAGAGCACTTCCTCGTCTGAACCGTCAGCGTTTATTATGACCGCTTTTGGCAGAAGGATACTTAGTTCCTCGCATCTTGCCTTGTTTTGCTCAATTATCTGCACTGAGATTCCCATACCAAGAAGCTGGTTTGCAAGATAATATGCAGCCTTTCCACCGCCTACTATCATCGTATTTTTAACCTGTTTAGTTTTTAATCCGAATTTCTGCATAAAACTCTTTACGGTCTTTCTGTGAGCCACAAATGACAAAATATCACCTTTCTGCATCACAAAATCTCCCCATGGGATATAAACTTCACCGGCTCTTTCTATCATACAGATAAGTACATTTGCAATACCTCTTTTTCCAAACTCCTGTATTGAAATGCCATCGAGCATACTTCCCTCTGTTATTTTCAATTTGATAAGTTCAGCCTGTCCGTGTGCAAATGAGTTTACCCCAAGTGCTGTCGGCAGACAAAGAATCCTTGTCGCTTCTATGGCGGCTTCAAGCTCCGGATTTATTATCATCGTAAGTCCTAACTTTTCCCTTAAATAGCTTGCCTCCGTACTATAATCAGGTGTTCTTACCCTTGCTACCGTATCACACTGGCTTACATGTTTTGCGACTGTGCAGCACAAAAGGTTAAGCTCATCAGAATCCGTGACTGCAATGAGCATATCAGCCGCTTCAATTCCTGCCTCCATCTGTACACTGTAACTTGCTCCATTTCCCGCAAGTCCCATAATATCGTACTGATTTGCTATCTCCATGACCTTTTCACGGCTTCTGTCTATAATGGTAATATCATGTCCCTCTTTGCTAAGTTGTCTTACAAGTGCATTTCCAACCTTTCCACATCCTACGATTATGATGCTGAGTCCTGATTTTACCGGTTTCTTAAATTTCATTATCTTCTTAACTCCTTTTTTAAGATAAACTTTTCAGTCGAATATCCGCAATCCGTTCTGCAATTTGCTCATAACATATGATAGACTTATCCTAGTACATAATATGCGTTTTGTCAAAGCCAAAAATAAGTTTTATGAATATTTCTGTCAATATCCATAAAACTTACCCTTTTTAATGCTTTTTATATTTCTTTTCTAATGTATCTATCTCTCCATATACTGTTTCCCTTACCTTTTCACTATCACACTCGATTCCGTTTTTTCCCATAATGAAAATCTTGAAAAAAAGTCCGAGACTTATCGATGCAAATATGTTTATAAGTGAGAGTATATCATCATCACTTTCCACATTCAGACTGTTTTTATCTATATACTTAAACATTATTCCTTTGGGCGTTTTTGCTTCTTCTAACTTTCCTTTCATCCTTTCACTCACTATCATGTCAAACACCCACGGCTGTGAAAACATTCTTTTCATGCCATTCATTTTTTCGCTAAATCCTGCCGAGATTATACAGTCCATTGCCATTCTCATAAATGCAAATATATCACCGTTGCAGTCTTTTATGAAATTTTCAACAAAATCAAATGCTTCATTTTTATGCGTATCAACAATATATAGAAATATATCTTTTTTATCCTCAAAATACTGATAAAAACTTCCTCTTGGTATCGCCGCCTCTTTTATTATTCGGTTTATGGATGCCGCCTCGAATGAATTTTCAAGAAACTCACGCTCAGCAGCAGCCATTATCCTTTCTCTTTTTTCATCAGGCAGCCTGTAAAATGTTTCCTTTGGCATTTTTACTCTCCATCTGTCAGATAATCCTGTGCTTCATCAGGTATATCATCCATATCATCACTTCCGGTATCTATATCCTTTGGCTGTTTACGATATAGAATATCATACATTATAGGCACTATGTAAAGTGTCATAAATGTTGAATAGATAAGACCGAAGCATACGACTATCGCCATACCCTGCTGCATTGCATTTCCTGCATCCTGTGAGAATACCATAACACTCATTGACAGAATTGTCGTAAGTGCCGTCATAAGAATAGGACGCATACGAGTCTTACCTGTTCCTACAAGTGCCGCACGCTTCTCAACACCGCCAATCCTGAGTTTGTTTGCATAATCAACAAACACGATACCATTGTTTACGACTGTTCCCATAAGTATCATAAATCCCATCATGGACATTGCCGAGATTGACTGTCCGAATGCGAGAAGTCCTAACATACCACCCGTAAATGCAAGCGGTATCGTAAAGATAATGATAAATGGTGAGAGTAAACTCTGAAACTGTGCCACCATTACAAGGTATATGAGCAGAAGTCCGAGTGCAAGTGCCTGGACAAGCTGTGCCATCATATCATTTACCTGCGTTGACGAACCTCCTATCTCAGCAGTATATCCATCCGGCATCTTATACTTATCTATCTTTTTCTGAAGTTCTCTTGAGAGAAGTGCCGCATTCTCATTTTCGTCTACATCAGCCGAAACAGTTATCATCTGGGACTGATTTTCTCTTGAAAGAGTCTGTGCAGCCTTTCCCTCGTCTTTCTTTGCAAATTTTGAAAGCTTGTAAGTTTTTTTCTTATCATTACCATTTGAGTCTTTTGTTGTCGCGGTAACTTCGGCTTTCATAAGATTTTCGTATGTAAGTTCATCTGTCTTATTTACAAGTTTTACGTCAACATCCGTATCATCAACATTTAATGTTATTGAGGTTTTGTCTGTATTGATGCGTGCCGCAAGCTGCTGGTATATTCCCGCAACCGTAAGTCCTGCGTTTGCAACCTTGTTTTTGTCAAGTGTAAGATGTATCTCTTTGTCTGAGTCCTCAAGACCATTTTTTGCATTACTGCATCCGTCAATGCTGTTTAACATCTTCTTATAGTCATTGCTCAACTCGACAAGTTTATCCATATCGTCACCGTAGATATTGACTTCAAGCCCCTGACTCATCATACTTCCCATACCTCCGAGTGCTGATGATGAAACCGTAAGTTCCTTACACTTTATGTCTTTTGTGTTTTTCTCAATAGTCTTTCTTATCTTCTTAAACTGCTTTGTAGTCTTAATATCACTCTTTGTTATTATATTGAAAGTAAAACTTGTGTAATTGTCTGATGCCGCACCAAGCGAACCGGACATAGCACTTGCATTTCCGTCCGTAACACCGACTTTGTCAATTCCATCAACTTTCATTATAGCTGCCATAACCTTATCGGCAGTCTTATATGCACTCTTCTTGCTGGTTTTCTTGTCAACTTCAAGACTTACGGAAATCTGGTTACTCTCCATGCTGTCCATCATTACAAGTCCCATTCCTGAAAGTTTCCACACACATACCACTAGAATCCCTATTGCAATGATAAGCGGTATTGCTTTATGTTTAAGGAAAAATTCAAGCGACTTTCCGTAGGCATCTTTTATTTTATCAAAAAGTTTGTGCTTAGGATTCTTTACTTTCTTAAGCATTATAGAGCCCATAGTAGGTACTACCGTTATCGCAACAAGAAGTGAAGCGATAAGTGAATATGATATTGTGAATGAGAACGGTATGAGCATCTGGCTTACAGTTCCTGATGTATATACCATAGGCAGAAATACACATATAGTTGTTATGGTCGATGCTATGATAGGTCCAAGCACCTGTTTTGTTCCCTGTACTGCTGCCCTCGGTGCTGATAGACCTTTGCTTCTAAGTCGATAGATATTCTCCATAACTACAACCGAGTTGTCAACAAGCATACCTATTCCGAGACAAAGACCTGCAAGCGACATTACATTTATGTTTATTCCGGTGAAATACATTATAACAAGTGCAAAGAGTACACTGAACGGAATACTAAATGCCACGACTATAGTTGGTCTTACATCCTTAAGGAACAACGCAAGCACGATAATCGCAAGCACCGCACCCATAACAATACTGCTTAAAACACTTGAAATGATATTTTTTATAAAGTCACCCTGATTACTTAACGGTGTTATTGAAAGTCCTTTATATTTTCCCTCAAGTTCCTTAAATGAGTCTGTAAGTGCATTTGTTACATCACTTGTACTCGCCGTACTTGATTTGTATATAGCAAGCATAACCGAATCCTTGCCGTTAATCTTTGCATACTGGTCACCTACATTGTCAACTGTAACAACATTTGCAACATCAGATATTCTTATTGAACCAACACCTTTTACTTTTGTAAGCACCATGTTTTTAATCTGTTTTGCATTCTCATAGTTTTCACCTATCTGTATAAGCCACTGGTCATCATTTTTGTCATCAATATATCCGGCAGGCATTGAAAAGTTCTGTGCCGTGATAAGCTGTGACAATGTATCAAGTGTAAGAAGCGAATCAAGATTTGCATTTTCAAGTGCTGCATCTTTTGATTCGTCAAGCTGCTTCTGTGCATCTTTAAGTTCCTTCTTTGCATTTGCTATCTCTTTTTTAGCCGCCTGCATCTGAGCCTGTGCTGAACCAAAGCCTGCTGATGCCTGATATCCTCCGACAACTGCCTGCTCCTGTTTTTTATCCATGCCCTTCATCTTCTCATTAATCTTGTCAACCATTGCCTGTGCAACTTTAATCTCAGTCTTTAAGTTGGCAAGTTCCGTGTTTATCTGAGGCATCCTTACTTCAGCAATATCATAAACCTTTTTCATTGATGCAACAGTGAGTTTCTTTACAGAATCTCCCTGACCCATCTTTGTGAGCCAGCTCTTAAATTTGTTAAACTCATCCGGATGGTTTATAGCATCTTTGACATTTGTAGGAATCGTTATATTGCTCATCTTAGCTGCATCACCTAGTTTTTCGTTAAATGTCTTAAACATTCCATTTAATGATTTATATGTAGCAGGGATTTTTGCATCATTATAAGCTTTTTTCTCAGCCATAAGAGCCGTTTTATTTGCCTTAAGACTTGTGAGTGATGACTCATAAGATGCCTTCATTGCCTGAGCCTGATTCATTGCAACAGAGGCTTTTGCGAGTTTGCTCGTCGTGTTCTCCTGCTTGCTGCTTAAATTTCCCTCCTGCTCTTTTAACTTAGCATTTCCCTCATCTAATTTCTTTTTAGCTTTGTCTATCTTCTTCTGTGCATCCCTCAATTTTTTATTTGTATGCATCAGAATATCCTCATTGACTTTATCAATCTTTTTCTGGTTTAAGCGTACCTCAATGGTATCATTTATATTTCCTGTCTCCGTGATACTTGCCACACCGTTCTGTCTCTTTAGATACGGAATGACAACTTTGTCGGTAAACGCTGTAACATCTTTAATATCCTTGCCGTCATAACCAACACTTACCGCCATCGTAGCCATCATATCGGCACTTATCTCCATAAGGTTCGGCGTGCCGCAATCATCCGGAAGGTCAAGCGAATTAAGTGCCTTAGATACCCTTACAAGAGCGGCATCCATATCGGTATCATCCGAAAACTCAAGCATTGTCATGCCATAGTTACTGCTTGATGTACTAGACACCTTATTAACACCACTTATCGTTCCAAGTGCATCCTCGACAGGCTTTGTCACATTGTCCTGCACCTTCTGAGGTGAAGCACCCATCTCCGTAGTGATAACTGCAAGATACGGCATCTCCATATCCGGCATAAGATTTGTCTGCATCTTACTGAGGCTGACACCACCAAATGTCAGAACTATAACAATAGCCACCAGCGTAAGATACGGCTTCTTAACAAACATTTTTGTCATGGTCTTTAACTTTCCTTTCTTAATAGGCTACAAAGCGAAACTGTTGTAAGCTGTGTTGATTGAGCAGATATAACATATAATAAAGTAAAATGACAGTTTCGCATATACTTTATAGCATATAAATTAAACACACTATATAGTCTACTTATTTAATCTGCCAATATGACAAGGTGTCATATTCAACAAACGCAATTATATATGACACCCTGTCATATGTCAATAAAAAAAAGTGCTAGTTTATCTTAATTTAATAAACTACCACTTTTATTGATATTTTTTTATAATAGGTACTTAAGGTGCGTTTTTTGCACATTTATGTACCGCTACGCAGTTCTCCGAGGCGAGAGCCGTCTATTTGTCGTATAATATCCACCTCACCGGCGTCCGTTGTTCATCAGTCAATCATCTCCCCTATCTCCCGCTCCGTCTTTTTTATCTCCTGCTCAAATTCCCTCGCCGACATCCTGTATGCCCCCGAACCTATTACTATCATCTGCTCCAGTCCATCCGATGTTGCAACTGTTACATTGTGTTTTTTCCCTATCTCATGCGTTACTTTTTCTATATACATATCTGCCGTCTCAGCCTCTTTTGTATAGACCACATTTATATTGTGGTATTTTGATACTTCTCCGGGATTTCCCTTTACTTTGTAAGCATCAAATACAAGTATAAGTTCGCACCCCTTAAACCCCTGATAATTGCATAATATATCCATGAGTTTTGTTCTTGCCGCTTCAAGATTTTCTTTTGACAGGTCATTTAATTCTTTCCACGAGAAGATGATATTATAACCGTCTACGAGAAGATACTGTTTTCCTGATTTTTGGCTTTTTTCATGTCTTTTTAAATACTCCACGCCTCCAGCATCATAAACTGACTCTTTCGGCTTTTTAGACCATTTTTTTCTCTCATAGCCAAATCTGCCCTCAGTGTCATTTCCACCACCTTTTCCAGATGCACTTTTTCCAAATGTTCTCTCGAATATGGCCTCTAGCTCCTTATCCTCCTCTATAGAACCTCCGGTACTCCCTTTAAATGCACCGCTGCGTATTTTTGCTGCCTTATATATCTCCTCATCAGATATAACACTGTCATTCTCATCCTCTCCCATATCTACGGCAGCTTCAAGATGCATATAATCTTTTACTTCATGCCACGGCACATAAAATCCCGAACCGTGTGCACAGAACACCGAACCAGTCGGATTGTTTATATCAGCATCAGGATCATACATTTTTTCCGCCACTATCGCATCCTGGTCTTTACACGGTCTGTAGCCTTTAAGCGTACAAGTGAGTCTGCCTTTTCCCGCCGTATATGAATTTACCTGCATCATATAACCGCTCATCTGTGCAACTGGAGCTATTCCCGTAAACTCAGAGTTTTCACCCTTTTGGAACGGTCCCTCAAATTTAGCACCCATTCTGTCAAGATCAGTCATTGCTCTGCCTACGCTGTCTGCCGGAACTTCAAGCTTGAATGAATAATAAGGCTCTAAAAGTACATTTTCCGCCTGCATAAGACCTTGTCTTATCGCCCTGTAGGTTGCCAGTCTGAAGTCACCGCCCTCCGTATGCTTTTCATGTGCTCTCCCAGACATAAGCGTTATCTTTATGTCAGTTATAGAAGAACCTGTAAGAACTCCCAGATGTTCCCTCTCGTCTATATGCGTCATTATAAGTCTCTGCCAGTTCTTATCAAGCTTATCCTCGCTCGCCTGCGTTTCAATCGTTATGCCGCTGTCAGGCTCTCCGGGTTCAAGTTTCAAGTGAACTTCCGCATAATGTCTCAACGGTTCAAAGTGTCCTACACCCTCAACCGTGCTTGCTATCGTTTCCTTATAGACTATGCTTCCCTCACCAAACTCAACTCTTGTATGAAATCTGTCCCATATGAGATTTTTGAGTACATCTATCTGAACCTCACCCATTATTCCCGTGTGGATTTCCTGAAGTTCTTCATTCCACACGACATGAAGTCCCGGCTCTTCCTGTTCAAGAGTTTTCATATCATCATAAAGTTTATGTATATCGTCATTTTCCTGCGGTGTGACCTTGTATGTCATAACAGGCTCTAATACAGGCATCTCAGAGTTTGTTTCTATTCCGATACCCATACCCGGATATGTCTTTTCAAATCCAGTCACCGCACATATCCGACCGGCTCTAACTTCATCAACAGACATGAATTTATTTCCTGAATATATCCTTAACTGATCTGCTTTTTCATCAAGCTGTTCAATATACATTTTTGACTTGAGCACACCACCCGTCACTTTCAGATAAGTTAGCCTTTTATTTTTGTCATCCCTCGAAACTTTATATACTTTTGCTCCAAATTCTTTGGGATATTCTTTTTTTAATGTATATCTTTCTAGTCCGTCAAGAATTTCCCCGACACCATCAAGTTTCAGAGCTGAACCAAAATAACATGGAAAAAGTTTTCTCTCGGAAATAAGTTTTTTTATATCATCATCATCTATATTTCCGCCATCCATATATTTTTCAAGCACTTCCTCGTCACAGACCGCTATATTCTCAAAAAATGTGTCATTTTTTTCAGCCGAAAAATCCACACATTCACTTCCAAATCTCTCCGTGATACCTGACATTATATCTTCTTTATTGCAATCTCCAATATCCATCTTATTAACAAAGATAAAAACCGGGACATCATATCTTTGTAATAGTCTCCACACAGTCTCCGTATGACTCTGTACTCCGGCAGGTCCGCTTACAACAAGCACCGCATAATCAAGCACTTGCAAAGTTCTCTCCATCTCTGCCGAAAAATCCACATGTCCCGGTGTGTCAAGCAAGGCTATGTCAAGGTCTTTCCACCCAAACATAGCCTGCTTAGAAAATATTGTTATTCCTCTGTCCTTTTCCATAGAATATGTATCAAGAAAAGCATCCTTATGGTCAACCCTGCCGAGCTTTCTTATACTTCCGGAAAGATATAACATAGCCTCCGAAAGAGTTGTCTTGCCCGAATCAACATGGGCAAGCATCGCCAAAACAATATTATTTTCCAAAATATTCCTCCAATTTATCTCAATGTCCTTTTTAATTCAAACCTAACGCTTCTTTTGCAAGCATATCTGCCATATCATTATATTTATCATTTGAATGACCTTTTACTTTTATAAAACGGACATGGAGTTTATCTTTTATGCCGTCATAAAATGCTTTATAAGCCTTTGTCCCCTCTTTATTTGTCTTCCAATCACCGAGACACCATCTTGCAATCCCCTCATAGTCATGATAAATAGCTATATTGTCAAAACCATTTTCAATGGCATAACGCATAGCCGCCTCAGCACCCTTTATCTCCCCTGCAACATTTCTCATCGCTGCAAGCTCTTTATCATTCATTTTTTCGTTAAATGTGATTTCTTTTCCTTCATTTAAAATAACCACACCATACGAAAATTCTTTCGTAACAGAATTATAACTTCCGTCTACATATGCCACAAGTGCTTCAGATGTATCTTCACCTGCAATGCCATCATTCAAATATGCCGTCGCATCCTGCATACTTGTAAAACTTTTATACTTTGCTCCAGAATATCCGTCAACCTGTTTTTTACACTCAGCCCAGCTTGCAAATACTCCGGTACTTCTACCCTCTTTTACTGCATAAAACTTTCCAGCCATACACTACCTTTCTCTTTCTTTCCTTATGTAATATAAAATCTAAAACATTTTACCTGAAATTATCACTCATATGTTCAAGTTCTGCAACAAGCTCCATAGTATCTATAGTCTGCTCATCAAGAAGCCGCCTAAGATTTTTCTGTGTATCATACAAATCGATAACATTTTTCACCCTTTTTTGTACTATCTGCGGATAAAAAGGTTTTGTAATAAAATCACTCACACCATACTCAAATGCTTTCATTTCATTTTCATAATTTGCTTCTACTGTTACAATAATAACCGGTATTTCAGATATAAAGCCATAATCTGACATAAACTCAAGTACATCAAATCCGGATTTTTCAGGCATTATAAGATCTAACAATATCAGGGATATATTTAACTGCTGCTCATCGATTATATCAATAGCTCTCTGTCCGTTTTCAGCCTCAATTATATTGTAATCGTCTTCAAGATACCGTTTAAGTAATACTCTGTTGGTCAATGCATCATCGACTATTAAAATGGTCTTTGTTTCCATAATTTCTCCTATTTTCTCTGACACCGGATGATTTAGCTTTAATTTCTATCCATTTACTATATTATCATAAGTCTTTTTTTCAGCAATAAGTCTTTCGTAAGTCGGACTAAGTCCATCAATCATACCATTTCTCAAGGGCTCAACAAGTTCAACAACTATGTCAAGCATTGAATCAAGTCCCATGTTTGCAGCGAGTCCCTTCAAAGTATGTGCACTTTCAAAAGCAGCTTTTACATTTTTCTGCTCAAGAGCTTCGCCCAGTTCCCTAAAACTTGAATCACCTAACATCTCTATGAGGCACTTTTCATAAAAATCTTCATCACCTAAAAACCTCTCCAAAGTCGTATTCATATCACAACCGTATTTTGAAAGTTCATCCGTAATCCGGCTCATAACATCACCTTCCTTTATCTTTTTGTTCTAAGATACCCGGATATATAAATTATTCCGGGTATCCTTTCTTATGGTATATATAACTTTTACTGTGCGATAACTGCGTTTATTCTCTCGTTCATCTGCTCCTCGCCCATAATGTGTACAATAGACCAAAGGTCAGGTGTATTCGCACGGCCTGTAATAGCGATTCGCACTATCTCCGCTATGTCTGAGACATTTCCTTTATATTTTTCAGGATCAGCCTTGTATGCTTTCATATCAGATGCATAACCAAGCTTATCTGCTATCTCTTTAAGTTTGTTAAACCATTGCGAATTGTCATCATCGTGGCTGTAACTTGCCTGATACTCCCTAAGCACTTCATCAACCGTAACCTTATCTGCCTTAAACTCATCTTTCTCCTGTTGCTGCTCAAGATCAAAGAAATAAGCTATCATCTCAAATACCTGTCTTGCATAAACAAGGTCTTTTCTTCTTCGTTTCATGCCAACACCCATGTAAAGTCTCAATATTGCAAGCATTTTTTCCTTGTCTGCAAACCATACCTTACACTTTTCAGGCTCATTTTCGCAAGCCCAGTCATATAAGAAATCATAAACTTCATCTTCTGAGAGCTTTGAAAGTTCATTCTTACAAATGTTGTGAAGCTTGTCCTTATCAAACAAAGCACCTGATTTACTCATATTGTCAACTGAGAACGGGAACTCATTTATATCCTTGTCAGGGAATTTGTCATGCCACTCCTCAAAGTTTGAATTGAGAAGAGTGAGAAGATAAACTTTCATACAATATGGATGATAACCGTCTTTTCTGTAGTAATCAAGTGAGAGTTCAGGGTCTTTTCTCTTTGAAAGCTTTCTCTTTCCACCTGTCTCCTCATCAAATTTCATAAGATGTGCCGTATGTCCGTACTTTGGCATCTTAAATCCGAGAAGATTGAAAAGCTCATAGTGTGTAGGCACTGATGCGAGCCACTCACCACCTCTGATTACCATGGTAGTTCTCATAAGATGGTCATCAACTGCGTGTGCAAAGTGATAAGTCGGAACTCCGTCCTGCTTTAATATGACAATGTCGTGTATATTCTCAGGAAGTTTTATCTCTCCTTTTATGCTGTCGACAAATGTAATCTCTTTGTCAGGCTGTCCCTGTGAGCGGAGTCTTACGACATAAGGCTTGCCATCTTTAATATTCTTTTCAATCTCTTCATATGAGAGATTGCGGCAGGTTGCATATTTTCCGTAATATCCTGTAAGCACCTTGTCTTTTTCCTGCTGCTCTCTTACTTTTGAAAGCTCGTCCTCTGTGCAGAAACAAGGATAAGCAAGCCCTTTTTTTACAAGTTCCTTGACATAAGTGTGATATATCTCAACTCTCTGTCTCTGGAAATAAGGTCCGTAAGCATTGCCCTCGGCTGAATCCTCAAAACCTGCTCCCTCATCAAATTCAATATCAAAATAGCGGAGTACATTTATGATAGTCTCGACTGCTCCCTCTACTTTTCTCTTTGCGTCAGTATCTTCTATACGAAGATAAAACACTCCTTTTTTTCTGTGTGCGATACGCTCATCGGCAAGTGCACTGTAAAGGTTGCCAAGATGAATAAATCCTGTAGGACTTGGTGCCATTCTCGTTACTTCTGCACCCTTTGGCAGTTTTCTATATGGAAATTTTTCCTCGTAATATTCCGGTGTCTTTAACTCCTCCGGAAATAATAAATCTGCTAATTTCTGATTGTCCATTTTATCTCTCCATTTCTAACTGTTTTAAAATATGCATTATATCTTTTCTCAGATATTTAACTTATATAATTTATATATAATCTATTTTACACATACGCAGGCGGTTTGTAAAGAACGACAGCAAAATCAATGTCCTTTTCTATTTTAGTTTATCCTAATAAAATTTTACGCAGCTTGCAAAATCATAAAGGCAGTGTTGTTTATGTTTCTCATCTATATTGACTTACGATATTTTTGTGGGGTCATACTCATTTTCTCTTTAAACACCCTGTAAAAATAACTCATATTTCTAAAACCACAGTCGTAAGCTATGTCCGTCACACTTTCCTCTGTCTCCCTCAGCCTTGAACACGCATATTCTATTCTTATCGCATTTATATACTCCGTCGGTGTCATATGATATGTTTCTTTAAAAATCCTCAAAAAATGTCTCTGCGAATAACCTGCTTTTTTTGAAAGTTCCTCCACCGATAAACCCTGTCTGAAATTTTTTTCAATCCATGTTATGACCTCGCCGAGCTGTAACGGCAGTATCTTTTTTTCATTTTCATCACTGCTTAACCTGTAAATCCTAGAAAGCGTCACCAGAATCTCCATAAATTTTGAAATCAGCAATGTTTTATATCCCTCTTTTTTTAATTTATACTCATTGTTCATAACAGCAATCTCTGCCTTTATTTTCTCAAATTCTTCTTTTTCAAGTGACATTCTTCCGGTGAAATGATGATTTTTCACAAGCCCCGGTTCAATATAAAACAACGCCTGAAACCCACTCATCCTGCTTATGTCGTATTTTCTCAGATTAAAATATTCCTCCCTGAACATTATATTGCATATCCTGAAATTATGCGTATCAAGATAACCGTGCTTCGTATCGCCGTGCACGATAAAAACCTCGCCCTTTTTAACGGTCATCTTCTCATCCTCAACGATATGGCAGGCTTCACCCGAAAGAACTATCGTAAGCTCCGAAAAATCCCTATGGCTGTGAACAGACAGACTGTCCTCGTGCCTGCCATACTGGATAAAAAACGGAAAATCACTGTCACTTGTAAACTCACTTAATTCATAAACCTTAAAATTCTCCACTCTAACTCCTCCTTGTGAGATTATCTTAATCTGTTATTAACTTGCACAAACTACAATAAGTTTCGCAGCTTTAAAATTTCATGTCCGATTTGTATATTTTTGTGTCATAATAATTGATGAAAACCTATATTTTAACTGCTATCTTATTTGTATAGTAAGTTTATCTTAAAAATAAAATTTTTACAAGATTTTTCACAAGCGTAACAGTTAAGCCATAAAAAGATAATCAATAATACAATGAGCTTGTTCATTGTATTATTAAGTATCTTTTTATGGTAGAATAGCCTTTCATTTATTATATGAAATAAACAAAAGCTGCAAAGCAGCGACTGACAGCTTGCTGGCAGGTTTATGAATGTAATAAATAAAAGGCTGAACTGTTACTCACAAGCAAGATTTGTGTCTGTGCACACTTGACACAAATCTTATATGTGAAATATGACATATTTCACATTATGCACAAAAAATGTGTGCAGAAATGAGGTTTTTATGAAATACTTAAATCCAGTAGTAAGAGGTTTTTATCCTGATCCAAGTATCTGTGCCGCAAACGGAAAATACTACATGGTTTGCAGTTCAATGCACATTTTCCCCGGTGTTCCACTTTTTGAAAGCACTGACATGGTAAACTGGAAACAGATAGGTCACTGTCTCACAAGAGCTTCACAGATAGACCTTTACAGTGTCCGCAGTTCAGGCGGTGTCTTTGCCCCGACAATTAGATACAATAACGGCAGATTTTACATGGTTACGACTAATGACAGCTATCACCAGAATTTTTATGTATATACCGATGATATTTACGGAGAGTGGTCTGAACCTGTTATCGTAGACCAGGACGGCATCGACCCATCACTTTATTTTGAGGATGACACATGTTATTTTATAAGCAACGGAAATGACACAGACGGCAGAGGTTGTATCCAGATGTGCCAGATTGACATTGAGACGGGAAAGAAACTTTCAGAAAGCAAATTCCTCTGGCATGGAACAGGCGGCAGATTTCTTGAAGCACCACATATATATAAATTCGGTGAATATTACTATCTGCTTGAAGCCGAGGGCGGTACAGAGTACGGTCACATGGTAAATTATTCACGCAGTAAAAATATATGGGGTCCTTACACGCCATATCCAAATAACCCTGTTCTCACAAACAGAAACTTAGGCGGTTATCAGATACAGGCAGCAGGTCACGGTGATATACTTGAGGATAATGATGGAAACTGGTGGTTTGCACATCTTGCTTTCAGGCAGATACATATGTGGCAGACATACCACCATCTCGGCAGGGAGGTCTGCCTTGTTCCCGTAAAGTGGAGAGATGACGGCTGGTTTGAGATTGGTATAAACGGTACGACACCTATCGAAGTTGAACTTCCCGACAATATCAGCTTTGAACCTCAGAACTTTTCTTATAACAAAACTTTTGAAAATCTCGATGAAAAACTTGACTGGTGTTATATAAGAATACCACATATGAAAAATTATAAATTTGATAAAAACGGTCTTGAACTTAAAGGAACTGATATAACTATTGATGATGTTGCATCTCCGACTTTTGCAGGTATCAGACAGACTGAATTTGACCTCGATATTAACTGCGATGTAATACCGGGTGCTGAAAAATCAGGCATATCATTTTATATGGATGAAAAACATCATTATGAAGTAATTGTCGAAAAAAATGACTCAGGTATATTTGTGTATAGCAGACAGACTATCGGCTGTATATGGCAGGAAAGCAAACATCATAAGATAAATGCGGATAAAGTCACTCTGCATATAAAATCAGAAGCAATGCAATATCATTTCTTCTTTAAAGATGAAAATGGAAATGATGTTTTCATCAGTGATGCGGAAACACGCTATCTCTCATCAGAAGTTGCCGGAGGATTTACAGGAACTATTATCGGACTCTTTGCGGTCAATGAAAAAGGTGACGGAGTCAGCAGATTTGAGAAATTGTCAGTGAAACATGAGGCTTAAGATTTCCTTGATTTAAGTGTGACTAACGGACGGTTATTGGCTAACGGACGCAGAAAAGACAGTAAGTTTTTTTCTTCGGGGACACTTTCGTTTGAAGAACATCGTAGCAGTACATAAGCGGGTAAAATACACCCGCTAAGTGCTGACGATGTTCTAACACCCCTCAGATAATAAATCTTACTGTCTTTTCTGCTGTTTGTTGGCAATATGATATTTAGTTTTAATCATGACTAAAATATTATAGCTATTACTTGCTTTTCTATTGTTTATTAAATTCATATCTCAATTACTGAAGTTATCAAATACCGGTTTAGTTGTTAAAACTGCTGACAATGTTTTGAGGTCACTGCCATAGTTTTCTGATGGCAGCGGTGCTGTTTTTTTGTCATTATCTTTTTCTTTGTCTTCGTCTATTTTTATTTTCTTTCCTTTTGTTCTTTTTTCCTCCGCTTTTCTATTTGTGTCCGGCAATGCTGCATACTGTGGTGTTTTTCTTATATTCTGTGCTTCATAAGATATTGCCGCCTGTATATATTCTTTCATCGGGTCTTTATCAGACACACTCATGTTATTGCTTACAAGTGTCTGAAATTCTTCTTTTGACTTACAATGTTTTGCCTGTTCTGTAAATCTTTTTCGACACATCTCCACGCGGAGTGCTACCTTATACATCTCAGGGTCATGTATCTGAAGATAATTTTTCTCTGCCGTTGTCAGCCTGCGTCCCTGTTTTAACTTTCTGAGTATTTTGTTGTGATATTCTTTTTCGTCTTCTTCTGACATTTTGCTTGTCGGGTCTAAGATGTCATTTAATGCTTTTTTCCATATCTCAGCCGTGATATTTTGACCGTTTTCTGATTTTTCCGTTGTGTTTTTCTCATTTAACAAGTCATTCTTTAATTTTGCGACATTCTGAATATTTAAAGTTTGCATTTTTATCCTCCCTGCTTATACTAAAAATCTTCTTTAAATATATATCGTATCTGTTTTAAATTTTATGAGCCTGCTTCTGAGTTTGTTTCTCTGCCATACTTATTCTACTCTGCCTTAATCCGCTCTATCAGTATGTCATACTTTTTTCCCTATCCTAGTGCCACATCCAGCACCATCATAAGTGCAAAACCTACTGCCGTCCCTATCGTTCCTATATTACTATGTTCCCCGTTTTGTGCCTCCGGTATCAGTTCTTCTACTACCACATATAGCATTGCTCCTGCCGCAAATGAAAGAAAATATGGAAGTATCGGTGATATTTTTCCTGCAATAAGTATTGTTATAAAACCGCCTATCGGTTCTACAACTCCTGACATGACACCATAGAAAAACGCTTTCTTTTTTCCTATGCCCTCACCGCATAATGGCATTGATATTATCGCTCCCTCCGGAAAGTTCTGTATCGCAATGCCTACCGCAAGTGCAAGTGCCGCCGCCTTTGTGATACCGCTGCCCTCCATTGCCGCTCCCGCAAATGCTACACCGACTGACATTCCTTCCGGAATATTGTGAAGCGTGACAGCAAGAAGCATCATTGTCATTTTTGACGCCCCAAGTGACAATCCCTCTGGCTTATCACTCTCAAGATGAAGATGTGGTATAAGTGTATCAAGCAAAAGTAAAAAAACTATTCCAGCCATAAATCCTACAAGTGCCGGAACCCATTCTATGATATGTTGTTTTTCTGCCATTTCTATTGACGGTATCAGAAGCGACCAAACGGATGCCGCTATCATCACACCTGCCGCAAATCCCAGCAACAACTTTTCAAATTTTGGTGCTATCTGTTTTTTTAAGAAAAATACCATTGCCGCTCCAATCGAAGTTCCCAAAAAAGGAATCGCTAATATTATAAACTCATTCATTATCCTATATGCCCCTTTCCATTTCTAACTTAACTAGGTATTTGCGAAACTATCATAAATCTTGATTAAATTATGCAGATATAACATATAGTTAGTTTCACAAACACCTATCTGACTGAACAACAAAAAAGCATATATACTAAAATATATGCTTTTTATAATAGCTTGTTACAGCAACAGTATAGCATTATCTTTTATGTAAACAAGTGAAACTTGCATTGTTGAATAATTTTTTCATAAAAAAAAGCGTTTTGCTCCTGGTGCCACACTACTTTATGAACATTTTTCTATAACATAAAATAAAACTCCATGGCTATATCTGATAAAATATAACCATGGAGCATCATTTGCATAATATTAACACATATGTGTAAATATTAACATATTTTAATACCCACTTTAAAATTTAAATTTTGAGCATTATTGATTATTTCTGAGGACCTGCTGAAACTAATGCTTTTCCTGCATCATTTCCTTCGTATTTAGCGAAGTTCTTGATAAATCTGTCTGCAAGATCATCAGCTTTCTTTTCCCACTCAGAAGCATCTGCGTATGTGTCACGAGGATCAAGGATACCTGTGTCTACACCATTAAGCTCTGTAGGTACTTCAAAGTTGAATACAGGAATAGTCTTTGTTGGAGCATTGTTGATGTCTCCGTTAAGGATAGCATCAATGATTCCACGAGTATCTTTGATAGAGATACGCTTTCCTGTTCCGTTCCATCCTGTGTTTACGAGATAAGCCTTAGCTCCGCTCTTCTCCATCTTCTTAACAAGCTCTTCAGCATATTTTGTTGGATGAAGTTCAAGGAATGCCTGTCCGAAACAAGCTGAGAATGTAGGTGTTGGCTCTGTAATTCCACGCTCTGTACCTGCAAGCTTAGCTGTAAATCCTGAGAGGAAGTAATACTGTGTCTGCTCAGGTGAAAGGATAGATACCGGTGGGAGAACTCCAAATGCATCTGCTGAAAGGAAGATAACATTCTTTGCTGCAGGTGCAGAAGAGATAGGACGAACAATGTTCTTGATATGATCGATAGGATAAGAAACACGAGTGTTCTCTGTTACGCTCTTATCATCGAAATCAATCTTACCATCTTTGTCAAGTGTAACGTTCTCAAGAAGAGCATCTCTCTTGATAGCATTGTAGATGTCAGGCTCTGACTCTTTGTCAAGGTTGATAACCTTAGCGTAGCATCCACCTTCAAAGTTGAATACTCCCTTGTCATCCCAGCCGTGCTCATCATCACCGATAAGAAGTCTCTTAGGGTCTGTAGAAAGTGTTGTCTTACCTGTTCCTGAAAGACCGAAGAAGATTGCTGTATTCTCACCGTTTAAGTCAGTATTTGCTGAGCAGTGCATAGAAGCCATTCCTTTAAGTGGAAGGAAGTAGTTCATCATAGAGAACATACCTTTCTTCATCTCTCCGCCGTACCATGTATTGATGATAACCTGCTCTTTGCTTGTGATGTTGAATGCTACACAAGTCTCTGAGTTAAGACCTAACTCTTTGTAATTCTCAACTTTAGCTTTTGAAGCATTGTAAACTACAAAATCAGGCTCGAAGTTCTCAAGTTCTTCTGCTGAAGGCTTGATGAACATATTTGTAACGAAATGTGCCTGCCATGCAACTTCAACGATGAAACGGATAGCCATACGAGTATCTTTGTTTGCTCCGCAGAAAGCATCTACTACGAAAAGTTTCTTGTTGCAAAGCTCTTTCTTAGCAATATCCTTAACAACTGCCCATGTATCTTCTGTCATTGGATGGTTGTCATTCTTGTACTCATCTGTTGTCCACCATACAGTGTCTTTTGAGTTCTCATCAACAACGATGTATTTGTCTTTAGGTGAACGACCTGTATAGATACCTGTCATTACGTTTACTGCACCGAGTTCACTTTCCTGACCAACTTCATATCCTTCAAGATCTGCTTTTGTCTCTTCCTTATATAATGTCTCATAAGAAGGGTTGTGTACGATCTCTGTAGTTCCTGTAATGCCATACTTACTTAAATCAATGTTTGCCATCTTTTTAACCTCTTTTCTTAAATTTTGCTTTAATCCATATAATGATATGGAGTTCAGACATATAAGCCTTATATCACAATATGGACTTTTCGCCTACATAAATAATTATATACAAATAGTCGAAAAAAGCAATATAATAGAGACTGTTTTTTTTATTGTACAATAAAAATTCATACTTTGTTTATTTATTTTACATCTTTTTACATTTAAATAAGTCCCCATCCCTGTCTTTTTCCAGGAAGCTCCTCTCCATTTACCCCATCAGCGTACTTAGTTATATATGCAATCAGCTTCTCCCCGTACATATTTTCATCATTTCTATTTACGATTCCCCACTCCATGATACACGCTGCATATCCCGAAACAAGCGGTGCTGCAAATGAAGTTCCCGTTTTTCTTACATACCCTCCTCCGTACCCTGCTGCCAAAACATCAACACCAGCCGCCACGACAAGAGGTACAAGTCTTCCGTCAGCAGTAAATCCCCGTCCCGAAAAAGCTGCCACACTTTCCATTGTTTGATTATATGCCCCTACTGACAAAACTTTAAATGCCGTCGCCGGAATGGTTGCCGTTGTGTCTGATGACGGTCTTAAAAAGCCTGTTGACAGACCTATTGCTTCTATTGTGGGAAGCCACATATCCACAACTCCACATTTTATTTTACCCGATACCTCAAATTCAATCCCCCATATACCGGGCAGCACATAATTTAAGTTTTTTCCTGCTCTAAACTGCACCTCTATAAGCTGTTTTCCATTGTATGGTGTCGGCATCACCATGACGCTGTCTATATTTTCACGCTCCGAATTTATACTTACGCTCTCCAAAATATTTATTCTCTTTCCTGACGGAGTATTTAAAAATATTTCAAATTCATCCTGAAAATATTTCCAGATAAAAAGCCGCATATCTCTTTCATTTTCGCCTATTGCAAACTCCGTCCTGCTATTTTCCGCACTTTTCACTATAGTCCTTACATGATGTCTTGACTCCCCCTCATTTCCTGCCGCAATAACTATCATATTTTTCCAGATACCGTTTATGTCAGCTATATAATTTTCAAACAATGTATTTCCGTCATGTGCTCCCTCGTTCGTGCCGTAGCTTAAGTTTATGACTATTGGTTTTTGCAATTCTATCGCTTTTCTGAGTGTATAATCTATCCCCTCCATTATATCTATGGTTCTTGTATATCCTGTATTTCCATCACCCGTTCTTTTTAATTCCACAACGATAAGTTCGGCTCGATAAGCACTTCCTCTTATAATACTTCCCCTGCTGTCCGTTCCATCACCTGCCGCTATTGATGCCACCGCCGTCCCATGTCCACCCATACCATCGCTTGCGGGAACTATCTTCTGTGCAAATTGCCTGTTTTTTGTCTCTATCGCATTGTTTATGTCCGTGCTGTCATATTCCGCACCAAAACCATAACCTGACGGGCTTCTCCCCTCGGCTGCCTCACCCTCTATATTTTGATTCCATAGGTAACTTATCCTCGTCTTTCCATCACTGTCCCTAAATGCCGGATGAAAATAATCAATCCCACCTCGTGTTATATTTTAAATTCACAACTTTCCTGCCGCCACTGTTTTGCTCTTTGGTGCAACTGATAAATCATATATTATATTTTTTCAATAAAGACTGCATTGTCTGCAAATTTATATCTTGTGCTTTTTAATAATATTCCTTATTGTACTCTCATTCCATCTCTTTAGTTCAGCATCCTTTCCACCTTCTGTCATTATTTCACCGCTTTTCATAACTTCTCTACTTTTCAGATATTCACCAGGAGGATTTATCCTTTCCATATAAAGCATATCTGCTATCTCTTTTATGCTTCTTCCGTCATCATACATTTTTAGTATCTGCCTGACTATTCGGTATGTCATTTCCTCTCTCCTTAAAACCCTTATATCATTTTCATATACTATCTTATAACCATATGGTGCTCTGCTGCCAAGATAATTACCCTCTCTTTTCTTAAGTTCTTTTGCATATTTTACTTTCACCCCTATATCGTATGCGTATAGTTCATTAACGAGATTTTTAAGATTTACAGCAAACTCCTTCTTTCCAAACATATCCGAAATCGAATCATAACCATCCGACACGGCTATAAAACGCACACCGAGCAGTGGAAATATTTTTTGCAAAAACTCACCCGTATCAATATGATTCCTGCCAAATCTTGACAGATCCTTAACTATCACACAGTCAATTTTCTTTGCAAGAATATCCTCATACATCCGCTTAAAACCCGGTCTGTCATAATTCATGCCGCTCTTGCCAAAATCACTATAACACCCAATAATCTCAATATCATCCGTGACCTTTGCAAACTCTCTGCATATAAGGAACTGATTCTCAATCGACTCAGCCTTTCTCTCACTCCCCCTGACAGAAAGCCTTGCATAAATACCTGCTCTATAAATCTTCATTGCAAACAATTCACCCTTTCAAACAACTCCCTATCCACTATCGCAAGTTCACTCTTTTCACACCTTATCCTATCTCTCTCCTCCGTCTTAATCATTTTTTTTATCTTATAATTCAGCTTTTTACTTTTTGACTGCACAAGCACACCTGCATATATCTCATTTGTTAGTATTCTTTTTATCATCTGTGGATACCATTTCTTTTTAACACTTTCAGTTTTTTGGAGAGCAAATGGTGTTTTATAAGCACATTCCTTGCTTTTTCTATACTCAAACGGTGTCATTATATTCATTTCATTTAATCTGTCCGCTATCGCCTGCAATGACTTTTTATCTGCCCTTAGCATAAATATCATTTTTATTATGTCTGTTACTTTATCATCAGGTACAAGTTTCTTTTTGTCCTCAGAACTTTTCAGATAACCGTAAGGTGCAAATGCCCCAACATATTCCCCATTCCTCATGCACACCTCAAGACCGGTTCTTACTTTTAACGATATATCCCTTGAATACTCATCATTTACTATGCTTTTCATATACATATAAAACGGCGAATATAGTTCGTTGTCACACTGCTGTGAGTCATAGCCGTCAGCAACCGATATAAAACATACATTTTTTTTATTGAAATAAAACTTTATCATTCTTCCAACTTCTATATAATCTCTGCCAATTCTCGATAAATCTTTTACAATTATACAGTTTATAATTCCGTTTTCAATATCGCACAACAATCTTTTATACTGTGGTCTTTTGGCATCAAGTCCACTATAACCGTCATCTATATAGAACTCCTTTAAAATTATGTCTTTTCTCTTTTTAACATACTCTTCAATTATTTTCTTCTGATTGTATATGCTGTCACTGTAATATCTGTTTTCTTTTCTGTCAGCCTTGCTAAGTCTTATATACCCTGCAGCTTTATATACAATGTATTCATCAGGCACAACATTTTCATTATATATGGCAGTTTTATTATTCAATACATTTTTATCATACTCGGCATTTTTATTACACAAAAAATTTTTACTGTATTCACCAGTTTTATTATTACTAATATATTTTTTAACACAATCCCCCGAATCCACAATCCCTACAAGTACGCCTTTGCCGCTAAGCCTGTTTTCCTGTATATTCCCCTGCATTATGCCAGGTTCGTTTTGCGTATCTGACGCACTATTTTTTTCCGTGGCAGGTATCTTTGTTATTTCTCCCGTCGGATAAACTCTCCTCGGTTCTTCAATATATATCACCTCAGGCACATTTCTTAACTCATCAAGATATGCGGTATCTATATCCACAACTGCATATTGTGCGAGCAGTTCAGACACCTTTACATCATCTGCTATCGCACGCACACCATCAAGGCTTCCATAATATTTGACTATTACTTTCACATCTGCCTCCAAAATATCTTACTTTTTTATACGCCAGTATATGATAACTTTTTCAGGCTCACTGACATATATCCTCTTTACAAATATATTCAGCAACATCTCTCTGTCTACATCTGTTTTTATATTTTGGCAAAGTTTTTCAAAAAGCTCAATCTCTCTGTTTCCTATCTGCCCTGCGGTCTTTTTTTCTCTGTCACCACAACATATCTCACCATAAAATACCACCTTAAGCCTGTCAAAAAAAAGCTGATACAACCTCCCGGTCATTATCAGCTTTTTTTCTTTTCCGTTACATTTTCTACAGCATAGCCAGCCTTTCTTTGCCCTATCTGAACAAAGAGCATTTCCACATATCCCACATTTTGTAATACCGTGAAAAATATGTCTTGCATTGTTTTTTCTGTGACTTTTTCCATAATATCTCACTATATCATCGGACAGCATCGACTCATCAATGACTGCTATGTCGTTTTTATCATCTGACACCATTTTCCACTGCTCAGGCATTTGTTTTACCCGCCTTTTTAATGGAAGAGACTCGATTTCATATCTGTGCCACACATGAAATCCAAGATATGCTGGCTCATGTAATATCCTCCACACCTGCGATATTGTCATATCATATAATTTCGAGATTTCTTCGTATGTACTTCCCTCCTTACGCCTTTTATAGATATTTCTGATAAGTTCAGCCTTGTCTTTAGAACACACTACTTTTGAATCTTTTATCTCATAACCAAACGGCAGTTTCGCTACGGCATACTCTCCCGAACTTTTCTTTGCTTCAAGTGAACACCTGACCTTCCTTGAAATATCACTGCAGTAAAATTCATTAAACAGCGTCTTAAACGGATATATTATACCGGTGTTTTCATCACTAAGACTGTCATAGCCGTCAAGCACTGCAATAAACCTTATCTGCTTTAAAGGAAAATATTTTTCCCTCAGTTCAGATATAAGAAGATGATCCCTGCTAAGCCTTGAAAAATCTTTTACTATTACAGTATCTATTTTCTCAAGTTCCACCCATGCAAGCATCTTCATAAATGAAGGTCTTTTCCTGTCTGTTCCGCTGTAACCGTCATCCGTAAACTCATGTATATCTTCCTGTTCGCCACAAATGGCATTATCAGAAACATAACTCCTTAAAAGAAACAACTGATTTTCAATAGTATTGCTTACCTTTTGCACTTTCTTATCCTTTTTTGATATACGGGCATATAAGGCTATCACTGTTTTCCTCCGCAATATGTTTCCTTATTATATATTATGTTTTTTAATTATTACTATTACTATTACTGTTATCAGATGAATTCTGAGCGTTTCCCAAATTATTGTTATCATCAGGCTTTCCCATCTTTCTATTATCCTCTCTGATAAGTACCTTAGTAACATTATCCCCATCAAATGCGAATCCGATTATACTTCCCTTTTTAATATCCAATACTGATGCATCTGTTTTCGTCTGATCCATGCCTGACTTCTGAACAGTCACACTACTGCTTATTGTTACTGTTGATTTTTTACCTGTGCTCTTAAATCCCGGTATTCCACCACCTTTTTTCATATCAGGAGCACCACTCCCCTGTGGTTTCTGCGGTTTCTCACCGTTCTTTGCATCAGGTGCACCACTTCCCTGTGGCATCTGCGGCTGACTACTGTCTTTTTCTAAGACCTCATAAGTTACTTTGCCGTTGCTTACTTTAGTAACCTTTCCATACACTGTATATTCACTTTCATCTGAATTTGCATTTGTATTATTGTTTGTACTATTGTCTGAATTTGATGAACTATCTGAACCTGTATTTGATGGGGCATCCTCATTTGATGATTCCTCTACTGAAGCAGAAGACTGGCTGCTCTCTGAATCTTTTGAATTTCCACATCCTGTTATCATTGACACAGTAAGCACAAAGCTCATCACTATTGTTAAAAATCTTTTTCTCATATATTTTTTCCACCTTTCTTGTTTTATGATGCAAAGAATCGCTATGCAAACATCTATTGCATATATGCAATGCCACCTGCTTTTGACTTTTACATCATTTTATAAGATGATTTTATATGAACATTTTTAACAAAAAGTGATGAATGTGTGTTTTTTCTGTGTTTTTGAAAGACTATTCTATCAATCTTTTATTTTCTTTCCTCTAATTCAACATAATCTTTATGGTGACCGACATATTTGTATGCAGGTCTTATAATCTTTTCTTTATTTACAAGCTCCTCAAGCCTGTGAGCACTCCAGCCTGAGATTCTTGAAAGTGCAAACAACGGAGTAAACAACTCCTCAGGTATTCCAAGCATTGTATAGATAAGTCCACTATAAAAATCAACATTGGCACATACCGGTTTTATAACATGTCTTCTCGCCATGATAAGTTCAGCCGCTATCCTCTCAACTGTATCGTGAAGTAAAAACTCATCCTGCATTCCCTTTTCATTTGCAAGTTTCTCTGCGAATCCTTTAAGTATCAGCTCTCTTGGATCTGAAATCGTATATACGGCATGTCCCATACCATAGATAAGTCCTGAACCGTCAAATGCTTCTCCCTTAAGAACTTTCTTTAAATATCCCTCAATCTGTGAATCATCTTTAATATCACTTACATTTTTCTTGAGGTCTGCAAACATCTGCTGAACTTTTAAGTTCGCACCACCGTGACGAGGTCCTTTTAGTGAAGCTATAGATGCCGCAACTGCCGAATATGTATCTGTTCCTGATGATGTAACAACATGGTTTGTAAATGTAGAGTTATTTCCACCACCATGCTCCGCATGAAGAACGAGTGCTGCATCAAGAACTCTAGCCTCAAGCTCTGTATATTTTCCGTCAGGTCTTAACATCTGAAGTATATTTTCTGCTGTTGAAAGACCCTTTACAGGCGGTTTTATTACAAGACTATCTAAAAAGTTAAAGTGTCTGTATGCATGATAATTATATACTGCTATCAATGGAAGTTTTGCAATAAGCTGAAGCGACTGTCTGAGTACATTCGGAATCGAAATATCATCAGGGTTACTGTCATATGAATATAATGTAAGTACACTTTTCTGGAGTCCATTCATAAGATTTGCACTAGGTGCTTTCATTATAACATCTCTTACAAACTGTCCTGACAACTCCTGAAGACTTGCAACCACCTCTATAAAGACCTCTAACTGTTCTGCTGTAGGAAGTTTTCCAAAAAGAAGAAGATATGTTGTCTCCTCAAACGCAAACTTCTTTTTTATCCCCTCACCGACGAGTTTCTTTACATTGTACCCCTGATAAAAAAGTTTTCCGTCAGCAGGCTCTTTTACACCATTTACTATATCATAACCTGTAACATCCGAAATTTCAGTAAGACCTGTCAATACACCTTTACCAGAGCTGTCTCTAAGTCCTCTTTTAACATCATACTCCTGATATAAATTCAGATCTATCGCACCTGAAACCAAACAGTTTTCAACAAGACTGTCAAACTCAACTTCAAGCTGTTTACTTAAAGCCATCATAGATTCATTATCCATTATGGCACCTCCATTCACTTTTTCTCATCATTTTACCTCAAAATGATAGTAATCGTCAAGTTTTTCGTCTTGTAAATATTCATATATGATGTATATTTATACATCTAACTCAAATTTTATACATATTTACCATTATGAGGCATTTCGTGTTCGATATTCCAGACGAAGTTTGTCCGTAAGTAAGGCTATAAACTCTGAGTTTGTCGGTTTTGTTTTCTTGGAACATATCGTATTACTGAAAATCTCTTCAAGCACCTGTCTGTTTCCCCTCCTAAAGGCAACTTCTATTGCGTGCCTTATCGTCCTTTCCACGCTGCTGGATGTCGTCTTATACTTCTTTGCAATAGTCGGATAAAGACATTTTGTTATGTAATGAAGCATATTTTTGTCATAAAAAGAAAGCATTATGCCCTCTCTTATATACTGGTAGCCCTTTATATGTGCCGGTATTCCGATTTCCAGAAGCAGATTTGTCACATCAATCTCAAGATTTCCTGAACAAACATTGTTTATTGCCCTTGCCGGCTCATATTCTCTTGCATTTTTTCTAAATATATTTCCTAAACTGCCTTCACTCTCTCTTGTATATCGCTTACTTACGAGCTGCATTACCCTATTTATAAGCATCTGGTTTGATACCGGTTTCATCATATAATAATCAGCTCCAAATTTTATTGCCTGCTCTACCAGGTTTTCCATTCTCAAAGCTGTCTGGATAATGATTATCGGTTTCTTTTCGCAGATATTACGGCTTTCCTCTAAAATTCCTATTCCGTCTACCCCTGACAGAACCATATCCATAACCACGATATCCGCTTTTCCATCATTAATTACTTTAAGCACTTTATTTCCATCTCCTGTCGACAGAATAACTTTCATCCCCCTTGCTTCCATAGAGAGCTGTTTGCTCTCTCTTTCCTGTAGATTGCTGTCTGCTATTACTACTTTTAACTGCGTATTTCTCATTTTCCACTCCTTTTCGATATACTTTTCCTCTACCCACTTTTGTTCTCCCCACCTCTATCAAACAAAATATATGACTGTTTTACAAAAATAAACTTTTTATTCAGTCCTACTATATTATTATACTCACTAAAGTGGAACACTTATGTATTTAAAAAGGAATTGAAATGGAATTTTTAAATATATTTTGACAAAAGTGCCATTCTTTCTTCAGCCCAGCTATACTCTAACATATATTCTCCGAAAAACTTTTCTGCTGCCTTTTCATCACCATCTACAAGATCATAAAAATCGCATCGGAATTCTGAAGTATTTACCCTCTTTATTCCTCTTGCTGATACAAGTATATGCTCTATATTATTTTCTTTTAATTCTTTTTCAAGTGTTTTTCCTATCTTACTGCATAAATTCTGTGTGTATTGGTCATTCGGTCTTTCCTCCCATAAAGTCCCTATTATCTGATCTGTTGTAACTGTCCCACCACGCCTGTCGACAAGCAGTGCCAAAAGTTCTTTTGCTTTATGGCTTTTAAACATGATAGGCTCGTCATCCACAAAAACATCAAAATGTCCAAATGTTCTCACAAAAATTTTTTTCTTTCCTCTTTTTGAAAGAAGTCTCGCTGTTTCAACAGCATACTCAAGCTGTGCACTCGAAAAGGGTTTAACAAGATATGCCGCCGCATGAAGTTTTATTGCTTCATATGCATACTTTTCATAACCTGTTATGTATATTAACATTATTTTGGGATTTAGTCTTCTAAATATGTTTCCGAGATTTATCCCGTCTATCCCATGCATCTCTATGTCAAGTATGGCTATGTCTATTTTATTTTCTTTAACATACTCTACTGCCTCCTCTGCATTTTCAAACAGTCCCTCGACTTCAAGTTCAGGTATGTTCTTTGCCTCCTCCATAAAGGTCATTAATGCAATCTTCTCGTCATCTACTACAATAGTCTTCATATGCATTCCTCCATATCTTCAAGCAATATCCTGACTCTTGTTCCCATGCCTTTTTTACTCTCAATCACAAATTCAGAATGACACAGTTTCATTAGTCTGTATTTAGTATATGATAACCCTCCAAATTCTTCTAAAAATTTTGTATTTTGTTTTTCAAAACCTATACCATTATCTTCAATGTAAATCTCTGCACCATAATCCACAGCCTCTGCCGTTACTTTTACTTCAGCTTTTTTCCCCATATCATTTTTTAGTGGACGAACTCCGTGTTTTATTGAATTCTCCACAATAAACATAAGTGACATTGCCGGTATTTGATAATCTTTAATCTTTTCCGGCACTTCCTTTATATCTATATCAATGTATGAAAATCTTGCCATTTCAAGCCTTGTATATGCTTTTAGATGTCTTATCTCTTCCATAAGACTTACAGTACGGTTGTCATCACGAAGCGTATTCAAACGGTATTGCATATAATCTGACAGATCATTTATCATTGAACAGGTGTTTTCTGAACCCGTAATAACCGCACCTTTTATTGTATTTAAAGCATTAAAAACAAAATGTTGTCCAAGATTATCTAAAATATAATTTTTATTTTTTTCGTCATAATCAGTTTTTTCATTTATAACATTTTTTCCAATCGTATCTTCATCAAAAATCTCATCCTGCTCTTTTATCGTCTCACTTATAAGAGAAAACAATTCTTTATAATTTATGGGTTTTGTAACATAACCATTCATTCCTGAGTCTTTAGCTTTGTTTCTATCCTTTGCAAAGATATTGGCTGACAATGCATATATTGGAACTTTTTCTGCATCATTTCTGCTAAGAACCCTTATTTTTTTTGATACCTCATAACCATTCATGTCGTACATATTTATATCTAAAAATACAATTCTATACTCATTTTCCCCTGAATGTTTAAATCCCGCAATTCTTTCACTTCCGCTTAATGCAGTGTCAACTATAAGTCCTCTGTCCTCTAATATAGTTTTGACAACAAACAGATTTGTATCATTGTCATCAACTATAAGTATCTTTTCATTATTAAAATGTCCATACCCCTCAATTTCATCCTGCAATACATATTTCACATTATTCCCCCTTTTCATATAAATGTACTCTCTGTATCTTCTCAAAACGAAGAATTCCGAGAATACATATAACACTATTTTAATAAAAAAGCATCATAATGGTCAACAATTTTTTTATGCTATATAATTATCCGTATGCCATCTTTCGACAAAATAAAGCCCTTTCCATAAATATTCTGTATGCATCCTCCCTTGCCAGCAAGCTTTCGCCTCAACTCATAAATGGCATTATACAAATTAGATTTTGTCTTTTCGTCATATACTCCCCACATTTCTAAACAGATTTCCTCTGTAGATACTATCTCATCCCTGTTATATAATATTGATATAATATCTGCTTCACGCTTCTTTAAATTTATCTTCTCCTTATCGTATATAATCATAAGTTCTTTTGTATCTATTATCATTTCCCCTGCTTTTTCTATTTTATTTAATAATGCTCTTATTCTCTCAACTATAATAAAAATATTTCTCTTTCTCCATTGAAAATCCACACATCCCTGCCGGATATAATAAATCTCTTCATTATCATCGTTGCTGTCCGATATTACAAACACACTGACCTTTTCAAAAAATATTTTCTCATCGACTGTATTATTTTTTAAATATTCCCTCAGTTCTATTAATGAGCATACAAGCATTATGCTACTTCCGTCTTCCGTTAGTTTATCTTCAATTTCTGCTATACTTTCAACAACCACCGTCTGTATATTCCTATTTATTGCTTCATCTGTAAACTTTTCAGCCCATTTAGAATTGTGGTCGCATAAGACGATGTATCCTCCCATACAATAATTCCTCCTCCGGCACCGGTATATAATCGCCTTTGTCCTGTCCGATTTCAAAACCGCTGTCCACTACTTTTTTCTTTATCCTCTCAACATCATCTCCGGTGAAGTTTTTGAGATGAATTTTTTTATTGTAAACATTGTAATATTCTTTTATATCATCAGTGCAAAGTTCTACATTTATCTCTCCCGCACCTGCTTCTAAAGACTTTTTTCTGCCATCCTGCATTACATCATCAAGTATTGTATCTGCCGTTATCATTGCTCTTGGAAGCATAAGTCTCGCTATAGCCATAAGATATAATGTCATATCACCGTTGCCGCTTCTTTCATGTTCAAATCTTGTATGGATTGTCGGCATAAACGGAACTATATGAACTATCTGTGGGTCAAGCTGTTTTAAAAACAAAAGATCTTCAACAACATCCGCTACCATCTGATATGGAGACCCCACCATAAATCCTGTGCCGACCTGATACCCTATGCTCTTTAATTCCCATAGTGACTGTTTTCTTGTAAGCAGTGACATTTCAGGTGGATGCAGTTTTTTAAAATGATTTTCAGCCGCCGTCTCATGACTTAGTTCATATCTCACCGCACCCGCTTCAAACCATTTCCTGTATGTTTTTTCACTCCTTTGACCTAATGACAACCCTATCTGGCAATCACTAAATTTATCTTTAAGCATGGTTATAAAATCTGCCACTTTTGCTTCAGTGAAATTATAATCATCGCCCCCAACAAGCATAAAAGACCGGACGCCCCTGTCGTATCCTGCCTCACAGAATCCCAACAAATCTTTCTCGTCCAGTCTGTATCTTGGTATAAATATATTATCCCTTCTAAGACCACAATAATAACAGTTATTTTTACAATAATTTGTAAGTTCAACAATGCCTCTCAGATAAATACTCTTTCCATAAAATTTTTCTTTCACAAGTAATGCTTTCTCAAAAAGGTACTCTGTTGTTTCATTGTTTCTAAACTTGAGCAGTTCACTAAACTCATCTTTAGACAAGCTGTTATTTGCAGATAATTTATTCACTAAATCTGTCATGCAATTTCCCATTTAATATCATACTCCATAACATTTTTATTCTAATTTTATTTATAATATCAGATTATCACCTGATTTGTTAAAAGTAAAGAACTTTTATCAAATTTTATAACAATTGTAACAGTTCAGCCATAAAAAGATAAGTCAATAATACATGAGCTTGCTCAATGTATTATTGACTTGTTTTTTGGGGCAGAATAGCCTTTCATTTATGAAATGAAGTAAACTCAAGCTGCATAGCAGCGACTGACATAAGCATTATCATGCTTATATACATTCAAACTGTTTTACAATCCCTTTTATACATTCATTCAAATCAGGTTTTAACTGTTCAAGTGATACCGGCGATGAATATAATATCGCATTGTAACAGGTTGAATTTACAAGCTCAACTATCATAAACATCATCATATCTTCATTTCTGAACTGCCTTCCCGACTTTTCTATAAGTTCATGAAATATATCCATGCAGCTCTGGTTTTCATGCTGTCCTATGCGGATATTTGAAAACATCGCCCAGCTTAAGTTTTTTGAGATAAACCTCATCAAAGCCTGATTGTTGCTAAGCTGTTCAACAATATTATCAGCTATAAACAAAATACAGTCTTCAAGGTTTTTACAATCACTTTTTTCAAGCTCGACATTCGCATTCTCAAAAAGTTTGTCTGCCTTATGCGTGATAAGTCTGTCTCTTATGTCATACTTATCCTTAAAGTAAAGGTAAAATGTTCCCTTTGCCATTTTTGCATTTTTTACTATCTCTGAAATCGATGTATTGTTGATTCCTTTTTCCGTAAATAATTTGAATGCCGATGCAAGTAACGCATCCTGCTTATTTTTCTTTTTTTCTTCTATTTTACTCATCTGCATCACCTGCTTCTGCCGGTCTATTTATCATCATCTTTCTCTATTGATGCTGTTGACATTACGAACTTAACGCTTCCTTCCATTCCGTCTGAAATCTTTGAGAAACTCTTATAGTTATTTGATGCCTTTACTATCTTGTCAAGTCTGTCTCTGAAATCATCACCTGAATCAATAACCTCATTTACTGTTCCTGTAAGTTTTTCGATTCCATCCTCATTAAACTCTACGACGCCATCCTTAAGATCACCTGCTCCATCTGCAAGCTTGCCAATGGCATCTGATACATCACCTGTTTTTGATACAAGTGTTGAAACTCCGTCAAAGAGTTTAACTGCACCTGAAGCAAGTGATTTAGCACCGGTTCTTAATTTATTGCTGCTTGATGTAACTTTCTTTGAGTTCTTTGTGATTGTCTTTTCATTCTTGATAAGCTTATCTGCTGCCTTGTCAAGCTTTTTATTGTTTGATGTAAGCTTTGTTCCTGCTTTATACATCTTCTTTACACTCTCATCAAGTTTCTCAACACTAGGATTAAGCTGCTTGCTGTATGCTGTTGAAAGTGCACTTCCCGCATCTTTAAGCTGTGTGAGTTTATCACTTATTCCGTTAAGCTCTGAATCCTCTGATTTGGTATTTGTGCTTGATTCCATCTGCGTAAGTCCTGCATTTACCTTATCAAGTCCACCGTCTACTCCGTTAAGTCCTGTATCTACTGATGTAAGTCCTGCTGAGACAGTGTCAAGTCCTGTGCTTAGACTATCCATTCCTGCTGAGAGACTGTCAAGTCCTGCTGATGTCTTATCAAGTGTCGAATCCATCGTGTCAAGTCCTTTTACAAGAGCTGATGAGTCGGATGTTGAATCTTCTATTGTTTTTCCTACTGTCTGTGAAGCTTTTACATACTTCTCTATTGCTTCAATCTTTGCCTTGTCTGCGTCTGATGCTGTTGCCTTAAGTGTCTCTAACTCTGCGAGCATAGTATTTACGGTATCATCACTTACCGCGATGTTTTTAGCACCATCATTTATTGCTTTAACTCCTGATTTTACAGAAGATACACCGCCCTTTACGCCTGTTACAGCTTTCTTTAATGTGCTATCTGAGTCGCCTGAAATGCTGTCTTTAGCCCTTTTGACTCCGGCTTTAAGTCCGTTGTCTCCTGTTACACCTGTCTGTAATGCTGAAACTCCGGCTTTAATCTTTTTAACTCCTGCCTTAAGTCCTTCTTCGCCTGTCACACCGTTCTGAAGTGAGACAACTCCACTGTGAAGTGTATCTATTCCCTGCGCAAGTGTGTCAACGCTGTTAAGAGATGTGTTTACCGTAGTAACATATGTGTTAAGGTTCGTATCAAATGTCTTAGAACCCTCTGAAAGCTTTGAAGTTCCTGTCTTTTGGAGTGTTCCCACTGCATCTACTATCTTTTTCGTATTAGAAGAATAAGTTTTTACACTCTTTGAAAATGTCTTTGTTCCTGCAACATATGTGATAACTCCGTCAAGAAGTTTGTCAGTTCCTTTTGTGTAGGTCACGATACCGTTTTTAAGTGTGTTGCTTCCGCTCTTTGCTGAACTTACGCCACTCTTGAGTGTATCCATACCATCTGAGTAATCACCGAACTTATCATTCAATGTATCAAGATTTGTGCTGAGCTTATCTGAACCGTCGATAAGTTTCTGTGTTGCATCTGTAAGGTCATCAAGTTTGTCAGAAAGGTCATCCATATTTCCTATATCATCAAGATCCATGTCTGAGAAGAACTCAGATGTTGCAACTGTGTATGTTGATTTCATCTCAAAGTCAGTAACATCCGCCTTTATAGTAACCGTATCAGTCACTTTATCATTTATCTTGCTAAGGTCTATATCAACATCATCACCGAGGTCAAGATTGTCAAGGTCAAGGCTTTCTGAAAGTCCCGGCATACCATATGCCATTACTATATTGTTCTCACCCTCTGATACTACACTTCCGTTATCTATCGTCAAATTTTTGAAATTGTCAACAGGAAGTATCATACCTGTAACCATAACGAACGGTGTGTAGATATCTACATCTTTTTCACCAATCTTTTCTGTCTTTTTTGAAGTATTAGTATATTTAATCTTCATCTCAAGCTTTCCGCTTTTTCCAGCGAGATCCTTTGCTGCAATTTCCTTGCCGTCAAGTTTGTAGGTTATTGACATTCCGACAGGCATTTCTTTATCAGTTTTTCCCTGATAATAAATATCATCACTTTCGGTATTCCAGTTTACTGTATCTCCGTCCTGTGTGAATTTTTCATCACCCTTTGTATTTGTTATATCTTTAAGGTCTGAAGAATCTTTTACTTCACCCTTATTTGCTGCATTTTTAAGCCAGTCAGAAACTATAACATCTGTTTTCTTTCCATTTGCATCGAGTGTTGCATAAACAGTCTCCTGCTTTGAAACATCTTCTGAATCAAGTCCTGACTTTGAAGAAGTCTTAACATCTTCTTTTACTTTATCTACCTGTTTTGCAACTACTTTGTTTGTAAGAACAAACATATGAGATGCATACTCTACACTACCAACGAGCAGTCCTGCTGCTAAAAGTCCTGTAACACCGATTTTGGCAACTTTTTTAATATTTTTTCTCATGATACTGCCTCCTATATATTCTAATGCGTGTCATATTAATAAACGATTTTATATATTTATGCCGGGGACCTATATGTCTGTCCCATGCATCATTACTCTGTTCTATTTTGCCTCAAGTTTCTTTTGCGCATCATTCTTTGCAACTCCTGCTTTTATCATATCCCATGAACTTCTTATAATGATAGGATCAAATATCCAGAGCATTGCAGGAAGTATGCATATAACAACTATCATACTTATAATCGCACCTCTTGAAAGAAGATTACATATAGCACTTATCATATCAATAGCTGAATATGCCGTTACACCAAATGTTGCGGCGAAGAAACAGAAACCACTTGTAAGTATTGATTTCATTGAAGTTTCATGTGCTATCCTTATCGCATCTTTCTTACTGCATCCGTTTACCGTTCGTTCCTTATGGTATCTGTTTGTCATAAGTATCGCATAATCGACTGTCGCACCAAGCTGGATAGTACCGATAACGATACTTGCAACGAATGCCAGTGAAGTATTTGTATAGTATGGAACCGCCATGTTGCAGGCAATCGCAAACTCAATAACCGATACAAGGATGATAGGTATTGAGATTGATTTGAATGTCACAAGTATGATTATAAATATAGCAGCTATAGATATATAATTAACAGTCTTTAAATCTATATCTGTAGTGTCCTGAAGATCCTTCATAAGAGGAGCTTCACCGATAACCATCGCATCTTTCTGATAGCCTTTTACGATTTTCTGCATCTCATCAAGCTGTGCATTTACTTCGTCGGTTGCTGAACTGTAATCTGAGCATACAAACTGTAATTCATACTTGTCAGTTTTTAACATACTCTTTACATCTTCAGGTATCATCGTTTCAGGGAAGTTTGGTCCTACAAGTGAGTTAAGACCGATAACCCATTTAACACCGTCAACCTTTTCAATCTTCTTAATCATCTGGTTCTTGTCTTTTGCACTAAGACCGTCTTTTAGGAGAACCATATGAACATTACTCATATTAAAGTGTTCTTTAAGTTTGTCATTTGCTTCTGCACTAGGAATATTCTTTGGAAGTCCCTGGTCAATGTTGTAGTAAATCTTGTAATTGCTGTTTCCGTATATCGCAGGTCCGAGCAGTACAAGAAATACAACGATAGCAATTTTATAATGCTTTACAATAAAGTCAGAAACCTTTGTAAGTGGCGGAATAAGAGCCTTGTGTGTAGTCTTTTCTATTGCATTATCAAATGTAAGAATCATTGCCGGAAGAACTGTTACACAAGTTATAACACCGATTACAACACCTTTAGACATTACGATACCGATATTTGCACCGAGTTTAAATGTCATAAAGCACAGAGCCACGAAACCGGCTATTGTCGTAACAGAACTGCTTGATACTGACTTAAATGTGTTTGATATTGCATGAGCCATTGCTCTCTTTCTGTCATCTGGAAATCTCTTTTTATTCGCTTCATAACTCTCAAGAAGGAATATCGAGTAGTCCATCGTGACCGCAAGCTGAAGTACCGCCGCAAGTGCCTGTGTGATATATGATATTTCACCTAGAAAAATATTACTTCCAAGGTTGAACACTATTGCCATTCCTATATTTGCAAGGAATATAAACGGTGTAAGGAATGAATCCATCGTGATAAGAAGAACCACAAGTGATAAAACTGCTGCGATAACCACATATATCGGCATCTCCTGTAAAGCAAGGTTCTTTATATCAGTAACGATGCCTGACATTCCGCTTGCATAAACATCTTTTCCAACCGTCTTACGGATATTTGTGATGGCATCCATCGTATCGTCCGCTGATGTTGTATCATCAAACAAGGCTATCATCATAGTTGCGTTTCCATTGAAAAACGCTTCTTCAAGATTTTTAGGAAGCATCTCCGTCGGTACGCTTATATCAAGCATATCATCATACCAAAGTACATCTTTAACATGGTCGATACCCTCAATCTTTTTCTCAAGTGCTGCCGCCTGTTTATTCGACATATCCTCAACAACTATCATAGAAAAAGCACCCATTCCAAATTCATCAACAAGTGTATCCTGACCCGATACTGTTTCAAGAGTATTCGGAAGATAAGATAATACATCGTAGTTTACTCGTGTGCTTACATATCCAATCACAGATGGAACAAGCAAAACACACGCAATAAGCAGGATGATGTTCTTATGCCTTGTAATCCATTTTCCTAACATTTTTTCTCGTCCTTTCTTTATCCTGTCCGACTAACAGTAAACAAAGCAGCATACCGAATCGAACCTTAATTGACCGATTTTATCATTTAGTGACCATCGGTCATTTCTATAGTCCATATACTACAACAAAAATGACCAACAGTCAACATCAAATTTGACTATTGGTCATTTTTATCAAAAACACACAAAATTCACATATTTTATGGAATTATTATATCCATAACTCACAAAACAATCATATTTTGTAACAACAATACAAATATCAGACAATCATAATCTTCCATCAAGCTGCTAAAATACAGTTATCAAACAAAACAAACTTATTAACAACTTATCTAAATCTTTTTATCATCAATCTTTTTATCATCGCCAATAAAAGTAAATTGGAGTTTGACACCATAATAAATAATATTAATCGGTATTATGTCGTCGTCAGTACTTAAGGGTGGTATTCTCACCCTTTATGTACTGTTACGAACGACAGCATAACGAAAGCGTACCGATGTTATTATTTATTATGAGGCAAACTCCTCATAATGTGGTTTATTTAGCAAGCAAAAGCATAATCTCATTACTTCTGTTTACAAACTCCGTCATCTCCTCTGCCTTAAGCGGATGGTTCGCAAGTACGGCAAGGTCATAGAGCTGTTTGCAGAACATATCAACATTTTCTGCATCCTTATTATTAAGAATATACTGCACAAGTTTGTTTGATGAGTTGAGTACAAGTGTTGCAGAGTCTCCAAACATATCCATGTCCATTCCTGCTCCGCCTGCACTATACATCTTCATCATATCCTGCATACGGCGTGTCTCCTCTGAGAGTGTGAGCATTGATGAAACATTCTCATTTTTAAGTTTCTCTACTTTTACTTCAAGATTTTCCTTTCCGAGTGCTTTCTTAAAGATTTCGCTAAGTTCCTCGGTCTCTTTCTTGATAGTCTCCTCGTCCGCATCGTCCTTCATCGTATCATTAAGACCTGCATCTATACGCTTGAAGCTTACTTTTAAATCACCCTGCTCAAGCTGTGAAATAAATGCCTGGTCAATATTATGACTCAATATAACTGCATTTATATTCTGCTCCTTGAACATATTTACATACTGGCTCTGCTGCTGCATATCGGTTACATAGTAAACTGTCGTTGGTTCTTCCTCGTTTTCACCGTCTTTATTTTCTGATGCATCTGTGTTTTCCGTATTTTCAGCAGTATTTTCCTTTGTATCTCCGTCTTTTTCTTTGACTGCATCGACATATTCAGGAAGTGTGATATATTTATCATTTAAGTCCTTAAAGATGATATAATCTGACATCTTTTCTCTGAACTTACTGTCTTTTAAGCATCCGTATTTGATGAATGGGCTTATATCTTCCCAGTATTTCTCATAATTTTCTTTGTCTACTTTATACATTCCTGAAAGCTTGTCGGCAACTTTCTTTGTAATATAATCAGAAATCTTCTTTACAAAACCGTCATTTTGCAATGCACTTCTTGAAACATTGAGCGGAAGGTCAGGACAGTCAATAACACCCTTAAGAAGCATTAAGAACTCTGGAATAACTTCCTTGATATTATCAGCGATAAATACCTGATTATTGTAGAGTTTAATAACACCCTCAAGATTGTCATACTCAGTATTTACCTTAGGGAAGTATAAGATACCTTTAAGGTTGAACGGATAATCCATATTCAAATGAATCCAGAAAAGAGGCTCCTTGTAGTCGTTAAAGACTGATCTGTAAAATTCCTTGTATTCATCATCTGTACAATCATTGGGATGTTTCATCCAAAGCGGAGTCGTCGTGCTGATAGAAACAGGTCTTTTATTTATCTTTACTTTTTCTTTGCGTGGTGATACCTCGACAACTTCTTTTTCTCCGTTCTCATTTTCTCTTTCCTCTGTCTTTGCTTCCTCGACAATGTTTTCAACTACAACATCATCTTCACGGAGTTCTTCCTTATCTATAGTCTCATACTCCTGCTCGGCTCCCTCTTTTGAAAGGAATATCTCTACAGGCATAAATGAACAGTATTTTGTAAGAACCTCTCTTACACGGTACTCATTTGCAAATTCTAAGCTGTCCTCTGAGAGGTAAAGTGTGATAGTCGTACCTATCTCTTTTTTGTCTCCCTCTGACATTTCAAAGTTGATTCCACCCTCTGACTCCCAGCGTACAGGTGTTGCTCCCTCTTTCCATGACAATGTGTCGATAGTAACTCTGTCGGCTACCATAAATGCTGAATAAAAACCAAGTCCAAAGTGTCCTATTATCTGCTCCTCATTTGCCTTGTCCTTATATTTTTCAAGGAAGTCAGTAGCACCTGAAAATGCGACCTGATTTATGTACTCGTCAACCTCATCCTCAGTCATACCAAGACCGGTATCAGTGAATGAAAGACTCTTTCCTTCAGTATCAACAACAACCTGAATACTTGGCTTGTAATCATCAGGAAGTGTGTATTCTCCCATAATATCAAGCTTTTTAAGCTTTGTAATCGCATCACATCCGTTTGATACAAGCTCACGGATAAATATATCATGGTCTGAATAAAGCCATTTCTTTATAATAGGAAACATATTTTCTGATTCAATTGATAAACTGCCTTTTCTGCTCTGCATAATAAAATCTCTCCTTTACTTTTATATTCACTATAATCAGCCCTTTTCCACAGGACTTTTATCTACGATTTATTTCGTCAGCAATCATTGTCATTGACTGCTAACAGCTTTCACAAAGAGTATAATAATACGATATTAAAAAAATGTCAAGAAAAAATTAGCACTCTTTTGAAAAGAGTGCTAATTTATGTTTTTCTGATTAAAGACGGCTTGTTCCCCGCCTGATTATTATCCTATGCAATATAAGCATAAAATTTTCCTAATTGTCTTAAAATAGCGTTGTAACTTCTCCTACAACTTTTTCTCCACAATTCCCCTTAGAATCATATGCAGTAACCGCATACTCGTAAGTAGTACCTGAATTTGCAAAAATATCGTTGTAAGACTGTGCCGTATTTGTGTTGAGCATTGCTATATAAGTCCATGTCTTAGTGCCTTTAACTCGTCTATAAACATTACAGTAAGATGTATATGAATTTGCCATCCAGCTTATCTTTACACCATCCATTGTTGCCTGAAGTCCAGTTATCGCTGCCATTGAATTTTTAGAATATACTGTAAGTTTCTTTTTCCGGCTTCCTACCGTAAATTGAAGCTTTGCGTTAAACACCTGATTTTCCTTAAATTTAACAAGCCATTTATCATATGATATGGCACCGCTCTTGGCATTCACCTTAAGTTTCTTTGTTTTCCATGTTGGAAATATCTTTGCAACAACATTCATATTTTTTACTGCAGTTCGGTTTATCTTGCTTATATCTGTATATCCGTCCTGGCTTACAAGTTTTATTTTAACTTTGGTTGACGGTTTCTTTACATATCCGAGTACATAACATATATTGTTTGCCGCATCTCTTCCAAGTTCATTATACGCAAGCTGTGTATAATGTATTGTACTGTGTATTTGATTTAATGATGTAGGCAGTTTCAATGATTTACTTCTTGTCTTATTATATGAAGTATATTTCGCATTGGTTTTATACTTATTTTTGAAATAACTTTTTACTGTATTATCCGTAAGCCACACTTCTGACAACTGGCTTGCGAGAAAAATGTCCTTATATGCCGCTTTACCTGAATTACACATATAATACTGTGCTTTTCTAGGACCTGTCAGCTCAAGGTCAGCAAGTGATGTCGGTTTTCTGTGCGATCTTACCATAAGTATTCCGCCAAACTCAAGTTTCTTATTTACATACTTATAATCTTTCGCACTGCTTCCCTTAAGCTGTTTCTTTAATGCTCTGTGCATTTTCATATAATATGTGAGATATTTTCCGGCTTTCATCTTAAAATCCTGTTCTCCCTGAAGCCAGAAATATCCTTTATGGCTGAGCTTATAATGTCCGGCTTTTATCTCATTATTAAGGGTACGCTCACAGGCTTTATAAAGTGCTACAGCCTGCCAGAAATTATTATCTTTTCCCGCTTTCGGCTGCCATGTAGTAATAGAACTTCCGCCATGTGCCGCATTTACAACCCATACTTTTTCCTTTAATTTATTTGTCCACTGGTTTGCCAATGCACTGTCAATACCTGATTTTGCCTTTGCCCCGCTTGCAGAAGTAAGATTATTTGTCCTGCACCACTCATAATCCGAACTGTTATCGGTAAGAGATTTTGGAACAAACTTCGATGCATTTGCGACTGAAAGTGCCGGTGATGTTTTACTCCAATTTGCAACTCTTTTATAATGAGAACGACATGACGGACCATATGTATTATAAACTTTTCCTGCACTGTTTAATATGGCATTATTTGTATATTCTGCATTCGTTTTATCATCACTATGGCTTCCCTCCATATTACTCTGACCTATAAGTAACAAAAGACTTATCTTTGCCGGCCTGACTAATACTCCATAAGTTGTTCCATCCTTAAGCTCAACTACAGCTTTTCCACAACCTACCGCAAATATCTTTTTATGGTTGCTGTTTGCCACACTAACAATTTTTCTGTCTTTTTGTCCTGTTGTAGCATTAGTCGATACAACATTTTCTGTAGCTATTCTTCTTATCTCTTTATTAAAGGTATGCCTGTCATCATATTTTAATGTAATTTTCTTTTTTGTCTTGGCATAACTCACTAATGGAGGAAGTGTTGTGTTCTCCGGTTCTGCCGTCGGTTCCGGACTCGCTGTATTCTCCGGATTTTCAGTTTCCGAAGGTTTCTTCGTCTGTACCACTATATCATTATCGGTATCTGCTGATGCCTTTTGGTTATTCAAGATATATCCTGCCACTCCGAATAACATACATATTGCTGCTATTAAAATAATCTGTTTTTTTAATTTTATAATAATATTTAATCCCTATCCCTCTATTTCTTCATTATGATAAATACTTAGGCTGAACAGTTATTAACAACATCAGCGTGGGTTTATACTAAGTATCATACTATTCCA
>OOCB01000177.1_pt1 | contig 104671 bp, 89 predicted proteins | sample 1671351 | NCBI WGS metagenome assembly OOCB01 (sample SAMN06348148, study PRJEB24527) | human gut metagenome | biome: human gut; feature: ankylosing spondylitis patient; material: feces | host: Homo sapiens | place: China | collected 2015-10 | reverse complement strand
GGAGTAACGGGAAGCACTGGAGCTACTGGAGTGACAGGAGCGACTGGTGTTACAGGAGCAACGGGAAGTACCGGGGCTACCGGAGTGACAGGAGCCACTGGTGTTACGGGAGCAACGGGAAGCACCGGGGCTACTGGAGTGACAGGAGCCACTGGTGTTACAGGAGCAACGGGAAGTATCGGGGCTACCGGAGTGACAGGAGCCACGGGCATTTCTGGAGTAACGGGAAGCACTGGAGCTACTGGAGTGACAGGAGCGACTGGTGTTACAGGAGCAACGGGAAGTACCGGGGCTACCGGAGTAACAGGAGCCACGGGTATTACGGGAGTAACAGGAAGCACTGGGGTTACCGGAACAACAGGTGTCACTGGAGCAACCGGTACAGCAGGGCAAGGGTTGTCCTCTTATGCCTATATTTTTAATACTTCAGCTCAAACTGTAGCTATTGAAGCGGATGTAATCTTCGACAGCAACCAAAATCTTACTAATATTACTCATGCGCCCAATACCGCTGCGATTATTATTGGTAATGCCGGGGACTATGCGGTGTTTTTCAACGTTGCAGGTGTGCAGGCAAACCAATTCACCCTTTATCAAAACGGAGCCCCTGTAGGTGGCAGTGTCTATGGTTCAGGAGCTGGGACTCAACCGAATCCAGGCATGGTCATTATTACGGCTGCTCCCGGTGATGTGCTGACATTACGGAATCATTCCAGCGCATCAGCTGTTGGTCTGCAAACACTAGCAGGTGGAACACAGACCAATGCTAATGCTTCTATTCTTATTCAACAGTTAAGTGGTTAACTTTTAAATAATAAATGGGTGTGTCCAGAAAAATAGACATTTAAAATTGTGGTCCTATCTCATAATTAGTGGTTGACAGTCTTCGGTCGCAAATCATGGGAAGTTCTCACTTTAATAATTTTCGCATTAAAAGAGTCATAATATAAAGTCTAGCCGCTCTTTTTGAGTGGCTAGACTTTAGCTTAATTAATAGTTAAGTTCTCTCATTAAAAACATTATTACCGGCTAGGATTCCTGTAGAGCTCATAACCATCCTCTAGAACGCTGAAGTTCGTTAAACTTAGCATTTTTGTTTATCGCTTTAATATGCGGTGGGGTCGTTAGCGCTTGGAGCGAGAGAGCCCCTTTTCGTTATTGTATAACTTGGTTTACAGCCTTGGTTTAAATGCATCTCGATGTTCTCTCAGGAATGCATCAAGTGAACGCGGCGCTCTGCCAAGCAAGCGTTGGACCGTATCCGTCGGCTTCTCTGGCACAACGGAAGACATCGTCTGAATTTCCACAACGTGGTCTGCAAGCCAAGGAGGCATCTGTCCATGTTCGATCAGATCCGTTCGAAGCTCCTCGGGTTTGAGGTTGAAGAATCCGATCGGACGATTGAACAGGGTGGACATTTTATCTGCAATCTGTGCATAAGTGAATGCTTCGGAACCGGTAAGCGTATAGATGCGGTTCACTGGTTTGTCTCTAGTCAGCACTTCTGTGGCAATATCTGCGATGTCTCGGCAATCGATGAAGTTGCACGGGGAATCTCCAATGCAGCCGAAGAATACATCTTGAGTTGTAATGGTTGGTGCGAGTCGGAGCAGATTTTGCATAAAAGCATAGGGCCGCAGCATTGTATATGTCATCCCGGATTTCACTAGAGCTTGCTCGATTTGTTCATGCCAGCCTGCTACAGTTACTGGTGAACGTTCGTCATATGCTGGGCTGGATATTTTGACGACATGCTTGACTCCCTCTTGCGCAGCCATCTGAATAATGGATGTCTCTAGTTCCACTTGTTTAGGGTTGTTGGATAACGCTAGAAATAGTTGACTGGTACCCGCCAAAGCTCTGCGCATGGATTCGGAATCATTTGCATCGGCAGCACAGATTTCAATCCCGGACAACGCCAAGTCCGCCATTTGTTGACGAAGCTTATCCGGCTTTCTACTTACTGCCCGAACGGGAATACCTCTTTCCATCAAACGTCTCAAAAGTACATTTCCAATCATGCCTGTTGCTCCAATAATAGTAATCATGTTTCAATCTCTCCTTATAATGAACTTGTTTATTTGATAATGTAAGCTCGCCAGCGCCATGTCATGATCGTACAAGCTATTGCACCGGACAATGGAAAATCGAACCCAATATGATCCAACCAAGCCCATGAAGAACTCGGGTTTACGATCTGCAATACATTAGAAATCCCCCACGCCGCCACCAAGCCAAACCCTGCGCCTGCAAGTGCCAAGCAGCCCACGACAATGATTCGGGGGGCTTTTGCCACCCACCGTGTGCGGTTCTTACGGTTACGAAGCCAGAGTCCGGCCCATAGAGCCATAAGCAGAGACGCCCCTCCAATCGTTGTTAAAGCTCGTAACTGAAGGACTTCATCAGCGGTAACGATTCCCCCGATGCTTGCCATGATGGCAGGAGACAAGTAGGCCGGGATTAATTCACGCCACAGCACAAAAGGTTTTGGGGGAGGATTAGCAGCTCGGTTTGGATAAGCTTCCTCGGAATGAATGGGGTCATTAAGGTTAACCATATCACTACTCCTTTTTTGTTTAGAAATCACTGATTTGCTTTCATCTATAAGTAATTAGGAGCCTAACTATATGGTGATGAAAATGGGCTAGTTGAACTAGCCCGGTTCACCTTTCTTCGTTATGCTCCTAGGATTTTGGTTCGGAGAAGTCGTGTGACTCATCTGTAAGTGCAGCAATACCTTGTGTTACACGCCCCAGCAGGTTGAGAAACACACTCCTTTCCTCGATCGTAAGTAATCCAACCATCGCTTCCAGTCTGGCAAAATGTTCCGCAGCCATATCCGTTAGTTTCTTCGCACCTTTGGCGGTCAAAATGACTGACTTCTGACGACCATCAACGGAACTCGTCCGACGAGCAACCAGTCCGTCGCGTTCTAAAATCTCGATTAGACCAGTTACGGTAGCACGGGTTACACCCAGATTTTCCGCCAGTTGGGAGGGCAGTTCTTCTCCTTCGTGATCTTCAAGATCTGCCAACAGACGATATCGTCCTGTCGATAAACCAAATCTGGAGAAATGGATTTCTGCAGCATGCCCAAGTTTGGCTCCTGCTACCATCAGTCTGGATGCGACAAGCACGGCTTGTGCATCCACGTCTAATTGATAGCGATCAACCTGACGCTTCGTTTGTACTAACGAAGGGATGAGGTACATATCAGTTGTTGATTTGTTTTGATTGTCCATACATATAGTATGGTGCCTAACTATATAGTTGTCAACTTTTGTTTAGACCATTCGTCAAGTTGGATGCTCTCGTAAAGTGTTCGTACACAAAAAACCATGTGCCCAGAAAAAAAGAGGCGACATGGTTTTCTTTTGTCTTTTTTCATAAATATTGATCCAGCTGGAAAATAACTATCGGAACATATTCTTAACGACCATCCAGAGATTAGCCGGTTTTTCGGCCAAACGGCGGGTATAGTACGGATACCACATGGTGCCATAAGGTACGTAACAGCGAATGCGATAGCCTTCTTTGGCGAGACGTTCCTGTTCGCTCATCCGCAGACCATATAACATCTGGAATTCAAAGGCATCCGGCGAGATTCCCCGATCCTTGGCGTATTGTTTCGTCCAGTTAATGATGTGATCATCATGCGAGGCAACCGCAGTGTACACACCCTGATCGAGGTGATTACGAATCATCGTTTTGAAGTGATGAATGACTTCAGAAGTATTCTGATAGGCGACTGATCCGGGTTCTTTGTAAGCACCTTTAACCAGCCGAAGCCGAATACCTTCCCGAATCATATCACGCGTATCTTCTTCGGTGCGATGCAGGTAGGCTTGCAATACTGTGCCTGTATTATGCAGTCCTTCCGAGTGCAGTCTTCGGACAATATCCAGCGTTGCTTGAGTAAATGGACTATCCTCCATATCAATTCGGACAAATAGATCATGCAATTTGGCTTGTGTGGCAACGGTACGGATATTTTGGTAACCCTCTTCCGGGTCAAGTGCGAGGCCCATCTGGGTTGGTTTTAGCGAGACGTTGGAGTCTACGCCTTCACGTGCAATGCCTTCTACCAGGCGTACATACTCATCCCTGTACAATGCCGCTTCGCTCAGGCGGGTGATGCCTTCACCCAGATGATCGAGCGTAGCCATAATGCCTTTGTTATTGAGTATGCGGATCTCTTCGAGAGCTTCTTCCAAGGTGTTTCCTGCAATAAATTTGCCTGCCAGCTTCTTACCATATCTAATGGACAGGTTCTCTACAGCTTTGTTGCCTGCCACGGTTAATAAGGTTTTGCGATATATTTCCGTTCCCACACTCATTTTCGTTTCCTCCTTCAGCATTGTGCATCCTTAATTCAAGCAAGAAACGTGCCAGATTTGGCGATGGTCTACTATTTTTCATGGAAATTTTAACTTTATAAAAAGGAATCAAAAAAATCTGGGGATAACAGCGATCGGAAGGTTATTCTGTCATCGGAGTGGCCCGTGTGAATTTTCTTTAGTTAAATTTAACGAGAAAAATATTTCAGTCTCAACCGGAGTTGGCACGGATTTTGCTACATATATTTGGTGATGAGTAACATGCAAAATAATTCAGGCGAGCAGCCAGCGAATCCCACATCCTGAAGGAGGAATCATTGATGAACATCCCTTTTGTTAACGAACCATTCACAACCTTTGCAGTCCAGGCGAACCAGGAGGCATTTGAAGACGCACTTCGTCAGGTAGAAGCTGAACTTGGGCAGGAATACCCGATTATTATTGGTGGGCAAAAAATAACAAGCAGCCGCACGTTAACTTCCGTGAACCCCGCAGCCAAGAATCAAGTTGTCGGAACGATCCATCAGGCAGATCAGGAATTGGCCGAAAAGGCCATTCAGACAGCAGCGGAGACATTCCACACATGGAAACATACTGACCCGAATGAACGGGCTCGTTATCTATACAAAGCAGCTGCCATTATGCGCCGTCGCAAGCATGAATTCTCCGCATGGATGGTTTATGAAGCCGGCAAGACTTGGCCTGAAGCCGATGCGGATACAGCGGAAGCCATTGATTTTATGGAATTCTATGCTCGAGATATGCAGCGACTGAGTGAACCGCAGCCTCTCGTGCGGATTGCAGGGGAAGATAATGAACTGAGTTATATACCGCTGGGCGTTGGTGTTGTTATTCCACCTTGGAACTTCCCACTGGCGATTATGGCAGGTATGACCTCTGCTGCACTGGTATCCGGCAACACGGTGGTATTAAAGCCCGCCAGCACAACGCCGGTGATTGCCGCCAAGTTTATGGAGCTGCTCGCAGAAGTTGGTCTGCCGGATGGCGTCGTGAACTTTTTACCAGGACCAGGCAGTGAAGTGGGTGATTATCTTGTGGATCATGCGCTCACCCGGTTTATTAGTTTCACCGGTTCCAGAGATGTAGGACTGCGAATTAATGAACGTGCAGCACGAACAGCTCCAGGTCAGAAGTGGATCAAACGGGTTATTGCAGAGATGGGCGGCAAGGATTCCATCGTAGTAGACAGTGACAGTGATCTGGAACTCGCGGCAGAGTCCATTACCGCTTCGGCATTTGGTTTCTCAGGACAGAAATGTTCGGCGTGTTCCCGTGCCATTATTCATAAGGATGTATATGATGAAGTATTGCAAAAAGTGATTGAACGGACACAGAAACTGACGATGGGAAGTCCACTTGAAGTTGGCAGTCAGGTTGGGCCAGTTATCGATGACAAGGCATATGCAAAGATCACGGAATATATTGAAATCGGAAAGGGCGAGGGGCGTCTTGTGCACGGTGGCGGTACCGGGAACGTTGAAGGATATTTCATTGAACCAACTATAATTGCCGATGTGGACCCGAAAGCCCGAATTGCTCAAGATGAGATTTTTGGACCTGTGCTTGCGTTCATCAAAGCAGGATCATTCCAGGATGCATTGGATATCGCTAATAATACAGACTATGGTCTGACCGGCGCGGTGATCTCACGAAATCGTGAACATCTGGAACAGGCAAGACGTGAATACTTTGCGGGTAATCTTTATTTCAACCGGAAATGTACCGGAGCACTGGTGGGCACACATCCATTTGGCGGATTTAACATGTCAGGCACGGATTCCAAGGCAGGTGGAAGAGACTATCTGCTGTTGTTTACACAGGCGAAGCTGGTATCGGAGAAATACTAGACAGAAACCCATGATCCGACTAAAAACTTCTTACATTCACTTGAATAGTATGCTATTATCCCTGCAAATCCTTTTGTTCGTATAAGAAACACAGATGCTTATTACCGAAGGCATAAGGAGGGTAACGGATGTTAGGTGTTCAGTTGGTACAGGAACAACGTATTCGGCTGTCCATCACGCCGGAGATGAAACAATCCTTTCAATTGCTAACCATGTCTGGTCAGGATCTGACCCGTTATTTGCAGGATGCGGCGGAGGAAAATCCGGTGCTTGAACTGGAAGAACAAGCTACGCCCCTTGCCCGGATTCCGCGGCGAATGGATCAGCGCAGGTATGATTCCTATGACCCGTTGCTTCAGGCCAAAGGTGCCGAACCTACTCTGGAACAATTGCTGATTGCGCAAATTCGAGTAATGACAATTCCAGACGAATTGGAAAATATGGCCATATATTTGGCAGGGTGCGTTAATGATGATGGTTATCTGACGGTTGAACTGGCAGAGGTGCAAGCAACACTTGAGCTTTCGATGAGCAAGATTGCAGCGGGACTGGAGCTTCTCCAATCGCTGGACCCTGCTGGTGTAGGGGCGCGGAATCTGCAAGAATGTCTGTTGCTCCAGATTAGACGTGATCCATCAGCAGTGCTGAATGCGGAGTGGATGGTGGAAGCGGGATTGGAAGCACTGGTTCCTTTTCACCCAGGTAGAACAGGGAGTCGATTAGGTATGACTTCACGGGAAGCTCAGACTGCCTATGACTATATTACACGTCTGGACCCCAAGCCCTGTCGATCCATCGGATGTACAGAACGGCCACATTACATTATTCCGGATGCTATTGTTGGGTTGCGTAACGGTGAGGTCCATTATAGTCTGCATGCAACAGGTAACCCTCGGGTATCGATGAATGAAGCGTGCTTCCGCTGGATCAGGGAAGAGGCTCCCGACGCAACCTGGTCTACCCGTGTGGCAGAGGCGAGGGCTATCATTCGGAGTGTACACTTGCGGCGCAGAACTTTAGTGCGTGTGCTGGCGGCAGTGATGGAAGAACAGAAGCACTTTTTGGTCAAAGGCCCATCCGCGCTAAAACCGCTTAATCTGGCTGTTATTGCAGAGAAGATTGGCATACATGAATCAACGGTAAGTCGTGCGGTGAACGGTAAATACATTGAGACCCCACATGGTGTATATGAACTCAGGGCTTTTTTTGACTCGGGAATCAGTACAACGTCAGGGGATAAAACATCAGCATCAGCGGTGAAACGTAGATTAAAAGAAATCATTCGCATGGAACAGACTCAGCGTCCATACTCGGATAGTCATTTGGCCACATTGCTCGCCGAGGAGGGAATTATCATCTCCCGCAGAACGGTTGCCAAGTACAGGGAGGAACTTCAGATTCTGCCTTCCCTTGAGCGTAAACGTTGGGCTTAATCGAATAGCTGGCGTCTTATCATCTCTGAATACAAGAACCCCCGCAAACCGGATAAACGGTCTGCGGGGGTTCTTGTTAATTATTTGTGTTTGGGTTGCTGCATTAGTTTTCCTGATTACCTACAAACGTTCCATATTACGCAGGAAGTGTTCTCCGGCAATCCCTGGTGTAGTCATCTGTTCCGGATGAAGAATCTCTTCCAGTTCTTCCGGTGTCAGCAATCCGCGTTCGAGAATAATCTCTTGCAAGGAAAGTCCAGTCTTGAGCGCTTCCTTCACGATGGAAGCTGCCACATTATAACCTAAGTGCGGGTTCAACGCCGTAACCACACTGAAACTTTGCTTCATGATTAATTCGCAGCGCTCACGGTTAGCTTCCATCTCTTCAACTGCATAACGCGTGAAAACATCGATGCCGTTATTCATAATTTTCAGCGATTGCAGCAAGTTGAACGCAATAACTGGGCCCATGACATTCAGCTCGAATTGACCGGCTTCACACGCCATACAGATCGTATGGTCGTTCCCCATCACCTGGAAGGATACCTGGTTAATGACTTCTGCCATAACGGGGTTGACTTTGCCCGGCATAATGGACGAACCTGGCTGACGCGGTGGCAGGCGCAATTCATTGAATCCTGCACGTGGACCTGAAGCCATCATGCGAATATCATTACAGATTTTGGAAAGGCTAACCGCACATACCTTCAGCGCCGCTGAAAGTTCCAGATAGGCATCTGTGTTCTGCGTTGCATCCACGAGATCCTCAGCTGTTTGTAGTGGAAGTCCGGTAACATCAGACAGGTGCTCTGTAACCTTGACGATATATTCGGGTTTGGCATTGAGTCCTGTACCTACCGCAGTTGCACCCATGTTAATGGTAAGCAAGCGGCGATTGGCAAATTCAAGACGCTCAATATCCCGTCCGATTACACGGGCATAAGCTCCGAATTCTTGTCCAAGGCGAATAGGTACGGCATCCTGAAGATGGGTACGGCCAACCTTGACCACATCGTTGAATTCCACTTCTTTTTTACGGAACGCATCCTGTAGTCTTTTCATCGTAGCGAGTAACGTCTCCGACAGTCGGTACGCCGCAATGCGCAGTGCTGTAGGAACCACGTCATTAGTAGATTGGGACATGTTCACATGATTATTGGGATTGCAATGGAAGTAGTCTCCCTTGCTTTTGGTTAACAGTTCCAGCCCGCGATTGGCCAAAATTTCGTTCATATTCATATTCATGGAGGTGCCTGCACCGCCCTGAATGGAGTCTACAATAAAATGATCCAGATGATGGCCTTTCATCATTTCTTCAGCTGCCATGACGATCACATCGCCAATCTTGCTCGGCAGCATCTTCAACTCCATGTTGGTAATGGCTGCTGCCTTCTTCACCGCAGCCAGAGCCGTGATCAGCTCCCGGTGTACCGGAACGCCGGTAATCGGGAAGTTTTCCACGGCCCGTACCGTTTGAATTCCGTAATAAGCATAAGCCGGGATTTCTTTTTCACCGATAAAATCTTTCTCCGTCCGTGTGGACATAGTAGACATCTCGTTCGCCTCCAGTGGCATCAATAAAAATAGTTCGGCTCCAGCGTTGCTGAAGCGCACTCAGTATATCATTTAAGCAAAATGGATGCCAATCTAAATCATTTGGCCTCTTGTGCCGATAATAAATAAAATTAGGGATATTAAATGGGATATTATTCAATTTTTAAGAAAGGGAGGGGTGGCTAAGCTTGTCTTATACATTATGCGCTATATGGTAGAGAAGTCATGCATGAACGGCAAATATGAGGGGGAATAGAACGTTTTCAGTGATGTATATCACATGAAATTTGGTACTTGATTGGTAAAATAGGAAAAAAGGACTACGGGGTGTGTACATGAAATGGACTTTAGGAGCAAAGACTGTCGCAGGTTTGGTACTGATTTCGATTATTACCTACGGAACTAGCGGCTTTTTTATATTTTTTGTCAAAGACTGGATTACATTAGATATTCCGAATTGGGTATACATATCGATTATCCTGATCATGGGAGTATGCTGGAACGGGATTCTGGGATGGTTTGCCTCACGCTGGCTGACTCGTCCAATCGTTCACCTGTCCCGGGCTGCACAGCAGGTTTCAGCGGGAGATCTGACAACCGAGATTCCGCAGCGACGCACGCAGGATGAACTTACTGTATTATATGATGCTTTTCGCGCAATGGTTTCTAACCTTCGAAGCATTGTAAATGATATTGCAGACAGTACAAGAACGACTTCACAGAACGCACAGTCTCTGAGTGAAGCGATTACCCAGGCCGCTGAACAGATCGAGATGATGTCGGATGCGGTAGATCATATTGCAGTAGGCGTAGAAGAGCAGAAGGTCACTTCCCATCAATCTTTGATCACTGCGGATGAGATGCTGAACGATTTCCAACGTATGCATAGCCAGTCAATGGACATGACAGAGATGTCCGGTCAGATGGAACGATCGGTGGATCATACAAAACAGACTTTCTCATCGTTGATGAAAGGGATGGACGAGCTGGCCGAGTCGCACAATCGTTCCCGCGATATTATGCTGTTGCTGGAGAAGGAAGCCTCCGATATCGAGGTAATTACCCAGTCTGTCAAAAACATCGCAGAGGAAACTGGGTTACTTGCCTTGAATGCTTCCATTGAGGCTGCACGAGCTGGCGAAGAGGGTTCTGGTTTTGCAGTCGTGGCGCAGCAGATCCGCAAGCTGGCAGACGAAAGTAAGGAATCGGTACACCGTATTAATGAGCTGATTAGTCGTGTGCAAGAGCGGATCAGGGAGACAGCCCAACTGTCTCATGAGCAGCATGGCCTCGTGGTTAATGAATCGGAGCGGACCGTCTCTGTGGATCAGACGTTGCATGAACTGACAGGTACAGTGGAAGTATTTATGAAGGGTGCACATGATATCGGCTCCAAGATTGCAGAACAGACCGGTCGCGTGGAGCAAACGCACGGTCATGTGAAGAAGATCCAAGGGAAAGCTGGATCGTTCTCGGATGAGGCGAGACGAATTATGGATGCCGCACACGAAGAGACAGCCATCATGGAGGAGATTTCATCCTCGGCTGAAGAACTGAGACAATTAACCGATCGGTTATTGGACAAAACCAAAGCATTCCGGATGCAGCCTTAAGCTGTGTTCGGGATTTTTTTTGTTTTTGGAGCACAGTTTTGGCATGATAATTTGCTTATTCTGGTTAAAGCCGAACGTTCTTTCGTGAAAACGAAAATTTGTAAAGATTATTTTATGAAAGATTAACAAATTCGCAACTTGCAGGCGATAAATGAAGATATAATAGGATTATCACAACAGATAAAGGAGCCCAGTATATTGAAAACTTGGACAGGTATCCTGCTGATGATTATTTTGGCGGTAGCTACGATTAGTACAACTTCGGCTGCCAGAACCATGAATGAATCGCAAAAACAGCTTAACATAGATGATCAATCCAGCCAGACCGAAGTGGTCGAGGCTTCCAATATAGATAAACTGCATGACACAACGAAGACAACACAGGAATCCATTCCTGTGAAAGAGGAATACGTTTCGGTAGCTCCAGAGAATGAGAACGTCAGATTATACCCCATGAAAGTTGAGGGTTCAGGATATATATATAACGGAATGATTTTGGAAGTGGACGGCAAAACGCGAGAATTTAGTGATTGGCAGGGAGAAGGCGGGTCTTACAAACCCGAAGTGCACGAGTTGGATCTGAATGGAGACGGCCAGAAAGAAATTATCGTTTTGTACACGGAAGGTCATGGAACAGGTATTTATTTGGGACAAGCACGTATCATTAATCCGGTAACGCTGGAAGAGATGAAGATGCAATCTCTGGATGAGATTGCGAAACAACATGTGAAGTCAAAAGTTACGGTTAGATCAGACCGTGTGGATGTTGATGTCGCCGTTGATGGCGTTCAAGCAGAACCTTTACGGATCGAGGAAGATACGAGTGGCGGCGTATATAACGAAGAGTTGGGGTTCGGTGGAGTTACCTATTACAGTGTAGAGGATGGCCAGCTTGTCGTATCAGCAGCAGGATCTTACGGTGCGGCTTTGTATGCGGGTGATCTGACATTTGCTTATGAGTATCAAGATGGCGAGTGGAAGGCCGTAGATTTGAAGTACAGCATGGAAGTGTATGAAGAAGAATATTACGAATCTTTTGATTGATATCATCCTGTTGATATCATAGTGCATCGGGAATTGAAAGTTCTCAAGTGTCAAGTTAAGTGAACATTTGACAAGAATATCTTCCTTACTCCGTATACGGACAGTGGGAAACAGGGCGAGGCTGAAAAAAAATGGGGACATACAGCCTCGTTTTGTGCTACCCGAAAATAGGCACTGTGTACTAAAAACGTAGGAAACAATTGACATTATCACTTTAGTCGTTTAAATGTATAAAGGACAAATCATTTTAACATTCAGGAGGGATTTTGATGAAGAAAAAAGTTGTACTGGGTTTGATGGTAGGCACACTAACGCTTGGGATCGGAACAGGTGCACTCGCAGCAACAGGGTTGGAGCAGATTAAAGCCTATCTAAACAGCAAGATTACGCTAAAAATGGATGGTGCCACGGTGACAGCCAAAGATGCCAATGGTAAAACAGTGTTGCCTATCACTTACAACGGAACGACTTATTTGCCTGTGCGTGCTGTGGGATCTTTGCTTGGGACAGAGATCACTTATGACAGTGCAACTTCATCCGTCCTGATTGGCGGAAAGAATGGATCTGCGCCCGTAACCAACGGAAAAGTAACGCTGAGTGCACTTGGAACATCCGTACTGGGATCTACCGCTTGGCACACCAAAGATCCTAAGGATACCACATATAAAGGCAAGGATTACAAGGATGTTTATCTGCATAATGATCCTACGAAACAGGGGGATGATATCCAGATTAATACGGGTAAAAAGTATTCTTCTCTGCACTTGGAACTTGCCGCGCTGAAAGGAAATCAGGAGATTCATATCTATGATCAGGATCTCGCGACACTCAAAAAGTTCAATATCACTCCAGAAAGCGGTATGATGAGTCTAGATGTGGATGTTAAAGGTACAGACGCTGTCTATGTAGAGATTGTATCTGAAGATCCGGGTTCGGCTCTGTTTGTACCGCTCACAACATCGTATCTGACGAAGTAAAACACAATCTGCAAGTTTGCGACCTTACAGAAGGGGCAAGACAAGCATAAACATAAAAAAACGATGATTCACTAGGCGATTCCTGAACCGTATCCGGTATTCAGAGTTGCCTGGTGAACATCGTTTTTATTTTCTTTTTGTTACGAATATTAACGAATGACGGTATCCAGCGGTTTGAGATTGGCTTCAATCTCGGCGCGGCGACCTTCAAGGAATGGAGGCAAAGCAAGCGATTCACCCAGATGCTCCAATTCTTCGTCTGTATCAAATCCCGGACCATCAGTTGCAAGTTCGAACAGAATACCGTTTGCTTCACGGAAGTACAGGGAGCGGAAGTAGAAGCGATCTACAAAACCGGAGTTAGGGAATTGGAAGTTACGAACCCGTTCCACCCATTGTTTCAGTTCTTCTTCGTTATCCACACGGAATGCAACATGGTGTACGCTGCCACGTCCAGGACGCTCTTGGGCAAGGTCATTCCGTTCCTCAATATGCACTTCGGAGCCGCTACCACCTTCACCGGATTCAAAAACGAGTACATCAGGTTGACCTGGAGTAAAGGCAGGGTAACTTCCTTTAGCTCTGAAACCGAGCAGTTCGGTAAGAACCGGAGCGGTAAGGGAAGCATCTTTTACCGTAAGATGGATAGGGCCAAGGCCTACAATGCCATACTCGGCAGGCACAGGGCTCTGATCCCATGGTTTACCACCAGCGACACCTGTATTATTTTCATCCGAGACCAGAATCAGACGTTGTCCTTCAAAGTCTGTGAACGAGAGCGTGGCACGACCACCCCGTTCAACAATCTCTCCATGTGGGACTTCGAATTCGTCAAAACGCTGCTGCCAGTAAGTCAGTGCTGCATCACTTGGAACGCGCAGTGACGTGCCAGATATACTGTTCACCCCTTCACGAGTCTGTCCGGCCATCGGAATCTCGAAGAAGGTAAGTTCGGTACCCGGATTGCCTTTTTCATCGCCATAGAAGAGATGGTAGACGGACACGTCGTCCTGGTTGACCGTTTTTTTAATGAGGCGCAGACCCATGATGTTGGTGTAGAAACGATAGTTCTGATCGGCATGTGCTGTAAGAGCGGATACGTGGTGAAGTCCTTTGATTTGCATAATAATTCCTCCTAATTTAGGTTATACGTTCAACTAAGGATTATTTACACTGGCACTCCGATGACAGAACAACCTTCCGATCGCTGTTATCCCCAGATTTTTTGATTCCTTTTTGAAAGGGGAAATCCGGGGATAGCATATGCTTCCGATGTAGCTTTCTTTCAGAAAGCTTTTAGGCGAACGCTCTGCTTCTTCAGGTTATTTCTGTCCTCTCCGTTATCGTGTAAAAGTTCAGTTGAACATTTTTTGAGTTTATTTTAATTTATTCTTTATTAAGAAAGTTACTAACTTTTCGTTTGTTTTGTTTCTGAATTTATCTTAACATAAAGATATTTAAATTACAATGCTTATTTAGAATTCCAACTGGACAGCTCTTTCATTCAATGGCAAAATGAAAAAGTTAACATTAAAGAGAGATACTGTTGGTGAGATCCTTGTAAAGGAGAGAAGAGATGCATGGCGTATCCACCATGGCTGGACCCTTATGATGCAGAGCCGTTTATCCTGTTCTCCACTTCACATATCGTTTCGATTAGCGTAATTACAGCAATGATTGTACTGATGTTTTTGCTTCGACACCATCTTCGATCATGGTCAGAGAGGGCACGCCGCATACTGCGAATTGTTCTGGCTTGTATCATGTTTGCCTGTGAAATCGTGCTGCAACTCTGGTATGTGTATGGAGGGATATGGAGCCTGCAGACTTCACTGCCACTCGAACTATGCAGTCTGTCTCTGCTATTATCGGCGTTGTTACTGTTAACACGCAGTCGACTGTTACATTCTGCACTGCTGTTTGCAGGTATTGCTGGAGCCCTTATGGCGATCCTTACGCCTAATCTGGGTTATGGTTATGCACATTTTCGATTCATTCAATTTTTCGTTGCTCATGCCTGCATTATTCTGGCTTTACTCTACATGACCTGGGTGGAACAGCTGCGACCTAGCTGGAGATCTGTAGCAGGTTCCATGATATTTGTGAATGTGGCAGCACTAATTGTATACGTTGTAGATGTCATGCTTGACGCGAATTACATGTTTTTGAGACACAAACCGAGTACACCCTCGGTGCTTGATATGTTGGGTCCGTATCCCATGTACATCCTTGGGGAAGAGATACTTGCGCTAGTTTTGTTCTCGCTAATGTACATTTTGCTCTTTGCCATTCCAGATCGGTTGAAGCATCGTGTGAAAAAAGGTAAAAGCTCCGCGGTATAGGGATAATCCTTGTAGTTGCGTCTGCGCCGCATTATAAACTCTTTATAAATTAAAACATCCCGCAGTAACCTGAACGGATCAGATTGCTTACGGGATGTTTTGGCGTTGTCCCTGAAAGGGGCCAACTTGTATTTATATGTTTATCCACGGAGCAGAGATTCCGCACCATCCACATAGATTCGTGTACCTGTAACATGAGAGGCTTCATCGGAAGCGAGGAACAGAACGAGGTTCGCCACTTGCTTCGACGTTCCAGGTTCGCCCTTGAGCGGATGTTCGTGACCCTCAGGAAATTCAACAGGAATCTGTACTTCTTTCAGATCATCCGACGGGTAGGTGTTATCATCAATGTTGGTATCGATGGCTCCTGGGCAGACGGCGTTAACACGGATCTTATAACGAGCCAACTCCAGTGCAGCCATCTTGGTAAACGCAGTTTGTCCCGCTTTGCTGGAAGCGTATGCAGAGAAACCGATCCCTGAGAAGACCCGGTTACCGTTGATGGAACTGGTGATAATGATGCTGCCGCCATGTTCTTTCAGATGGGGAATAGCATATTTGACGGTTGCGAAGGTTCCGCGCATATTGATCTCCATCGTTTGGTCCCAGTCCTCAATTTCCATCGTTTCAATCGGGGCCATCGTTCCGTTGATGCCAGCATTCGCAAATATGATATCCAGTTTACCCGCTTCAGCCGCAGCTTGATTGATCGCCTTCTGCACATTGTCAGGTTTGGAGATATCACATTCGATCACATACGCTTCTCCGCCAGCCTTTTCAATCGTCTGTTTTGTTTCCTCCGCATTTTCGGGTGTGCGATCCAGCATGTACACTTTGGCTCCATGCTCGGCGAAACGAATAGCGGTAGCTTGACCAATACCGGATCCACCTCCGGTTACAATCGCGACTTTGCCTTCCAAACGTTGTTCTGTCATCTCTGATCCCTCCATGAGTTAGATTAACGTTGTACGCTCTACTTCTAACATACCCGGCTCAAGATGCGTGAATCATATGTGTATATATCAAAAAGAACAGGACCGCAATGCGGCCCTGTTCTGGAACAGATCATCTTCATCATCTGTCTGCTGTAATATTATTTTGGCATGTGTGATAGGAGACACCCCTAGGTCATGCCCTGGCTTACTTATGTTTCTTCCAGTCCATTGCACTGTTATTGAGCAAATATTCGAAATCGTTATCCCGGCGCTTCTGCTCCGCTTGGCGAGCTTCTTCTGCCTGCTGACGTTCCTGCTCTTTAACAGCCGCTTCTGCAGCCTTGGCTTCATCCGCCTGAGCTTTCAGCTTCTCCAGCACATCACTGCTAAGCAGATCCTTCAGTGTTGTGGGTTTATCCTGTGCTACTGCTGTTTTGGGAGCAGGAGTGCGTTTTTTGGATTTTGCCATAGGAAAATCTCCTTTCCAAACATGAATCAGGTTCCATTTATCGTACAGTAGTCATAGTATATCAAATTCCCGTAAAGCATTCCATGAATCTGCGGAACAAAAGCAGGAAAACGAGGGTTGCGTGACGAATGAAAACGGGTATAAAATCATATACTATTACCGATACTGCGACTATTCCCTGGAGAAAGGAGTCGTTGTTCGTGGAAGTAAACCGTGGTTTACTGAAAGGGCTTGCATGGGGCGTTGCCTTTAGCTGCCCGTTATGGATTGCGATTATCGGCTGGTTACGTTTGATGGGATGGATGTATTGAGGATGATGCCGGAAGAGGTCATTTTTTATAAAGTCATATATGTAACCGTTATCATTAAAATCAATAAATAAAGCTCTGCCCTGCGAGATACGCACAGGACAGAGCTTTTGTTTGTTTAGAGTTACTTTCAAGTCATAACCATGGATTATTATCCGTTTGGAAAGGAAGTTAATTAAGGCATTTTTACCGGTTCTGGATACTCCAGACCGTGGGTATCTACCGTAACTTTTTTCATAACTTGATCGGAAACCGGTTTGTCACCTTCACCTATTTCCTGAGCTGCAATGTTATCCACAACTTCCATACCTTCGGTCACTTTTCCAAAAGTAGCATAGGCATTATCCAAATGATCCGCGTCAGCTAACATGATGAAGAATTGGGAGCCTGCGGAATCCAGATCTCCATCTTTTCGTGCCATGGAAATAACTCCGCGAGTATGATTCAGGTGGTTTTTGTGACCGTTGGATGTAAATTCGCCCTTAATCGTGTATCCCGGGCCGCCCGAACCGTTACCATTTGGGTCACCACTTTGAACCATAAAGCCCGGAATGACCCGGTGAAAGATCAGGCCGTCATAGAACCCTTTATTCGCAAGGGAGATGAAATTATACACCGTGTTGGGCGCAATCTCGGGATAGAGCTCAATAACGATCTTTTGACCATCCTGCATCTCAATGGTAGCCATCGGGTTTGGACCTTCAGGTGCGGCCGGGACCGGCGCTTGCTCGGCACTGGTTGCAGGGCGTCCGCAACCACTAATGACGATAAGCAACATCGCAAGAACGAGCGATACTGCGGTTGTTTTTTTCCACCGTAAAGACATGAAAACGTTCCTCCTTGCATCTCTGCATTATATATTTTCTCCAAATCATATTTGGATATTTACCCAACTATCATACCGTTTTTGTGGACAGGATGGCAATGTAATACATGTGTTTGTGGTGAACAAGGGATGGCCTTCATGGAATGATGGGTGTAAAATAAGGAAAATGCTTCCGCATCGGGGACGTACGGGTCTGTTCCGTCCGCTCCAATATACGGCAGTCCCGGCGTCAGTAACGGAAAGGGCGTGCGGGTATATGAACTTCTCGTGGAAGCGCAATCTGGTCATATTGTGGATTGGTGTATTTTTTTGCAGCACCGCCTATTCGATCTCGATTCCATTTCTGCCTCTGTTTCTAAGTGCTGACTTGGGGGTTCGTGATCACCTGGAGTTATGGTCAGGACTGGCATTTGGCATTACGTTTCTTGCGAGTGCACTCGTGTCTCCGTTCTGGGGATCACTGGCTGACAAATACGGACGCAAGCCCATGCTGATCCGGTCGGGATACAGCCTTGCCGTCTTGTATTTAATCAATTATTTCGTGCAGGACCCGTATTCTCTGATTGTTGTTCGATTGTTTCAGGGTCTGCTTGCAGGGTTTGTTCCAGCAGCGATTGCTCTGGTAGGCACAAATACACCTGAAGAGAAGACTGGTTATGCACTTGGTATTATGTCCACTGCAGGAGCCACTGGTGGTATTATCGGACCGTTAATTGGTGGCGTGGTGAGTCATTATTATGGCAACCGGAATGCATTTTTGTTTTCGGCTATTGTTGTGTTAGTCTCCGCGATCATCGCAACCTTCTGGGTAAAAGAAGAGAACTTCAATCGGAACAAAGCGCGTTCCCACGTCATGGATGACATTCGTGAAGCAAGAGCGAATCGTTTGTTTATGACGGTGCTTGGCATGATGGGCATATGTACGTTCTCCGTCATGATTCTGGAGCCATTATTGACGGTCTATGTGATGGAGATGGGCGTTCAGCCGGATCGTGCCTCACTCAGCTCGGGTATTATTTTCTCAGCGGTGGGGGTAGCAACAGTTATTATGGCGCCGCGTTGGGGGAAGATTGGTTCAAGGATTGGATACGGTAAAGTGTTGATCATTGGACTGGTTGGTGGGGCTGTAGGGAATCTTCTGCAGTTCTTTACAACAGGTTATATCGCTTTCGGCATTTTACGATTTGTGTATGGTTTATTCTTTGCGGCTGTATTTCCAGCAATTAACGCCATGATTGTGCAGGCTACCGCATCGAGTTTCCGGGGCAGGGCTTTTAGTCTGAATCAATCCGCTGCCCAGATCGGGACGATGGCGGGACCGATTATTGGTGGTGTACTTGGGGGCTGGCTGCCGATACGCTGGATATTTATTATTAATGGAGTGGCATTGATCATCACTGCGATTGTAGCGAAGTGGTCAGGATTGGATCACAAACTGCCAGTGGCAAGTAAGGTTTCCGCTAAGCGATGATGCCAAATCACCAAGAGAAAGTGAACTTACAGGAAACAAAAAAGATGACGCTGTGAAATTACAGACGTCATCTTTTTTAAGTCTACTACGGATCTATATAAGTTAGTCATCCGAAGAGGGCTTACGAGAAGCCTTCTCTTTGGGAATGGCATGTTCGACCGCATCACGTTGATCCTCATCCTCAAGTGCTTCGGGGAAGGAGTCCTCAGTGAACAGTCCGAAGTCCGGGTCAATATCCCGTTCGGTCACGAGATTATCCGGTTCATGCACATGCTTTTGGCGATCTTCCTTCATCGTGTATGCACCTCCTCATTCAGGATGTCATAACAGCTGTTAATGTCGCGGTGGAATGTCGTTCTCTGGTTTAGCATCCGCACCAGCACCATTAAGCAAGTCGGTACCATGCAACGCATCCGGATCGGGTGCAGCAGGATCAACCGGACTGTTCGGTTGCAGAAGATCTGCATCCGGTACAGATTCCAGCGGTGTCTCAGCCAAACGTGAATCCAATTCCGGCTCATCCACAGCGGTTGCTGCTACGGGTGCCAGATCCGAATCTTCCGTAACAATCCGTCTGCCGGAAACTTCATCAAAGGTGTCCATATCGCCTTCCGGGACTTCCGTCTCTGGTGGAATATCGCGGGACCTCTGATAACGGTCATAATAGCGGTCGCTCTCTTCGTTACTAATTGGTTTGTCAGACATGAGTAACACTTCCTTTCATTGTCGGTTGTCCAAAGCTTCTTACTCCGTAGTTACCCAAAGAGCTAGTGTTGTAATCTTGCACAGGTTATTATCTCCGGGTGTTCACTACGATATGAATGCCTTAGAATTTGGGGAATACATATTTAACCAAGAAGTATAAGAATCCGAAAAAGATAATGATATATGCGGCATATTTAATAAATGTGGAAGCGACCATACTTGAATCCGATTTATGCTGAACATCCTTATGTTCTACCTCAACCGTACGATGGGGCTCATTCATTGTAATCATCTCCTTAGCGTGTTTGTTTGCTTTGAGAAACCATTACACCCGGAGCAAAGGATTGAATCGCAGCCACCGTTTTTACAGCTTTTCCTGTTTTGCCTATGTTATGATGAAGCTTGAATATGTAAGGGAGGGATTCATGTGGACTGGTATACACTGGGTAATATGATCACACGCATCCGTATCGGGCAAAAGGCGTCCACACCCGGGTTCTCCCGTACCGTCATCCGTCGTCCGGATGGTTTGTTTTGGGTAGGCGGTATATGGTCTGGGCAAGTTGTCCAGTTACGGGATTTCCTTTTTTCCGACATATGGACCATCTATGATGATGAGGAGACAGAGCAGTGGCTTGAATTTCGCAGTCAAGTTGAACAGAAAGAACGGGAAATGATAGTGAACCAGTTCGAAGACCTGCGTGATTAATTGAACAACTTTAACAATAAAATGGAAATAAGACTATAAATCGACTTAAATGTGAAATTTCATTTTATCTCAAGAAGGTGACGTGACAAACGGTGGCGAATGATAAATGAGAGAATCTAAGATAGGGAAAATTAGAACTTTGAGGTGCTGTGAATGAAAAATGTGCCCAAAGCTATCGTCATCTTATGGATGAGTGTATTGATTATTCTAGGCATGCCACATGGGATAGTCTTTGCAACTACAGGAGTGGTTCAGCAACCTGTATCCATTACAGGATGGGAAGTAAAATGGGGGAACGTTGACGATCAAGGATTCATCAGTGAGGTTAAGGGAGCAGACGAAATATGGGAAAAGCAGGGCAGCGATAAGTTAGAGTATAGCAATACGGATCGATCGAATTCTTTGTGGACTCGCCTGACCATTCCTAAGTTGAGTGAGGAAAGTTCAGCCATTCGATTTGAGAACATTAAAGGCAATCATATTGTTGTTTATCTGGAAGACCGCAAGGTCTACGAGAACTATCATTACAATTATGATAATAATGCTGTGTTGCTGCCCTTATCCAGCGAAAATTCAGGTGACACGCTCTATGTATGGTCGCAAAATGAAAAAGGCCGTCTGGGGATACAAGGTATTGTTCAGGTGGGACCTTATGCCGCGTTACAGGAGAAATATATTCATAACGGACTTATTGATGTAATTTTGGGCGCGACCTTTGTGTTCACAGCGATTACGATGCTGAGTTGTACATTCTTCCTTGGCAAATTCCATAAGGGATTATGGATCTCGCTATGCATCGTGATGGGTTCCATCGGCACGATGATCATCACGTACTCGCAATTTTTGTATACGTTCTATCAGGTATATGGTGACCTGTATTCCGTAGTCTTTGATCTGGCGATGCTGCTGGGTATGCCAGCGCTATGTTATTTTTTTGAACAGATTATCGGGCCAGGACTGCATGGAATCTTCACCAAACTTCGAAAAATACTATTCATATATTCAGTTATCGCGGTGTTATCTCTATTTATCTATGTTACTTCAGGTGGGCAATGGGAGATCCTCTACAATCTGCTCGTACAGCGTGTGGTTGGCATTGTGTTGGTCATTCTGCTGACAATCCTGTTGGTTGGTACCATCGCCAAAGCGCTGCAACGAAATCGGGAAGCTATGCTGCTTGCAACGGGATTTGGTACATTTGCCTTGATCAGTGTGGCTGAACTGTTATGGTATTATCAGCGGAGTGGGACGTATCATCTGTTATGGTGGAAATGGTCCATGGTTGCATTTGTGATCTCGTTGATTGCCATTCTCGGAAGTCGTTTTGCCGAAAAACATACTAAAGTTCTAGAGTATTCCAAGGAACTGGAGCTGTTCAACAATGAGTTGCAGCGATCCGAAAAGATGGAGATTATTAGTGAATTGGCCGCTTCCGTTGCCCATGAAGTACGTAATCCACTTCAGGTGACAAGAGGGTTCTTGCAACTTATGACGGAACAGGAAGACAACAAAAATAAGGGGTATGTGCGAATTGCACTGGAAGAACTTGATCGGGCTTCGGGCATCATAACGGATTTTCTTACCTTTGCCAAACCTGAGTTTGATCATATTATCTCGCTCAATATCTCGGATGAGTTCAATCATATTGAAGGCATTCTTGTACCGATGGCTAATCTGGAAGGTGGTAAAATCACCACTGACATTCCGCCAGATCTATATATTCGAGGCAATTCCTCGAAGTTTAAGCAGGCTTTTATCAATATTATTAAGAACAGTATTGAGGCTCTGCAGGGACAAGGTCAGATTGATATTTGGGCGTACAAGCAGGATGGAATGATTAAGGTGCATGTCAGGGATAACGGAGAAGGAATGGACGAGGAAGCACTCTCCCGGTTGGGCGAGCCTTATTTCTCCAATAAAATCAAAGGCACAGGCCTCGGCATGATGGTGACATTTCGAATTGTTGAAGCGATGCAAGGACAGATCAGCTTTACAAGCACCAAAGGGGTAGGAACAGAAGCGGTTGTATCTTTTGTCGAGTTCGTCGATTGACGAACTCACAGAAGGATACAGCGGCTTTTTTTTGTTCCTACCCCTAATTTCTTACACTACAAGATTAGCTCACCCGAATTAACTTCTCCAAGGTCCGCAATTCACATCATAATTTACTTTGGAAGGATTGGGAGGTATGACAAGCACATAGTCATTCTGCTGCTCCTCAACAGTACGTACCTGAATGTGCTCCGGAATTACGATGCCGAACGCTTCACGAAGCGCCTGCTTCGGATTGGAGTGCAATTGTTGTCTGAAGTGCTCGTCAGTCCAAGCCTTTTCAATAATATCCTCATGCAACGTTTTCTCTGATACCATCATCGTCAACATTCCCTTCATATTTAAAATTAAACTGAATCAGCTTAGTCGTTATGCTCAGAATCCCAATTGTTGCTCGCTAATCCAGTGATGAAACCCACCTTGGAGGAGCTGTTTCTTCCGTTGTGTAATGTCCTGAACAGCTTGTACTAAAGTGCTGCATAAATAAGAATTAAACGCCTCGAGATGCGATATTCCTAAGTTAGACGATGTTAGTGTACGATTATAGTGATAAGCAATGTCTACGTAAGAGTTCATGAGTTGTGTATTGTATACATTGTCATGTATACGGTCGCTTAGAGGATGAACTGGATAGTTATGATTCAATGCTGCGGATATGTGGGAGAGGTAGCTGTTGTAGTTTCCATGCACAGCATCTTGTTGCGTGTCTGTGAAGTCATCGGTCATCTGGAGTGTCATGAGTGTGATGTTGATGGTAGAACACACCGGGATGATCCGGTCGGACTGATTCAGCAGAAGCAGTGCACCAGTAGCTCCAATGAGGAGAGGGGCAGCCTTTTGCGCAATCAACAAGGGATTCTGTTGGAAATAATCAATGGAATGCTCACCCGTAACACTCACCGCCCAATCCACTACATATTGTCTGAAATAGACCCAGAACGTGGAGGAAGGATTGAATAATACCGAGTAAGATTGAAGTGCATCCATGTAATATAGATTACCCAGGGATAACTTCAATGTGGCATTCTCCGGTTGTTCATCCATCACGTCGTCCTGATTCAGAAAATATAACATATGGATGAGACAGGCTGTACTTAATTGGTGTGCTTTCTCTGGGGGTAGTTTATCTGAGTGTTGCATCCAAAGTGGAGTGATGTACCCGATGTAGCTGTGTCCTGAATCTCGTAACAGCGGATTAACCGAACGAAGTTGCTCTAATGCATGTCCTGACAAGGGTTCGGGATATTCCCGTACGAGTTGTTCCGCTGAAGCAAACACGACCTCCAGATCGGATCTAAACGGATCTAACCAATCTTTCCGCATTATTACATATCGTCCTTCCTGCGATAAGGTGACTCAGGACTGTTCAACTATATTAGTTGAAATAATCATTTACACGATAACGGAGAGGACAGAAAAAACCTGAAAAAGCGAAGCGTTCGCCTTTATCACCGGATTTTCCCTTTAGGGAAATAATCAAAAAAATCTGGGGATAACAGCGATTGGAAGGTTGTTCTGTCAGCGTAGTGTCAGTGTAAATAATATGTAGTTCAACTGATATAGATCATGAAGTTACACTTAGTATAGCGGAAATAAACTGAAAAAAATAGGATTTTTTGTGATCAATTGTGAGAAAAATGATGACTTTTTGTATTTTATGGCATAAAAAAGTGGATTTTAGGCTCAAACTAGGAAGGCACAGGATTTCGACATCGGAAAGGCGGCAGAAAAATGAATTTGAAATGGAAAACATGGATGGCAACCGGATTGGCAGCCGTAGTTATAACAGCAGCAACAGGACATGTGGCATTTGCTGATCCAGCCGTTCGTGCTGAGCAACATGACGATGCGTCAAAAGCTTCTTCCTCCGGCAAACCAGCGAAGCCATGCATGCAGGCAGGACACGGTCTGTTCATGATTGGTGAGACGGCAGACTTGCTTGGGATTGGACTTCGGGATCTGAAAGAACAGATGGAACTTGGCAAGACGTTGTCCCAGATTGCGAAAGAGCGTAAGGGACTTAGTGAGGAGCAGTTATTGCAGAAGTTGAAGCCTACACTGGCACAGCGTTTGGATCAAGCTGTGGAAGAAGGTTGTCTCACCAAGGAACAAGCTGCAGCCACGAAGGCGGACATGGATACCAAGTTGAAAAAGGTCATCAATACACCGCTGCGTGATTTGCGGCGTGAATTTGCCCACCATGGCAAACGTTCCATGGTAGATAAGGGCGAAATTGCCCGGTTTATTGGAGTCACCCCTGCTCAACTGCACGAGCAGCTTCAGGGAGGGAAATCCCTGGCTGAGATTGCTCAGGCAAAAGGCATTAGTGAAACGCAGCTGGTGGACAAGCTGAAGGAACAATTAACGGGTGATTTGAAGAAATTTGTGAATCAGAAGGGCAACGTGCATCCAGCCCCGGGTCCCCAGGAACCTGTTCCTGGACGATCAACTTCGAGCGAAGTAAATTAAAGAAGAGCGTCTCCGTGAGGGGACGCTCTTCTTTATTCTAAAACGGCTCACTCGTTCCCGGACTGCGAGTTGAGCCGGGTGACGGAGTTCGCTCAGGTGAATTTCTTTTGTCCACAGTAGCTGATGGATTGGGAGTTAAACGTGGTTTGCGCATTAACCCTACGGTGAAACGTGAGCCAGGAAGCTTGGATAGCGCCCAACTGATTGCAAGAGCAATACCAACGGTTACAAGGAACGATAGCAACGTTACAGGCAGATGCCATCCACTGAGTTGAAGCGGTCTGGTGACATAAGCGATCGCGTAGATCACCAGTGCATGAACCAGATATCCACCAAATGAATAGCGGCCAATCCAGGCTATGAGGCGCTGAAACCATGTATCTTTGCCCCGCATCAGTACAAGGAAACCATACATCATAAACATCTGAGCCATAATGATCAGGAATGTGGTTGGTTTCAGATAGGTGGAGATATTCAGATTAACAACATCCCCGGACCCACGCAGCACATCGTAACCAAGCCATATATACATCCCTATAAACAGACAGATCGTCCATGGCAGGATCTTTGTGGTCCAGCTCCTCCAGCTATCCACTGACCAGGCACATACGGCACCCAGTAAAAAGTAAAACCAGTACATCACCCATGAATAGGAGCGATATTGCAGCAACGTTGACCAAGGCTCAGACATGGATTCTGTCCAGCCCCCCATATTATAGTAGGACCATTGCATAAGCAGGGCATATAGTGCTGCTGCAAAGAGAATTAGTCCGATAATGACTTGCATGGGCGTGAAACGTGAGGTGTTCTGTATACGTCTCTGAATGGCTTTTGCTCCTGTCCAGAACAGGGGGAACAGAATATAGAATTGAAACACCATAATGACAAACCAGAGATGATATCCCGTCTGTGGTATAAACAGTTCACGAATCAGACTGCGAAAATCCGGTATGCCTGCAAGCCAGAACGCGGGGGTGAAGATACGGACAGAAAGCCAGTAGATCAGTGTCCATACGACAAACGGCATATAGATATCGCCAAATCGCTTTCGAATGAAGCGAGGATATTCCGGTTTGGTGTTACGATGATGGTAAAACAACATTACACCCGATAGAAATACAAACGTTGGCGTACCAAATCGGGTCAGATGATAAATCATGGTCAGCATAATGGAATCCGGTTGTTCAATATCAGCGCGATAGATATACTCAGCGATACTATGCTGCATGACGATTGCCAGAAAGGCAATGCCCCGCAGTTCGGTCCATTCCGTTATTCGCGGTTTTTTCACATTGTAATCCTCCCTCCAGGAACCGGAGTTCATCATATAAGGGTACCCGTTAAACATTAAGACTGCATTAAATGGAGAAAATAGGTACAAAAAAAGACGGCTTTGGCCGTCTTTTCTATTGATATATCTCATGCTTGTTTTAGTTCTGTTCCTCTGATGATGGAGTCTCTGAGGACTCGGCATCTTCTTCAAACATTTTCTGAATGTAGGACTGGAGTTTGGTCACATCAACACCCAGTACCTGAGCTGAGCCGACCAGTTCATTGGTGAGTAGTTTGTTCGGTGGAATCTGCTGCTGATCGATATCGTTCACATGGATATCGAAGCCAAGTGATGCGAGTTTTAACATCTGGGTTGGACTGAGGTCTGTCTCAATGTAGGGAGCGATCGCTTCCAGGATATCAGGGATTTTGAAGAGCGACGTAGTGCTCTGCATTTTCTTGGCCAGCTCGGTCATGAAGATCCGCTGCCGTTCGGTACGGGTGAAATCCGATGTGGCATCATGCCGGAACCGAACATATTGCAGGGCGGTTTTGCCGTCCATATGCTGCAATCCTTTTTTCAAGTCAATGTCGTACATATGTTTATCTGCTTTACTGGTGTAATACATGTCTTTCTCCACATCGATCTCAATGCCGCCTACCGCATCAACAAGTGCCATGAAACCTGTAAAGTCTGTGTAGACATAATGCTGAATGGGAATACCGAGCAGATCACTGACGGTTTGTTTGGTCAGCTCCGCACCCCCGTAGGAAAAGGCTGCATTAAGTCTGCTTTTGCCATGCCCTGGAATGGCTACATAGGTATCACGCAGTACGGAGAACAGATGGGCTTTCTTGGTGACCGGATCAATGGAAGCGACCATGACCGAGTCTGAGCGTCCTGCATCGTCGCCTCTTGAGTCTCCACCAAGGAGCAGAATGTTTACCCGTTCCTGGCCCTCCCATCTGGGAATCGTTGTAGATGGTGTTTCTGAATCGCTGTCTGTGCCAGAAGAGGACGAGTTGGATGAAGTCCCGGAAGCCGTGGAGATGCTATTGGCAAAATGAACAATCGAATATCCGTAATATACAACGACACCTGTAATCGCAAGTGCCAGGGTCAGGGCTGTACCCCATAACCATTTTTTAAGCATAATCTTCACCTTTCTATGATTGAACTGATATGTAACCCCAAACTAGTTTAACAAAAAGAAAGCAAAATGTCCTCTTTGATTTCGTAACTTCGGTCAATGTGAGGAATGTTTGACAAATAGTTAGTGTATATTTATTATGTAAAAAATAATCTTGTTTTGTGTAATGGGGGTATTAAAAGCCAGTTATGAATCAATCACTATTTAATTGGATTAATCAGTTTGCAGACCAAATACCGTTTCTGGACTGGTTTATGATCACATCATCCGAGTATGCGGTTTGGATCATGATCGCACTGCTCGTTATTGTATGGTTTCTCGGCGATCCATCGAAACAGCGAATTGTTTTTTATGCCTGTGTGGCTTCCATTGTAGCGCTAGTTCTGGCCAAATGGGGGATATCACCAGCGGTCGGTCATCCAAGACCTTTTGTGGAAGGGACTGTGCATCAGCTGGTTGCCCATGTACCTGATCCTTCTTTTCCAAGTAAACATGCTTCCTTTGTATTTGCTCTAGCGGCTGCTTCATTCTTTATTGGACGTCGCTTCGGGTCATGGATGTTGTTACTCGCTGTGTTGACAGGGGTGTCGCGTGTATATGTTGGTGTGCATTATCCAGGAGATATTCTGGGAGGATTCATTCTCGGAAGTCTGCTTAGTGTGGTTCTGATTACAACCCGCAATTATACCAAGTCGATTCCCGACTTCTTCATTAACATACACCGTCGTGTTTTTCGTTAGCTTTTGAAAGTAATGTCTAGTGAAGTTTTGGTAGTTTATTGAAAGAAGTCTCTTATCTCTGGTTCTGCCAAAGATGGGAGACTTTTTTTGTGTTATGTTCGAAGTTACCTGAAATTTATAGAAATTGAATTCTAACATCTACAATTCACGACGATCGGTGACGATATATTATAAATATGTATTATTTGAGGAGTGGGACACATGGAAGACACGCGGGGGAATAAGTTGGGGATATTGAAGTTAACGATTCGAGGCAAGTTACTGACTGGTTTTCTCATAGTCGTGGCTCTGTTGATTGTTGTAAGCGTTTATGCGTTAATACAGATCCATAATATGTCTGGTAAAGCCAATGATGTGGACCAGACCTGGATGCCGAGTGTAAGCCTGCTAGGTATGATGAATGGTGATGTTTCGGATGTAGAGCGGTTGGCGTTGGCGATTATCGTTGAACAAGACGAAGAAGAAAACGTCAAGGTGAATGAAGCGTTAAAGTTGCTCCTCACGAAGATTGAAGATGAGCGTAAACAGCTACTAACGTTCATTGAGAGCAATGATGAAGCGATGAAGCTCTACAATGATTTCAGTACGAATTATGATGCTTATGTGGCGAAAATGCCAGCATTTATCGAATTTGGTATTGCAAATAACTATGAAGAAGCAAGCAGACTGCACACTGAAGCCTATCCATTGTGGTATACAGCTAACGACTCGATTGCCAAGCTGATTGAATCTGGGAATAAAGGATCAGACGCGGCAACGAATGAGTCTGTCGTGATGGCGGAGTATACATTTAATGTGATTTTGGCCGTGACGATTTTTGCATTCCTGATCGCCGTGTTCATTGCCTTCTTCATTGCAAGCATCATCTCACGTCCAATCAAAAAGATGAATGAAGCGGCCATGGCTATTGCCAATGGTGATCTGACGGGTGAGACGATTGTACTTAAGAACAAAGACGAATTGGGAACGCTCGCGGCTTCCTTCAATACCATGAGTGGCAATTTGCGCTCCATGATTGAATCGGTGTCGATGACTTCCGAACAGGTAGCTGCTTCATCGGAGGAGCTTCTTGCAAGTGCGGAGCAGAATACTCAAGCCTCGGAACAGATTTCCGAAACGGTTGAGGAACTGGCCGTAGGCACGTCGGATCAGGTGGATATTGTAAAACGCTCTTCACAGGCGATGAATGAGATGGCTCTTGGATCAGAGCAGATTGCCGAGCTTGCTCAGAGTGTATCCGTATCTGCTGTAGATGCGGCGAATCAATCTTCCGAAGGAAATATGATTATTCAGCAAGCGGTTGAACAGATGGGTTCTGTTCGGAATTCCATTGCTTCGCTTACTGAATTGGTTACAGGGCTGGGGGAACGTTCAGCAGAGATTGGAACCATTACCGAGGTAATCAACAACATTGCCCGGCAGACCAATCTGCTTGCACTGAATGCAGCCATTGAAGCCGCACGAGCAGGAGAGCACGGACGTGGTTTCGCCGTAGTTGCGGGAGAAGTGCGTAAGTTGGCTGAGGAATCTTCTACATCTGCGCAAAGAATTACGGATCTCGTTCAATTGATTCAGAAAGATACGGATCATGCTGTTCAGGCAGTGAAAGTGAACAGCAGTGAGACAGAAGCAGGAATCGAGATGGTTACTGCGGCAGGACAAGCCTTCGAGCAGATCTCGGATGCGGTCAACAAAGTAGCGGGTGAAATCCAGGAAGTATCTGCAGGTTCAGAGGAAATGTCGGCGAGTACAACTGAGGTTGTAGGATATGTAAGTCAAATCTCCAACATTGCCGGAGAGGCAGCGGGCGGGGTTCATAATGTATCTGCCGCAACTCAGCAACAGTTGGCTTCGATGGAAGAGATTGCATCATCCGCAGGTTCATTATCCAAAATGGCCGAAGAACTGCAGGAGCAGATTAACAAGTTCAAAGTGTAACCAATGAGATGTTCTGATACCTAAGGTGTACAGAAACATACTGACAGGGTGGTCAGAATGCCATTCGATTTGTACTGTTGAAGATACCAAGGGCGAGAAGCTGTTTCTCTAACGCGCATATGCGTTAGAGAAACAGCTTTTTTTGTCACATGACGCAGAGCAGGTCACAACAATGTTATTTCAGAAGTCACCAAGGCTTATATAGCTGGTGAAACAAACGGCTATAATGGTAATTAATGGTGTAACTTACACTGAAATACACCATGGGGAGGAGCGATATAAACTTGCAGTCCAGAGTAATGCATACGGAATATTGATGAAGAGGAGATGAATAGTTGAACATGAAGGGGAGCTGGTGGAGACGAGTCGCTATGATCGCGTTATCGGCAGGATTACTGGCAGGGAGTTTATCGATGGGCACAGGAATTCGTAAGGCGGATGCGGCCGCCGGAAATCAGAACTATGCTGAAGCACTACAAAAGGCCATTTACTTCTATGAGGCACAGCGCTCGGGTCCGTTGCCAGCGAGTAATCGGGTCGAATGGCGTGGTAATTCGGGCATGCAGGATGGAGCTGATGTAGGTGTTGATCTGACCGGAGGATGGTATGATGCCGGAGATCACGTGAAGTTTGGTTTTCCGATGGCTGCTTCCGCAACGATGCTCGCCTGGTCTGTCGTGGAATACAGTGACGGATATGAACAGGCCGGACAACTGGAGGAGATCAAGGATAATATCCGATGGGCGACCGACTATTTTATGAAAGCGCATACGAAACCAAATGAATTATGGGGACAAGTGGGGGCAGGTAATACCGACCATGCCTGGTGGGGACCCGCAGAAGTCATGCAGATGAACCGTCCTTCGTTCAAGATTGATGCTTCATGCCCGGGCAGTGATCTGGCGGCAGAAACGGCTGCAGCGCTGGCAGCGTCATCGATTGTATTTGCAGATGATGATCCGGCATATTCGGCCAGACTGCTTCAACATGCGAAAGAGCTGTACAACTTCGCAGATACATATCGGGGGGAATACACCGATTGTATCACTGATGCTGCAGCGTTTTATAATTCGTGGACAGGATACGAAGACGAGTTGGCATGGGGTGGCGCATGGCTTTATTTAGCTACTAATGATAGCGCTTACTTGTCCAAAGCCATTGCAGCTACGGACCGGTGGTCTTCTAGCGGAGGCTCAGCCAATTGGCCCTATACCTGGACACAAGGTTGGGACAGTAAACATTATGGTGCCCAGATTCTGCTTGCCCGTATTACGTCCAGTTTGAACATGCCGGAGGCGACAAGATTTATTCAGTCGACTGAGCGCAATCTGGATTATTGGACGGTTGGAGTCAATGGGACACGAGTCAAGTATACGCCAGGAGGTCTGGCGTGGCTGGATCAGTGGGGATCGCTCCGATATGCAGCGAATGCATCCTTTATTTCTTTTGTATACTCCGACTGGGTCAGTGATCCTGTGAAAAAGTCAAGATATCAGGATTTTGCTGTCTCACAGATGAATTATATTCTGGGCGATAATCCGCGTCAGAGCAGTTATGTGGTCGGATATGGGCAAAATGCACCTCAACATCCGCATCATCGGACCGCTCACAGTTCATGGCTGAATAACGAAGATATCCCGGCTAACCATCGCCACATTCTGTATGGTGCCATGGTCGGTGGCCCGGATGCATCGGATGGATATACCGATGATATCGGGGATTACGTGAGTAATGAGGTCGCAACCGATTACAATGCTGGTTTTACCGGCGCACTGGCAAAGATGAATTTGCTGTTTGGTCAGAATCATCAGCCCCTGGCGAACTTCCCTGCACCTGAGGTGAAGGGAGATGAGTTCTTTGTGGAGGCTGCGATCAAATCATCAGGTGCCAATTATACGGAAATCAGAGCACAGCTTAATAATCGTTCCGCTTGGCCTGCCCGAATGGGAGATCAACTTTCTTTTAAGTATTTCCTGGATTTGAGTGAAGTGTATGCTGCCGGACGTACGGTATCGGACGTGCAAGTGACAACCTCCTATACGGAGGGGGCGACGGTATCCCAACCAGTTGTGGTGAATACAGCCCAGCATATCTATGCCATTACGGCGAACTTCGGTAATACCAAGATCTATCCAGGTGGGGAAGGAAATTATCGTAAAGAAGTACAGTTCCGCATTTCAGGCCCACAGGGTGCATGGAATGCCAGCAATGACCATTCGTTCCAGACGCTGACCACAGGAACTCCTGTGAAGAGTATATACCTTCCAGTCTATGATACAGGGGTGAAGGTGTATGGACAGGAGCCTGGTGTTACACCAGTCACGGTTCCAGGCGCACCTGCTGGCGTGCAGGCTGTAGCAGGAAGCAGTCAGGTTAACCTGACTTGGGCCGCTGTATCCGGGGCCGAATCGTATACGGTGAAGCGTTCCGAGGTGAGTGGAGGACCATATACAACTGTTGCGACAGAGGTTAATGGATTGACCTACACAAACACGGGACTGACCAACGGGACGGCTTATTATTATGTAGTGACTGCTGTGAATTCAGCAGGGGAATCATCGGGTTCTGTGCAGGTGTCGGCAACCCCGCAAGCAGCTTCGACGGTGCCGGGAGCACTGACTTTAAGTGGGACAGCTGGTGATGCGCAGTCGGTCCTGACCTGGACAGCAGCCTCGGGCGCTACTAGCTATAAGGTACAACGTTCGGTGGCAGGCGGGACATATGCAGATGTGGCAACCGGATTGTCCGTGTTGACTTACACCGACACAACAGCTCTGAATGGCACCACGTACAATTACCGGATTGCAGCTGTGAATGCGAACGGACAGACACTGTCCAATGTCCTGGCACTGACGCCTTCTGCACCTCCGGTGACGACTGGTACACTCGAAGTGCAGTACCGCAGCGGAGAGTCTGGGAATTCAAGTAATGCGGCGACTCCGCAGTTCAACGTGAAAAATACCGGAACACAGGAGATTGATCTCAGTACCGTGAAGATCCGATATTATTTCACCAAGGATGGTGCGGATCAAATGACCTTCTGGTGTGATTATGCCGAGATGGGCACGGCCAATGTTGAAGGTACATTTGTCGCAGTGAATCCGGCGAAGGGTACCGCAGATACGTATTTGGAGATTAGCTTTAAGCCTGGAGCAGGCAGTTTGGCCGCTGGAGCAGAGACCGGCGTGATTCAAACACGCTTTTCCAAAAATAACTGGAGTAATTTCGATCAAAGTAATGATTATTCCTATGATGCTTCCAAGACGGCTTTTGCCGTATGGAACAAGGTAACCGGGTATCAGGGAAACACCAAAGTATGGGGCTTGGAGCCGTAACCGGCTGAATGTCAGAAGCAGAAAAGCAGCATGGGAAAACCAACAGCACTTATATTCAATTTCCACTATTCCAGGGAGGTATATATTAATGTTGAAATCAGCTGCGAAAAAAAGTTTAACAGCCATGCTGGCGGGAACCGTCATGTTGACCGGATACACCGGACTCTGGGCAGGGCCGCAAACAGCACATGCCGCAGATCAGGCCATCGAGATTCAGGCAGACGGCATTAATGAAGCCCGGTTTTTGCAATTATATGATCAGTTGAAAGATCCGGCGAACGGATATTTTTCGCCAGAGGGTCTACCGTATCATTCCATTGAGACCCTGCTCAGTGAGGCCCCGGATTATGGTCATATGACGACGTCAGAGGCATACAGTTACTGGCTGTGGTTGGAAACCATGTATGGTCACTACACTGGAGACTGGTCCCAACTGGAAGCAGCTTGGGACAGTATGGAGAAATACATTATCCCGGTCAACGAAGGTGACGGCAAGGAAGAACAGCCTACGATGAGCTCGTACAATCCGAACAGCCCTGCTACGTATGCAGCGGAAAAACCTTTTCCTGATCAATATCCATCGCCACTTAATGGTCAATATGCAGCGGGTAAAGACCCGATTGATGCCGAACTTAAGGCGACCTATGGTGACAATCAGACTTATCTCATGCACTGGCTGGTCGACGTGGATGACTGGTATGGATATGGAAACCTGTTGAATCCATCACATACGGCTACCTATGTGAACACGTTCCAGCGTGGGGAGCAGGAGTCTGTGTGGGAAGCCATTCCGCATCCATCTCAGGATGATAAATCTTTTGGTAAGGCAAACGAAGGCTTCATGAGCTTGTTCACAAAGGAAACTCAGGTACCGTCAGCGCAATGGCGTTACACAAACGCAACGGATGCCGATGCACGTGCAGTACAGGTGCTGTATTGGGCGAAGGAGATGGGATACAACAATCCGGAATATCTGGATAAAGCGAAGAAGATGGGGGACTATCTGCGCTACGGCATGTATGATAAATACTTCCAGAAAATTGGGAGTGCAAAGAGCGGTACACCAACTCCGGGTACAGGCAAGGATTCCAACATGTATCTCATGGCTTGGTATACGTCTTGGGGAGGTGGCTTGGGTCAAGGTGGGGATTGGGCTTGGCGCATTGGAGCGAGCCATACCCATCAGGCTTATCAAAACCCGGTTGCAGCGTATGCCTTGTCTGACCCGGCTGGCGGCTTGATTCCGGAATCAGCTACAGCGAAGGCAGATTGGAATGCGACGTTGAAACGTCAGTTGGAATTCTACACTTGGCTACAATCCCATGAAGGAGCCATCGGCGGGGGAGCAACGAACAGTCTGGATGGTTCATATAAAGCCTATCCGGCAGGCGTAAGTACATTCTATGACATGGCTTATCAGGAGGCACCTGTATATCGTGATCCGGATTCCAACACCTGGTTTGGATTCCAGGCATGGCCGCTGGAGCGTGTAGCCGAGATGTACTATATTCTTGCGGAGAGCGGGGACTTGACCTCTGAGAACTTCCAGATGGCCAAGAAAGTAATTACGAAGTGGATCGACTGGAGTAAGGATTATGTATTTGTAGGTGAGCGTCCGGTGACAGATGCGCAAGGCTATTATCTGAATGCGGCTGGACAGCGCATTTTGGGAGGAACTAATGTTCAGGTAGCAACAACGCCGGCGCCGGGAGAGTTCTGGATTCCGGGTGGTCAGGAATGGCAGGGTCAACCGGACAAATGGAATGGATTCAGTTCGTTTACGGAAAATCCGAACTTCCGTGTAACGACCAAAGATCCAGTGCAGGATACAGGGGTTCTGGGAAGTTACGTTAAAGCTCTGACCTTCTTCGCAGCGGGAACTCAGGCAGAGAACGGCACACTTAGTGCGGAAGGCCAAGAAGCCAAGGATCTGGCTGAGGCTCTGTTGGATACAGCTTGGGATTACAATGATGGTGTGGGTATTGTTACGGAAGAAGAACGTAAAGACTACTTCCGCTTCTTTGCCAAAGAGATCTACATCCCGGCGAACTGGTCTGGAACCTTTGGTCAAGGCAATACGATTCCAGGTACAGCAGGTGTACCTTCAGATCCGGCAAAAGGTGGCAATGGCGTATACATTGGATACTCCGACTTGCGTCCGGCCATCAAGCAAGATCCGGCATGGGCATACCTGGATAATCTGTACAAAACGTCATATAACACAACCACGAAACAGTGGGAAAATGGTGCACCTACCTTTACGTATCACCGGTTCTGGTCACAGGTGGATATGGCTACAGCGTACGGCGAGTATGATCGTCTCCTCGGAGATTCGGATAGTCCGGAAGTGGAAGTACCCGCTGCTCCTGCTGGCGTAACAGCAACTGGAGGAAGTGAGCAAGTGGTTCTGAATTGGAACGCAGCCGCTGGTGCAGCCTCGTATAACGTGAAACGTGCAGAAGTGAATGGTGGTCCTTATACGTCTGTAGCGACAGGGGTCACAGGATCGACATTCACGGATACAGGCTTGACCAACGGCACAACGTATTATTATGTCATCACTGCGGTGAATGCCGTAGGTGAGTCTGCACCGTCGACACAGGCATCTGCAACACCACTCGCAGGTACCGTTGTGCCAGGCGTATTCAACCTTACTGGAACGGCTGGCGATGCCCAGGCGGTACTGACATGGACCGCATCAACTGGAGCTACGAGTTATAAGGTACAACGTTCGGTAGGCACCGGGGCATATGCTGATCTGGCAACAGGTTTGACCGCACTGACGTATACCGACGCTACAGCGGTGAATGGTACAGCTTATAATTATAGAGTCGTAGCCATTAATACGAGTGGTCAGACGAATTCAAATGTATTGGTGTTGACCCCATTGGCACCTCCAGTTACAACGGGAACGCTTGAAGTACAATACCGTAATGGTAGTTCAGGGGCTTCGGTCAATGCGATTACTCCACAATTTAATGTGAAGAATACTGGTACAACTGCTGTGGACTTGAGCAAAGTGAAGGTCCGGTATTATTTCACGAAGGATAGTGCCGCTGATCTGAGCTTCTGGTGTGATTATGCACAGATTGGCAGTGGTAACGTGGAAGGGCATTTTGTTTCAATAGATCCGGCCAAGGGCACAGCAGATACGTATCTGGAGATTGAATTCAAAGCGGGTGCCGGCAGTTTGGCCGCGGGTGCCGAAACCGGAATCATCCAGGGACGTTTCTCGAAAAACAACTGGACGAATTTTGATCAAACGAATGATTATTCCTTTGATTCCACCCAATCGGCCTTCAGTGCCTGGACAAAAGTGACAGCTTATCAGGATGGCGCCAAGGTATGGGGAATTGAACCTTAAATGAGTTGATCGACCAATTGTAGAGTGATGTTACTCATCATACAGGTTAAGCCGGGGAGGAATCCCTGGCTTTTCTTTTTTTTATGGAGTGCAAAAATGAAATACAAAATAATCAAACGGACACTGCTGATAAATCGATCCGTATTGAGTCTGGAGGCAAAAATGTGAATTCGGGGAACGGTAATTGGTAAATGAATCATAGTAATGTTTACCATATTTGCGATTTTAAACATTAAAATCTAGGTCATATGGCATATACCCTGGATGAGAAACGAGCTAACTCTTTTATGGCGGTAAAATGAAGCATATCAAATAGTTACAATAATTTAACCTTTCAAAAAGAAGGAATCAGCAGTGAATTTTTCCAGTAGATTATGGATACACCCTGATACTTAGTGCTCAAGTTCGCCTATATCAATACAGGACTTTTGACTGATGAACGTTATGGATAGCCCGTTTACAATGGGGCAAGCCCGGGAGAACCAAGCCAGGTTAAAATTCTGTAACATCAGGGGGAACTCGACATCATGAACTGGAAAAAAACGATTATTACGGCAAGTGTCACAGCAACGATGCTGATGGGAAGTCTGACGACAGGAGCACTAACGGCACAGGTATCGGCAGCTGCTGTTAACAATTCACAAGTAAAAGTAATTTGGGGCGTAAACCTACGCACAACACCTTCTTCTTCTGCGAAGATTGTTCGCTTGGTCGCTAAAGGGGAAACGGTAACGGTGCTTCAGCAATCCGGTTCGGATTGGTATAAGATTAAGGATTCTGCTAACCGGACAGGCTACATATCTTCTTCATCCAAATACACACAAGCGATTAGTGGCGGCACAAGCGGATCGGGTTCGAATAGTGGTACATCGGTGACCGGCAATACGTCTGTAGAAAAAGTGATTGCAGCGGGAATGAAATATTTGGGAACACCTTATGAGTTCGGAGCCAGTCGTAACAGCACAGCTACTTTTGACTGTTCCAGCTTTGTACGCCAGGCCTTCATTGATGCACTGGGCATCAAGCTTCCAGCGGATTCCCGCAAACAGGGAGACTATGTAAAAGCCAAGGGTACAGTTCAGACGAACTGGAAAAACCTGAAACGCGGCGATCTGATGTATTTCATGTCGTATAAAGGCAGCTCTGCATCATCGTATTCGGGCGTGAATAAATCTAGCGCAACCATTACGCACACAGGGATTTACCTGGGCAACGGCAAGGTATTACATACGTATTCCAACGCTGGCGGTGGTGTAACAACTAGTGATATCTCCGGCAAACACTGGGAGTATCGCTTCCTGTTTGGTGGCAGTGCGCTGTAAGTTAGAACAAGAACTTTCTTAAATAATCTACGCATGTTCATATGCATACAAAACACCTCCCATTCTGCCTTTGACAGGCGACTGGGAGGTGTTTTGGTGTTATTTATTATTTTGAAGAACTCAATCGTGATAGTACAGTCGGAACAGGATATCCTGATTGTAGTTGCCGAATCCCTCGCCATATAAGGTAAGCCCGCCCACATGCTGAGCATCTTCCTCCACCGAAAGACGAAGAGTCCATTGGTTGCGTTCGACCGGGATATCTGCGAGTGTAATGTCGGATAGATGTTGTCCATCAATAAACGTACCCTCATTGGTAATTCGCAGTACCTTGAGCATGCCGTACTGATTGACACTGTCACTCCACCATTCCGGGGTGAACATGCCACGTCCGTTGCCTGAATCTCCAGGGCTTGTCCATTCCCCCAATCGGATGCCATTCAGCATGAATGTAATATCCGAGGGCCAATTCGGATTAACCGAAGGTGCTTCTGATCCGATCTCAAGGGACAATTCAATCGCATTGATCTGCTGTCCGGATAAGATATAGTTTGGAATTTTGTACTCCACAAACCCACGGCCAAACCACAGAATATGTGCATGCATCCGCTCGGGGTCGAGAAAATAACGAGGGTCATCGTACTGTCCAATGACCTGAGTGGATGTAGCCAGACCACATGTCGGATAGACGTCAAAGTGGGTGTAGTGTCCCACAGGGACGGAAACCTCGTGCAGCTTGCGGGCTGTTCCGCTTTCCTGCGGCATGGAGATGCCAATCCAGTCTACAGCAAGGCTGTTCATTTTATGTGTGCCGCCGTCTTTGCGTATCATTTTGGACTGAATAATGCCTACATCCTGAAGTTTGCGGACATGCATGGTCACGATGGCACTACTCAGACCCAGTGAAGCAGCAAGATCTTTCACATTCATCGGGGTCTCTGCAACAAGGCGGATGATCTGTAGACGGACTTCACTGGCAAGTGCTTCATATAGGGGGAGCCATTCGGCATCGGTATTTGCTCTAATCACAGTTGTTCCTCCATTTTATCTGTATAGAATTAAGTTAAACATAAATTCAGTAAAAAGAATAACATTTTGCAAAATTCAGGTTGAAATTAAGGCTATAATCGATTTTAATATAAATATGAACGTTGATCCATAGAATATCAATTAATTTTTATATTAATCTTAGGGAGTTGAAATTCATTATGGAAAAAGCAAAAATGACGGTTGATAAAGATTTTACTATTGGTGTAGTGGATAAGCGCTTGTACGGATCATTTATTGAGCATCTGGGACGTGCCGTCTATGGCGGGATTTATGAGCCAGGGCATCCATCAGCGAACGAACAGGGTTTCCGCACGGATGTGCTGGAGATGGTCAAGGAGTTGAATGTACCGATTGTACGTTATCCTGGAGGTAATTTTGTATCCGGTTACAATTGGGAAGATTCGGTTGGACCTGTGTCAGAACGCAAACGCAGACTGGAACTGGCCTGGAGAACGATTGAGACGAATGAATTTGGCTTCAACGAATTCGTGGACTGGGCAAAACAGGCTAATTCTGAAGTGATGATGGCGGTCAATCTGGGAACACGGGGTACGGATGCAGCTCGCAACATTGTGGAGTACAGCAACCATCCGGAAGGTTCGTATTATAGTGATCTTCGCATCAAGCATGGATACAAGCAGCCACATGCGATCAAAACATGGTGTCTGGGCAACGAGATGGATGGTCCTTGGCAGATTGGTCACAAAACGGCAGATGAGTATGGACGGTTAGCTGTTGAAGCGGCAAAAGTCATGAAGTGGACGGACCCGACGATTGAGCTGGTAGCCTGCGGAAGTTCGAATCTGAATATGCCATCGTTCCCGGAATGGGAAGCAACGGTGCTGGATCATACGTATGATCACGTCGAGTATCTGTCCCTGCATCAATACTACGGCAATCAAGAGCAAGATACGCCAACGTTCCTGGCACGCTCGCTTGAAATGGATCGTTTTATCGATACCGTGAAGGCAACTTGTGATTATATCAAAGCCAAGAAACGTAGCAAAAAGACGATGTATCTGTCCTTTGATGAGTGGAATGTATGGTATCACTCCAATGAAAATGATTCGAAGATGGACCCTTGGCAGATTGCTCCGCCACAGCTGGAGGATATCTACAATCATGAGGATGCATTGCTTGTTGGATGTATGTTGATCAGTATGCTCAAACATGCGGATCGGGTTAAAATGGCCTGTCTGGCACAACTCGTTAACGTGATTGCGCCGATCATGACAGATACGGGCGGTGGCTCATGGAGACAGACGATCTTCTATCCATTCATGCATACGTCCCTCTTCGGACGTGGAACAGCATTGGTACCATTGATCCAGTCTCCAAAATACGATACAAAACAAATCACAGATGTACCTTATCTGGAAGCTATTGCGGTTCATAACGAAGAGCAGGGTGAAGTGACTGTATTTGCAGTCAACCGTCATCTGGAAGAATCCCTTCCGCTCGAAGTGGACCTGCGCAGCTTCGGGAAGTGTACCGTGATTGAGCATATCGTGCTGGAAAGTGATGATCTCAAAGCATCTAATACGGCAGCACAACCAAACCGCGTTGCTCCTCATAATCGCGGGGGTGCAGTTGTATCTGATACTCTGATTACGGCGAGCTTGGCGAAAGCATCATGGAACGTGATTCGTTTGAAAGTGCAGTAATGGATTAGCATAAAGGGATGGGACACGTTGGAGCGCAAAGGCAGGCTTGATGCCTGAGAAGGAAGCCAGCGAACAGCGGATTAGCGTGTTCCTTCAATCAAAAAAGCTGGGTGCGAGTTCATCGCATCCAGCTTTTTCCGTTATAAATTATAGGGAAAGGGAAGGCATGGGGGACATGAGTGATGATGTGGCAGACAAGGAAGCATATAAATTAGGTAATGGCGTGTGTTGAAAATGAAGTACATGGTCCTGTCATACGCATACGCGCTAACGAACCTAGGACACCTTATTGTGCCGATTATTGCTATAGTAGAAATTTAACGAATCGGAGACATGTTATCCTGGTAAAAAGACGGATGAATCTCCGGAAAAGCATGCCCAGAGCGGAAATAAGGTGTCTAAGATTCGTTAGAATATTAGATAGCTGAAAACAGACTAATAGCGTGTGCTGAGTTCGTTACAATCGACCTACCTGTGTGAAAAGGTTATTTCTCTTCCGCTTTGATTCAGCGTAGCTTCCGCTCCAATTCAAAACTCAAAACTTTCGCCGTCACGTGGGATGAGCACCTGACCATCCATCTGCTCGGATGCCAGATAAGTCGCAAGATCCGTACGAGACATCACACAATGGTTAATCGCATCCATGTGCACAGCGATGACATGAGCAGATGGCGCATGGAGCTTCACGGCGACAACGTCAGGCCCGTCCATCGTAATGGGATCACCCTCTACGAAGCGTGCACCTCCGGCATTCACGACAATGACTTCAGGCGTATATTGGCGGATGGCCTCAGCAGGTTCTTCACACCAGATGGTATCCCCCGCAATATAGGTGACAGGTTCTCCATCTGCTTCAAGTACGAAGCCGGACACCTTGCCCATACGTTCACCGATTTCACCTGTGCCATGATGCCCGGATGTACGGGCGAATCGGACAGAGTGATGCTCATGTTTTTTATCTACAACTGTTACATTCGTGAATCCGACACCCAGAAATACATTCTCATCCCCAGGCTGGCAGATTAGGGGAATGTCTTTGCCAAGTTGTTTCGCCGCTGCTTCATCCCAGTGGTCCACATGGGTGTGTGTCACAATCAACAGATCCGGATTCAGATAATCCGTTTCGAGTTCAGGCAGACCGACTCTCGGGTTACGTAGCTCATTCGGTGTGTTTGGAAAAGCAGGCATGACTTCGGCGTCCATCAACATCGGATCAACGAGAATGTTCAGCCCTCCGTATTCCAGCCACAGTGTAGCATTGCGAATCAATTGAATTTTCATTATATTTGCACTCCTTCGAGTTGTTTAATAGTATTACCCTATATGGTATACAACCCGTTTAACGGCGTACATAACATGATGAATGGAATTAGGCCACGCTAATTTCACCGTGAAAGGATTGCTGAAGCAAGATGAATGAAATGATAGATGACACGGATATACGTATTTTGCAGATTCTGATTCAGGATGCCAAACGTTCTCACAAAGAGATCGGTGAAGAGGTTCATCTCACGGGACAGGCCGTTGGTGCAAGAGTGCGCAAGCTGCAAGATCTGGGTGTAATCGAAGGGTACACGGTAAAATGGAACCCGGAACGCCTTGGCCTCGGCCTACAGGCCTTTGTCACAGTTTTCTTGAACTCCGGCGACAGACATGCTGCCTTTCGTACATTCATTGCTGATCGTAAGGACATTGTTGAAGTCCATCGTGTCAGCGGAGAAGGCTGTTATCTGATGCGGGTGCAGACTGGCACCACAGAGCAGCTTGGTCAACTACTTGAAGCGTTGTTGCCTTACGGCAATTACAAAGTCAGCCTGTCCATAGGTGTAGAGAAATCACAGTGATGTGTGGGGAGCTTGTCCTCATCCATCCCGGTACTCAACGATCCTGTTTCTGTTCCAGCAAAGTCTCCTGAAGTAAGGACACAGCCTGGTTCAGCTCTTTTTTGCTCAGCAGATGATCTGTCTGAATATGAGACCGTGTGCCGTCCTTTAAGTACAGGACAAACATGGGAGAAGCGGACAGGAGCCACTTGCTGCGGGCAGGTGAGGCGAGTTCGACTTTGCGAATCTGGCTCCAAGCAATCTTACGTTTGCCCGTGCTTAACGCATCATCATCCCAGGATAACAACACGGCAGGGGTTTTGGTTAGTCGTGACACAAACATGAAGAACAGCGGTCCGATCAACCACATACCCAGCACGGCTGCAATGGAATAGTATATGGTCTCCAGTCTTTCGGCTTGTCCGTCCACGATGATCCATAATAAGCTCACGCACAAGAGAAGGAAAAGGAAGCATAAACTTCCCTTCCATAGAGCTGTGCTGCGTTGGTAACGAATCTGCTGATGGTCACGCTTGGGTGTTTCGGGTTGTTGCATGGATGTTCCTCCTAATTAACAATGCTGATCGATATGCCAAACGTGCCGCCTGCATAAGCAGAGCGGCATGTTCAACGTTCTGTATTTACTATAACTCAGGTTCATTACCCTGATATAGCTGAATTTTTACCTGCATCACGCGCATGGGTGTACAAGTCTGCATATACACCTTTGGCTGTGATTAGTTCCTGGTGCGGTCCTTCCTCCACAATCTCACCATTTTCCATCACCAGAATTCGATCGGCATGCATCACCGTAGACAGGCGATGAGCAATGACAATGGTGGTGCGTCCCTGGGATACCGATTCCAACGCCTGCTGAACAAGCTGTTCCGTGTGTGAGTCCAGATTGGCGGTTGCCTCATCCAGGATGAGTACTCGGGGCTGGAACACCACGATTCGGGCAAATGAAATCAACTGCCGCTCCCCAGCGGATAGTCCGCTTCCGCGTTCGGATAGATGTGTATCATATCCGTGAGGCAAACGTGAAATCATCGCATGTGCTCCGACAAACCGGCAGGCCTCAATTGCCTGCTCTCGCGTAATATCCTCACGAAACATCCTCACATTATCAATAATGGAACCGGAGAACAGGAAAGGTTCCTGTTGAATCAGACCCACGATCCGATGAAGCTTAGCCTGCGGCAGATGCCGGATATCAGTACCATCAATCTCGATACTGCCCTTGTCTACATCATAGAAGCGATTGAGCAGGGAGATCAGGGTGCTTTTACCAGCGCCTGTTGTGCCTACAATACCTACCATTTCACCCGGATAGAGGTGCAGGTTCATCTGCTGAATCAAGGGCCGGTCTGCCCGATAACCAAACGACACATCATTAAAATCAATCTGGCCCATCACATTTTGTGGTTCAAGCGAAGAGGCCATCCCGGGTTTGGGATCAGCAACTTCAGGCCGTGTATTCAGAATGTTCCAGATGCGATCCATTGATACGGTCGTGGACTGGAATGTATTCCATTGCATCGTAATCTGGTTAATCGGTTGAAAGAACTGACGAATATAGCTGATAAACGCATACAATACCCCGACTTGCAGGGACTCACCCAGTACGGCGCGACCTCCAAGCCAGACCATCATAACCAGTGCCGCATTGCCAAGGATATCAAACGTCCGGTTGAAGATGACATTGGAGCGGGCTTGAGCAATGTTGGCTTTCAGATGGAGCGCATTCTGTTCCGAGAAACGTTTCTTCTGTTCTTCCTCCTGGTGAAAAGCTTGAATCAAGAACATACCGGACAGGTTCTCCGCCGTAAATGCGATCAAACGGGAAAGCCGGGTACGAGCATTCTGATAAGCTTTCCGCAGTCGACTACGGAATAACACTGCAATTACCGCAATAACAGGCAGAACGATCAGGGAGTATGTCGCCAGCACAGGATCAAGTTGGAACATAAAAACGATAATGAGCACCAGCATCATACCATCCCGAATCAGACTGAGCAGTACTTGAGTGAAAAAGCTGCTGATGGTCTCCGTATCACTGGATACGTTTGTAACCAGACTGCCGATATGAAAACGGTCAAAGAAGGACATGGACATCTTGGAAATATGCTTGAACAGGTCCTTTCTGATCCGGGATACAATGTTCTGACCCACATGCTGCAACAGATTATTCTGGATATAGGTAAAAATAAAACTGATGACAGCCAGCCCAAGAAAGATGGCTGCGAGCTGAACGAGAAAGCCCACACTGGTCTGGCCCACGGCCAGATGATCATCGATGGCGATCTTCACCAGATAGGGTTGCAGCAGATCTGCCGATATGCCAAGCAGTGAGCAGAAGAAGATACCAGCAAAAGCCCATTTATGCGGTTTGGCGTATGCCATCATGGCCTTAAACGAAGTTCGTTTACTCTGATCGGCCTCTGCATCTGGGTGAAGTTCAGCGTTAGTGTTAGACATGGTGTAATCCCTCCTCCTGCAAACGGTAGGTGGCCGCATATAACCCCTTGGCAGCCATCAACTGCGCATGTGTTCCCTGTTCAGCGACTCGCCCTTCATCCAGAACGATAATATCGTCCGCATGACGGACCGCGCTGATGCGATGAGAGATGATTAATGTAGTCTTGCCCTTGCCGATCTCACGCAGGCTACGCAGAATACCACTCTCGGTGACAGCATCAACCGCGCTCATGCTGTCATCCAGAATAAGTAACTGTGCTTGTTTGATCAGTCCTCTTGCAAGACTGGTTCGCTGACGCTGTCCACCAGACAAGGTGAGTCCACGTTCGCCAAGCAGTGTATCGAAGCGATCAGGAAAACGGACAATATTATCATAGATCATGGCTTGCCGTGCACTATGTTCCACTGTATCCAGCGATACTTCCCGGTCGCTAAATGCGATGTTATCTCGGATGGTGGTACTAAACAGGAATCCATCCTGAGGGACATAGGCGATGCGTGATCTTAGACTTTCCAGCGACAACTGCCGAATATCGGTACCATTGATGCGAATCGTTCCTTCAGGTGGTTCATATGTACGCAGCAATAGCTTAACGAGGGTACTTTTACCCGAGCCGGTCTTGCCTACAATACCGACCGTTCGCCCGGCACGGATATTGAGTTGAATGTTTTGGAGAGCAGGAGATGAACTGCCAGGATAGGAGAAGGTTAGATTCTCCATGGTGATATCTTGTACGGTTTGGAGCGATGTGGCTTCAGGAAGTTCACGGACATCCGCTACTTCGCTGAGCAGGTCATTCACCCGCTCCAGTGATGCGCCTGAGCGCTGAACGGTATTAATAACATTGCCGATCTGTTGAAGCGGTCCCATAATAATGCGCAGATATAAGGTTAAGGCGACAAAACTCCCGAGTGTAATAGAATTCTGCATGGTCATAATACCTCCGACTAGCAGAGAAACGACCAATGAGATGGCTCCCAGCAGCGGGAGCAATGCTTGAAACAACGAAGACAGACGAACGAGTCGAAGCTGTTTGCTCTTGATCTCATCGACGGTGGTTCCAAAGCGTGCACGAGCACTGTCTTCGATGGCAAACGTCTTGGTTACGCGAATGCCACCCAGCTGCTCTTCCGCCGATTCCGTCATGGTTGCAAGAGCTTCCTGCACGTCGCGAGAGCGCTTGCGAATCCGCGGACCAAAAAACACGACCAGAAATGGGATCGCCAGCAAAGGGACAACACTGATTAAAATGAGCGTCAACGGAATCCCGCTAAGCAACATCATGACAATGCAGGACAACAGCAGGAAGGTGGCATTGGTCATGAGTGTTACACCATTGGATATCGCTTCACGTACGGAAGTAACGTCATTCATGACATAACTGAGCAGCTTTCCGTTCCCCTGTTTGGAGAAATAATGTTCGCTAAGTTCGGAAAACTTACTGAATATACGCTCACGCGTCATGAATTCGAAGCGTCGACCCAGCTTCATAATCATGAATTGCCCGGTACCGAACAGCAGATTATACCCGATGGCAATAGCTAGAAGGGACAGGCTGTACCTTACGACCGTCTGCATCTGAAGAGAGTTCTGCATCAACTGATCCGTGAAGCTACCGAGTAAGCGGGGCAAGGAAGCTTGCCCGACATTGGAGGCGATGATCAGAAGAACAGCAACCAGATAAACAGGCCAGTTCGACACAACATAACCGCGAAGTAATCCTTTCTTGGACATAAGCGTTGTTCTCCTTTTGTTATAGGTGAAGTCAGTTCAGCAGGTGGAGTCAAGAAAAGGGCCGACACCTGTTATTAGCGCGTCGTGCCCTCTTACTGTATGCGATCCAGTTCGTTGTTTATCCGTCATCCGATAGATTTCTCTATTCTTATTTTTGCGCTAATCCGATGGGATGTCAACGAAGCCACTTAGCAAAAAGCAGGTGATTTAGATTATCGGCGTTGGAGAAGGGTTCTATGCAGTGTTCTCGTGTTGTATTCACCAGATGTCGAAATTACTGAAACATTTTCTAGGGATGCCCCGTCTGTAGGAATGAAGAGGTAAAAAATAGGCTTTACTAATCATATGGAGGTGCCAGGAAATGAAACATAAAAAGGGATTGGCTGCAACACTTGCGCTCTGCGTTTCTTTGACAGCAGGAGGTGCATCGGTATTTGCTTTCACAGATGTGAAGGATGAAGGTCAGAAGTCGGTTGTGGATTCTTTGAAATCAAAAGGCATTGTTAACGGAGTAACAGCGGATCTGTTCCGTCCAGATCTTGCATTGTCCGAGCCACAGGGTGTTCAACTGATTGTGAATGCATTTGGTCTGAAAAATGAATTTGCGGAAGCATCCGCTCAGAATAAAATCAGTCCGGATACGTGGTATGCCGATGCGGTGCAGGCCGCTACTCAGAATGGACTGTCCATTCCGGTTGAAGTGAACCCGCAGGGCAAGATGACACGTGAACTGTTTGTCATTTTGCTGAATGAAGGGATTAACACAACCGGGAATTATCCGGTCATCATGAAGTATAATCTTGTTAAGGACGAAAATAAAATCGGTAAGGACGCCATATCTGCAGTCCAGAACTTGCTGAACATGAACATCATTGAACTGGATAAGGACGGGAATTTCCGTCCAGATCAGTCGCTTACCCGTATGGAGGCTGCAAGCATGATCTTTAATGCACTCGAATTTGTGGATAAACACGGCAATGGCGGCTCAGCAGAGCCAACTCCAACCAATCCAGGTGAAGGCCAACAAGCGATTGTACCTGAAGTAACAACGACAAAGGTTGATGACAAAACAACCAAAGTTAAACTCAGTGCTGAAATGCCGCATCCTGGTTATGGATTGAAGATTGATGATGTGAAATTGGAGAAGGATGGACGCGCTATCGTGCTCTATTCCATTATTCAACCTGATCCAGACATGATGTATCCGATGGTTATCACAAATGTGACTGCAGAAACGGATATCCCAACAGGGTATACAGCAGAAGCTCAACCTTCTGGTAAGTAAATTCACTGCAAACCCTACAAACTGAACATGGTTAAAACGGATGTGTATCTTCAAAACCATTCTCCATACATGTATGGAGAGTGGTTTTTTATTTGAGTTGAAACTGTACACAGGTTTTCATATGATTATTTATATTACATTTAGTGTAATTAATCCTGTCGCTTTTTTATAAAGAAATGGATATCTACTTAGGATGTAAAGCCAGTTCGTGTTAGCGGAATGGCTTTTTTTAATGGTCTTTTCCGAAATATCTACTGTTTTCAGATTCCACACCTTGTGCAAAATCTACATATATGACTCCAAATTACTAGTGTTTATAAGCGTTTATGTATCCTGAAGGCAAAGATAAAAACAACATATATACGAAAGAGGGAGGAGAAATATAGAATAAAGGCAAGCCATCACAGGCTTGTAGTTTGCGAGAGATGTATGATAGATAATATTACATTTCATCACGTCGGTAAAACCTTGAAACCTGCAAACCTTAGAATTCAGTATGATGGCTGTAGACATCAATACCATGTCCCATGCGTATATGTGGGTTTTGACTTTAAGGTCTGTTTTTTAACCTAAGTTCGGATCTGACATCTTTCAAGTTCATGTGATGAAACTCTCAATGACAACTACAGGAGGGAAATAGGTCAAATTCTACATGTTTTATACCCGCGAAATGACAATGACAAGCTGGCAACAAAAGTGTAAACCCCTGTTGTAACAGTATATTCCGTGATTTAGAAGTGAAGATTGAAATGGCATATTTACGGATTAGGCAATGAACCATAAACTCGGTATGTAAGCGTTACCAAAAAAGGAGGAAACAACTGATGCAACCAGATGGGAAGTCCGCCTTATCGCAAAACTTATCGGTATACACGAATCCGAGCAGTAAGAAAAATAAATTATGGAGAAGGACGATTCGGAACTGGGAGTTGTATCTGTTTATTGCGCCAGCCTTTTTATACTTTCTGATATTTCATTATGGTCCCATGTACGGCATACAAATTGCATTTAAAAACTTTATCCCAACGCTTGGTGTCACAGGAAGCCCATGGGTCGGATTCGATCATTTCATCCGTTTCTTCAATTCGTATTATTTCTGGGATTTATTATGGAATACCCTTAGCATCAGCTTGTATGAGCTGGCTATAGGTTTTCCACTGCCGATTATTCTGGCGTTAGCGTTCAATGAAGTGAAGGATTCCTTCTTCAAGCGTACTGTGCAGACCGTCACGTATGCACCTCATTTCATTTCAGTCGTGGTGATGTCGGGGATGATCATTACCTTTTTATCACCCTCGTCAGGCATGATTGTCAATTTGGTACAGGCCCTTGGATTCCAGGCACCTCAATTCCTGACGGACCCTGCGTGGTTCAAGACAGTGTATGTACTATCAGGAGTCTGGCAAAGTGCAGGCTGGGGCACCATTATATATCTTGCCGCTCTATCGGGTGTGGACCCGCAACTGCATGAAGCGGCTGTGGTGGATGGTGCGAGCCGGTTCAAACGGATTTTGCATATTAACATTCCAGCGATCATCCCTACGATCACCATCTTGTTAATTCTGAATATGGGCAGTATTCTGGGCGTCGGATTCGAGAAAATCCTGCTGCTGCAAAATCCGCTGAACATGGGCTCGTCCGATGTCATCTCAACATTTGTCTATCGGTCCGGTCTGGTCGATGCGCAGTACAGTTTCTCTACGGCGGTGGGATTGTTCAACTCCGTAGTGAATGCGATTCTGCTTATTACCGTGAATCAGATTGCACGCCGCACCAGTGAAAACAGCCTGTGGTAAAAGGAGGGAATACACATGTCATCCGCTGTGAAAGAAAGCAGAAGTGATAAATTGTTCTTATTGTGCAATTACATCTATCTGACGGTAGCGCTCGTCATTGTGCTGTATCCGCTGTTATACATCATCAGTGCTTCAATCAGTGATCCCAAATATGTAGCCTCTGGTGAGATGTGGCTACTGCCAAAAGGGATTACGTTTGAAGGTTACGCCCGGGTGTTTGAGAACACCAACATCTGGATTGGGTACAAAAATACGATTATCTATACCGTTGTAGGCACCATCGTTAACCTGATTGTTACACTACCGGCAGCCTATGCGCTCAGCCGATCGGACTTTGTGGGACGTGGATTCTTCATGGCGATGTTTATGGTAACGATGTTCTTCGGCGGAGGGCTTGTCCCAAGTTACCTGCTGGTCAAGGATCTTGGTATGGTGAACAGCATGTGGGCACTTATTCTGCCCGGGGCTGCATCCATCTGGAATATTATCGTATGCCGGACGTTCTTCCAATCGACCATTCCCAAGGAGTTACAGGAAGCGGCGCATATTGATGGGTGTACCAACACCCGGTTGTTCATCAAGATTGTGCTCCCGCTTTCGATGCCAATCATTGCAGTGATGGCGCTCTTCTATGGAGTCGGACACTGGAACAGCTATTTTAGTGCCATGATCTATCTGAATGATTCTTCCAAGTACCCGCTGCAGCTCTTTCTGCGCCAGATTCTGGTGCTTCAAGAAATGGCGGCTCAAGGGGGAGGCGCTATCGATACGTCTTCAGCAACGGCGATGAATACCAAAGCGGAGATCGCTGCACTGGTCAAATATGCTGTCATTATAGTTGCCACCCTACCGGTCATTGCGGTGTATCCATTCCTCCAGCGTTACTTTGTACAGGGTGTTATGATCGGTTCCGTTAAGGGATGATCTTAATCCATATACCACATTAAACAAGGGGAGTTGTTGTTATGAAAAAGCTTCGCAAGGCTTCATCCATTACACTCTGTCTCACCTTATTCGCAACATTGCTTGCAGCTTGTGGTTCAACCAATGAAGATGGAGGCACGACCTCCAAAGTAGAGGGGGTCAAAAAGGAAGGTTTCCCCATTGTAGACAAAACGCTAACGTTAAAGGTCATGTCCCAGGATGCGGGCGTAGCCGATTGGAGCACCATGCCTGTGCTGCAAGAAATGGAGAAACTGTCGGGCATCAAGCTGGAATACCAGCTCTCACCAATCGACAGCTTTGAAACGAAGAAAAATCTGGTTTTCGCGAGCGGAGACTTGCCGGATATGTTCTATGCTGCGGACCTCAAGCCAGCCGAACAGGTGACTTATGGTAGCCAGGGCATCCTGATCCCGTTGGAAAAATACATTGACGAAGGTTACGCCCCAAATATCAAAAAGATTCTCGATGAGAACCCGGATGTCCGTAAATCATTTACAACACCTGATGGGCATATGTATGCACTCCCATTCATTGATAAAGCCGCCGTGTGGTATAGAGGCCCAATGTGGTACAACGGGGAATTCTTGAAGGCACTTAACGTAGAAGAGCCCAAGACTACGGAAGAATTGTATACGTATCTCAAGCGTGTAAAAGAAGAAGATCCCAATGGCAATGGCCAGCAAGATGAAATTCCGCTTACTTCTGTAAAACTTGATGATCTTCGCATGTTTTTCTTCGGCTTCTGGGGAATGTACAACGAAGGCATCTATTCCGATAAGGACGGTAAAGTTCACTATCCTTATCAAGAAGAAGGTTACAAAGGTTATCTTACATTCATGAACCGCTTGTGGAAGGAAGACTTGCTGGATCATGAGACCTTCTCTCAAACAGGTGATCAGAAAAAAGCTAAAGGTGAAAGCAACAAACTTGCACTGTTCAACGATTACCATCCATACTTCACACTCGGTGGTGAACCTAGCACGGATCATCCGCTGATGACACCCGTGAAGAGCGAGGTGGCAGACTCTCCGGTATACGGCAAGCATCCGGGCATGTCGGCTCGCGGTACCTTTGCTATTACAAGCAGCAACCCGTCACCCGAGGCGACGATGCGATGGATCGATTACCTATATAGCTATGACGGTGCGACACTGTTCAATCAAGGTCCGGAAGGTGTGTTGTGGAAATTCAAAGACAAGGAAAATCACGTGAAAGAGTGGCTCCCCGTTCCTGGCGGCGGTGATCGTGAGGAATACCGGGGTAAAATCACGCCGAACTCTGGTATCTTGACACCGGGTATTAATGATCCGGATGTAGCGAAGGGTCTTCGCACCGAATTTGATGAGTGGATTGACACGCAAAATCAAGAGAAGTTGGTACCTATCGGAAAAGCACCATTTCCTAACGTTTATTTGACGAATGAAGAGCAAAGCGAAGCAACCGCTCTATTGTCTGACCTGGATACGTACGTTAAACAGATGGAAGCGAAGTTTGTGACCGGCCAGGAACCACTTGAGAACTGGGATAAGTACATTGCACAGATGGAAAAAATGGGCAGTGACCGTATCATCGAACTGTATCAGGGGGCATATGACCGCTGGAATTCGGGGCAATAAAGCCTATCGAGGTACATCCCATGCAGAAAGAGAGCAGTTAGCTTCAATATTGTTAGCTGCATTAAATTTTTCGCATATAAGAATTCTTGCGGGAGGTGTGAACCGTTATGCAGAAATGGTTTGAAGAAGCCAAACTGGGGATATTCATTCACTATGGCATCTATGCGGTGGACGGGGTTGCGGAATCCTGGTCCTTCTATAATGGCAGGATATCCTATGAAGAATATATGAAACAGTTGGATGGTTTTACGGCATCGGAATTCAATGCGGAGAAGTGGGCGGAATTGATTGAGAAGTCTGGTGCCCGGTATGCCGTATTAACAACGAAGCATCATGACGGCGTTGCTCTATGGGATACGCAATATAGTGATCTCAATGTTGTTAAACAGACACCAGCGAATCGGGACATTGTGAAGGAATATGCGGAAGCGATTCGGGAAAAGGGCATTCATCTAGGGATGTATTACTCACTCATTGATTGGTCACACCCGGATTATCCTAGCGTGTATGAAGGTGGAAAAGTGCCTGAGGATCTCAGCAGTGTCAACCGGCACTCAAGTCCTGTGGACGGCGTTCAAGTTCAGGAAAAGTGGCAGAAGTTCCTGCGATTTAATAACCATCAACTGGAAGAGATTTTAACAAATTACGGAAAGGTGGATCTGCTGTGGTTCGATGGGGACTGGGAACGGAGTGCCGAGCAGTGGAATCTGCCGGAGTTCAAGCATTATCTGCAATCTTTTAACCCGGATATCATCATCAACTCCCGCCTTCAAGGTTATGGGGATTACAAAACGCCTGAGCAAGGCATTCCGATCACAAGACCGGAGGGACCCTGGGAATTCTGCACCACGATCAATAGATCTTGGGGTTATGTGCCAACAGATCATAAATACAAATCGTTAAATCAGATCATTCGAATGTTCTGCGACTGCATTTCGATGGGCGGTAATATGTTGCTGGATATCGGTCCGCGTGAAGATGGCACCATCGATCAGAGGCAGGAGGATATTCTGCTTGGACTGGGAGCTTGGATCCGAACCCATGAAGAGGCCGTCTTTGGTACGGGTGAAGGCATTATGCCTCGCTATTATCTGGGGGGAAGCACCGTATCCGAGGATCGAAAGACGCTGTACCTGTTTGTGTATGACGATCCAAAAGAGAATGTGTGCATCAAGGGTCTCTGCAATCCGATCAAGAAAATTACCGTGCTACATTCGGGCAAAGAGCTTAATCATGAGATTCATGGGGGCGTGCCTTGGTTCAATATCCCGGGGACAACGTGGATCAAGATGACCCCGGAGGACACGCATGAACAGGTGACCGTTCTTAAGCTCGAATTTGATGAGGAGCTGGAAATGTACGGCGGCTCTGGAGCCGTTGTCACCCATAACTAACCATTACGGGGAGGGCGTGTGCTGGTAGATGCATGCCCTCCCTTACGAATTGGAGAGAGTGACATGAACAGAAGTGGAGTGCCAGAACCCAGGATTGAGTATGCTCCCAAACATTATATATGCAAGCGTGCGCAGGAACCGTTGGTGTTAGACGGTCGTGTGGATAAGGCATTCTGGGATGCGGCTCATTGGACGGAGGATTTCGTTGATATTGAAGGTGATCTTCGTCCGAAGCCAGAGAAACAGACACGGGTAAAAATGCTGTGGGATGACGACTATTTCTATTTTGCTGCCGAGCTGATTGAAGATCAGATCTGGGCTACCCTGACTGAACGTGATTCCGTTATTTTTTATGACAATGACTTCGAGATTTTTATCGATCCCGACGGGGATTCCCATCAATATTATGAGTTCGAGATCAATGCGCTCAATACGGTATGGGACCTGTTATTAGTGAAGCCTTATCGGGATGGTGGGCCTCCGGTTAACGGTTGGGATATCAGCGGTCTCAAGACGGCCGTATATATCGATGGGGAACTGAACAGACCTGGTGCAGAGAATCGGAAATGGAGCGTGGAAGTCGCGATTCCCTGGGCCAGTCTGAAGGAATGTGCCGAAGGAAGCCGTCCACCTGCGCCGGGTGAGTTCTGGCGTGTCAACTTCTCGCGTGTGGAGTGGCAAACCGAGGTACAGGACGGTGAGTACCGCAAGGTGCTGAATCCAGATACGGGTAAACCTTATCCGGAGGACAACTGGGTTTGGTCACCTATGGGTATTATCAACATGCATTACCCGGAGTTATGGGGTTATGTTGTATTCTCGGATGACGGAACGGATCAGTCGTTTGAGTTGCCTGAAGACGAACGAATCAAATGGGAGCTTCGCAAGCTCTACTACCGTGAACGTAATTATTATGAAACCCATGGTGAATTTACACAGGATGTGAAGCTGCTTATGGGTGAGGAATCGTTGAGCTGTGAGCCTGTTATTGAAACGACTCGCAGCCTGTTCCAGATTACTGCGTCGTCTTCGGACGGAACGGCCTTGATCTGTATTCGGGAAGACGGAAAGCTGTGGAAGGAGTGATAACGCAATGACCAGCCAAACCTTGGTATTTTCCCTTGATGCACAGTCATTGGAGAGGATCGAGCAAAAGTTCCAGGAGAAGGTACGTTTTGCAGAGGCCCGCAAAACGGAGTTGTTTCATATTTTTCAGCAGGAGCTAACGCAAGAAGAGACTTGGGCGTTGAAGTATGTCTATGCCTATATGCCGGTAAACGACATGGCTGATTATAATGGGGACTTGTTCTTGAGTCATGTGAGCCGGGCATTGGACACCCGTAAACGTGTGCCTTGGGGAGAACGCGTTCCTGATCATTTGTTCCTTCATTTTGTACTGCCTTATCGCATAAATACGGAAAATATTGAAGATTACCGCGGCTTATTGTATGACGAATTAGCCGAGCGGACTACGAACTTATCCATGGCAGATGCCATTTTGGAGACGAATTACTGGTGTCATGAAAAAGCGACCTATATAGGCAGCGATCTGCGCACGATATCCCCGCTGACGATGATCCGCAATGCTCGTGGTCGATGCGGCGAAGAATCCACGCTGGCGGTGGCCGCTCTTCGCAGCATCGGTATACCTGCCCGTCAGGTCTACACACCGCGCTGGGCTCACTGTGATAGTAACCATGCTTGGGTAGAAGCCTGGGCAGATGGTCAATGGTATTACATCGGTGCATGCGAGCCGGAAGTCCGTCTGAACCAAGGGTGGTTTAGTCCGCCAGCCCGCAGGGCCATGCTGATTAATACAAGAATCTATGCCGACTATCCCGGCCCAGAGGATATTACGCTCTCCGAAAAGGGATATACGGAGATTAATCTGCTTGAGAACTATGCGCCAACAGGCAACATCTATGTGAAGGTGAAAAATGAGCAGGGAGAGCCCGTACCCGGCGCGAGCGTCCGCTTTGAGCTGTACAATACGGCTGAATTTTATCCAATTGCCGAGATTAGGACGGATGCACAAGGGGAAGCGACCTTTAAGACTGGCTGTGGTGACCTTTTGATTCGTGCGGTCAGCGGCGGCAAATGGAGTGAGATCCTATTTAAGGCTCAGGAAAACAAGGTTATAGAGCTTGTGCTGAACTCATCAGAGCAGCCTGCAGGGATTGTAGATTTCGATATGGTTCCTCCTCCGGAAAGGGAGGGAGAGGCCGTGATTGTGTTACCGGAAGAGAAGATCCAGATTCACAATCGTCGGCTGGAGGAAGGAGCGCAGACCCGGAGTGAGTATGAGGACACGTTCCTGAGTGAGGAGGAAGCTGTCTCGCTGGCTAAAAAGATTGGATTGCCCTCGGTTCGTGTATGGGATGTTCTCCGCAAGGCACGGGGGAACAGCCGTGAAATTGCAGCTTTCCTGAAGGAACGTTCCAATTCATACGGTGAGTGGGCGCTCCGGTTGCTGGAGTCGATGAATGAAAAAGATTTAATTGATACCTTTCGTCAGACGCTGGACGATCATCTGATTGGTGCACTCTCGCAGCAAGGATCATGGGCGGAAGATACGTTTGTGAGATACATCCTGTGTCCGCGGATCTCCTATGAGATGCTGGTCCCTTATCGAGGTGTATTCCAGAATGCCTTTTCGGCAGAGGAGGTAGTGACGTTCAGGGAAAATCCTGCGACACTTGCCCGAATGCTGGAACAGGAATACGAATACTATGAAGATCTTCCTAATCTAAAAGGTAAAGGGAATCCGATAGGGACGTTTAGTCTAATGAAGGGAGATTCTCAGTCGCTGGATATTTTGTTTGTGGCTGTATGTCGCAGTTTGGGTATTCCGGCCCGATTACATCCGAGCGCACAGAAACCACAGTATCTAAGTGACAGAGGCTGGGAGGATGCAGTGTTTAGTCTCGCCTTACCTCAAACTCAGAAGAGCACAAGCTGGGGAATGCTCCAACTTCATAGGGATATAAAAGTTCCGCAGGATACACCTGAAGCATCTTATTTCGAAAATTTCTCGTTTGCCCGTCTGGAAGATGGCGTCTACAAGACGTTGATTTATCCTTATGGCAGTACGGATGTCTATAGTGAGCTATATGAGGTTGAGGCAGGAGCTTATCGCTTAACGACAGGCGTTAGGCTGAACGATGGAACGGCAAAAGTACGATTCGTTTACTTTACCGTGAACGCTGGAGATACCACTGAGGTTGTCTTGTCTTATCGCGAGACTGAGGTTGAGATTCCTGTACTGGGTAAACTGGCACCAGGAAGTATACTGACCCGTCTGGATGGTTCAGAGGTAGAACTGGAGGAACTTCTGGGATCGGAGGGTGCCATTGCTGCCTGGATTGAACCGGAGCGGGAACCGACCAAACATCTGATTCGTGAACTGTGCGAGCTGGCAGAGCCGCTGGATAAGCTGGGTATACCAATCGTACTCATGATTGGAGATATGGAATGGAACGCTTCTTTTGACCCTGTTGGTTATCCAAAACTGCCTGTACGCACGGTTTTTGTACGAGATTCCAGTTATGCTTCCTTGTCCGGCTTCAATTCGAAGCCTGCGGCTTATGAAGCAGGTTATCCACATCTGTTCGTGATGGATACTCAGCATCAAGTTCGTTATTCGGCTTCCGGGTACAAGATTGGTACCGGGAAGGAAGCCTTGCAGATTGCTGCTGCGATATCTCAATCATTGAACAGATCGGAGTGAAGAGAGTGACGAAATATATCGCTGCGGGTTATGCTGTTGATTCAGTTCTCCCCGATATGACACATGAGGATCTCTTGAAGTTAACACATCTGAACGTAGCCTTTGGACATGTCAAGAATGATGCAATAACAACCGAGCATCTAAAAAACGGTCATGTTATCCAGAACATCAAGCGGGAGCATCCAAATCTTACAGTGCTGCTGTCTGTAGGCGGATGGAGCGCAGGCGGTTTTTCCGAAGCAGCCTCAACCCAGGCGGGGAGGGACAGCATGGCTGAATCAGCGGTTAGGGCGCTGGAGGAATATCCTTTTGACGGGATCGATCTGGACTGGGAATATCCTTGTTACGGTGAAGCTGGTATCGCATCCAGCCCAGATGATAAACGGAATTTCACCTTACTTCTCAAGACGATGCGGGAGGCACTGAGTACCAAGGGAGAAGCGGATGGCCGTCATTATCTGCTCACCATTGCGGCAGGGGCTGATCAATACTACGTTGATGGTACAGAGATGGCTGAGGTGCAGCAGTACCTGGACTACGTGCAGTTGATGACCTATGATATGCGCGGCGGTTTTCAGGTTCTGACCGGACATCATACGAATCTGTACACGCCAACAGGAGATCTGTTTCGAATTAGTACGGATGCTTCCGTGAACCTGTTTGTTCGCGCAGGCGTTCCGAAGGAGAAAATTGTGATCGGAGCCGCGTTCTATTCCCGGATCTGGAATGAGGTTCCTGACCGAAACCGCGGACTCCATCAAATGGCCGGGAGTACAGGCGGATATGGACCATCATTTGCCGAGCTGGAAGCGAAGTACATTAACAAGAATGGTTACACTCGTTATTGGGATGAAGAAGCCTGTGCACCGTTTCTGTTTAATGGGTCCAGCTTCATATCGTATGAAGATGAAGAATCGATCCAATGCAAATGTGATTACGTAAAGGATCAAGGTCTGGCCGGAATCATGTTCTGGGAGTACGGCTGTGATCCAACTCACCGTTTGCTGAGTGCAGTGCATCAAGGGCTGAAGGATCTTTCGGCTGGGAAAATCGGATAAGGTCGCTGGCCGCGACGAATCAGATTATGTCTACGGAATAAAAACATACGAAGGGTCCGTCCTATACGTCATGAGCATGACGTATAGGACGGACCCTAGTTTGCGTTATTTCGGTCTAATGAATCAGGCACATGTTAGACGATGTCTCCCTTTATCCAATACATTCCTCGTCATCATCATCAGGAGAATCGGCGGAGCCGTTGGGACGGTGCATTTTACGGTATTGCCCTGGGGTATAACCCGTCTCTTTTTTGAATTTGCGGATGAAGTTTGGTGTATCCAGGTAACCGACACGCGTGATGATATCTTTTAACGGATCGGTAGTATGCAGCAGTAGTCGAATGACCTCATCCATCCGTTTCTGCCAGATATATTGGGTAAAGTTCATGCCGATCTTTTCTTTAAATGAACGACTGAAATAGGATGAAGAGATCGTGAATTTTGATGAAATCGTACCTAAACTGAGATCATAATCAGAGAAATTGGCATCGATATAAGCAACAATTTCATCCATAAGAGAGCTTTCTTCCGTCTCACTCTTCGCCTCGACATGGGCGCAGATTTCGGCGGCAAGGCCTGTCAGTTTTTTCTCCAAATCCTCTAACGAGTCGTAGGAAGTGATCCTTGGAAGTTGATCAACCACATGGTGGATTCCAAGCTCCGAAGCGGTTTTGAGCATTGTATTCAGAATATCAAAGCAGATGCAACGCAGCAGCGGTACAGACGGCATTTCGGATTTCAGGGTATTCAACGCAGTTGACACCATCTGAACTGCCACATCATAGCTGCCTTGTTTTAAGCTTTGAACCAGCTTTAATAACACATCCTTAGGGACCCAGAAGGAAGAATCCTGTACATCGGAACCGGAAAGGTCGTTAAAGTATGTACTGCTGCCCTGTCCATGCAGCATCGATGCTTCCAGAGCGGTCGAGGCTTCAATGTAGGACTGATTCAGCTGTTTCGGATAAGTGTACCGATTGCCTATCCCGATTGCGGGCGCAACTCCGGTGTGTTCAATCACCATCCATTGCAGTTTTTCAACAATAGGCTCCATACGGGTATTCAGGCTACCTTCATGCCCAATTTCGGCATCGAATCCCACGATAAGGGACAATTGGTCTGCCTGTGGCAGCTCCACGCCGTAAGCATAAGCAGAGAACTCCGGTAGCTCCACATCGTTCATCAGCTGCATGACAGTAGGTTGCTCGGGGTTATCACCGATAGGAAAAGCACGCATTTCCCAGCCCATGATCATGACAAAATAATGGGATCGGTTAAAGCGTATACCAAGCTTATCCGTAAACTCAGAGGGGAAATCTCCGGTGTGACCGTGCTTCAGTAACATGAGCAAAATATGATTGCGAGCATAGGGCTCCTGAAGATCTACGCGCTGACTATAATCATGCAGTGTTTTCTTAATCCATTCCAGCTCGTTGGTGGAGGAGGATGGATCAGGATCATTTTTCAACCGAATGAACTCCATTAAGTCTGAAATCGGATGGTACTGTCTTCGGGCCAACATAATGGCGAGGAACGTGCCCATCACCACCATGAAGGAGAAAACGAGAACAACAAAGGTGCGAATATGAACGATTCGGCTAAAAAATTGGTTGCTGGGCATAGCGGTCACATAAGTCCAACCCGCATCCGATTTAACGGATACAACCGAATGTGGTTCTTGATTTAAGGAGATGCTGTGCGTCCCGGGTTCAAGGGCAAACAGAGCGTTGACTTCCTGTTCAGATATGATTTCTCCCTTGTAATTGGCTGCCAGTACTTGCCCGAAATTATCGAAGATATAAGTCATCCCGTGATAGTCGCTGAGGATGGAATCAATTAGGCCCGTCAGATTGGACTCGTGAATCAGGTACATGACGGTTCCATGGGCAGGAGTATTGTTAGGTGCAATCGGTACAAGGTATGCCAGCATGGAATTGGGTATTCTGGTTCCTTGGACGACCTGCTCCGCTGGACGTATTGTGGGGGACTGTACGTTATTCAAATCCCGGATCATGTCTGTTTTGTTCCACGTAGTAAATTTGTAGCGGCCAGTGAATACATCCAGGTTCTCAGAACCTTGAGAAGAATAGATGTTATCATCTTCACGGAAGAACAGGAATAACTCATCGATAATGGAACTGGTGGCTTTGTATTTGACCAATGCGCCGATTGATTCCCGGCTATAGTACGGATGGTGGGTCCAATACCGCGTTAACTGCTCATCGTAGGCGATGCGAAAAGCGATGTCTTGGAGTTCTTTCATGCGATCATCAATGACAGTTTTGGCTTGAGTGAGCTGATTGACATTGGTCTGTTCAATCTCTGAACGGAGCGTGTTCACAGTGTTGTGATAAATAATGATGGTTAAAATAACAAGAGGGATAAGGAAAATGGAGATATAGGATAGGGTGTACTTAAACAGAAGCTTGGACTTGAAGTGATTCCATTTCATATCTGCAACCTCCCGTTTATCTTAGTGCTGCAGCGATAGCGCTCTCATATGGGCAGTGAAGTTATTGCCAAGATGGTAGCTGCTGGGGTGTTCCTTCTAAAAATACTAGGAGAACTTCTCTAATAAAGCAATGGTTCTTTTATAAATTCCAGTGCAATCCGTAAGAAAGATATAGCTATAGCAAAATCCCCTCAAAGTTCACTCATTTCCTTATGCTACCACACAAGGCTTTTCAAAGAGTATCTACTTTAAGGGGATAATTTTAGCTGATCATATATTATATTTTCTATTACTGAATATAGGAGTTACAACGATTATTCGTCCAGAGGTTCATAGTCAAACCAATCGAAACTTGCAGGCGTACACTCCCCCGATGGAGCATGAGCGTACATGGCGATCATCACACCTGTGAAACCACTTGCTACTTCGGTAGATAACAGATGTGTTTCCCCTGAACCCACTTCGATGGCATCGGATGAACCTTGCTGGTAGAGGAACGTGAAGTGATTACGGTCAGCCTTGATTTGTAATACAACCGGCCCCGTGTCACAGTCAAGCACCTGTTCGGTTCGCAGAGAGCCGACGGTTCGCCGCAATACGATTTTCTTCTGCCCATAGACCTGTGTTACAGCCAAATCGTAATGATATTTATTATTCATAAATAAGGTTAATCCGGCTTCCTCACCGCTCGCAAATGGCTCATAACACAGCTCGGTGGCCATATTGCATAAGAAATGGCTCAATCGACGCCCAACAAAGGCTGGATTTTGTCCATCATCGAGTGAAACCGGCTGACCCCGCAGGATGAGTTGCCCGGGATTTTCTGTGAGTGTCCAACTATTCGGAGCCGGGTTCCGTAAGAAGATCCAGTTCATGTCCAAAGTTGGTTCGTCAAAATGATCCCGTATAGCCCGAGGTGACCAAGGATGCTCAGGCAATGAAGGTCCGGTCATCTCTGGTTCAATATGTCCGTCCACACCGATTATCGGCCAACCGTCATCCGTCCAAGTGACAGGTGCCAGGAAGGTCTCGCGTCCGAGATGGTGTCGCATGGGGTAACCTGCTGGACGAAGGCCCAGACATACGGCCCACCAGCTTCCATCCTGGATCTGGACAAGGTCTGCATGACCGGTTGCGTGAATGCTGGATTTCATGCTCCGATTGGACAGAATCGGATTATGAGGACACGGATCAAATGGTCCGTATGGCTCTGTGCTCCGAGCGATGGTCTCCATATGGCCATACTCGGTTCCACCTTCGGCGATCATCAGATAATAGAGGCCGTTTATTTTATACATGTGGGGAGCTTCGGGGGCTGCTCCTCCGGTTCCAGTCCAGATCAATCGACTATCGGTTAGTCTGGCTCCGGTCGTGATGTCTATCTCGCACTGATAGATGCCTTCGCCTTCATCGCCGTTACAGGCCGTTTGAAAATACACACGTCCATCTTCATCAAAGAAAAAAGAGGGATCAATGCCGCCCTGATCAATAAAAATCGGAGCAGACCATGGTCCCTCGGGCAGGGCACTACGCACATAAAAATTTCCGCCGCCGCTGACATTGGTTGTTGTCATGTAGAACCAGCCATCATGGTGCCGGAGTGTTGGGGCAAAAATGCCGCCAGAACTGCCCGCGTTCGCTAAAGGGAGTTGCTCAGTTGTTGTGAGGACATGGCCGATCTGTCGCCAGTTCACAAGGTCTTTGCTGTGGAAGATGGGCACACCAGGGAAATATTCAAAGGTACTGGTTACCAGATAATAGTCTTCATCTACACGGCAGATACTTGGATCTGGATAAAACCCCGGAATGACCGGATTGGTATATTTCATCATTTATGCTCCTATTCATTTCGAGAGTTTAGTATGAATCTGGACACATTGAAAATCCCTGCTACAAGGCGAATTATAACGCTTATAAGTATATGGAACCTTGATTTTTCGGTCTTGGAATAGCATGATATAGACATTCAACCCAACTATGTTCGCGGAGGGGAATGCTTTTGAGTAATGCATATTTGAGATGGTTTACCTCGGACCATCAACAATTTCCGTTTTTTATCCAGTACGGTGGACATGTTGAGGACATGGAGCTTCATAATCATATGGATTTTACGGAACTTGTGATTGTTCTGAATGGTCATGCAACCCATGTGGTGAACACCGAGGAATTTTTTATTAAAAAAGGGAACGCATTTGTGATTAATGGCGACACCCATCATGCGTATAAAGACCCTCATGATTTTAGGATCTGTAACATTATGTTCAGTCCCGAGATGCTTGCTTCGGCTGGGCCCGATCTGAGAAAATCTAACGGCTTCCAGGCGCTGTTTGTTTTGGAACCGTTTTATCGTAATATTCACTCCTTTCCGAGTAAATTGGCGTTATCCATTTCCAGTCTGGAGTATGTAGAATCACTGATATCGTTCATGATTGAGGAGTATCAGAGTAAACAGCAAGGGTATCAGACGATGTTGATCTCACGTCTTACGGAGATGGTTGTTTATTTGTCGAGGCAATATGATACGCAGGAGAAAGGGATCGAAGGTAATAATCTGATGCATCTGGCAAATGCCATTTCATTTATTGAAGATCATTATCTGGAGCCACTGTCGCTAGAGGATATTGCGGGGAAGTCGAATATCTCAATAAGGCATCTGAATCGGATTTTTCGATCCTATTATCAGATGACCCCGATCTCTTATCTGCAAAAGTTGCGTCTGGAGAAGGCGTGTCATTTGTTGAAAAACGGGAATCTGTCCATCACGGAAATTTCGTATGAATGTGGATTTAACGACAGTAATTATTTCACCCGCCAGTTTAAGAAAGCTTTTGGCAAGTCTCCCAAAACATACAGGCAGACTCATTAATACCTGATCGAATATAAAACACCAAAACAGGGCCTCCTCATATGGAGGTCCTGTCTGCTGTCTCAGGGAAAATTCAATGGTTCAAGAGCCGTCCGTTGTCATGCCACTGACCGTACATTTTATTTTCCTTTGTGTTGGTTATGAACTTATCCAATCTGATCTGGAATAATGCTGGCTGATTCTTAACACTTTGGATCGTATCGATCCGAACGTTTTGATACAGGGTAGGGAAGGCCATGAAATTTGCATAAACCTGATGGTCTTCTTTCAGCCTCTGTTCGATTACACCATCAATAATGAAAGCACTCGTGTCCATAACAGGAAGAACCTTTCTCCCCTCGTCATGCATGAAACCCAACTTTTCAAGACGACGGACACGTTCCTTGTTCAATTCAGTCCATGAGCTACGTTTCCTTCTAGGAGATAATCGCTGTGCTAATTGAGTCTCGGATATTTTCTTTTTGAATCCATCGATCCAACCAAAGCAAAGCGACTCCTCAACCACGTCCAAATACAGCAGGGTATTTGGCACGGGTTTTATGCTTATCATTACCCAGCAAGAATTCTCAACTTTTCCATGCGTCTGCAACCAATTTCTCAATTCATCCCTCGACGTCACGGGGATACAATGTACATTTTCCATCCGATTGTCAACTATACCTGAGCCGGTTCCTGATACCAAAAGAGTGAATAGTCATTCATGATGGAGGCATGCCCCAATTGACGTAGCATGGTAGAAACATTGCCTCGATGATAGGTTCCGTGGTTAACCACATGGATTACTATATCGGATAAGCTGGTTTCGCGAACTCCTGCAAATGGATTATCGAGTAGAGTGGTTTGCTCCAGATCAGCATGGCCTCGTAACCACTCACTGTATTGTGTCGACAGGTCGGTAAAACGTTTGATGTACTCATCTACAGAACCGTGAATCTCACCATTAAGCAGTATACATGCTTGCAGTGCCTCGGGCATACTGGTGCCATTCAATACCTCGTACCACATTTTATCTACCGCGTAGATATGGCTGAGTGCGTGAGCAATAGTTGGATATGAACTGTTCACTTCCTGACTCAGTACAGAAGAGGGCAGTTCCTTGATTCTGCCCAGGATGGTTTGGTTGGCCCATGCGTGGTAGTTATACATTTGTTCCGGATGATTCATTGATGATCGTCTCCTTTAATTTGGCGATGGATTAGATGAACTTACTGAGATGATTATAAAAAAAGAAGTATGACAACAGCGTGTCATACTTCTTCATAGAGCTTAAGTGCGTTTCGAAGTTGTTCTTTCAGAATGTCTCTTAATTCAATCGGTTCAAGTACCTCGGCACCACTGCCTAAACTAAGTAGAAACGACCATAACCACTTGGCTTGTAACGGTTGATGAACCTGGATACGCATCGTCATACTTCCATCCTCGTGAAATTGCTTATCTGCCTGTTGAAAATGATCCATGGCTTCCGCGAGCGCTTCCGGGTTCACCCGAAATACTACATCACTTACCTGATCTTGCCATGACGGATCTGACACAACCGTCTCTTGGGGAAGCTCAAGGTGGGGTTGGAAGTGTTCCGATGTCAGTTGCACGTTCATCATCCGGGACAGTCGGAACTCGCGATAATCCTGCCGTGTCTGGCAAAATCCATATACATACCAATTACGATATTTAAAATGGAGTCTTACCGGTTCCAGATGGCGGGGTGTATGTTCATTCTTTGTATTGATGTAGTCAAAACGGACAACCTGATGATCCGTAATACCTTTACGCAGATGAGGAAGGGCATCAGGTTCTGTTCGGCGAGTCTCCAGATCCACCGATAGACTTGAGGTTTGATGCTCCGGCCCAATCGTTTGCAGACGTTCAATCGTGCCTTGTGCACGTGCATCTTCGAATACTGTGGATAGACTGCTCAGGACCGTGATCAGGGAGTCCACATCATAAGAACCGAGCAAGCTTTTATCCATCTTGTATCCGTCCATCATGCCGTAGCCACCTTTGAGTCCCTGATGGGAGACGACCGGGAAGCCGGCGGCACAGATTACATCAATATCCCGATAGATTGTTCTTGGGGACACCTGAAACTCTTCCGCCAAGGTGGAAGCAGACAATACTTCGTGGTTCAGCAGTTTATATATGATTGAGATTAATCGCTCCAATTTCAAAAGGTATCCCCGCCCGTTATTCCATTTTGTCATTACAGGCCATTATTATATCACGCCAGGGTAAACAACATGGAGGATTACAGAGGGGCTATAGGAGGTCATATCATGCAGTAAGTTTTGTTCCAACATGATTGGACAAGTTCTTCGGTGTGATGAAACAAAAAAAGAGTGCTGGATAGCACCCTTTCGAAGACACATGATTGTTGTTGTGTTGAACAGTTATGTTAGCAGATCGGTCGAACTTAATTAATATCGAGTGAAAAGTCAGAGCCGACTCTACTCTTCTTGCACGTTATAGAGAACCCGAGCGAGCAGATTCTGTCCATAGTTACCAAAGTTTTTGCCAAAGATCGTTAAGCCCCGTTTGTTCAAAGGTTCGTCCGTAACCGCAATGCGGAAGTGAATATCGCTTTTGTAATCCAGCCCAATCTGGTCCAACGTCACATCTGAGATGCGGCATCCGTCGATATAGCTGCCTTCCTGTGTAATCCGGATCAGCTTCAGCATGCCGTACTGATTCAAGTGCGGAGGCCACCATTCCGGATTAAAGGTACCGCGTGTATTGCCAAAATCCCCCGGACTTGTCCAGCAGCCAATCTCAATCCCATTGACATAGAAGTAAATATCCGAAGGGTAATTGTCACAAAAGCCAGGGGCCTCCGATCCCAGTTCCATCGACAACTGAATTTCGCTAAAGGACTGATTGGGTTTGAGATAGTTTGGAATCCGATACTCGAGATAACCTTCAGCCAGCCAGATCATCTCCGCATCAATTCGCAGTGGATCAGCAAAGTACCGCGGATCATCGAACTCTCCAACAATGCTGTCCCGGGTAGCAAGACCACATGTAGGTGCAGCCTGATAATCGCTGTAATGACCGACCTGAATTTCCACCTCATAACGATTGTTAATCTCTTGTGAACGCAGATCAACCATCAATTTTTCCTCATTGAGATAACATATCTTCTGAATTCCATGTTTGCCAACGGCGGTGTTGATCTCAATCAATCCGCTCTCTTCAAGCTTCTTGATATGCATCGTGATGGCGCCATTGCTCAGTCCCAGCTTGGTTGCAAGATCATTGAGATTAAGACTTTGGTTCTTGGCCAGCAGCTCGATGATCTGAATCCGGATTTCCGAACTGAGCGCTTTGAAGATATTCACACCCGACATCAGATCTTTAATATAAATCATAGGTGGATTTCCTTTCCCCGTTCTGAACAAAGTCTTCGACACAGACATTTGCACATTTATATGTTTTATTTCAGATAATTATAAATCATTCCCTCATGGAAGGGAAGGGTGGAGAAATAGAAGCCAAAACCCTTGTATATAGCGCAAATACGAAAATATAACCTATTTTTTGTCCACTATTCCGGTTAAAATAAGTGTTAATCAGTTCACATATATTTGAAATATACCATTGAAATGTCATGTAACCGCTTTTATAATCCTATTATACCTAAATTGATTCAATACTTCATGAACCTAATTAACCATTTGAACAGGAAAGGTGGAGTTGGTTTGGAAAAGTTAAGCAATGTGAAGAGGTTTAAGTGGAAACGGTTAGCGTTACCGGCATTACTTGTGATGGTATTACTGCTGGCAGGTCAGTCAAAAGCTTTGGCGGCATTCTGGAATCTGACCGGAGATACCGCTGTTCATGATCCGTCGATTATCAAAGAGGGCAGTTCCTGGTACACCTTTTCAACCGGCCCGGGCATTCAAGTATTGAAATCCGATAATGGTTCGTCCTGGTATCGTGTTCCACAAATCTTCTTAAGTAAGCCATCCTGGTGGGCTTCTGCCGTTCCGGGACAAAGCGGATTGGATGTATGGGCACCGGATGTAGAGCAGTATAACGGAAAGGTATGGCTCTATTATTCAATCTCCACCTTTGGCTCCAATCGGTCTGCGATTGGTCTTGCTTCTGCGAACAGCATTGGGGCAGGGCAATGGAAGGATGAAGGATTGGTGCTTCAAACCACGACCGCCAATAATTATAATGCCATTGATCCAAATCTGGTCATTGATGCTTCAGGCAATCCATGGCTGGCCTTTGGTTCTTTCTGGAGTGGCCTGAAGATTGTCAAGCTGGACAAAAACACGATGAAACCGACGGGAAGTATAACTTCCATTGCTGCGCGCCCGAATAACGGAGGTGCTATTGAAGGACCAAGTATTGTATATCGTGGCGGCTACTATTACCTGTTTGCTTCCATCGATTCTTGCTGCCAAGGGGTGAACAGTACCTACAAAATGGTCTATGGACGTTCGACCAGTATAACAGGCCCTTATGTGGACAAAAACGGAGTTAATATGCTGAATGGTGGCGGAACGATATTGGATACAGGCAATGTGAAGTGGAAAGGTCCAGGTGGTCAGGACGTGTACAACGGCAATGTCATCGCAAGACATGCCTATGATGCAGAGGATAATGGCAATCCTAAATTGCTGATTAATGACTTGCTTTGGGACTCGAATGGATGGCCGAAATACTGATTTGTTTTATATAAATATAAAATGTTTTATAAAAGTGTTGACTAAAGTGATCTGGATTTGATAAATTTAACAACAGAAATCTTATTTCATCCAATTGAATACGGTTACAAGTCCAGATCAGGAGGGGTTCAGATGGTAAAGAAAAAGAATTGGGTCACATTTATGCTTCTTATGCTGGTAAGTGCGCTGGTACTCGCAGGTTGCGGAGGAAGCAGCGGTGCAAGTGGGGACAAGGAGTTAACGTTTATGTTCCGCGGCGGTACTGATGAGCAGAAAGCATACCAAGCGGTGGTCAAGAAATTCGAAGAAGATCATCCGGGTGTGAAAGTCAAAATTATCGTAACGGCTGCGGATCAATATGCAACCAAGCTAAGAGCGGCAATTACAGGCAACAGCTTGCCTGACGTATTTTATATCAATCCGGGTGACGTGAAAGCGTATGTGAACAGCAATGTGCTGATGAACCTCACTTCGTATATTGAAAACAATCCGGATGTTGATCTCGATAATATCTGGAAATACGGCGTGGACCTGTATCGTTATGACGGCCAAATGGCAGGTCAAGGTGATATCTACGGTATGCCGAAGGATCTGGGGCCATTTGCACTGGGCTACAACAAAACGTTGTTTGAAAAAGAGGGCATCCCACTCCCTGACAAGGATAAACCATACACATGGGAAGAGTTCATCAAGGTGAACCAGCAAGCGACCAAGGATACCAATGGAGATGGTAAACCGGATGTATACGGTACTGGATTCAACGTACAGTGGGCACTGCAATCCTTTGTATGGAGCAACGGTGGGGATTGGTTGGATGAGACCAAAACAAAAGTAACGATTGATGATCCAAAATTCGCTGAAGCACTGCAATTCTTCGCGGATATGCAGAACGTATACAAAATTACACCTTCCATTGAGGAAGCGCAAACATTGGATACGTATCAACGCTGGATGAAAGGTGAAATGGCTTTCTTCCCTGTAGGCCCATGGGATATGAGTACATTTGAGAAATTGCCTTTCGATTATGATTTGCTGCCATTCCCTGCGGGATCAACTGGCAAATCGGCAACGTGGATCGGATCTCTGGGAATCGGAGTATCCGCGAAAACGAAACATCCAGAAGAAGCAGCAGCATTGGTGAACTACCTTACGGCTTCGAAGGAAGGCATGCAACAACTGGTAGATGCCAAGGTACAGATTCCGAACTTGCTTGATATGGCAGACGAGTGGGCCAAAGATACATCCACGAAACCAGCCAACAAACAGGAATTCATTGATATTGTTGAAGATTACGGCCGGGCTCTGCCAGGTAACTACACGTACAATGCGGAATGGTATGACCTGTTCTTCACGGACATCCAGCCGGTGTTGGATGGCAAGATTACAGCGGCAGACTATGTGAAGCAGCAACAACCGAAAATGCAAAAACTGCTCGACAAAGCGGTTGAACAAGAAAAGAAATCTCAGAAATAGTAGATAGGAAAGGGTGATGCCGGCAGCCTGCAATCATGCTGCTGGCATCATTCGTATTGGAACTTATTGGATTCCATACGGGCATGTGGCATTCGTTGATCGACAAGGTTCAATCGAAGAATGCCACATGCTGATACTAGAAACAGGGGTGAACGCCGTGATTACGAAATCGAGTTTGTATCGCAAAGAGATGCTGTACGGATATCTGTTTATTTTACCTCCGATTCTTGGATTGCTGATCTTTGTCATGTTCCCGTTCCTCTACTCCCTTTATGGTTCCTTTACGGATTGGGACGGACTGGGACAGATGAACTTTATCGGTTTGGCCAACTTCAAGGATTTGCTCACGGATGACCTCTTCTACAAAGCGATGTTTAATACATTCTTCCTGATGCTCGGTATTCCGATTGGTTTGTTGCTCGCATTATTGCTGGCGATGGGTCTGAATCGTAAAATTCCCGGCACCACGACATTCCGAGTAATCTATTACATCCCGGTCATTTCTTCCCTCGCTGCGGTGTCAATCATGTGGAACTGGGCGTACAACGGGGATTACGGTCTGGTGAACCAGTTCCTTGACCTGTTTGGGATTAAAGGTCCTAACTGGCTAGCGAACAAAGACACGGTTAAACCGGCTTTGATTATTATGACGGTGTGGAAAGGCTTGGGATACACGATGTTGTTGTACCTGGCAGCACTGCAAAGTGTATCACGTACATACTACGAGGCGGCTGAGCTGGATGGAGCGAACGGGTTCCAAATCTTCCGCAATATCACCTGGCCTATGGTGAAGCCAGTTACCTTTTTCCTCATTGTTACAAATATCATTGGCGGTTCCCAGATCTTCACCGAGATGAACATTATGACACCTACGGGTGGTCCTGAATACTCTTCGGCATCAATCGTTTTCTACATCTGGCAGAAAGCCTTCAGTAACTTGCAGATGGGTTATGCCTCAGCGATGGCCATGATTCTTGGTATTTTTATTTTTGTCATTACCCTGGTGCAATTCAAAATGAACGAAAAATCAGCCTATGATGGGGATTGATTGTCAAGGAAAGGAGTGAACCGGAGATGTCTTACAGTCAAAAGAGGAAATTAACAAACTCGATCATCTTTATCGTACTCGCGATTGGGGCGATTGCGATGATTGCACCACTGATCTGGATGTTGTCCACGTCATTGAAGGAGAAGCAGGATGTGTTCGCGCTTCCGCCTGTATGGATACCTGAAGTATTCCAATTTGGTAAGTATAAAGAAATCTGGGAAGCCGGTCCCCTACTCAGCGGGATCAAAAACAGCCTCATCGTTGCGGTGAGTGTAACGGTGGTGGGTACGTTTACGTCCAGTATCGCTGCCTTTGCTTTTGCCAAATTAAGATTCCCGCACAAAAACAAACTGTTTCTCGCGTTGCTGGCATCCATGATGATTCCTTATCCAACAGTCATGATCCCACAATTCATCATGTTTGCAAAGCTGGGCTGGGTGGATACGCTGTTGCCACTGATCGTTCCAGGCCTGTTCGGTAACGTAATCATGATCTTTTTCCTGCGCCAATACCTGCTTAGTGTGCCTGATGCAATTATTGAGGCGGCAAAAATCGATGGAAGTTCTTACTTCCGGCTGTACTCCAGTATTACGTTTCCGCTTATCAAACCGGCGATTGCTGCACAGCTGATTCTCTGGTTCATGGGCATCTGGAACGATTATCTGGCACCGATTATTTATCTGAATTCACCGGAGAAGCAGACGTTACAGCTCGTTATAGCGAACTTTAATGCCACGTATGCGATTCAAACCGATTACCCGCTTATTATGGCGGCGTCGATTGTAGCCCTGTTACCGGTATTAATCATCTTCCTGATCTTCCAGAAACAGATTATTGAGTCGGTTGCCATTTCGGGAGTGAAGGGATGAAACAGCGGAAGAAATTCCGAGGATGGACATTTTCGAAGAGAGGGGTGGTTGCTTCCATGTTGCTGATGCTGATTGTTGGAGCTACGGGTTGTTCTGGAGCAGGAGCAGGAGAAACGGTGTCCCGTCCCGTCTTTCCTGAAGCTCCTCAAGATACTCAGCTGTATGACACGTCCATACTGGATGATGAATCACGCTGGACGGTGAACAATGCGCATGATCCGGCCATTATCAAAACAGACCAGGGATACTACGTCTATTCCACAGACGTTCGTGTAGCAGGAGAAGCGAAACCCGGCGTCATGGTACGTAAATCAGATGATCTGATTAACTGGACATGGGTAGGTCAGGCTCTCCCGGGTATTCCGCAAGAAGCGCTGGACTGGACAGGTGCGGTCAATCTGTGGGCACCGGATGTGATTCAGGCTGGTGATACCTATCGGATGTATTATTCGGCTTCTTCTTTTGGCAGTACACAGTCGGCTATTGGTCTTCAGACATCCTCATCTCCCGAAGGTCCATGGACAGATGAAGGACTCGTTGTGAAAACCTCTGCGAATGAACAAGACAAATTAAATGCCATTGATGCCAATCCCATTGTTGATGCCGAGGGTAATTCGTGGATGGTATACGGTTCATTCTTTGACGGAATCTACATTGCGCCACTTGATCCCGACACCGGGAAATTCAAGGACGAGGGTTACGGTACTCGCATTGCTGCTCGGGATCGTGCAACTGAAGAGGGCGCAGTGGAAGGTCCATACATTGTGTATAACCCGGAGTTCAAAAAGTATTATTTGTTCGTCTCGTATGATTCCTTGTTCGAAGATTATAACGTGCGGGTTGCGCGTGCTGATTCAATCACAGGACCGTACACGGACATGAATGGCATGAACATGCTGGATACGGATCATCTGCCGCAATATGAGATCGGCACCAAAATTCTCGGCGGTTATCGCTTCACAGAAGGCGAGGGCTGGGTTGCGCCCGGACATAACTCGGTTCTGAAGGACGGAGACGATTATTACATCGTGCATCATGCACGGGGCGAGACGGATAAAAACTGGCCCTATCTGCATGTGCGCAAAATGTTATGGACGAAGGATGGCTGGCCTGTGGTTTCACCTGAACGGTACGCAGGTGAGACAGCGCAGGACATTCCGAAATCCATGATTGCGGGGGAGTGGGAAGGTATGGCGCTTGATCCGTCCGTAGACGGGCAGATTCAAGCCGTTCCTTATACCCTAACAAGCAACGGTAAAATTAAAAGTGAAAAAGGTTCAGGAACCTGGACATTTGATGACAAACAAACACTGACGTTGAAGTGGAAAGAAAGCCCATGGGGCGGAGCCTCCACGGAAGAGCTGAAGCTGCTCCCGTCCTGGGACTGGGAGCGAAGCCAGCCCGCGCTGGTGGTGACAGGCCTCGATGACCGCGGTGTAGCGGTCTGGGGCAAGCAGATCAGCGCAGCTGAGGAGTAAGGGGCTAGCTGCTACGCCGATGGTGCACAAGCAGTGAGGGGGTGGAAGGAGCCGCAGGAGCGAGTTTGGCATCCGATTTCAGCCGCCAGGAGCGGTGGAAAGAGAAATCGGAGGACAAGAGAGCACCAAGGCCCTACCGCCCTCGAGCGTCCGCTGTACATGACAAAGTTGGCATGTTAAGGTGCGCTAACGCCAAGGTGTTGCAGCTTTTAGACACTTAAGATTCATCTGTGCTGGCCTATGTCTGAGGCCAATCATGCACTAAATATGGGGAGAGTTGACCCTGCGAAGCGGTCGACCCCATAAGATCGAGCCAACAAAAAAGGCTCGAAGTGAGGTTGTAACCCGGCGAGCGCGGTAAGAGCGAGCTACCGCTCCGAGGGTGCACAAGCAGTGAGGGGGAGGAAGGAGCCGCAGGAGCGAGTTTGGCATCCGATTTCAACCGCAGAGAGCGGTAGTAAAAGAAATCGGAGGACAAGAGAGCACCAAGGCCCTGCCACCCCCGAACGTCCGCTGTGCACCACCCCAAAAGGGTGTTCGCTTTTTCGCAATTGGGTTACATCCCCAACTACGAGCCAAACAACATTTGAAAGGGGAGCATTCCCATGACTGATTCCATTACATTTACTAATCCTATCCTGGAGCAACGTGCTGATCCGTGGGTGTACCGTCATACAGACGGTTACTATTATTTCTCCGCTTCCGTGCCAGCCTTTGACCGGATTGAAATCCGAAGAGCAGAGACGTTGGAAGAGTTAAGAGATGCTGAGCCGGTAACGGCTTGGACGAAGCGTGACACAGGGCCAATGAGTGCCAACATTTGGGCACCGGAGATTCATTTTATCGATGGCAAATGGTACATACACTACGCTGCCGCTCACACCAGTGAGACCAACGAAGGTCTGTTCGATCATCGGATGTATGTCCTGGAGAACGATTCCGCGAATCCACTCGAAGGAGAGTGGGTAGAGAAAGGGCAGATTCACACCCGGTGGGAATCATTTGCGCTGGATGCAACGACCTTTGAACATAAGGGAATCCGCTATCTGGTCTGGGCACAGAAAGATCCCGATATTGTGGGCAACTCCAACCTGTACATTGCCGAAATGGAGAACCCATGGACGCTACGCGGCGAACAGGTTATGATCTCTACGCCAGAGTATGATTGGGAGATCATCGGCTTTAAGGTCAATGAAGGAGCAGCCGTGATGCATCGGAATGGGCGTTTGTTCATCGGCTACTCGGCCAGCGCGACCGATTACAATTATTGTATGGGTCTGCTCACCGCAGATGAAAATGCCGACTTGCTTGATCCGGCAAGCTGGGTGAAATCACCCAAGCCGGTATTCCAGACTTGTGAAGCGAACGGCCAATACGGCCCGGGTCATAATAGCTTTACGGTGTCACCGGATGGCAAGACCGATATTCTGATTTATCATGCGCGTAATTACAAAGACATCGAGGGTGATCCCTTGTATGATCCGAACCGCCATGCCCGTGCTCAAGTGATTCATTGGCGTGAAGATGGCACACCTGATTTCGGTGTTCCGGTCCCAGATGGCAACGCAGTAGCAGAAGCAAATAAGAGGTAGTGAAACCTTAATATGAGAGCCCTTAGTTAGCGAGTGATGCTGATTAAGGGCTCTTCTGTGTGTGAACGATAAGATAGAGTGGCCTGAACATATGTGTCCTGGACACAAAACAAAGCAACCACAACGATGATTTCTGCGTATGAGAGAGATACAGATTACGATGCAGAACCTATTAGGAGGATCACATATGGATTCACGCGAGACGTTGGACAAGGAACTTGAACAGATTTTGAAATGGGAGAAACAACAGAAAGACTTGTTTATTTGGGATAAAATCGGGCGTTTGCCCTTTGCGATGTTGGATAAAGTGATGCCTAAAGCGCTGAAACAGAAGATCGGAGATTCCCTGAACGATGTGGGTCAGTATGTGCAGAATGGGGGCAAGTTCCTCGTACAGAAGAAAAAAGTAGCCAAGCTGTTGCAAGAGGAAGCCGGGAGGTCAGGTTATTCCATGATGGATACGACCTATCGTCTGGAGCAGGAATCTGAAGCGGAGGGGACAGCAAAGATTCATAGTGTAGAGAATCTGCCACTTCAGGTGCTGGACCGGGTGGCCGATAACATCACAGAGAGTCGAACCAAGTTTGCCGCGGCTCAGGGAGCAGCTACAGGGTTTGGTGGCATTGTAACCATAGCAGCAGATATTCCGATGGTGATGGGGCTTTCTCTGAAGGTACTGCAAGAGATGGCTCTATGTTATGGTTATGATCCGGATGAACCGCTGGAGCGCATCTTCATTGTCAAATGTCTGCAATTCTCTTCCGCCGATATTGTAGGCAAGAAAGCGATCATTGAAGAACTGGCCGCCTACGACGATCCGGACAAGCCAATTGAAGTGGTATCGCAGATGCAGGGATGGCGGGAAGTGTTTAACTCCTACAGTGAATCCTTTGGTTGGAAGAAACTGTTCCAACTCGTGCCTATTGCCGGCATGGTGTTTGGTTCCGTGAGCAACAAAAATACAATTCGAGATGTAGCCGAAGCAGGCAAAATGTTGTACAAGAAACGGCTGATCCTTCAGCGTTTGAAGTAATATTACAGAGGAATATTTATATTGAAAGAGATGAATTTGATATGTTAAACAAACAGGGTTTCTATGATCTTTTAGATCGCAATAATATCGTTTACGAAAGTATTGAACATCCCGCAGTATACACGATGGAGGAAATATTCTCTTATCAGATTCCACATACAGAACGTATCGTTAAAAATCTGTTTCTGCGTGATGACAAGAAGCGCAACTATTATCTGGTGACGATTGCTGGAACGAAGTCAGTTGATTTGAGAAGTTTAAGCGAAAAGATACCTAGCCGCAAATTAAGTTTTGCCAGTGAAAAGGATTTGTTGGAGTTCCTCGGATTGGAAAAAGGGCACGTCAACCCTATGGGGGTTATCAATAATATTCAGAAAAACGTGACCGTAGTTTTTGACAAGGATTTAGTTGGTCAGAAAATTGGAATTCATCCCATGGAAAATACGGCAACGGTATTTCTTGAATTTGAAGATGTGAAGGAACTGATTACAGCTCAAGGTAGCAGCGTTGTCATGTGTGACGTGGAATAAATGGTTGAAGCTAAATACGAGAAAAACATATATAACAAAAGGGTTCCTGCCAGTCTGTGAATACAGAGTTGGCAAGAACCCTTTTGTTATGGTTCAAACATTTTATTTAGACTACAAATGTTGGTGACTAAAGTGAAATCTAACGAACTCAGCAGACGTTATTCGGCGATATTTCACTAATCCCGATTTCTAAAGAATCTCAGACACGTTATTTCTGCATCTCACACGCACATTCCAAGGTTTTCGGCCTTTTTCTCAGGAATAGCGTTGCTCAGATTCTTTAGATTGCGAAACCGGCAGTATTCGTTCAAATAAGTGCTGTCAGGTTCGTTAGCGCAAGATAACGTCTTATAAGGCGATGCTGCCACGTAAGGAATGGATCTAATATAGAATAAAAAGTGGACACCTGTTGATGTATTCTTTATTCCTCACTACCATTTTCTTTCGCCCAGATATTGAGTAATTTATCGGATGGAAGCAGGAATGTGAAAATCCCGAGCAGGGGCAGGAAGCTGCACATCTGCATTACCGGTGATACGCCGAAGACGTCAATCCAGTTCCCCAGCACGAGTGCGCCCAGGCCTCCCATACCAAATGCCAGACCAGTAATTAGACCGGAAACCGTTCCGATTTTGCCCGGAATCAGCATTTGCGCGTATACAACCGTAACCGAGAAGCTGGATAACATGATAAAACCAATAATGGTTAGCAGTACACCTGTCCAGAACAGATTCGCATAGGGTAGCAACAGAGCCAGCGGAGCAGCTCCAGCCATGGACAGGAAGATCAGGTTACGTTTGCCGAATCGATCTGCCAGTGGGCCTCCGAAGAACGTACCAAGTGCTCCAGCAGCCAGGAACAAGAAGATATAGATCTGCGCGTCCTCTGTGGACAATCCAAAAGTATCTTTCAGATTAAACGCATAGAAGCTGCCGATGGAAGCGATATACCAGGAACGAACAAAAACGAGCAAGATTAATAGCGTAATGGCGGCAGTAATCTTTTTGCGCAAAGCAGGATTGGGTGCACGACGTGCAGCAGCCTGTCTACGCAGATATCCTCCCGATTGCAGCATACGTCCGTACCAACGGGCTATGTAGATCTGAACTGCAATCCCCATGGCAGCAATGCCTGTAAATCCAATGGCACCGAACAGTCCAAACGGGATAAAGATCCAGCGTGTAAGCAATGGGGCAAGGGACTGTCCGGCGTTACCACCAACTTGGAAGATGGACTGTGCCAGTCCACGGCGTTGACCAGCAGCCATATGGGATACCCGTGAACCTTCCGGATGGAAAGCGGCGGAACCCAGACCGACAAAGATAACGGAGATCAGGACAGCCATATAACTGTCGGCGAAGGCCAACAGCAACATGCCGGTAAATGTAAAACCCATGCCAATGGGCAGGATAGATGGTGTCGGTTTTTTATCAGCAAACCAGCCTACGACAGGCTGCATAATGGATGCGGTAAAGTTAATAGCAAATGAGATCCATCCGATCTGAGTATACGTGAGATGCATGGAATCTTTTAGAATCGGAAAAATGGCTGGAATAACCGACTGGATCGAATCATTGAAGAGATGAACCAAACTGATGGCAATGAGTATCCGGTAAACGGTGCTTTGGGCATCCGATCCGGGTGGGGCTTTCGAACGCGCTGTGGCGTCCTTGGTTAAAGTGGATTGAGTAGACATGTACAATTCTCCTTTGGTCGCGGTCACGAGGGATCAGCGCCTGATGTTGTAATATATGCGTGTAAGCATATTGTTACATAATAGGATAGATTGATTGGACCGACAAGGGGAACAAGGGAAAACGTTGATGAATTGAACTCTATTTCCGAGGTGTTTATTAATAGCATTACATTTACAAAATAAACGTATTACTTTAGCATCTACTGTAAGAAGACCTATATTTATGTGTAATAAGGATGGAGGAGGGATGGATATGAAATCCTTATCACCTTATGAATCCGCCAAACGTGAGTTGGTGATGACTATTTTGTATATGGTTGTAATAACGTTTCAGGCTGTCTATGTTGCACCAAAATCTCTATCTGCTGCCATCGTCATATTTATCATTTTTCAATCGATTGGTGTGCTGATGTTGAGACATTACGTCAAAAAAGTCAGAGAACTAAAGGAAGATCAGTCTACTTGAATGCGCTGCGATCCAATTGCGTTGAGACACTTAGTCTCATACAGGTGTATACTAACCAAAGAAAAAGCCGGATCTCTTCAGGTTTTGAAGAGTTCGGCTTTTTTGTGTCCTATAATTTGATTTTATTTATAGCAGAGTTTATTTACCCGCCAGTTTAACGATTATCAATCGTTTCCGGATACATATCATGATTCATCATACGATGGTCGGCCATCTGCTCGTACTTTGTTCCCGGCTTACCATAGTTCGTATACGGGTCAATGGAGATACCGCCGCGCGGTGTGAATTTGCCCCATACTTCGATGTAGCGGGGGTCCATCAGCTTGATCAGGTCGTTCATGATGATATTCACACAATCCTCGTGGAAATCACCATGGTTACGGAAGCTGAACAGGTACAGCTTGAGTGATTTACTCTCGACCATTTTCACATCCGGAATGTAGCTGATATAGATCGTTGCAAAGTCCGGCTGACCGGTAATCGGGCACAGACTAGTGAACTCCGGGCAGTTGAATTTCACAAAATAATCGCGGTACGGATGTTTGTTATCAAAGCTCTCCAGGATGCCCGGATCATATTCAAACGTATATTTTACATTCTGGTTGCCCAGCAACGTCACATCTTGCATCTCATCAGGTTGTCTCATCGGTTATTAAACGCTCCTTGTTTCCGTCAAAGCCGAAGCCTCGCGGTATATATGAATAGGCATTTTTTTGCCTGTTGAATTCTCTTATTTTCTAAGGACCTTTCGCCCTCATCCTTACATCATGCCGCCCATTCCACCCATACTGCCCATCACACGCCGCGTTTGTTGCCCCATACCAACGTATGAAGCTGTGGAAGCACACGAACATCATTCAGGTCATCGGAGGCACTGACTTGGTCAATCAGCCACTCATAACGAGCAAGCAGTGAGGACACCAGATCTGGCGTTTCAGCGGAAGTCACATCCGGGTTCCCGGTTTGTAAAAATAGATCCGTGCCCGGATACCGTGCATGCACACGGCGGGCATAGTCCAGGTCTGTCTCATCGAAGATCACGATCTTCAGACTGTGACTTCGTTCTACCGGGCCAGCGGCCAGCCGTTCGATCAGATCATCCAGCACGGCCCAATCGGTGTCCATGCCGGAGCTCGGTGGCTTGGGCGAGACGGTGACTTCGTCAATGTTCGCCAGCCAAGGCTGCCAGCGGGAGCCCTGTGTCTCCACCGCAGTGCGGATGCCGTTCTCCCGCAGCAGGGCAACCAATCCGCCCAGCGAAGCGAGCAGGGCGGGATTACCGCCAGAGATAGTAACATGGGAGAAACGCGTGCCGCCAACGCGGCGCAACTCTTCCCATACGTCCTCTGGCGTAATCATCCGAATCTGGTCCTTGCCACTGCCGTCCCAGGTAAAGGCCGAGTCGCACCAGGAGCAGCGATAATCGCAGCCGGCGGTGCGAACAAACATCGTTTTTTGCCCGATGACCATGCCTTCGCCTTGAACCGTCGGACCAAAAATCTCCATCACGGGAATACGAGCCTCTTTGCGAGATCCCGTCTCATTCACCTGCTGTGTCACACTACTCATCGATCATCCACTCCCGTCTCGCTTCCGCGTAACTGGTGGGTGTCTCGAAGAGTCGGACAAACTCCGTCCGCCCACCATCGGTCAGCCCGGCATAGGGTTCCGTCTGGAGCGCATGTTCCATCTGTTCGAACAGCCAAACGACCATATTTTCAGCCGTTGTATTCATTAAAGGAAGTGTCTCGTTGAGGTACTGATGATCCAGATATCCTTCGATTTGAGTTTTCCATATATCTTTGATATGTCCAAAATCAACTGTCAGCCCGGTTTCACCCGGATAACCGCTGATGCCAAAAATAACTTTATACGTATGACCGTGCAGGTTCTTGCACTTGCCTTCATAACAATGCAGGTGATGTGCTGCGTCAAAGGTGAATTCTTTGCTTACAAGCACACGTTTGCGGTGGTAGCGCAGCTGGGTGGGCAGAATATCTTCTCCGATGCGTTGCAGATGCTCTACAATACGGAATGTTCCAGGCTCTCTCATCGTACATCTACTCCCGCCGATTCAGCAGCAGTACGTTGCTGTACATAGCGATCCAGTCCGGCTTTGCGCAGTTTGCAAGCGGGGCAATCTCCGCATCCATCGCCGATCACGCCGTTATAACAGGTCAGAGTACGCTCACGGACATAATCAAAAGCACCAAGGTCATCGGCCATCTTCCACGTTTGGGCTTTGTCCAGCCACATGAGCGGGGTATGAATGACAAATGGATAGTCCATGGACAGGTTAAGCGTCACATTCATCGACTTCACAAATGAATCCCGGCAATCCGGGTATCCGCTGAAATCCGTCTCGCATACACCTGTAACCAGGTGACGTGCTCCTTTTTGCTTGGCCATAATGGCTGCAAAACTGAGGAACAGTAGATTCCGTCCATCCACAAATGTACTCGGCAGTTCGCCTTCTTCATGCGTAATCTCGACATCCGTGCGAGTGAGCGCATTGGGGGCAAGCTGATTTAACAGACTCATATCCAGTACCGTTTGCTGTACGCCCAGATCACGTGCGATCTCTGTTGCACATTCAATCTCTAACTTGTGGCGCTGACCATAATCAAACGTAACGACCTCTACTTCGGCAAACTGTTGTTTGGCCCAGAACAGACACGTGGTACTATCCTGACCGCCGCTGAATACAACGACTGCTTTTTCTTCGTTCAACATAAAAAAACCTCTCTATCTTCTTGAGATCAAACCATGCACATAGGCATAGAGTGTCGGAAGAACAGAGAAGTTCATGAACTGGCATCCATCAAAAAACACACCTTCTCGATAACCGCTTCAAAAAAGCAGGCAAGAGTAAGTGTCCTTAGTTTTTTACGTACATGATTGCATGGTGACCGCAATGTGTACGCAAGACTTATACTGACCATCACATGGTCAAGTCTTATAGAGGGAGTTCGCGAACCTCTCCCATGCCACAGGCATGGATTTTCTTCTTCAATTGTCTGAACCATTATAACATGAAACGGTGTGGTGACCACCCCACTGGAGCATAGTGGCAGCTAATTGGTCGGCTCCATCAACTAACAGCTTATTTGATCAGTTTATTTGATCAATACATTGCCGAAAGGGATCACTTCTTTCAGAATTCGTTTGAACAGTCCCTCATCGTTAAGATCCTGTTCCAAGCGGTGATTCTCACGTCCCGCCTGAAAGAGTACAGATCCATGTCCTGTCATCTTCCAATGATAATTCATATGCTGACTGGCAAGGTTGTTACCATATACGGTGAGTTCCAAATGTGCATTTTCGGGATAGGCAATAATGCTACCAGCATCCACATAGAGCGGCGCTGTTGGGTGAAGTTCCTGTTGGCAGACCTGACCTTGAGTGAGCAATCCGATTTTGCCTTTGCCGGAAAATTTCATTTTCACTGCATCACGGGTGATTAGCATGTTTTTGATTTTCTGAATTTTGGTATGCATGGTTACACCATCAGAGTAGAAGAACAGGTGGCGGAAGTCATAGAGCAGATCACTGTCCTCCGTGAGCTCCACTTCCTTCATCGTGAATCCGGGAGGCAGGGCAGCCACAAATTGGCAAGGTCCGGTGATTTCGGATTTAATCAGCTTTTTTTTGCGATATATGCCCGTGATATTCATGAATTTATCATTGCGACTCCCACTTGGACCGCGGAAGGCCACAATTTGCTGCGGATGCAAAATATGAAGGCGGTCATCTTTAATCAGTGAAAATGTGACGACTTGTCCTGCTCCGCCTGCTTCAGCATTGTTCAGGTGTATGTTCATGCAGTTGCTCCTGTTCTTTTATACTCGGCCGGAACGGCGACGCATTCCCCAGCGCATCACACGAATCAGAACAAAGTAACCCAATATGAGAGAAACGACAGTGATGATCGTCGTCTGAATTCGTTTGGTGGTAGCTGCTTTGGCATTCTGGTCGTCCTGTAATTTACTTACCATTTCAGTTAGTTTCTGGTTCTGAGCCAGCAGTTGTTCGTTCTGGGTCTTAAATGCTTCGACATTGGCCTGGGCTTGTCCCAACTGAGCAGACGTTTGATTTAATTGCTCCATCGTTTGCTTATAACTTTCCTGCAGAGCGTTCACTTCTCCGGGCAATTCGGAGACTCGCTCCCATCCGCTGTATATATCCGTAAAAATATTGGCACTGGCTGCACTTACTGTCGAAGCGATCGAAACGGTAAATAGAATGCATGTGGTGAATAACACCCGAATGAAATAACCCTGAATGGATTTTGGCATCGTTAACACCTCTTTCTTCGGTTAGATAGATCAATCGCCGAATTCGTCGTCTATTGTTGAAATACGGCTCTTACATTATACGTCAAAACCGGGACGATGGGTTCAAGATGATATCGTTTTATTACCCGAAATATATAAAATTATTTAGGAACAGGGTTGTTTAGCTTACAAATCTGAGGGGTAATAGAACGATAGGCAAGCATACCGGACCGTTTTACAGATCTTTTACTTCAGTTCCGGGTGCATGCTATTCACAAATGCGCAATTTAATGAACGATACCAATATATCCGATTGAATATAAGATCGTGAACATGAAGGAGTAGAAACATATGTATACAGCAGATCAGAACACATCAACCAAAACAATTATGATCACTGTTAATGGAGAGCCAGTAGGGCGTAAGCTGGTCATTGACAGTGTCACCTATGCACCGGTAAACGAAGCAGATAGTGTACAATATTTACACAAAATGGGAATCGATCATCCTACTGTTTAATTTGGGACTTGTCATAGATAAGTGATTGATAAGCTTGGCATAATGCCAGGCTTTTTCGTCGTTTATTGTCGTATTGAGACGGATTTAGGGATATAAAACTAATATATTGGAAAAATTTAATGGGAACATGTGTTCCGTGACAATATAGTGTCCATTCACCCTGATAACTTAGAAGATAATACACATAAATCGGGGGAGAGACTACCAGTGAACTCAGTCTTTGAAGTATCTTATTCGTGGAATAAAGAGGCCATACCGACAGGGGGATCCGACCCCGTATATATGATGGTAGAGTGGCGTAACGGTGCCCCTGCCAAAAGACTTAGGAAAATAGCACCCAAAATTGTATCAAGAGATTTGGAACTTTTGCTCAAACCGGAATATGGAGTACAGCTAAAAGGCATTTATGGATGTCGTTCCAAAGAAACGGATATTGGCTGGTTATTGAGGCTTGGGGATATGTACAAGGGAGAAAGTAAACAAATTTTGCTTGAATTCGTCATGGGACCCCGTGTATCAGGAAAAGCTGCCGTATGTTCAGCCTACTGGAGCACAAGGAAGTTGAAGCAAAGTCAACGTGTATTGTTACGAAGAGAACAGTTGTATATTCAGTACACCAGTCATCTGGGCATGCTGCGACAGCCAGAAGATCCCAAGGTGGAAAAGACGATCAAATTAAGTGAAACGGTACCCTTGATCAAACAAGCCCTGCGCGCCTACGAAAGAGGCCGGGTTCAAGAGGGAAGTAATATGTTACGTCGTCATGCTGATGCCTTGTTAATTGAAGCTGCGCGGAAGCAAGATCTGGACTATTACGCGGAAGCCGAGATCGTTGAAAAGTTGCGTTATCACTATGAGATCACGTTTACAACAGGATATCATGATCGTGAAAAAAAGATATTAGGGGAATAGGGTTGATTTCAGATGTTAACGGTATAGAGAGAGTCTACATATTTGAAGGTGAAGTTTAGGAGAAGGTCGAATGTATGTATCAATATCATATTAAATAATGGATGGAGTTGTATCAAATTTATTGAAACAACATCGTGGAGGGTCCGGCAAAATGACAGACCGACTAATCCGATTAATGCGCATTATAACGCTGGTGCAGGCGAAGCCAGGCATACTGGCACGTGAGCTCGCCCAGCGATGCGAGACGACGGAAAGGACGATATACCGCGACATGGAGGCCCTCAGTGCAATGCATATCCCGATCGCCAATATGGGACACGGGCAAGGGTACATGTTTATCAGCCAATTTGCCATGTATCCGCTAAATTGGTCTGATGAAGAAGCCCAAGCCTTCATGCATCTTGCTGAAGTTATGGAGAATATTCGTCCTTTGCTGAAACCTGCTTTTGAGAGCGCTTATGAGAAAGTGGTTGCTGCGAGTCAGAAAAACAAAACAGAACGAGTGGAATGGTCGGAGCAAATTAGTGGATTGTTCAAAGCGGGATTGCCCGCATGGCAAAATGAAAACAACGATTCGCAGAATCAATCCATGATTACCCTGCTTCAGGCTGGCATTTCACAGAACACCATTGAAGGGGAGTATCTGTCTCAAGGTAAAAAAGGGATCGTACGTATAGATCCTTACTGTCTTATCCCTCGTGAATACAGATTTGAGCTGTTAGGGTATTGTCACCTGTCGGAGAAACTTCGAATATTTCAGGTGAGCCGGCTGCAAAAGATACGAATATTGCCACGCACGTTTCGCAAAGAGGATTATCTGATGCAATCGCACTTCCGCATTCCTTGGGCATACGAGGGAAGTACGGAGTGGACTGCGTTCAAAATTCGATTTGCACCCCATGCTGTGGAGCGTGTGATGCAGGAGCAATTTTTTTTACGACCCATCCTAACCATTGAACCGGAAGGTAGCCTGTTATTTGAAGCCATATTAAGTGATGTTGACGAATTTCTTGTATGGATATCTAAATATGGACCTGATGCGGAAATTCTCGAACCGGAGATCTGCCGCATCAAGATGAAAGAACGTCTAAACTATTGGCAACAAATGTACAATAAAAGTTGAGATTAGAATGCCACCTATCCTAAGCCAAAACACGATTAAGTACTGTGCTGTGGACGGTTACTCTTTGGTTTTGAAAAGGCTTGCCAGATTGCCAAATGGAGATTCTTTCTCTTCATCTTCTGTGGAGCTGGAATAAACAACCTTGGATGTAATGCCCTCATCATCGGCTGCACAGTTGTTTTCCAGAGTGAAACGGTCAAATTGATGCATAAACACCTTGGCTGTATTGATGGCATCATCCAAGGCACGATGCTGGGTACCATCAAATTCAATTCCGCAGATTTCAAGAGCCTGAGCGAGTCCGAGTTGACGGAACTTACCTTCTTTACGAACGGTGCGGGACCATTGTTGCTGGAGATCGTTATGATTGGTGATCCAGGCCACATCAAGTTGATGGGTGCGACAATGAGAGATCAGTTTGCTGCGGTCATCGGGTCCCCAGGAACACATGTAATAGGGGTCACTTCCCATCCAGGCGATGAATTGATTCAGTGCTGCCGGAAAAAGAGGGGATGCATCAATATCTTTCTGTGTGATACCTGTAAACTGAATCGTGTCAGTGGAAAGAACAGACTTATTGGAAGGACGAACATACGTATGGAACGTATCCGTTACGACCAATCCATCCGCACTTTCCGTAACTTTGACGGCACCGATATCAATAATTTCAGAAGAATAGCGAGTATTGCGGCTTACCGTGAATTCAAGATCATATATGATATATGGCATAGGACAAGCTCCTTTATCGATTAATACCTGTGATAGATTTCTATTTCTCTATATTACAGGGAACGTGCTGCCATGTCAGCCATCGCCAGAGAATTCATTGTAGTCAGGATGAACGGACAGTCTGAGTGTTTAATGATCTTTCTAATGCATTTCCGGTTTTGGTAAGTCTTTACTTCGCAAAAAGTGGTCGTTATAATGAGGAAAGTTAGGGACTTTCCTGTGTTTTGTTTGTATTTATGGCAACATAAAAGTAGAATTTTCCGTCTTATTATCAAAACTTCCTAACACCGTTTGAAGTGTTGGGGAGTTTTTTATTATTTATAGCATACTCATGTAGGAAAGGAGAAAAAGTTAGTCGGTTGTTGGTATAACATAGGAAAACTACTTCACGAGTTAGTATTGAATTTAAAGTACATATGGAGGTTTGTTTCTTTGATTAGTAGAAAATTGAAAATAACAGCAATTATAGCCAGTGTGTTTATTGTTTTAATGAGCGCTGCATATGGTGCATTCTATATTTGGAACAAGAATTATAAATTTAATAATAATTATGTATGGCAGCCTTTGGAGGACGTGCAATCTACACTAAACCTGAAAGATTCCTATAACGTTATTGTAGCCGGAACGGATCCGGAAGGTATTACTGCTGCCTTATCAGCTGCTCGTAATGGGATGCGTGTATTGCTGGTGGAAGCAAGAGATCGCAACATGCTGGGAGGATTGTTGACCGAGGGAGGTCTTAATACGCTGGATCTAAATTATTCCCCTGAACAACCGCAGTTATTGAGTAGTTTGCGGCAGCCTGACTTTTTGAACAAAGGTATCTTCCAGGAATGGTTTGACCAGATCGAGGGTAGTTCATTTGATACCAACACAGCGGCTAACATTTTCTATCGGATGGTTCGTTCTGAACCTAATATTGACCTGTTGATGAATGTTAAGGAATTAGTTCCCCTTACTGAACAATCTACGGGAGATCACAAGACAATAACGGGTATGAGCATAACTAAAGAAGATGGAACAACTGTTCAGATTTCAACCCGCTCCATCATTGATGCAACGCAAGATGCGGATATTGCAGCCGCTGCAGGAGTTCCATACTCCATAGGTAGACAAGATATTGGAGATGGTAAATCCAAAATGGTCTCTACGCTTGTATTCAAGTTAAGCGGTGTTACTGATGAGGTATGGCAAAAGTTTAGGGAAAGAGAGGGAACCGGGGTTGATAAGATGAGTGCTTGGGGGTACGGTGATGCTAGAAAATATGAATCCTCCAATCCACAACATATTAAGATTCGAAGTCTGAATATCGGAAGACAAAATGATGATACAATCTTGATTAATACGATGCAAATCTTTGGGGTAGATCCGTTAGATCCGATATCTGTGAAAAAAGGTCTGGAAATCGGGCGTAAAGAAGCCCCACTAATTGTTGATTTTCTGAAGAAAAATTATGATGAATTTGCAGGGCTAAAATATGCTGGAACAGCAGACGAGCTTTACGTGAGAGAATCACGTCATATCTATGGCGAGTACCGATTAACATTAGCTGATGTCATGGAAAATCGTGATCATTGGGATGCCATTGGATACGGCTCATACGATATTGATATTCAGAGCACGAGTGTTGGAAATCCCGGCACGATTATGTTGAGTCCGATTCAATATGGTGTACCTTTTCGCTCGCTTGTACCGCTAAAGGTTGATGGTTTGCTCGTCGTTGGACGTGCAGCAAGTTTTGATACAATCCCACACGGTAGTGCAAGAGTTGTCCCACTGGGAATGGCAGAGGGAGAAGCAGCAGGAGCGGCGGTCAAGCTGGCATATATCCATAAGGAGTCCTTCCGCGAACTCTCAACTTCCGAAGAGCGAGCATCTGAACTACGTAAGATGCTGGAGAATCAGGGGATGGATCTGAAAGTACATCGTTTCGAACAGCCTGATTATATGGAGCATAAGGATTACAAGGGATTGCTGGCTGCAGCGAGTATGTATATGACTTCAGGCAATTATAATAACGATGGTTGGGAACTGGATAAAGGAATGAATCCAGAACGATTTTTAAGTAAATTGAAAAGAATGCAAGCGATGTTTCCAGAAGCCTACACAGGCAGTGCCGACCAAGCTCTAGCAAATATGGAGAATGCCGTAACCCTACCTTTAACGTTGGATCAGGCTGCGTATATGTTATGTCTGGCAATGGGATCTTCAGAAACGGAAACTTCACTTGAACAGGCACTTGCTCATTTGCAAACACAAAACTTTATAAGTGCCGACACGCTTGCTGGCATTGCTGACAAGAACAATCTTACAAATGGGGATGCGTTTATGCTCATTCGTGATGTAGTGGAGTATTATTCTGGAGTTGTATTCGACTAATTGGTTGACAATTACTTGTAAATGAACTAATGTGGTCAAAAATGATAACAGCGTTATAACGAGGACATGATTGTGCAAGCCAGCTTCAACAGAGAGGGAACAGTGTGGTGCAAGGTTCCTGTAGCTGCTTCATAAATTCCTACCTCGCGAGCTGCGGAAGAGAATGCCCATACAGGGTTGCAACCTCCGCCGGCAGGGCCCGTTATGCCCCGTAGGACTGCATGTTACAGATCGCATAGGTTGCGAACGGATTAATTTGCAGTTAAATAAGGGTGGTACCACGACACATTCGTCCCTTGACGGATGTGTCTTTTTGCTGTTTATGCGCCGTATTTGATAACAAAAAAAGGAAGATTAGGAGTGTGTTATGATGCGTCAAAGTGAAATGCTTGTCCCAACATTACGTGAAGCGCCAGCGGAGGCAGATGCAGCGGGACATCGCTGGTTACTGCGTTCCGGCATGATTCGCCAACTGGCAGCAGGGATATACAGTTACCTGCCCCTTGGACGGCGTATATTGTTAAATGTTGAACGGATCGTTCGTGAAGAGATGGATCGTGCGGGATGTCAGGAAGTGTTACTGCCGATTATGCAGCCTGCGGAGTTGTGGGAAGAATCCGGAAGATACACACAGTATGGTCCCGAATTGATGCGTCTGAAGGATCGTCATGCACGGGAATTTGCTCTTGGACCAACACATGAGGAAGTCGTAACCGCTTTAGCGCGGGACGAGGTGAGCTCGTATCGTAAGCTGCCATTCACCCTGTACCAGATCGGAACCAAGTTCCGGGATGAGCGCCGTCCTCGATTTGGATTGTTGCGTGGACGTGAGTTCATCATGAAGGATGCGTACTCTTTTGCTTCGGACTGGGAAGAGCTTGATCGGACTTATCAGGCTATGAACACGGCGTATAGTCGCATTCTGGAGCGTTGTGGTCTGGACTATATCCGTGTTGAGGCGGACGCAGGAACGATTGGCGGTCAAGGAGAAACACATGAGTTCATGGCTCTTGCTGATGTGGGTGAGGACACAATTGTAACCTGCAAACATTGTGGATATGCTGCAAATCTGGAGAAAGCGGATTATCAGACTTCTGGAGATATGGAGAAAAAAGAAGGAAGCTTGGAAGTTCCAGCTGATTCTGCGAGTGCAGACTCCGAGCTTCAAACGGATCAACATTCAGGAGTGGAAAACGTAGTACGTATCTCGACACCTGGCGTTCGTACGATCCCAGAGTTAAGTTCCTTTGTGGGCGAAGGTGCTGAGAATATGATCAAAACGTTGCTTTATGTGGCGGATGGTCAGCTCGTCGCTGCGCTTGTGCGTGGAGATCATGAATTGAATGACATCGCATTGAAGCAGGTGTTGGGGGCAGAGGAACTGATCCTTGCAGACGATGCAGCCATTGCGGCACATCCAAATCTGAAGGTAGGGTTCCTGGGTCCGATTGGACTAAATCTGCCGATGGTGGTGGACGCTGACGTGGCAGTGATGAAGAGGGCAATTACAGGAGCCAATGAAGTGGATGTGCATGTTTCCGGTGTACGCCCAGGGATTGATTTTGCATTGGAGCGAGTAGAACGAATCCGCTTTGCTGCGGAGGGGGATGCTTGTCCAACATGTGGATCACCACTTGTGTTTACCAAAGGTATTGAGGTTGGACACATTTTCAAATTGGGGACGAAATATAGTGATGCCATGGGTGCTTCATTCCTGGATCGTAATGGTCGCCAGTGTGCGCCCGTCATGGGGTGTTACGGCATTGGCGTATCCCGCCTGATGGCCGCTATAGCTGAGCAGTATGCAGGAGATGATGGCATAAAATGGCCTGCTGCTGTTGCGCCTTATGATGTGCATCTGATTACAGTAAGTTGGAAGGATGAGCAGCAGCGTCAACTCACCCTCGAACTGGAACAACAATTGATCGATGGCGGTTACTCTGTTCTGGTTGATGATCGGGATGAACGTCCGGGTGTGAAATTCAAGGATGCGGAGCTGATCGGATTGCCTGTGCAGATCGTCATTGGCAGAGGGGCTGCCGAAGGACAGGTTGAATTGGGATCACACGCACTTGCAACATCAGGTGAATCGAAACGAATCGGGTTGACGGCACAGGAAGCTGTGCTTTATGTGAAGGAACAGCTCACTTCCTAAATTCAGGGGATTCGCTGATTATATGAGTTCATATAATAGTACCGAATATGATGCGGTAGCTGATTTTGATTGCTGAAATTCCAATGAGAGCATGAAAAAGAGGGCTATAGGCATGCAAATTGGTAGGATTTTAGGAGTGATATCATACGAAATAACTATATTTGGATAGTTGTATTTAGTATACAAATGCTTTTATGATTAAGGATCTGAAGATGATCATACTCAGGCGGATTTATGTGCAAGTATGCAATGTTGAGAAGATAGAGATGTCGAAATAAAAGTACAATAACCGCATGAACACGGTCATTCCTGAGAGTTTTTATATAGTTCGGTGTCGAAGGCACATGATAAAGTTGCTCCGTAAAGGCCAGGCTGGGATTTATTTTTGCCTCAGATGGATTGTCAGGATCAGCAGGATATGTCCACAGGAAATGTTCAAGTATCTGATGTGGATTGATGTTTAAGAACGGAGATACAAAAGGGTGTCCCCTTAACCAGTAATCTGGCTTTGGGGACACCCTTTTAGTTATGACAAGATAGATCGGTATGCTGATGCACTATAAGCGGTCATGCCTATATGCACTTTGCTTTGCTGAGCTTAAGAAGCTGCAGGCAATTTCAATTGTTGACCTGGATAAATCCAGTGTGGATTTTTGATATTGTTCAGCTTTTGCAATGCCTGCCAAGTTGTGCCGTATTGTTTGGAGATAGAGTACAGGGAATCTCCGGATTTCACAACATGCAGTTTGGCTGGAGCAGGTTTACTTGGTGTTGGTTTAGACGGTTTTTCCGGTTTTGGTGTTTCTGGTTTTGGCTTGGTTGGAACTGGTGTTTCTGTTGCCGGAGTTTCCGGCTCTACTGCAGGTTTTACCGCTTCACTGATCCGACCATCTGTTTTGATGTCTACAGCGCCAAGCTTCTGCATGTAATTGATCAATGCCTCGTCCAGCGCGCCATACATACCCGTAGTTGGATATTTGGCAAACATGGTATATTCGTCACCACCAACAGCTGTGAAATCATTCGTTGCCAGTGTATACGTTGCTTCCGGATCAAGGGCTTTATCGCCCACGGTTACGGAATGTACACGGCTACCTTCTGCAGCGGAAGTATCGATTTTGAACTTGATACCAGATACTTGCGGGAATCCACCGCTTGGTTCAGGGTAGGAAGCTACACCGACTTCAAGGGCTGCCAGAATATCGGACCCTTTCACTTCAAGGGTTACTACTTGATTACCAAAAGGAAGCACTGTGATGATATCACCTTTGGTTACGATCCCTTTTTCGATGGAAGCACGGATACCACCACCGTTAGTCAGTGCAATATCGGCTTTGCTGACATCACGAATGGCATCTGCAAGCAGGTCACCCAGGTTAGTTTCACCTGCACGTACCTGTTCACGTTTACCATCCAGCAGAATAGCTGTATTGGCTACTTCTTCTTTCAAAATAGGTTCTTGTTCTTTTTGAATGGAGTTCACGAGAGTCGCGACTTTCTCATTTGGTTTGATGTCTTTTGCTTCCGTTTCATCAATTAATGTTGCTTGTTTCTTTGTTACTTTACCACCGTCTACCCATAGATCGATGACACCTACATAGTTGGTGTATTCTCCTGCACTTGCAATCAATGTTCCGTTATCGGATACAAGGCCATCTTGCAGTACAGTGTGACTGTGACCATCGATGAATACGTCGATGCCAGGGACTTCTTTAACAACTTTAAAGCTAGTATCCGTGCTGGATGCGTCTTGTCCAAGATGTCCCAGAACAACTACAACATCTACTTTGCTGCGGATTTCGTTTACCAGAACTTTAGCTTCCGCAGATGGATCTGTAATATCAAGACCTTCTACGTTTTTTGGATTCGTTTTGTACAACGTTTCCGGTGTAGTCAAAGCGATGATACCGATCTTCACGCCATCTACTTCTTTAATGAGATAAGGATCGAAGAGACGTGTTCCGTCTTTTTTCTTCACGTTGGCACTCAGCATGGGGAAGTTCATCATGTCCGCCAGTTCGATCAGGCGATCCGAACCATAGTTGAATTCGTGGTTACCCGGTACGATGGCTTGGTATCCCATTTCATTCATGACTTTCACGATGCTCTCACCATTCACGAGAGTGGCAAATGTTGTACCATGCACAGCATCTCCAGCATCGAGCAAGAGTGTGTTCGGGTTTTCGCTACGATATTTGTCAGCGATTCCAGCTACTTTGGCAAAACCCATAGCAGGTGAAGATTCAACTGCACGGGCATGCGTATCATTCGTATGTAGAATGGTAATGTGTTTACCTGTGCCCGGAGTGGTATCCGTTGCAGCTGCGGCAATACCTACACTGCCAAACAGCAAACAGACCGTTAGCAGAAGTGAAACGTAATTCTTCCAGATTTTCATATGATTCCGAAACCTCCCAAAATAATAATCTACTTGAGCATTTACACAGCTCAAATAGTATTTTAACAGACTATTATTAGGAAATCTCGCGAATTACGTAAAAATAAGTAACCTGAAAGTGACATGTAAATCTGCTGTTGGAAAATATAATCTTCGGAGAGAACGTATGTTCTTAAAGAGTGTAAAAAAAATGCTGCGCTTCACGCGGCAGTCCGGTACGCAAACAAAATTTCTCCAAAGATTCATCCGGTTCAGGCATCACTCCGGAGGTCAGCAATTGAATGGCAAAACGGTTAGCCTGTCTTTCCAGCTTGCCTGGAGCAAAATAGGAATGTTCCTCCAGAAAGAATCGATTAATCCCTTTATGAAGTCGGTCGTGTCCAAGCTCATGGGCGCACACGAACCGTTGCCACTCCGGCGGCAAATCATTGTGTATGACGATAAACCTGCGCCGGAGCTTGCGAAAGTACAGTCCCTTGGTGGACTTCCCCAAATTGGTGAAACGAATCTGTATTCCAACCGCGCGGGCAATGCTGAACGGGCAGTTGGTCCGGTGTTTTCGAATCAGCTTTGTTACGATGTCATCCATATGATCTCACCTGCTGCCTCATTAAATTCAGTGGGTCATGCCTCATGGGCGATTGTCCGATTCGTCTGTCTTTTTGCGTTTGTTCATCTGTTTCGCTTCCCAGAACAGACCTGTCAGCACATCCTTGATTCGTTTCTTGTCCTCTTCATCGAGTGGAATACCGTCAAACATCAGATCATCATCGTCCTCCAGCATCTTTTTGAAATCACGACGGTCTTTGTATGTAGCCCATTCCGGTACGTCCTGAAGTTCAGCAGCACTCCCTGGTTCAATATAACCAGCCTGCTTCATCATCTCTGTATAGGGCACCGAGAGTGCATCTGAAATCTTGCGGATGGTCGCTGGTTTCGGCACACCCCGGACCCCGTTCTCAATACGTGATATCTGTGAGTTGCTTATTCCGGCTGCTTCGGCGAGCTGATTGATGCTGTATCCCTGTTGCTCGCGCAGTTGTTTCATATAAGGACCAAAAGCGTGCTCCACAATTATGCCAACTCCTTTGATTCGTACAAGTGCTTGAGTTATAAAGAAGGCAGTTGGATGGGGGAGGTAGGTGTGCGTTCAATGCCCGTTTCGGATTCGGATCGTTCTTTTGATCGCTGTTATCCCCAGATTTCCTATTTCCCTCTCTAAAGGGAGAAATCCGGGGATAAAGGCGAACGCTTCGCTTCTTCAGAATCGATTCCGTCTCCTTCACTGCGTATGCGCGTGATACACACCTAAGTCCCTTCCCTAAAAATCAGTGGCTTCTTTATAAAAATCAAATGACTTGTACGGAAGTTCATTAATTAAACAGTACTATAACGTATATATACCATTAGGTAAAGAGATATGAAACAATTATGCCAAAAGGCATAGGAAATGAGAGCGAAGGTTTTATTTTATCGTCAAAACGAACCAAAATGAAGGTTTACTCCGATCTCCAGAAAGTGGTATCCTCAAATAGAAATACGAACACTATACGAACAAAATGTAACAACGACACAGGTTGGATTTTAGAAATGACTCATTGAAGAAGGTAATTCCCCGGATTATACCGATTTGGAGTGATTCCAAAAGGCAACAGCGGGAAATTGAAGACATGTCGTTATTTATTTAGGAAACTGGACAACTCTATGAATAAGAGCGTTTTTCCATCGTGCAAAGAATGATGGCAAAACAACATGACGTGAACGATAGAGTGAGAGATATGAATGGAGTAAAAAATATTAGAGGAGGAAGATAAATATGGAATTGACGCTGCCTGAATTGGACCGACGCAAAACGCAAACAGCTGTTGAAGCTGCGCTGGAAAAATACCGAATCTATAAAACCATTGCATTTGAAGAACGAGAGGTTATGGTGACGGCAAGTTACGCCGAGCGTTTCCACGGTGCAACCAATGTGACGGGGGATTCTACGGCGAGAACGGCAATCTACAATGTGGATTTGCAGCGCGCGCGTCAGGCATATTGCGATACGATTGATTTTGTTGTATCCCGGCTGAGTGAAAAGGAACGTGTACTCGTCTGTGAACGATATCTGAAAGACGATGATGTGTTTGACTATAAAGTGTATAACCATGTGTTTGATCCGCCTGTCAGCAAGGATACGTATACGAAGATTCGTACACGTGCTTTCTATAAAATGGCACTGGCTCTGTCAGATCGAGGTCTGATTAATATGGAGCCTTTGTCTGTGTCCCGCAAAGAGCGACAGAAGCTTGGCTGAGTGAGCGATTGAAGAAGTTGATCCTTTAATATCCAAGGTGGATTGGTTACAATAGTTGAACAAACCACAGTTGGTACAGCCAAAGGAGAGAAGTCTGCCATGTCGGAAGAAGTCGGAATGCAGGAAATGATCACGTTGAAGACAATCGCGGAAACGCTCAATACGTCCAATGATCTGAACTTAATGCTGGATACCGTGGTCGGCAAATTACTGGAGTTGACCGGATTAACGGCAGGCTGGATGTTTCTGATTAATGAACGTGGAGAATACACCTGTGTTTCGGATTACAATCTGCCCCCGGCATTACTGCGTGAAGATAAAGAGCCCATGCGAACGGGTACCTGCTGGTGTGTGAACCGCTTTAAGGACGGTCAACTCAATCATGCGGTCAACATCATTAACTGTAAACGGCTGGAGGATGCGGTGGAATTCCAATGGGGAGATACCCATGATATTACCCACCATGCAACCGTCCCGTTAAGGTCAGGTGAGAAGATGCTCGGCCTGCTCAACGTGGCTGCGCCAGCCAAGGAACATTTCAGCGACAGTGAACTGGCGCTGTTACAGGGCGTGGCGTACCAGATTGGTAGTGCGGTAGAGCGGATGAGATTGTATCGCACGGAGCAGCGACGAGCTGATCTGTATGCCAAGCTGGGGGAGTTCAGCACGGCCTTGGGTCTTGCAGTGAACGAATGCACCAATTCTGAGGCTTTTTGTTTAAAAGTTGTACAGCTGCTTGGGCAGCATTATGATTGGCCTTTTGCTACAATCATTCAGCAGAAAAGCGGAATGTTCGTTTTGCAGGCAGCCTATGCAAATGATACGGTTCGAACGTTATCAAGTACTCCGTTATCTTCCGAAGTGACGAGCCAGATTAACCATGTAATCAATAGTCATCGTGTAACATCTCTGTCTGGGACAGAGATCGCTGAAATATTTACCCTGTGCAAGCCTGACCAGACTACGAATTCCATTGCCTCGGGAATTGCTGCTCCCCTTCCGTACCATGCGCCAGGGGAAACGGGAATTCTGGTGATCGGAATAGGAACATCAGGTCCTGCGCAGGCGGACCGTGAAGTGCTGGAGGCATTGGCCGAACATATTGCGGCCTCATGGGAGAGTCTGAAGCTGGCGGAGAATCGCCGCGAACTTGCACGAATGGAAGAGAGAAACCGGTTGGCTCGCGATCTGCATGATTCGGTTAATCAGATTTTATTTTCACTATCGTTAACGGCTAAAGGCGCGGAAAGTATGTTATCCGGCTCCGAGCAGTTGCACCCGGCAGCGGAAGCGATGAAGGATATTCGGGCTTTATCTCAGGAGGCTCTCAAGGAAATGCGCGCATTGATTATGCAGCTCCGTCCCGCGGGACTGGAAACAGGGCTGCTCCATGCGCTACAGGAATACGGCACCAGCCAGGGTCTTCAAGTGGTGACGAATCGGACGGGAATGCGGTCTTTACCACGTAATATAGAAGAAGCATTGTGGCGAATCGGACAGGAAGCGCTGAATAATGTACGGAAACACGCGGATGTTCCTTCTGCTGAGGTCACCCTCAAGTTAAGTAATCATGAAGTGGTGCTCACTGTCACAGATCAGGGAAAAGGTGGTGCGAACAGGCCAAAAGCGTCGTCTGGAAGCTCCCTTGGCCTGTCCATTATGAAGGAACGGGCTCAATCGCTCGGAGGCAACTTAGAAATAGTGAGTTCTTCCCGTAAGGGAACGACAGTAACGGCAGTCATTCCACTTCCGTTCGAATCTGTATAAAGTCAGGGGGAAGAAGAGATGCCGATTACGATTTTGCTCGCAGATGATCATGCGATGGTGAGACGGGGGCTGCACGTTTTTTTGATGACACAGCAAGACATGAAGGTTGTGGGCGAAGCATCGAACGGACAGGAAGCACTGGCTCAGGCGGAAGCGTTAAAACCTGACGTGGTATTAATGGATCTGCATATGCCGGTCATGGACGGAATCGAAACAGCCAGAAGGCTGCGCACGTTATTGCCAGCAACGCGAATCATTGTGCTCACCTCGTTTTCGGATCAGGATCATGTCGTTCCTGCTGTTCGCGCAGGAGTTAAAGGATATCTACTCAAGGATATTGAACCGGAGGATCTGGCTGTAGCCATTCGCAATGTGCATGCAGGTCAGGTGGAATTGCATCCTGACGCAGCAGGTCAATTGATGCATGTGATGGCTTCATCCGATTGGTCTATAAATGAACAGCAACCACAGCATATACCGACAGATCAGTCAGCAGACAGTCAACATCAGGAGCCAAAGCAGAAGGGGAAATCAACTGAAGCGTCTCTTGGCGGACTGGATATGCTCACTTGCCGTGAACAAGAAGTCTTGGGGCTGATTGCTCAAGGATTGAGCAACAAGGAAATTGCAGTTCAATTGGTCATCACCGAAAAAACGGTCAAAACCCATGTCAGTCATCTGCTCGACAAACTGGGACTAGCAGATCGGACGCAAGCGGCTCTTCATGCCGTAAGAAATGGCTGGGTCGTGTGACCAATTCCGACATATGTTCATACTTAAGTCGTATAAACTCAACCTAAAGGTTGAGTTTTTTAGTATTTCAAGTTAAGTCTATCTGCTGACGATTTGGATGCAAAAGAAAGGTAAGATAAGAGTAGAAATAACAGATCGGTTGAAACATGAGAGTTTGAATTATTAAAAAAACAAGGAGAGTGACATGAATGAATATTGTTATTTTGGCAGGAAGCAATCGGAACAATGCAACCAGCACACGTCTGGGAGAGTATGCTGTGGAGATTATTCGCGGTCAGGGACATCAGGCCAGCCTGTTTGATCTGTATCAGACACCACTTCCATTCTACGCACCAGATGAAAAACAAGCGGATCATGAACATCTGGCAGACCTGAATACACGTATGCTCGCGGCTGATGCGATCATCCTGTCTACACCAGAGTATCACGGCAGTATTAGCGGTGTGCTCAAAAATGCACTGGATCACCTGAGTCAGGCTCATTTCAGCGGCAAGACCGTCCTGTCCATCAGCTCCTCTGGCGGAGCGGTGGGGGTAAGTTCGCTTTTACAACTGCAAGCGATTGTTCGCAATCTGCATGGCATCAATGCCCAGGAGTGGATATCCATTGGTGGTGCGCAGCGCAGACGATTCGAAGCGACATTTGACGGATATGAAGAGTACGAAGGCAGTCAGGATATAGAGGACCGGGTGCAGCGGGTTATTGGATCGTTTTTAAATCTGGCACAGACGTTAACGAATGCGCGGAATTCAACCATGAGTTGAGAACCAAGGAAGATGAAAAATCGGAAAAGGAAAAGAGGTTGAGCATTATGATTACAGGCATATTTGAAACACATCTAAACGTGACGGATCTGGAGAAATCCCATCATTTCTATGAAACGGTCCTTGGTTTACCTCATGCCTACGGGCAGAAAGAACGTGGGAACTCCTTCTACTGGATTGGTGGAAAAGGCAAAGCCATGCTGGGATTGTGGCAAAAGGAATCTTCCGAGGTGAAACGTCAGCACTTTGCTTTTCATGTATCTCTGGAGGATATGAAACACGCGGTGGCTCACTTGGAGAACAAAGGGATCAAGACACAGAACTTCCTGAATGATGATATCGGTGAACTGTACGTTTTCGGCTGGATGCCTGCGGTATCTGTATATTTTAACGATCCAGATGGTCATTTGCTTGAATTCATCGCCATGCTCCCGGATGAAGCGAAGCCTGAACTCGGTATGGTGCCGTGGAGTCAGTGGGAGGAGATGCAGGAGAAGACCGTATGATGATTGAAGAATTACAGTTATATACAACACGGATGGAGGACCTCAAGCATTTTTATCGTGATACGTTGGGAATGGAGGTGTCCAATGCGACGGATCAGGCCTTCAACCTGCAGGTTGGAAGGACAAAGATGATTTTCAAACCGTGTGAAACAGATCGTGAGCCCTTTTATCATGTGGCCTGGTCGATTCCTACGAATCGGTTCAAGGAAGCGAAGCAGTGGGCTGCATCACGTGTTGTTTTAAGCAGAGAAGGAGATCGGGATGAGACGTACTCTACTAACTGGAACTCTCATTCTCTCTATTTCGAAGATCCAGCAGGCAATATTATCGAGCTGATTGCTCATCATCGTATTCAGAACGAGAGTGACCATGACTTCTCGACTCAAGATATATTACAGGTGTGTGAAGTTGGACTGGTGACGGAGGATGTTCTGTCTACGGTGAATGAGCTTCAGCAGATTGGACTCACGCGATGGGGTGAGGTTAGTGATACCTTTGCTCCTGTAGGAGATGTACATGGTTTATTTATTGTGGTGAAGAAGGATCGAACATGGTTTTTCTCCAAGCAAAAAGCAAAGATCTATCCCCTGGAAGTATCCATCCGTGGCGTGGGCAAGCTTCGAATTGGCTAAAGATTGTATTCCGGGGCAAAACAGGCATATGTGGAGCATTTCCATCATGTTATAGAAGTAAACGCTTTATTTATTAATTAGGATATATAAGTTGAACTAAATTTACACGATAACGGAGAGGACAGAAAAAACCTGAAAAAGCGAAGCTGAAAGCTTTCTGAAAGAAAGCTACTTCGTAAGCATAATCTCACATTTATCACCGGATTTTCCCTTAGGAAAGGGGATCGAAAAAAAATCTGGGGATAACAGTGATTGGAAGGTTATTCTGTCAGGCTTACAGATGATGAAGGGTGGTGGCAAGCTTGGATCGACGTTTGTTGGAAGATGGACTAGCGATTATCGTTTCCAGTCGGGAACGTACAGGAGATCTGTGGCACGCCCATTATGGGGCGGGTGCGATTGCGGCATATTTTTGGTTGCGGGAAAATCGTCTCACTGCCCTTGCCGCCGGCAGTGTTACCGCCGAAGCAAAAGCCATGCTTCGCCAGCATGGAATCAGCCCTGGTCAGACCTCTCCGATTGGTGAGATGATGCCCAGGGAAGATGCCGAGGCGTGTATTACGGACGCATTGGATCGAACGATTGGAGAGTTGCACTGGGTTGGACACCAGGCCATCTACGGGGCAATCAGTCTGAAAGCTATTCGCGAACTGGATGGATGGGGGACTGCGGAGGATATTGGTCGGCTGGTTGAACTGATCGATTCATTCGATCGAACAATCCCGGGAAGATCCTGGATGAACACAACGATGAAAGAAATTCGCAGTCTGAAGCCGGAAAACAGCGATGGTTTCCCCGAGATCGAAGATCCAACGCAGTTGTCACGCCTGATTCTGGATGAGCTTGGTGCGTTCCAGACTATCTATCACGCGGAAGCGCATCATGATCTGATCGGTCATATGCTCACCTATGGACATGCGCTTAACATATTATATGAATTGGGTTATCCGGCATTATTCCACAAAGGCATTCCGCCTTTCCTTACCATGGTGAAGGCACTACGCTTAAGCCGAGATGTGGATATTGAACAGGAGATGCCAACATTGCAATCACCCGTAGACCTGCTGCCACTGGAACGGGCAGAACGATCAGTGGCGCTCCCTCATGAACTGGAATATTGGCTCACCGACAGACGTTCCCGTGACTGGAACGGAGGTCATGTATTTAAATTCCCGTTCAGTTTTTATCATCATGCCAAGAACGGGGAACCTATACCGGAAACATGGGAGAACTTTCGTTATATCATCGCGTGAGATAAAGCCAACAATATGGAACAAACGATATAAAACGAAGGATATGGAACCAACGATATAGAATCAAAATGAAGAGCACTTGCCAAAGCTGGCAGGTGCTTTTTAGTGTTCTAGTGTTAATATTCCAAGCTACTAAAAGCCGAAGCAGATCCGAATGTGTCCGGAGTCTGCAAGCACACTGTATCCAGAATCTGCGAGACCATTCGCTGCATGTTCGAGAACGCACCCTTCATTTACGAGCCCATGTCCTTCATGTGCGATAAACGCTCGTAATATCGTAAAAGGCGGATTGTCTCCCTTCTCATGCAGAGCTCTGCTCCAGACGGATTCGAGGTCTTCCCTCCGGTTTGCGGTTGGAGCAAAGCCTAGAGGAGTGAGAGCTAACGAATCGGAGGCGTCTTATTCAAGGATTTGAAGCGTCTACAGAAATCTGAGGAACCTGAGACACGCTATATTAGAATAAACAGCTGTTTTCGGCGGTTTTGTCTGGGCATTTAGGAAATAACGTGTCTTATGTTCCTTATCATTTAAAAAGAGGACCTGAATGCCAAATAAGACGTCCTGTGTTCTTTAGAAAATCATCTATCCATTCGCCGGAATTAGCGGGCTGGGACTTCAAGCTTTTTGGACACGGGCACCCATCATTCTAAAATCCATCATCGTATAGCTTGTTTGAATTGAAATGCACACATTAGTTTTATCCAGATTAAAACCGACAATTGTCCGCCCCGGACACGACTACATTCAGGCGTAATTCATCCCGTTTACCATCAGCGCGAGTGGGGAAAGGCGGTAAAATGGTATTATCGGATCAGCAGCAAGGAAGACACACCGACAGCTCATACGCTAACGTACAGCCGGCCAGGGGGCCGGTTTTTTAATTCGGTGATTGCATCCTTGCCCTGATCGGGTATTAAAGACTAAACAGATAACAGGAGGCTACGTGATATGAAAACAGTATTGTATGTTCCACTGGATGATCGTCCAGCGAATCTGGATGATGTGATTGTGCAAGGGAAAGCAGCCGGTATCCATATCGTTACACCGAACCTGAGTGATATTAAGAATCGTCTCGACTCGGAGAAAACCGTAGATGGCACAACGCTGCTCGGCACCTCCACGCCGGTTTATGGCAAACCGTCCAAGATTCACGACTTTATTCTGAAACATGCTGCTAAGGTCGACGGATTCATAATCTCATCCGATATGCTCGCTTATGGCGGTCTGATTGGCAGTCGTCAGCTCCGTGAAGATGGAGGAGGCGCCTATCCAGAATACGATGATGAGACGACGCGTTTGCTGGATGTGATCCGCGTGATCAAGCAGAAATACCCACGCAAACCCGTATTTGTAATGGACACCATCATGCGTTTGGCTACGACCTCGTTTGCAGATGGCTTAGCGCTTGATGCATATAATGAGTCCCGGGCATTGATGCAGCAACCACGTCAGACATCCACTGAGTTTGAGGATATTATCGAAGGTTATAACCTGTCCCCGGATGGAGTGGAATATGGGACAACGACCTATTTTGATAAAGAACACTATTACAATACAAGACAGCATAAATTCAAAACAAATCTATACATTCTGGATCAGCTGGCTCGCACAGGTTATATCGATTTCCTTGCAGTTGGAGTCGACGATGCTAACACGCAGGGTGTTCAGATCAATGAAATCAAATATGTAGAAGCACGGATCAATGAATGGCTGGGTGGAACCAATGGGCAAAATCCGGATCGAGCTATCGTCTTGCCGGATGCGGATGGTCTGGGGCACGCTTTGGTTGCTCGCATGGCTAACCAGTTGTTCCGAGGCGGGGCGAGGACACGTTACGCAGTGAAATATTTTGGTCCTCACGGCAATACCATCATTAACACGTATGAATACATGGATGTACACGAGAATGTGGTTCGTCATGTGGATATTGTAGGTGGTGTGCTTGTAGCGGATTCGGCATATCCTGAACCGGAGGTAGTGACGGATGTGGGTGCTGGCTTGGAAAATGAACAGCTAGTGGCTGTAGCAGCCGATCAAGTTGTCCCGTTTGACATGACCTCCGAACTGGATCGTATGACCAAGGGTCACACGGGCAATTCCGGAGACAACATCGACATCGAAATTATTGCCATTACGGCTCTGGATCAGGTGCAGGCTGCGTTGGAGCAATTGACGCTGAATGGGGAGCAAGGTCTGCCTTCGGTGTTGATTGATTTTGTGGGTAAAGGACCAGCGAATGTCGATGTTGCTGAAGCGTTGCTAAACAGTCCGTATACCGGACGGGTTCTGGGTTACAGTGCCTGGAATACGCCGGGTAACAAGATCGGTATTGCTGTAGGTATGGGGCAGTCGAGGTACGCGTTGATCACAACAGAGAAGCATGAGCATAAGTTGCGAGATGCGATGAACGCGCATGGCTCGTTGTTGTTTAAGCGTTTCCTGAAGGATTATTACTACAAAGCGGTAGCGATTGCGGACATCCGCACATATTCCCGAGCACATGCACTGTATACCAACGTGGCTACCCTTTCGGATCAAAATATGTTGCTGTTCAACTCAGAGGAAGACTATGCCCATTTGCAAACATTGCTCCGTGATTTGATGCAGACTTATACCACGGCGCTTGCGAATAAAACAGCCTTCCAGACAGGCAATGTGGCGATTAAGCAGATCTGTAATGACGAATTGTCCTATGCGACGTATAGCAATGCGCTGCTGGAATATACGAATCCTGATTTCATCTGGGGCCGTGCATTTGAGATTACGTTGAACCCGCAGGTTACGCTGAACTAAACTGTTATCTCACCATGGGCTCCTCATGTTTGGGATCATCACTGGTATGACTGTACTGCTTAATTTCGCCATTGTTAAAAATGATATATTGGTACTTCGCTTCGAGTTCATCCGCGATGTTACTGAGGCACCGTAAGGTGCTTCAGAGCTTTTTGAAGAGTAGGTACCTTGTACTTCGATAAGCTGTTCTGGTGAATAACCTTTCTGTTCCAAATAAAAGAAAGCGAGCTGCCAGGTCAATGGTAGCTCGCTTTCTATCGTTTAATTTAAAATGATGGTAATTATTAAAAAAATTAATATAACAAAGGATACTAATAGAAATGATTTAGGATTTAAGCGCTTTTGCGCCACCCATATTCCATATGATGAAACAAGAGCTGCAATTAAAAAGAATAAATAAAATAAAAATCCTTCTTGAGTAAAAGGGAAACTGATATTAT